>Ga0105248_10006057_pt1 | contig 13274 bp, 10 predicted proteins | sample KBSS34metaG_FD_81524 | JGI IMG/M metagenome (GOLD analysis project Ga0105248, IMG submission 81524) | Switchgrass rhizosphere microbial communities from Kellogg Biological Station, Michigan, USA - KBS S3-4 metaG | ecosystem: Host-associated > Plants > Roots > Rhizosphere > Soil | place... | reverse complement strand
CTCGGGTACCGAATTTTGGCGCCGCTGAGATCCGGCCAAAGTCGGCGGCGAGGGTGTCGCCCTGATTGTTAGTCTTGATGCCCCAGGGCCCGAAGAACGATGTGATCGGATCGTTGGTTGTTTGATTGGCGCCGCTGTTGAATTCGAAAACGCGTTCGCGGGCCACCGGAATGTTTGACAGGTCCGGATTCGGAATCAGCGTGGCAGGCACCTGACTGATGTCCGGCTGTGCGGGATCGCGGACGATGCGGAACTCGAGGAATTTTCCGACACAAGGATCCTGCGAGTTGCCCGAGAGCGCCTCTGAAAGACTGAGATCCTTCGACACTCTCCTGCCGTCCTGATGCTCAGCGAGATTGACCATCCAAACCGTCTGGCCAACGCTGTAACGAGAGAAGTCGATGACGATGTCGTAACGTTCCGCGATACCCTGCTCGTCGAGCTGGGTGAGCACGACCGGCTGCGGCAACAAGTTTCCGTCGTTGCCGATCTGGATCATCGGCGAGCCATCACTCAGCGCGAGCTTGAAGAAGCGCGACACTGAAGCATTCAAGATGCGGAAGCGATACTTGCGGCGCTCGACATGAAAGTACGGCTTGTAAGCGAGGTTTACGGTCATTACATCGCCGAGGAATCCGTCGAATTCGAAGATGTCCATGGCGAGCTGCCCGTTGTTATCCCACGCCTTGTCGGCAATCATGAGGTTCACGTCGTAGTCGAGGTTGCCCCACGATTTGCCGCTGACGCTGGCGCGACCGCTCGGTAACCTGAGGTTGACACCGTCGACAATGTCTTCGGCTCCTCGATCGAGGCCGCTATAAATATTGAACATTCCGGCCATGCCCTTGTACACGTTCTGCGCGGTGAAGCTGAACATGTGATCGTGGAACCAGTGAGTGCTCATCGTCTCGTGCCAGTCACCAGGGATCTTGTTAAGACCGCCGGCATCCGTCGGACCGGAGGCGCGCGCATCAGTGGCTGTCGTATTGATACTGTTGCGACCTGCGAGGACGATTGGGTAGTGATAGTCATAAAACTGGTTCGGAAAGAAGAACGCACCAGTAAATCCGTCGTTCTCCGCTCCGTGATGCCCGTTGTGTTCGTGCGTAGAAATCGTGTGGATGCCGAAGCCTCCGTTCTGGTTTTGGTTAACGGGAAGTTTGTTGCGTAGGCGGAAGAGAACTGGTTCCCCATACCGGACCACCATGAGCTTGGGAGGAATGGTTCCGTTGTAAGTCCAATCCTTCAGAACGTTCTGGACGGGCAGACCCGGGTGAAACTGGAACGGAATAGGAGTGGCCGGGTTGATGCCGGAATTCTGGAGCGACGGAACGGTTGGATTGTAAACATTATTGGTCTTGGCGCCCTCCATCGTGGCCTGGATGGCTATCACGGGCGGAAGTTGGGCGAACTGTTGGTGCGCCCAGATCGGTCCCGGGGGGCGTCCCTCGATCGGACCCGTTCCGCCGCCGAGCGCAGGGTCAACAGGTTGTTGGGTGGTATTCGCCTGCGCGGTTGGCGCCGGATTCAAGACAGAAACCGGTTGCCGCGGCAACACGTCGAAACGTGGCATCGGCGTAGAAAAATCTTGCACTCCGAACAACGGACTAGGCGGAAGTCCGGTCGGAATGTTGGAGTCGGCGAATGCACTGCGAGCAAAGGGACTGAGTCCGCTGATTGGAATCATCAGGCCGGCTCCAGTAAATAGTCCCATTTTGATCAGATCACGGCGCGAGACTTGTCCATGGGAGTGTGCTTTGATGATATCCCAACGGTTTCTTCGAGCGTTCTCCGCTTCTCGCAGCCGAGCTTTCGAGGCCTTTGGTGACAGAAAGAAGTTTCTATCGGACATCTTTTCTCCTTTTTTAGTGCAGTAATCCGGAAGGGTTCTTCGCCCACGGTGAAACGTTCCACAAGGCGGAACCTTGATTCAGATCCAATGGCACAGACTGGTGTGGCTTGTAACGCAAATGACGAGAACCCGTCATAAGCGTCAACTATCAAGCGACTTCAAACCTGAGTGGCGTGAGGCTACAACGCGGCGGAAATCATGAATGTCAACCAGTTGACAATTGGCGGGAAGCCGTCGTTCTCTCGATTAGCTTGCAAGGCAAATACCCGCATTCGTGAATATAACTGAAAATCGTTGAGATGATTTTTCTCCTATGTATTTTTCAACACCTTGCTCGCACTGTATGGCGCCAACCCTCGTAAGCCCAGAACTTGAGAGATGAGTTGTGTCCCCGGCCGCAATTTCTCCCCTCATTTAAGCAATGTCACTCCTCACAATTTAAGAGTACGTCCTGGAAGTGTGTTTCACGCATTTCCGCGCATTGTCGAAAGTTTAGGGAGTACCCAAGCTTGCCGACAGTGTCATTTACGGATAAGTCCGTACAGATCTTAAGGGACAATTAGAATGCTCCAATCAACAGAAACTGCTTATGATTTTGCGAAGCTTTGGTCTACAACCCGACTCGAGCTGATTAGGGCAATGAATCAGGCAACAGATCAGTTCAATGCGATGATGCGAATAACAAAACGCCGGCGTGGCGAGTGGATCTTCATGCTTGGGGACCCCGCGGAAAGCATCTACCTCCTTCGGGAAGGCCGGATGAAGATCACTGCGTTAGGCGTGGATGGTCACGAAGTGTTGCATGAAATAATTGGCCCAGGCGAGATTTTCGGCGAGACAAATGCAATCCTCGGTATTCCGCGCACATCTTCGGCTCAGGTTCTCGAGGCTTCGCTGCTATGTGAAATACGCCGAAGGGATTTTGAATCTCTGTTAACCGCACATCCGGAGTTCTCGTTGCAGTTGCTCAAATCTGTGGGACTGCGGTTAAAGAAAGCAGAAGCACAATTGCTGAATGTCATTTGCAACGATGTCTCCACGAGGGTGAGGGAAGCGTTGATCGACCTGATAGCTATCGAGTCAGGGATACCGCCGGATCAGCCTGTCAGGATAAGAATCACGCAGCAGGATCTGGCAAATCTGATCGGAGCGTCACGGCAGATGACCTCGCAGTCTCTGAAAGAATTGGAAGATTCGAGCGTGTTGAGACTTATGTACCGCAGTATCTTAGTGATTGCCCCACACAAACTCCGCAATGAACAGCCTCCTGAAAAACACGTGAACGAGCAACTGCCCAACCGGCAACGTTGTGATGTCACAAGCCACGCTGCTTAATGCATCTGATCTTCGGGTGGTTAGATGTGCGAATGGCTTTGCGCTACACGCACGCGACCGATGAGTCGAAGCGCCGAGCAGTTGAAAATCTGGTGAAAACGATTGGACCAAGTGCCGAATCGGTGACAAATGAAAAAGGCAGGGTCGCCGCCCTGCCCTAAGTCATTGATTCTATTGGTGGAGCAGAGGGGGGTCGAACCCCTGACCTCCGCATTGCGAACGCGGCGCTCTGCCAAACTGAGCTACTGCCCCACGCGGAGTGCCATATTAGGAATCGTGCCCGAGTAGTGTCAAGGCGTGCGTGAGGGCCGCGTCGAGTTTTGCAACATTCTTGCCGCCGCCTTGAGCGATGTCGGGTTTGCCGCCGCCACGGCCATCGAGCATTGCACAGGCCTCGCGCATCAACGCGCTCATGTCCCCCTCGGCGTCTGACGAGCGGGCGAAGACGAGACGCGCGGTGTCTTTGTCGCGAGAAGCCAGCAACGCAACCACGCCGGGCTTTGCGATCAAAGCTTGCGCCAGTTTCTTTAGTGACTCAGCATCGCGCCCGTTGAAAACTTGCACAACTACACCTCGAGACGCAGCGACCAACAACTTCTGCGCTTCAACTTCAGCCGCCAACTCCTCGAGCGCACGTATGCGGCGATTCAACTCCTTGTGCTCTTCAACCATCTGCGCCGCAAGTTGCGGCGCATCGTCGCGGCCGGTGCTGAACAACGCTGCGACTTCACGCGCGCTCCGATTGGCCTTGCGATAATCCGCGAGCGCGCGCGTGCCTGCGACAAATTCAATGCGCGTCAAACCCTTCGCGCGCTCCCACGAGCGCACCGCGATCATGCCAACTTCACCAGTGCGATACGCATGAGTGCCGCCACACGGCGTCAGATCGAAGCCTTCAATCTCAATCAAACGCAACTCACCATCACGCGCCGGTTCTTTTCGCAACGGTAGTTCTGCCGCCTCTGCTGAGGTCACGTTACGAATCGCGATCGCTCGATCTTCCCAGACAACGTTGTTCGCGAGCTCAACGGCGCGTTCAATTATCTCGGTCGTGGGATTGTTCAGGTCGACGTCGATCTCGCACGATGTTTCGAGTACACGAAAACTTTTCGTCGGCGCATTGAAGAGGTTGACGAAAGCCTGAGAGAGAATGTGCTGGCCGGTGTGTTGTTGCATGTGGTCCAACCGTCGCGACCAGTCCACACGGCCCTGGACCACCGCGCCGCGGGACGGCATCATTCCCTGGACGACGTGCAGCACACCCTTGTCACCGTCATCAATGCACTCAACCACACGCACGCCGTTGAGCGTCCCGGTATCACTCGGCTGTCCACCACCAGTCGGATAAAACGCAGTGCGGTCGAGCACGATGGCGGTCCAGCCACTGACGCGATCCGTGACGTCAACAACGCGAGCGTCAAACTCGATCAGATGAGAATCAGAATAATAAAGACGTTCAGTTACGGTCATTGTAAGATAACCAGCATGAGAGCTTCTCCACGCAGACTAATAATCACAACAGCGATCATCGCGCTATTCGCCGGCATTTCCGCAGCCGAGGAAGCGCCGCTGAAATCGATCACTTACCGGCTTTCGATGTCGCGACCGGTGTCGCATCTTTTCGAAGTGTCGATCCTAATCGAATTGCCCGACGAATTGAAAGACAAGCCGCTCCAGTTGCAGATGGCCAAGTGGTCTCCGGGGCGCTATGGCGTCTTCGACTTCGCGAAGAACGTGCAGGAAGTGCGCGCCGTCACTGGAGGCATAGCGCGTCCCGTGACGCGAATAAATGATCAAACGTGGAGCGTGTCGCCGCTTGGCGGAACGAGCCTCACGGTCTCTTACAAAGTCTTCGCCAACGATCTCGACGGCACTTTCTCACAGCTAAACACCCGCCACGCCAATTACAACGGCGGTTCGATCTTCATGTACGTCGTGGGCCATAAACCGGATCCAGTGAAATTAACAATCCAGCCTCCCGCCGGCTGGAAAATCATAAATGGTCGATTGGACCATGCGGGTCAAACTGAATGGCAGTTTCCAAACTGGGACGTGATGATCGACACGCCAACGGAGATGGCGCCGGATTGGACGCAGGATGATTTCGTAGTTGACGGCAAGAAGTATCACGTCGTCACACACTCGTTCGGTGACGAAGGCGGCAAGCGGACGGGGCTCGTGAAGGATATCGAAAAGATCGTGCGCGCGGAGGTGGCGATGTGGGGACCGCCCGAGTTTGAGGAGTACACGTTCCTGCTTCACTTTGCCGCTGACGATCGTTCCGGAGATGGGATGGAACATCTCACCTCAACCCAGATCATCCGGCCCGGTGCACTCGGTGATCCCGGTATGTATGAAGACACACTCGGCACAGTGGCTCATGAATTCTTTCACGTTTGGAATGTCAAAAGACTGCGTCCACAGGAACTTGGACCATGGGACTTCACGCATCCCGTAGCTACGCGCGGTCTCTGGGTTGCCGAAGGTTTCACGAACTACTACGGACACTTGATGTTGCGACGCGCGGGCATTTTGGACGACAAAAAGTTTCTGGCCCAGGAAGCGGAGACAATCAAGCGCGTCGAGAGCGCGCAGGGAAGTCGTCTTATGAGTGCGGAAGAGTCGTCACTCTCGGCGCCGTTTATTGATAACGCACCGCATGCGCAGACCACTAACCTCCAGAACACTACGATCAGTTATTACCCGAAAGGTGAGCTCATCGGCATGGTGATGGACTTGCTGGTGCGAGGACGATCTAAAGGCAAGTCGTCGCTCGACGACGTGATGCGTGCGATGTATGAGGAGTTTTATCTGAAGAGTCCTAACAGCAGCTACTACCTGCGCGGTCGAGGATATCAGCCGGAAGATCTCGAGCGCGTCGTGTCGCTTCGTTCAGGTGTCGATTTTAGTGACTTCTTCAAACGACACGTCCGCGATGTTGAGGTGCTGCCTTACGATGAGGCGTTTGCGTATGTTGGATTGCGGCTGGTGAAGACGCAGGCGAAGGACCCATATGATCTGGGACTGTCGCTCCAACTTGGACCAATGCGCCAAATAATGATCACAAACGTTCGCAACAACTCGCCGGCGGAGAATGCGGGATTGCAAGCCGGGGATGTGATCATATCGTTTGCCGGGAAAGAAACGCTTACGCGTTTGAAGACGGGCGACTCAGTGCCCGTGACGGTCAAGCGCGATCGGAACACGATCAAGACGAATATCCTCGTGGGTGAACCCGAGGTATTTGATTACAGAATCGAAGAGAAGCCCGATCCGACGGTTGAGCAGAAAGCGCTGCGCGCCGCGTGGCTAAAGGGATAAAAAGATTTCACGCAAAGGCGCAAAGCCGAGCCGCAAAGCCGCAAAGGAAAACTCTTGCTCTGCAGCTTTGCGACTTTGCGCGAAGTTTCTTAAGGCACGATTACTTCGAGTGAGTGCGGGGCGATCTCGAAGCGCATCGGTAAGGCGCCGATCAATTCGCCATCAATCTGGACTGGGGCGTTGCCGCGGGCTTTCACGCTTACCGTGTTTAGGAAGCGCACTTCAGGTTTATCGCGCGGCATGCCGTTACGCATCGCTTGCGAAAGCAGGTGCAGGTAACGCCGCCGGCTGGTCGTATTGATGATACAGACTTCGAATTCGCGTTGGTCCAGTCGCGCGCCGGGTGTGATTGCAAGATCGCCGCCGTAACGCGGCGCCTTACCGATCGCTGCAAACGTTGCGTTGTACTCGTCGCCATTGATTTCGAGTGTGAAAGGCTGCGGGTTCCAGTTTGCAAGATGACTGAGTCCGGAAAGCCAAAACGCGCCTTTGCCGATACGCTTCTTCAGTGACGGCTGTACGCCCTGGACCACCGAAGCATCGAGACCAATACCCGCCATCAACACGAAGTGACGGCTCTGATTCGTCGTCTCATCAATCATGAGACCGAGATAGATCTTGCGTGACTTACCCGCGGCTACGACTGCGACGGCCTGTTCCTCGTCGAGAGGCAAACCAAGCTCGAGTGCGAGAACGTTTGCAGTACCACGAGGAATAATGCCGAGACGCGCATCAGTTCCAGCCAAACCCTGAATCGCTTCGTTGATGGTCCCGTCGCCCCCCGCAACGATCACATCAGTGCTGCCATCACGCGCGGCGCGCGCGGCTATCTCGGTCGCATTGCCTGGTCCACTCGTCAACTGTAGATCGACCTTCAGACCGAGTGACTCAAGACTTGAGACAACGTCCTGAATCGGTCGGCGTCGTGAGTTATAACGACCAGTCTTGGGATTGGAGATCAGTATTGCCTTGCGCGTAGCCATGTCGCTAAGTTTGAAGCAGAACACCTGCGTCGCGCAAATCGTCCGTTTCGAAGCCTTCCGTAAAAGAATCATAAATGGGTCCGAGAAGATTACGGGCTTCGACAACTTTGCCCTGAGATCGATAAAGCCGCGCGAGGCTCAGCCCCGTGCGTAGCTGCCATGCCTTTGCTTTCTGCGACTCCGCAATCTGAAGCGAACGTTTGAAACAGTCCTCAGCGTTTCCCTTGCCAGCCTTTAACAACAACTCGCCTTTGACACGATACAGCTCAGCTTCGTAATAACCCTCGCCTTTGCTGTGTACCAAATCCATTGCTTCGTCAAGCAAAAGCAGTGCCTCTTCGATTTCGTTAGCTTTGGATAACGCTTCGGCCAGCAGTGCCAGAAAATGCGGACGAACGAGGAATGTTCCTGTTGCATCAAGCGCAGCAAGACCTTCACGGATTTGATCTATTGCCTCATGCGCACCGCCGTGTTTGCTTGCTGACCACGCCTGCATGATCGTCGCCATCGCGCCATACAACGCCAAACCATGTTCGCGCGAGATGTCGATAACAGCTTCGGCATAGTATTGCGCCATCAGACTGTCGCGACGAAGTTGATAGAGAACGCTCGCGAAGAAAGCCGCATGCGCCAGTCCGTGTGGCTCAGATAATTCGCGCGCGCGCGTCAGTGCTTCTTCAATACGTGCCAGCGACTGATCGGGAAGACCGGTGAACCAAAGCGACCAGGCGGCAAAACACGGCATCGCGACGCCGGGATTCAGGGCGTAGAGAAAAGAGTCATCACGATGTTGAGTGGGATCGTAGATTGCGAGCGCTTTTTCGAAATGATCCAACGCCAGCTCAAAATTGCCGAGATGAAGGAAGGTCGTTTCGAGAGCCCAGTGACCGCGCAGCGCAAGTCCCGGATAAGGCAGCCGCTCAGATAGTCGTAAAAATTCCTCGGCGATGTCGCGCGCAGTCTCGAACTCCGCGCTCAACGTGTGAAACGTCCACAAGCCCCAGAGAACTTCAGAAATGTCGGGCGAGTCGCCTAACTGTTCATGGAGTTCTCGTGCCTTCATGTAAACTCGCCCGACGTTTGGCGACGCGTAACCCTCGATCGCGATCAATGGCACACCAAGTGTGAGGTGCAAACAAAGCGCTTCGTTTATGACTTCACGCGTCTCGGGCAGTTTGCCGATTAACTCGATCCCACGACGCGCGAGACTGACGGCTTCCTGGTACGCAAAGCGACGGATGGCGATGTCCGCTCCCACTTTGAGATAGTGACCGGCGCGCAGGTAGTCGCGGCCGCGTTCAAAGTGCATCGCGAGCTCCACTGAAATCTCCGGCGCCCGTTCACCGTAAACTTGCTCACCACGCTCGGCTATCAGCCGGTGCATCTGCGCACGCCGTGTCTCGGGCAAACGTTCATACAAAACGTTCTGATACAGAGCGTGAACGAAGCCATAGCGCGTCGTTACTTCTCCATTCGGGAGTTCATGAATGCCGCAGTCCTGAATGTACTGCCGCTGACGCGCCAACTCCACGCAACGCTCTTCAACGTCGAGCGGATCCTCTTCGAGACCTGCCGCGAGGGCGAGTGTCGAAAACTCGAGTCCGGCGACACTTGCTGCTTCGAGTGTCCTTTGCTTGTCCGGATCGAGAAGTTCGACTTGTCTTTCGATCATCTGCCTGATGTTGTCAGGCACTCCGAGTTCGACCTTGTCGCTATCGACGCTCAGGTTCCAGCCGCCGCCGGTACGCGGGACAATCAGGCCTGTCTCCAAAAGGTAGTCGACGGTATTCACCATAAACAGCGGATTTCCATCGGTGCGCTCGTGTATCAACGTAGACAAGCCAGCGGGAAACTTGTTACCGGGAAACCGAACGGTCAGGTAATCTTTGGTCGCTGCGGCAGTGAGGTATTCGAGCGGCATTTCCTTGCACAACTGCTTCGCGAGCAATTGCTGTTTGACCACTTTCAGTGGATGGCCACTGACGTTGAGTTCGATGTCGCGATACGTTCCGAGCAGCAGCAGGTGAGCGGGCCGGCGTTGCGTGGCCAGATACGAGATGAGATCGAGCGTCGAGTAATCACTCCAGTGCAGGTCCTCTAATATAAGGACGAGCGGCACTTTCGCCGCGAGCAGATCTAACGCCTCACCCATCTCTCGCAGCATGCGTTCGCGAGTCGCGCCCGACATCTCCCTGCTCAACAACTCCCGGTCAGACGGGCTCAAGAGCCAGGGCATTTGCAGCAACCACAGCGGCGCGTGAGCGCGCAGTAATTCAGTGATTTTTCCATCTTCGCGGCACAAGCGCCCGATTGCCTCGAGCACAGGCAGGTAAGCTTCCCCAGTCCCATACTGCTCTAAACACTGGCCACGTCCGACGCGAATAGTTCCGTCCATAGGAATCGTTCGTACAAAGGCGTCGATTAACGAGGTTTTCCCGATACCGGCTTCACCAGTGATAAATCCGATTTGCCGTTCGCCACGCTTCGCCCTTCGCAGCCAGCGTTGCAATCTCGCCAACGGCTGTTCGCGGCCTACCACGTCGCTGAAAACGGGGAATGCGCCCGAGTAGAAATTGTCCTGAGACCGTGATACCTGCTCCGAATCGACGATCTGACCGATGAAGCGATAACCGCGCCGGTGGGCAGTTTCAATGAATTGCGGTGTTTTAGGATCGTCTTCGAGGGCTTCTCGTACCTGTTGAACGGTGACTTTAAGAACCGCATCACCGACAAACGTCTCCGGCCAGACGGCGTTCAGCAACTCATCTTTAGTGACGAGCTGGCCCGGATGTTGAATCAGGTAATTGAGCAGGGCAAAGGCTTTTGGCCTGATTTTTAGCGCTTCAGATCCTCGCCATAGACATTCATTGGCGAGATCGAGGGAAAACCGATCGAAGGATATCCGCTTTTCGTTCGCGATGGGGTTCATAGAGGCACACAACCTCCATACGTTAATCGCGCATTTTCGATGCGTTTTGGTCCTATCTATTACGAAAAAACTTTACCGGACGTTTACCGAAAGTTTATGACTGCATTCGCAGCAACCTCTATCTTGACGCTGGTGGCACTTAACTGATCGGAAAGAAAGAGGAGTTTGTTATGAAGAACGTAGTGGTAAAGTTCGGGCTGCTCGCAGTGATCACGATGATTGCAGCGATTGTTCCCGCAAAGGCGCAGAGCCTTCAGTATAAATTAACCGCGAACATTCCGTTCGATTTCACAATAACCAACAAGAAGTTGCCGGCTGGTAAATACTCAGTCGTCCGTGCTCAAAACAGCAATGGAGATCAGGTTTTACTGTTCAGCAGCGCGGATGGACATCAGCAATTATCTCGCTTGACCATCCCTGTTTACGCACGTGACGTGATGAAGGCAGGGGTTCTGGTTTTTCACCAGTACGGAGATGAATACTTCCTGACCGAAATTTGGCCGGCAGGTGGTCAAACGGGACGGGCGCTTCCAAAATCACGTGCTGAACGTGAGCTCCAGCGGCAAAGTAATGACGCTAAGGTCGCTCGAGTAGATCTCAGATAACTGGACTGCAAGTACTTTCAGAACTAGACAAGCCACGGATGACCAGCAACATCCGTGGCTTATTTTCACACAAAGGCACAAAGGAAAGACACAAAGGTTTTCTTGTGCCTTTGCGTCTTCCCTTTGTGCCTTTGTGTGAAATTTTATTCGAGGCGATAGTTCGGGGCTTCTTTGGTGATGATCACGTCGTGAACGTGTGATTCTTTTAATCCCGCTGAGGTGATGCGCAGGAATCGCGTACGCTCCTGAAACTCTGCGATCGTGCGGCAACCTGTGTAACCCATGCCGGAACGAAGACCGCCGACAAGTTGAGTCACCATTTCCGCGAGCGTGCCTTTGTAAGGAACGCGCCCTTCGATTCCTTCGGGAACCAGTTTGGCGTCGCTCTCGGTCATGTCCTGCGCGTAACGATCGCGAGAACCCTCGCGCATCGCCCCGATCGATCCCATGCCGCGATAAGTTTTGAATGAACGACCCTGGAACAAGATCACTTCGCCCGGCGCCTCTTCAGTTCCGGCAAACAGTGAACCAATCATCACTACGTCTGCGCCGGCTGCGATCGCTTTGGCCACGTCGCCTGAAAACTTCACGCCACCGTCAGAGATTACCGGCACGTTTCTCTCTCTCGCGGCTTTAACACAACTCGAAATCGCGGTTATCTGCGGCACGCCCGCGCCGGTTACGACTCGCGTAGTGCAGATCGATCCTGGTCCAATACCGACTTTGATCGCGTCAACGCCGGCGTCGATCAACTCCTGCGCGCCCGCGGTTGTGCCGACATTGCCGGCGATCAGATCTGTTTCGCCGTGGCGTTTCTTGATGTCTTTGACTGCTTCGATCACGCGTGACGAGTGACCGTGCGCAGTGTCGATCACCAGACAATCAACACGCGCTTTTACGAGCTCATCGGCGCGTTCGCGATAATCGCCGGTGGCGCCGATCGCCGCCGCCACTCGCAGTCGCCCGAGATTGTCTTTTGCGGCTGTCGGATACTTGATGGCCTTCTGAATGTCTTTGACGGTGATCAGTCCTTTTATATGTTTGTCGTCGTCAACGACGAGCAACTTCTCAATGCGATGTTTTTGCAGTACCGCTTTCGCCTGTTCCAACGTAGTTCCGACCGGAACAGTCACGAGCGGTTGTTTCGTCATTACTTCAGTGACCGGAATGTCGAACCTCGTTTCAAAACGAAGATCGCGATTGGTGATGATGCCGACGAGGTGGCCGGATTCATCAACCACCGGCACGCCGCTGATGTGAAATCGCTCCATCACCTGCAACGCTTCGCGCACCGGGCGATCCGGTCGAATCGTTACGGGATCGACGATCATCCCCGATTCAGATCGCTTCACTTTATCGACTTCTTCCGCTTGTCGCTCAATGCTCAGATTCTTGTGAACGACCCCGATACCGCCTTGTTGGGCCAATGCGATCGCGAGCGCTGCTTCGGTCACAGTATCCATGGCTGCGGAACAGAGCGGGATCTGTAGCCGGATGTTTCGCGTGAAGCTGGTAGAAGTATCAGTTTGGGAGGGTAGAACGTCGGAACGATCTGGTATTAAAAGTACGTCGTCGAAGGTTAATCCTTCGTAAATGTCAGAAGTAATCATGTAAGGTCATTATACATAGATGGCGAGGTTTGGTTGAGTGCGACTGAAGTTTGATCGCTTGCCACGGGTACTGCCGCGCGTTTCTGAAACCAGTGCAGCGCAGCCAGGGCGGCAGCGGTCAATACTGCAAGAATCAATATCGCCAGGATGACGGTCAGGACTGGTGAACGTGTGGCCGGCGTGTCTGTATAAACTTTCGAATGCAGCGGCGTGGTGTTGATCTCGTCTGATGTCTCGCCATGCTCACGCAAGTAGCGCGTATAACCTTCGATGGCTTCACGCTCATCGTAACCAATACACTTCGCGTAGGCCTTAATAAAGCTTCGGTTGAATACGCCTCCGGGCAGGCGCTTGTAGTCGTTGGCTTCGATGGCTTCGAGATAATGGACGGAAATACGTGTTTGATCGCAGATCTCGCGTAGGCCAATGCCTCGCTCCTCGCGGGCGAGTCGCAATTGTTCGCCTATACTCGCTGCCATCTCCAATCGCTCGATCCTGGCGTCGGGTTGGTTGAACGATTACCCCAGGTCTATCGCTGCGCCGCTTGAAGAATCAGGTACAACTCCCACTTTTTCTGCACTATAGCTTGCGCTGCTAAACGGTGTCAAACTTTTGTATCGCAAAAGATCTGCGTCTCTT
>Ga0105248_10006055_pt1 | contig 13275 bp, 30 predicted proteins | sample KBSS34metaG_FD_81524 | JGI IMG/M metagenome (GOLD analysis project Ga0105248, IMG submission 81524) | Switchgrass rhizosphere microbial communities from Kellogg Biological Station, Michigan, USA - KBS S3-4 metaG | ecosystem: Host-associated > Plants > Roots > Rhizosphere > Soil | place... | reverse complement strand
TCGAGAGGATCACGGCTTGCAGTTCGTTGGATGGCACGCGCTCTGGATTGGTGGAGGTGGCAGCGAGTAGCCGCCCCTGCCAGGTGGCGCGGAGCTCGTCGGCGTGGCGCGTGGCGGCCAGATCAATAAGCATTCAATATGCGCCGCCGTAGGTCGATGAGAGTGCGGTGGCGCGGGTCATGCCCATGGAGGCGGACAGCGGCTGGATGGCGCCAAACGGCTGCCGCTGCATCTCCAGGAGGCGCTTGCGGCGCTGCTCGTCGGTTTCGTCGAGGGTTTGGGCCTGGAGCATGTCGCCGAGTCCTGGGGCGGACATGCCGGGGCCATAGCCGGGGGCTAAGCCCATTTGCTGGTTGGATGGCATGGAACCCCCCTCTTATTTGGCCAGGGTGTCGCCGAGGGTTTGTTTTTTTGCCCCCTCATGGTGCGCGTGAATACTTTGGGCGGCAGCCCTCAGATGGTCTGAGTCCGGGGCGTTTGGGCCAGCGATGATGTATTTCAGCCCTTCGTACAAGCTTTGTGGGCTTTGTGGGCCGGTCGCACCCATCGTTCTGCTAAGAGAATCAGTGTTAGGCATGGAACCCTCCTCGAAGGCTGGAGGGTGGGCGCGGTCAGACCGCGCCGCAACGCACCGTAGGGGTTCACGCCCCCGGATTGAACAGATCGAAATCCACGTTCTGCGCCACGCGCGGCCCGGCCCGCAACGACGGGTCGGCAAACCGCTCCGCCGTCTTCGCAAACCGGATGTCCATGCACACCACCCGGATCGCCGACATGATGTCGTCGTCGATCTTGTTCACCAGCCCGGCGACGCGGTGATAATTCTGATACTCGTCGAACGCCTCGGTCAGGTGCGCCGCGATCTTGAGCCGTCCGCCGGCAAAGCGGTGCTCCATCTCGGCAATGCCGGCCTCGAAGTTATAGCCGCCCCCGGTGAACGTCGCGTGCTCCGGCCGCATATTCAGCCCGAGCTTCTTGTAGGTCGCCGCGATCGTCTCGCCCGACACGATGCCGGCGCCGCGGCCGCCGTCGTGCGGCCACGCCACCGGGGCATTGCGCATCGGGTTACTGCGCATCGCCGCCACGTGCACCGGGGCGAGCCCGTGCAGCCGCAGGGCGTGCACGATGTAGATCACGTCGTTGTCGGGATCGCGCACGGCCAGCACCGCGGCAAACGGGTGCCCGCCCTCGGCCGCCCCCGAGTGGCGGAAGTCCACGCCCCACAGCCACGGCCAATAGGTCGGGAAATCCGCAATTTGCCGCGTGTGCTTGATGACCTCGACCGGGGTGTCGAACACCGAGCCCTCGCCCTGCATGTCGGCGCCGAACGCGCGCGTTGCCCGCTCCGAGAGCTTGTAGCCGCCGATGATGGCGGGGATGTCGGCGTCCGGCACATGCCCGCCGGCGCTCACCGCGGCATCGTGGATGGTCATCACGATGTCCGCGCACTCGCCGTTGCCGGAGCGTTCCTTGAACCGCTTGCGCAGTGGGCTCATGCCCAACAGCGGCGAGAGGCTGCACATGATCATCCCGCGGGTCGTCACCAGCCGCGCCACGCACTCCCCGTAGATCGTGTCGTCATAGCGGCTGATGTCCTCGTCGAGCCAGATCACGTCGACGGCTTCGCCTTGGAAGGCCTCGCGGTCCATTTCGTAGGTCTTGAACCGGATGAGTGCATTACCGCCGGTCTCGCGCGTCAGCCGCACGGTATCGACAAAGTCGGAGATCCCGCGCGCCATGGTGGGCCTTCCCACGATGTTATCCAGCGGGATCAGCCCGGTGCCCAGCCCCTTCTCGGTGCGGATGTCGCCGAGTAATTTGACTTGCGCGCCATCTCGCGTTTTCCCCTGTGTGGTGCATGCGGCCCAGCCGAGGAAGTCCTCCGTCCGCTCGATCTTGGGCCGCTCGAGAAACCGCCGCCCCTGGTACCAGCCGGGATAGAACGCGAGCGCGTCGAACGTCATCTGCGCCCCGGCCGCCTGGGTCTTGCCGAGCTGGTTGCCGGCCCGCAGCGCCTTCTCGCGCGCGATCGTATTGTGGAACAGGCGCTGCTTCTCGTTCGGCTTGTAGAAGTCGATGCGCCGGTACTTCTGGCGGTACTGAAACTCGGTGAACATGCGCTTGGCCTGCCGGCGCACGTCGTTGGGGTCCGGCCCTTCCTCGACCTCAGTCGCGACCGCGGCCGGTTGCTCGCTCATGGTTCCTCGGCACTATCTTGGGAGCCGCTTTGAGCCGCCGCCCGCGCGCAACCTCCTCACAGCAAAGACCGCACGACCGATGCTCGATCAGGTTCGGGTCGCCCGCGACCGGGAAGAAACCCGTCACAACCCCATGCGGGCAGGTCCAGGGCTCGCTCATGGCTCCCCGCACGCCTTGTCGATCCGGTCGAGGAAAGCCATCATCAAGGCATAGAAGTCGTAGGCCCGCCCGTCGCCGGTCATGATCATGACGCCCACGTTCCCCTTGCGCTGTTCATCGGTGAGCGGCGCAACGCCCAGGCGCTCCGCGATGGGAGGCAACTTCTGGAATGGATCAGGCCAGTTCTGGAACTCGAACTGCGCATCGCCAATCTCAGGCGCTTCATACTCGATCGTCATGGTTTGGGCTCCGATGTTTCCCGTGAAACAACCTCCCCCTCAATCTGCTTCATCCCCCCCGCCCGCTTCGCCAGCAGCCCCTCGTACCGCTCCAGCCCCGAATACCCGTACATCTCCTCGAGCTTCTCCCGGCTCACCCCCAGGTCCTTCAAAATCCGCAGGCTCTCCACCGCCTGCTCCGTGTGGCTCACCAGCACCTCCCCGCTCACCGCCACGTCCACCCCCGTCCGCTCCACAATCCCCAGCCGGCTCAACGTCGAGAACACCGCCGCCACATGCCCCTTCGCCTTCCGATCCTGTATCAACCGCCCCGCCGCCATCACAGCAGGCACCATCAACGCACGAAACGCCTGCCGCCCTACCTCATCCAACGCATCCAGAACACGCTGCCGCCGTAACAGCATGTGCGCCCTCACCCGCGATGTCCCTAAATGCTGCGAATACCCCGCCAACTTCGCCGCCTTAGCCCCGCAACCAATGCTCCCGCCCAACTCCACGTAGTGGAACACAAACAATCTCTCGCGCTCCGTGCAGAGCTGCATCGCTGGACCACCCTCAGCATCCTCAAATTTCATGCCCAACCATAACCGTTAACGCAAACCCCCACAATATCATTGAAGAATTCGCCCTGATGGTTATGATGGTATAAGAGTAGGGGTCAAATCCTCACCAGAACCGCGAAATGAAGCGAGCGGGTCAATTTCTCATGAGCTTGTCTTGTCGGGGGTACCCCCCCCTACCCCCGGTCTTTTTCATGGGCAATGGATGCACTGTGCATCGCGTTTCGCTAGCTCGCGCGGATACCTTGTCCGCTTACCCACACTGAAATCATTAGTGAAATTGGCTCAGTTGTGTCTCAACCCACGTCTGAGCCCACACTTAGCCCGCGCCTGGATGCACTGTGCATCGCATCGGTCGCCATGATGCGTTATGCGCTGCGTTGCAACAATGAGCTGCTTTCCCGTTGGCGAGCCGTTTGGTTTTGCTGTGGGTCAGCGTGCCATCGAGGCTATGCACAGTGCATCGAGGTGTTGCTTGCGGGTAGGCGCTAGCGATCGGTGGTTGCGGGCGAGGTGGATGGACCGTTGGCTGGTCGCCCGGCAGCGTATCGGCGGGCGCGCCGCATCAGGGCGATAGCCTTGCGAGCGATAGGGCCTAGCGGCGGGCGAGGCGGCGCCGGTTCCTTCGGGGGGTTCACATCAGGGCACCGATTGCGCGCGGTTTCTCTCTCGCGAGGGGTGATCGCACAATGGCGTGATTGGCCGCAACGCACCGAGCAAAAGGCCGGATTTACTGCGTTAAATTAGGTCAGCATTGCTGCTTGATCGAAACCAGGTGCACGCAACACTTGTTGCATGGATTTGAGGGACGCGGCGCTGCAATTGGTCCGCGCTGGCTGGATTAGCCGGGCAGAAGCGGCGCGCCATCTGGGCGTGTCACGGTCGACGGTCACCAGGTGGACGGCGGGAGAGGCGATAGACGAGGCGCGGGACAAGCGCATATCGAGGCTGATCGACCGGGTGAGCCGGCAGCAGCGCAAGCGCCTGACTAAAGCGCAGCAGCGTAACGGGATCGAGGCGCGAACGGCCGACTATCTCAGGAAAGGTGGAGTGATCCACAAACGAACATGAACCGCTTTGACGGCACGTGGAAAAGCCGCAAGCAATGGCTTCGCGACCGCGGCGCCGCGGCGATGGAAGACGCCGAAGACTTCGGGCAGATCACGCGATTGCCGACCTACATTGATTTGAAGTGCGGGAAGTGCGGACACGCCGGCCGAGCGAGCTATCACACGCGCCATCGGCCGCGCTTTCGTTGCTCGCGCTGTGGCACATCCAACTGAAACAATAGTTGATCGCGAGCCGGTCACGCGCCATATTGACGTATATGCCGGATTGGCGTATGTGTTGCGTTCTTAGATAGGAGGGCACCAGCAATGAACCGCGCGCAACGTAGTCTTCGCATCGTTGTTTCAATCGATCGCTCGACGCTCCAATGGATTGTCACCGAGTATCATCGGACGGGCTGGAGCGTCCGTGGTCGCTTCGATAACGAAATCGACGCGCAGCACTTCGCAGCCACACTGCGCTGGCGCGTGGCCTGATCCAGCGTGGAAGGCGCCTTGCGCGCCTTTCACTCGGGACCAGCATCAAGCACCCGCCCATGTTGGCGCATGGGAAACCGCGAGGATACGAACATGGCAAAGTTGATCATTCGCGCGAAGGATTTTCGCGCTTGGTTCAATGCAAATCTAAAAGAGAGTGCACGCGATATCGCTAATCATGGCGCGGATGCTGGATTTCCGTGCATCACATACACAAGCGATACAGTTGCCATTTTTGACCGGTTTGGTGATGAAATATGGAGCATGGCAGTCGAAGAGGCTGACGGCATGGGCTGCAAGAATGTTGCCGAGATGATTGCGGGTTTCAATCGATCGGACATGCTAAGCGATCTTGATCAATTCAAAAACCTAATGGTTTGGTTTGCGTGTGAAACAATCGCGCGCGAGATGCATCCATGACCACGGAAACCACGCATTGCGGCGAGCAATACGTGCTTGCGGGCGCGCTTGATTATCAGACGTGAAACAAAGCGGGCCCGAAGGTTTGGCGACCTCCGGGCCCTTGTCGCCCGTGCTCGACCGCGACCGCGAGGCACACGACCGAGCGCCGGACAACCAACAGGATCATTTCAATGACACCCGCAGAATACAAGCGCCTACGCCGCTATCTCGATGTTTCCAATTGGGCCCTTTCCCGAGCTTTGGGCGTCTCAATCCGCGCGGCACAACGGTACGAAAGCGGCGAGCAGGCAATTCCCGAGCCGGTCGCGCGCCTGTTGCGCATGTACTCACAGCATGGTTTGCCACCAGACGACCGCACCTAGATTTTTGCCTTGCGCCAGCGTGCGCGCGCGGCTTTGCGGGCGATGCGTGAGCGCCGATCGGGCGATATCTTGTCCATTCTGAGTTTTGTTAGTTTCCGCGCGGTTTTACTAGTCCATAGCCATGTCGCATTGGCCATGCTCACCATGTTGAGCTTACGCACAGATTTTTCGTCACGCTCGACTCGTTTCTTGGCAAATTTCGCCATTGCCTCAATGTCCTCGACCAGCACCAGCTTGACGCCGAGCGCTTCCAAAACGCCGCCGAGGCTCAGCTTTCCCAGGATCTTGATCGGTTCCGGTGCCAGCAGCTTGGCCGCATAGCCGTCCGGCAACATGGCGATATGGTCGACGGTCTCGCGACTAACGTGGAGCGATTCAGCACGAGCGCGCAAAGCGGCATGAAGGCTTGAATAGTCCGTCACGATAGCCAAGCTCATACTCTGGATTTTGTCTTCGCTCATAGAAGCATTCCCAGAGATTGAGCGTATGCGATTGGATCGCGTGCATTTTTGCTGACATTGCAATGCTCACAGGTGAATTGAAGATTAGATGGCCAATTAGTCCCGCCGGCCGCTAGCGGAATTATATGATCAAGATGCCTCGTGTCCTTCGCGAGAAGCGCCTTGCAATAGGCGCATCTTCCGCGTTGTGCTTTAAAAATAGCACGCAGATCACTTGCACGGAATTTACCTGGTGCTCTGGCGCGCTTCGCTCGATTATTGACTTTGTTTGCGTGGACCTTTTCTGGATTTTCGATTTGCCATTTACGCACTCGAATTAACGCTTTCGCCTTATTTTCCGGCCTCGAACGCGATTTTTCGCTATGTTGGCGAACGCGCGATGGGTTTTCTAATTTCCATTTACGTGCCCTGGCGTGATGTGCGGCAGGGTTTTGAGCGGCCCACTCCCGGCTCCTCTGACGACGCCATTCGGCTCGTTCTACATATTGTTTGCGGCAGTTCTCGCGATCGCAATCCGTACACGATCTAGCAATAACTTGACGCTTTGCGATGTGACCACGCCGACATGGCTTGCCGGTGAAATAGTGCCGTAATCCAAGCATAATGGCCTGTTTGCGCGTAACGATCGCGAGTCCGATCGGTGGATCGCTATCGATGCAGCCGGGCGCCATCAGCGCATGACCACGATCATCGCTGCCAGCAGCGCGAACAACAGCCCCGGCAGCACAATCAACGCAAAGAAATTACCCCACGGGTCGGTCATGCCGCGTCCTCCTCACGCTTCGGATAAATCCGGCGAAGATCCTCGTCGGTCAACGACGGTGCAGACTTCGGCAGCGGCCGGCTGGGCCGCGGCAGCACCTTGATGCCCCATTGTGGCCCGTAGCGGCGGTGCAATTCCTCGAGCCGTTCGCGAAGATCGCGTGGCGTAATCTGCCGAATTTCCGGTGGATTCCAGTGCTCCGACGGCCGGAAAGACACATCGAAATGCTCAGGATATTCGGTCGGAACCGTCATCAAAATCGGAGCATCGGCAGATCGATCAATGATCCGGCGCATCACTTCCGGCGTCCACGCCAAATGCCGCTGAAAATACTCGCGCCACGCATCCCATTGTGGGGACCCCGGCTTGATCGTTGGCAATTCCACCCCGGGAAATGTGGTTTTGATGAAGTGTTTAGCGCGCGGGAAAAAGTTCGCTTTCGTGATTGGCGCTTTGAGTTCCGCTTCCGTCAGCGGCCTGTCCGGTGTCTTGGCCATTGAGTTTGCGCCTTTCGTTTTCGGCATTGCGTTCAGCGGTTTTGCGAAGGATCTCGCGCGCGGCCTCGGTGAGCGCCGGTGGCCCGGTCGATTCGCTGTTGCGTTTCGTGAACGGCGATCGGAACCACATGCGTAGACCGGCCGGCCAGTTTGCCAATCGCCGATCGTGCGCTATCGCGTGCTGATGCAGCCGCTCAAATTCGTCAGCGCCCTGTTGGCTCATGAGCCCAGCTTCGAGCGCCATCTGCGTTTCGGCAGGCCCATACGTCCAACCTTCGGGCCAAGGCGTTTCGTTGCTTCGCTTTCGTTTGGTCGCTTTTTTCGGTGTCGCGGCTACCGACGAAGAACTTTCGTTAGAAAGTTCAGAGGAGGTAGTTTTTCTTATAGGGGGTGTGGGGGACATTTCTTTTTGCTCGTGCATTCCGGTGGAATCCGGTGGAATTCCGGTGGAATGGTCCACAACGAGCTTGGGCCTACGTTTGCGATTACGATCCCATTCCTTGCGCCTCTCATGGGCCGTTTCCGGTGGAATTCCGGTGGAATTCCGGTGGAATTCCGCATTGATCTCGGCACCACGCACGGCGATCAGTATCAGTTCCGGCGTAGCGCCGGCCGCGGTCATCGCCTCGATCATGTCGGCAATCGGTGTCATGCGACTGCGCCTCGCAAGAGTCCCCAGGTTTCCAGCACGGCGATCGCCTTATCGAGCCCGTAGGCAATGCCGGCAAAGCCGCCGGCGCGGTTCACTTGGTCGATGAATTCCTGTTGCGCCTCGCTTGGCCGGCCATCCAGCGCTTTGAGCTCGAGCGCGTAGAATTTGCCGTCGTAGATCGCACAGACGTCCGAGATGCCGGGGCGCACACCGAGCCCTTTCAAGACCGCGGCCTCGATCGGTCGCCGCGCTCCGCCGTTTGGTGTGTGCCAAGCGACCAGGCCGGGCATGCCGCGCTGGCGAATGTGAGCAAAGACGGCGCGCTGGATTTGATCCTCGGGTCTAGCTGACCGCCGCCGCATTCGTGACGCCACTTTCTCAATAGGCGCGCCACCCGCGCGCAGGGGACGCACTACTGACCGTTGATAAGTTGGGCCAAATCCGGCCGCAGCTTTCGCGCAGGGATACCCGTCACCCGCTCAACGACCGCGATAAGGTGGTCATCGATTTTCCGCAGACCGGCCTCCCATCGGGATACCGCGGCGACGGAGACGCCGAGACGGCTAGCGAGCTCCGTTTGGGTGAGCTCTTGACGTTCACGATACGCGCGAAGCGGACTGTCCATTGCAAACTGTTACCAATTCGGCAATAATGCTGTCAAGTCCGGTTGTTGCCGATCCGGTTCAAGCCTGTGGAGTAGTGCGTGCTTATACTTGCCGATATGGTAAAGACCATTCGGAAGGGCGCCCGCCCGCACCTCTACATTGAGGAATGGATCGCCGAGAAAAAACTCAGCGATACCCAGATTGCCAATCGGGTCGGATGTGCCCGCGAAACGATCTATCGTTGGCGCAAAGACCAGCGCAAAGTTACGCCAGCAAAACAAGCGCAGTTAGCGGACGCTCTCGGCATTGAACCCGAAGATTTTTGGCACCCACCGGGCCGGCGAGATTTGAACGCGCTGGCGCGCGAGCTCAACGACGAGCAACACGAAACCATTGAGATTATGATTTTGCGCCTCGTCGGCCGGAAAAACGCCGCTTAACCATTCCCCACAAGTTTATTGCCGTTTCGGCAACAATAGCGGTTGACACCGCTATTGCCGTATTGGTAACAATGCGGAATGACCGAACTCCAAAAAGCCATGTGGGTTTTGCGCCTCAACGCGACGCTCGCGAGCCTCGATCGCGTCGACCGGGAGCTCAGAGAATTGCGCGACGAGGTTCGTAAAGACCTGTCCGAAGCGCAACAAAGATTCGAAAAACTCAGCAGGGAGGCAAAATGAGCGATATTCGGCTTTATGGCGCCGATCAAGCGACCCAGAACATGCAAATTCGGCCCGGCAATTCGGTTCATGCAGCCGTCGAAGCCTTCGACGCTGTGCTGCAACGGCTCGAAAGTCAGGCGAGCAAGCTGCAAGAAATCTCTGATCGCGTGAACGGCAGCAAGCCGCGCCCGACTGATCCGATGAAGGAGCCAAACCCGCCGGAATCTCTCATCCAATCCGTCCGTCATCGTCGCGATCGCGCAGTGAAGATCGCAGACGCGATCGAGCGTGAGCTCCGCGCGCTTGGCGAGGGATTGTGGAGTGACTGATGGCTGCGCCGCGATTTTCCAAAGTGGAAAAGGACGCAATGCTCGCGGCGTATTTGGCGGGTGAAAAGGTCCGCGAAATCGCCCGTCAGTTTCATTGTGATAAAACCTATCCATCGATCCTCGCCAAACGCCGGCGGAAAGCACGGAACCGGAATGAGCGCCGAGATCGCGCCCTTGCCGCGTATCAAGCTGGCGAAAAAATCGAAGTCATCGCCGCGCTGACAGGCTACGCGGTCGACTATATCCGGGAACTCGCCAGGAGGCGCGGCATTCCGGCCCGCGTGAGGCCGCCGCGATGCTGACATTCACACCAGAAGAAAAACTCGCTTGCATCGAGCGCGAAATCCGAATGCGCCTCAAAACATATCCGCGCTGGGTTGCGGCCGGCAACATGACGCAGAAGAACGCCGATCGCGAAATTGCGGTGATGAAGGCCATCGCCGAAGACTACAGCCACGCGCAGCCGCAGCAATTGGACCTTGTTCCATGATCACCAAACCCGGCATCTACACGAACATATCGAGCGCGGATTATTTTTCTGACCCGTGCCCGAAGCCGTCGCTGACGCAGAGCATCGCGAAAATCATCCTCGAAAACTCGCCGGCGCACGCTTGGCAAGAACACCCGCGCCTCAATCCAAAATGGCAGCCAAGTGATCCGACTAAATTCGACGTGGGCAACATCGCTCATTCGTTACTGTTACGCCGTGGCAAGGAGATCGTCGTCATCGAAGGCTATGACGATTGGCGAAAGGACAAGCCGAAGCAGATTCGCGACGAGCTCTTGCGGGAAGGCAAGCACGGCGTTCTGCAAAAGCATTATATCCTCGCAACGCGCATGGTCGACGCAGCGAAACAGCAGCTTTTCAGGATCAAGGACCTACCGGAACTATTCAGCGCCTTTTGGGATAACGAGGCGTGTCTCGCATGGCTGGAAGAAGGGCTTTGGTTCCGGCAGCTTGTCGACGGCGTGGCGGGCGATCGGCTTATCGTGGCCGATTACAAATCCACGGATATGTCGGTCGCGCCGCACTCGATCGGGCGCAAGATGGCGAGCGACAATTGGCCGATCCAAGCCGCGATGGCCGAGCGCGGGCTCAACATGCTGAAAGCGGAGCAGCCGGCACGGCGCTACTTCTTCGTCGCGCAGGAAACATACGAGCCCTACGCGCTGACAGTCTGCGAGCTCAGTGAAGGCCACCTGGAACGCGGCCGGCAACAGTTAGATCGCGCCATTCAAATTTGGAAACACTGCATCAAGCATGACCAGTGGCCGAGCTATCCGCGCCAAATAATCGTGCCGGACTTCCCCGGCTGGGTCGACGCCGATTGGGAAGATCGCAGGCTAGAGCTCGACGATCGCAAGCGCCAGATGGTCACGGAGATCGCATGACTTTCACATTGCGGCCAGCGCGTAGAAGCGAAGCCAAGCCACTTATAGGCTTGTATTCAGAAAGTGGGGCCGGAAAAACTTTTTCCGCGTTGCTTTTGGCTAGAGGCTTTGTTGGACCGACCGGCAAGATTGCCATGGTTGAAACGGAAAGCGGGCGCGGCGAAGCCTACGCAGACCTAATTCCTGGCGGATACGAAATCATCTCAATTCGGGGAGATTTTAGCCCGAAGAATTTTGGCGACGCAATAACGGCAGCGGAGGAAGCAAAAGCCGATGCGTTGATTATAGATAGCGCTTCACATGAATGGTCCGCAGCCGGCGGCGTGTTGAGCATGGCAGCCGACAATCAGGCAAAAGGAATTAAGGGCGTTCTAGTTTGGCAGCAACCAAAGATGCAACACCAACGGAACTTCATGCTTCGGTTACTGACAACGCCAATTCGACTTGTGATTGTTTGTATGCGCGCAAAATATCCAATGATCGAAGTCACCAAAGACGGCCGCAAGGAGTGGGTGCGCTCGCCCACACTCGAGCCGGATCAGGCGGCCGATATCTTATTTGAAATGTTCCTTCATGCTTGGCTAGATCAGGATCACCATGCGCACGTGACGAAATATTCGCGAGACGACCTGCGCGCTGTCATTCAGGACAACAAGCCGATCACGTTGGAAACCGGCCGCGCGCTTGCCGCGTGGGCGGGAGGTTCATCGCGCCCCGCGCCCTCAACAACGAGCGCGACGGACCAGGGCTCCGCGGATCAACCCAGCCTCCCCGGCGCGGCCGCGGAGCCCGAGGACTTCAAGCGCCTCGATCACATGCTCGCCGAGGCGGCGGAACGCGGCAGCGCAGTGCTCGCTACTGCCTGGAAAAATCTGACACCGAAAGAGCAGCGCATAATGGACGCGGCTCTCCGCCGTCGGCACAAGCCGCGCGCGATCGAGGTCGATAACATTGCCGCGCTGACCGGATGAGCAACGGCATGAGCCTCCCCGGATATGACGATTGGAAAACGCACAACCCAGACGATGACCGCTGCGAGTTTTGCGGCGTGCACCCGCGCGAATGCCGCGACGGCTGGGAACCGCTAGGCTGCACCGGAGAGTGTGGGACAGTTTGGCGCGACCCGGATTTCGAGTACGACCAAATGCGCGAGAACTCTTAACGGCGTGACAACAACGGTGACGAAATGCGCGAATGGCTGGTGATCGAGGATAGCCGAAAAAACTCTGTCTTTGCGCCCGACAGCGCCGAGAAGCCGCTCGGATACATTCCGCGTGACGTTGCCCGGTCTCTGCTTGGCAGAGACTTGAGCCGCGCTGTTTGGTTCACCAAAGAGGAAGGCGAGATAATGCGCCAACACCCGGAGTGGAGAGACACCTTGCCTGGGTGGTCTCCGCTTGGGTTTTGGAGCTGTTGATTTGGCGTTAACGGAGACGGTAATGGACGAGGGCGATTGGGATGCTGTGGTCAGAGAAAAGAACGCCGAAATTGTTCGGCTTCAGGATGAAGTTGATAAACTACGGGCCGAGGTCGATCGCCTACGAGTAATCCGCCCCGTCATCATGAGGGCGGAGGCAAAACATCTCGGCATCATCACCATTGATACGGAACAAACAGCGGAGAGAAAATGAGCTTCCTAACACGCACAGAGTTTTTCAACTTTCGCTGTGTGTGTGCCTACTCGCCGGCCGGGGCGAGGGAAGGAATCCGGCCATCATTTGTGACAGAGAACGAGTAGCGGAGCCGAAGTGATCTATCAATTCTCCAATGGGTGGCTGATCGTGTTTAGAAGCAATCCGGGTACGGTACGTCTTGGCTTCTGGCTTCGCTCGCTCGATCCCACGTACCGCTGCTAATGACAGACAAACACATGAGCGAATTTCTTAGAACCTGGAAAGATGGCAAGCTGGAGCCCTGCACCGTTTCAGAATTTACGCGGGGATTGCGCCGCTACGCTGGATGGGCGCAGGCTGAGTATGGGGTTCTATCTAGCCCCGCCGCACATTTGAGCGAGCGCCTAAACGCCGCCGCCGACCTAATTGACGATATGTGGAATCGTGTTGGGTCGATCATCAAAGCGGGTAACGACTGAGAAACAACCATGACATTCTTTGAGATTGATGGGCAGGCGTTCCAAATACCGGAGATCGTCGCAACTCATCTCAAGGCACAAGGGGCCGAGAACGAACGGCTGAAACTAGCGCTGTATGGCGATTTAGATACGGCCGACAGCCGTCTGGCCATGGCAGATGCACTGCGCGCCGAGATCGAGCGGCTGCGGGTAGAGCTTGAGCGTTTCACAAATGGCGTAACAGAAATTCTGTCTGACCTAGAGCGCGACAGAATTGGCGATGCGATGTGGACGTGTGAGGCTTTGCTGGCATGTATTGATAAGGATTTTGCCAACCGCCGAAGACGTGCTTGGCAT
>Ga0105248_10006054_pt1 | contig 13275 bp, 10 predicted proteins | sample KBSS34metaG_FD_81524 | JGI IMG/M metagenome (GOLD analysis project Ga0105248, IMG submission 81524) | Switchgrass rhizosphere microbial communities from Kellogg Biological Station, Michigan, USA - KBS S3-4 metaG | ecosystem: Host-associated > Plants > Roots > Rhizosphere > Soil | place... | reverse complement strand
CGTGAGCAGGGGATCCCCGCTCGCGGCGTCGACATCAACGACGAGATGGCCGCCATTTGCCGATCGCGTGGGCTCGACGCAGTGTCCGGCGACGCGCTCGGCTATCTACTGGCGCAGCCCGACGGGTCGCTCGGCGGCTTGTTCGCCGCCCAAGTCGTCGAGCATCTCGAGCCGGACTATCTGATGCGGCTGCTCGAAACGGCGTATCACAAGCTTCGTCCCGGATCGAAGATCGTCCTCGAAACCATCAATCCGGCCTGCTGGTACGCGTTCTTTTCGAGTTACATACGCGACGTGACCCACGTCAGGCCGCTTCATCCCGACACGCTGCGATACCTACTCGTGGCGAGCGGCTTCCAACGGGTCGAGCTCCGCTACAGCGCTCCGTACCCCGACGAATTGAAGCTGCAGCCGCTTCGGACCGCGCAGCCCGCAACGTCAGGAGACCCCGCCCCCGACCAGCCGCTGCCAGAGGCCGTGGCGGTCTTCAACGACAACGTCACCAAGCTAAACAGTCTGCTCTTCACGTACCTCGACTACGCTGTCATCGGGGAGCGTCTGTGAGATGGCGGGTGATGGCGCTACTCGGGTTCGCGTTGCTCCTGCGCCTTCTGTTCATGGTCCTCGCAGGCGTGAATGCTCCATTGACCGGTGACGAAGTCGCCTATCAACAGATCGCGGTGAACGTGGCCAGCGGACTCGGATTCTGGGAGGACACCAATCCGTTCTTTCCGCAGCAAGTGCTCCATGCGTGGCAGGCACCTGTGTACCCGCTTTCCCTCGCGGCCATCTATTTCGTCCTCGGTCAGAAGCTGCTGTTCGCCAGACTGTTTGGCATCGTCATCAGCACCGCGACGGTGTACGTCACGTACGATCTCGCTGCGCGCGTGTTCGAGGATCAACGCGCCGCGTTGGCCAGTGGTCTGCTTCTGGCTCTCTATCCAGGCTTTCTCACGAACGCGCACTTGCTCCTGAGCGAAACGCTCTTTTCGTTCTGTGTGATGCTGGCGTTTGATCTCGTGGCGCGCGGAACACCCGGTCGGACGCTCCAGCTACCCGCCACGTTCAGAGAGACATGGTACGCGGCCGCGGCAGGGACGGTTTGGGGTTTGGCCACGCTGACCCGTGGCATCACGCTGTACTTCGCTCCAATCCTGGCCCTGTGGATAGTCTGGAACAGGCCGCCCACGCATGTTCCAAGATTGCCGATCCTTCGCAGCGTCATCGCCGGGTGCGTGTTTCTCGTGATGACGGCGGCGGTCATCGCGCCGTGGACAATTCGCAACTACGCAGTCTTTCGCCAATTCGTCCTGCTCGAGACCAAAGGAGGTGTGAATTTTTGGCTGGGCAACAGCCCCTATACACCCCCGGATTTCATCCGCAACGTCTGGAAAGTCGGCGTGCGCGAGCCTATCCTCGGGGCACTCCCGGCGGACGAAGTCCAACGCGATCGCACGGCCTATGCGCTGGGGATGGCCTATGTCACGCACGATCCCGCAACGTTCATGGGGCGGATGCCGGTCAAGTTCGCCGATTTGTGGGGGTTCGAGCGGAACCTGTCGGACGTGGCCGAAGAGACGGGACCGGGCCGGGGATGGAACTCGCCGTCCAAACTGGCGGCGGACGCATTCGCAGGGGTGATGTATGTCGCGGTCATGATCGCGGCCATCTTCGGATTGACCCTTGGCCCTAATCGCGTTCGTACCAACGAGGGACCGCCGTGGAAGCTCTTCTTCGGCGGCTTCATCATCTATTTCTGCGCGATACACGTCGTCGTTTTCGGCGACGGTCGTTTCCATCTGCCGCTGATTCCAGTGTTGGTGCTGTATGGTGGATGGTTTCTCGCCAATCTGCGGAACACCAGCTATTCACGGGCCGCTGTCACGCTCAGCGTCGCAACGGTCATGGTGTTCGCGGCAATCTGGGTGCACCAAGGATTCGCCGCATGGGACATGTTACGGAAGGTGACGAAGCCTCTGTGACACAGACCCTTCCCAGCATCACCATCGTCGTTCCAACCTTTGAGGAAGCGAAGAACCTTCCGGCGCTCATCGATCGGATTGCCAAGGTTCGTGAAGACCGCGGCTTCACGATCGACGTGCTGATCATGGACGACAACAGCCGCGATGGTTCCGTTGAGCTCATCGCAGCTCGACAAGAGGAGTGGGTGCAGCTGATCGTGCGAACGGCTGCACGGGGCCTCAGCCAGGCAGCGTTGGACGGTCTGCAACGCGCGCGTGGAGACATTCTCGTCTGCATGGACGCAGACTTGAGTCATCCGCCCGAAGCGCTTCCGGAGATGCTGCGGGCGCTCGAGAACGGCGCGGACTTCGTGATTGGCTCGCGATACATCGCCGGGGGATCGACCGACGACGGCGGTATTCTACGATGGTTGAACAGCCGGGCCGCTACACTCCTGGCTTGGCCACTCACGTCCGTCAGCGATCCAATGGCCGGATTCTTTGCCCTGAGGCGGTCGACCTTCGACAATGGAGTTGATTTCAACCCGGTCGGCTACAAGATTGGGCTCGAGTTGATGATTAAATGCGGCTGCGAACGCGCGGTGGAGGTGCCCATCCACTTCGAGCACCGCCGCTTCGGTGACAGCAAGCTGACCGTGAAGCAGCAGCTTCTTTATCTCGAGCACCTGCGCCGGCTCTACACATTCAAGTGCGCGGCTCGTGTCCGCAACCTTCTGAACAAAAAGGGAGGCGCGCCCGTACAGCGATGACGCGGGATGCGCGCGCGCCACGGTGGCTGGGGCGCACGGTGTTCGCCCTCTGCCTGTTGACACACATTGCGATTGTCCTGTCGCTGCGAGTCTATCCATTCGTCGATCTACCGTTTCACCTGGCGGCAGCCACGATTTACCACGAGTCCCGCAACCCGAACTCCCTCTTTCTGGCGTATTTCAGCGTTCGGCCGCTGCTTTTCGAGCCTAACGTGCTTCACCTGCTGATCACGGGGTCACCCTTCAACCACGCTCTGTCGGTCGACATGATGAACCGGCTGGTGCTTTGCGGGTACGTGGCCACCCTGCCGATGATCATCTACGCACTGATTCGCCGCGTCGGGGGCAATACCTGGTTCGCGCTGCTCGTCTTTCCTTTGATTTTCAACTTCAACGTCGCGTGGGGATTTGTCGGGTTCGTCATGGCAGTCCCGCTGGTGCTGCTCCTGCTCTACTGGGTGATGGGTGGAGACCGTTACTCCCGGCTCACGACGGCGCTGGTCTGTGCTGGCGGGCTCGTGTTGCTGTTCTACACCCATGTGCTCGCCATGCTGTTCGCAACGGCCGTCCTCGTGCTCAGCGCCCTCCTGCACAGGCGCAACGAGCGTATGTGGTGGATCCTGCCAGCGCTTGTACCGGCGATCGGCCTGACGTGCTGGTGGTGGCTTGGACGCGGTGCACCTTCCAGCGAGAGCACGCTGGCCTTCCTGGCGCGATACTACCGAACTGAGTACTTCCAGCACTTCGTTGCGTTGCGACGACGGATCCTGACGAACGACAACACGCAGATCTTTGCTGGAGCGGTGGGAGTCGCCGCGGCGCTTGCGTTGTCGGCACCTGTCGTGATGCCCCCGCTTGTGGCGCTCGCGAGGCGCAGACAGCATGTGGCCTCGCTGCTCGCCGGCACCCCGAGACTCGTGCTCGGGGCGTTCACCCTGGTCGCGTTCGGATGTTGCGTGCTGCTGCCCGATCGGATTCCGGATCAGACAGCCTTGTACGAACGTTTTGGCGTCCTGCTCCTGCTGTCGATGCTGCTCTGGTCAAGCATTCTCTACTCGCGCCTCAGCCGGCGTGCTGCCGTCGCCTTGTGTGTCGTGGCGCTAGGCTCCACGGCGGTTCGCGTGTCGTACTTCGAGGCGTTTGCGCGCGACTCGAGCGGTTTTACGGCGGACCTGCTGCCGGACGGCGGGTCCCAGCGCACGCTCGTCGGCCTCCTCTATGACGAGCGGTTCCGGGGCCATCCTGCGTACAGACACTTCCCCGACTACTACATCACGTGGCGACATGGCGTCGCCGCCACAGAACTGACGCAGTTTCGATTCGGCCTCGTGCGCGCCAACGTGCAGGGGCCCGCGCCTCCGCGCTTTGTTGCGTCACCGACCGCGCTGAGCGTTAGCGAGGCCAAGGTCGACTACCTGCTTGTCCGCGGCGCTGTGCCAGCCGAGGCCGAAATCGACCGCCGATTCGCCGCGTTTGCCGCGGCAGGCGGTTGGTACGTGTACCAGAATCGAGTCAGATGAGGCGTCTCACCGATCGGTCACGCGGCTGCCGAGCCGGATGGCTCAAGGGTCAATGGCCTGCTGCGCGATGGAAACAACCTGTCCCGCACTCTCAACATCGGCGTTTCAATCACGCTGGCCATGGTCAAACCGACCAGCAAGCTTCCGACGATGTACAAAAGGGATGTCAGCCACCAGGATGTTGCGCCCCAGAGTGGCAACACGGTTTGCAGCGCCATCAGGACCGCCAGATGCCAGAGGTAGATTGAGTACGACCGCGCCCCGACGTACGCGAAGGCGCCGACGAGTCGCTTTCCGATCGGTCCAAGCCGGAAGCCATGGACCACGCTCAGCAGTACGATAACCGCATACGCTCCTGCGGTGAGCGTGAAGCCGAAGGTGTAGTGATAGGGAGTATTCAACAGCGGCCAGAGGAAATTCGGAAGCAGCAGCAACATGGACAGTGCGAGGAGCCAGCCGGAGCGCGGTCCAATCCACTTCCTGAGGTTCGTCGGATGATAGTGATACACGTAGCCGGCGAGCACTCCGAGAAACAGCGAGTCAATCCTCAGGTGCGTCGGATAGAGCATCGTGTAAACAAACGTATTCGCGTCCATGAACTCAAACGAGAATCTCGCCGCGGCGCCGACCCTCAAGGCAAGAGTCGTTATCACCAGCGACAGATAAATCCGAGGCAAAGCACGAAACGGGTCAGTCCGGTTTCGGCTGAAATGCGTTAGCCCGATCAGCAACAGCGGAAGCAAGACGTAAAAGTGTTCTTCGATGGCAAGGGACCAGGTCTGACCCCACAGCCCCGGGAAGTAGTTTTGGATGAATAAACCTTCCGCCACAATTCGTTTCCATGGCCGGTTCCAGTGGTTGACGATCGCGATCCCACCAGTCGACACAATCAGAAGATAGAACGGAGGGTAGATCTTGAATCCCCGCCGGATGAAGAATTGCCTGAAGCGAATCGTTCGATACCGCTGGTGCTCGCGGAACAACAGCCCCGATATCAGAAATCCGCTGAGGACAAAGAACAGGTCCACGCCCGTCCACCCACCCTCGTACAGAAAATGCAGCGGAACACGCACGATGCCAGGCAGAGTCTCTGGCATGGGCGGCAGATGTCGGACGAGGACCAGCGCGATGGCCAGGAAGCGAAGCGCATCGAGCTCCATCGAGCGAACCGGCAGCAGGTTGTGCGCATCGGTCTCTTGCTTCGAGTGACCGGCGTCCGTTGCCGGGGTTGGCGCCGACGTGGGCGGGGACAAAATTGGCCTTATGCTAGCCGCTGCGCCGTCATGCGCCAAGAGGTCTCTGCGTGAATGATTCGCCAGCGTACAGTCCAGCCTCGGTGGGCAACCCCTGGCTCGATCGGGCGCTCCGCGCAGTGGCGGTGGTCCTGACGGTTGGTCTCCCGGCGATCACGATCGCGAGGGCGGCGCGAGCATGGCCGCGTGAAGCGCATCTCGGCTACGCCGAGGGGATTTGGTTGGGGCTGGCAAACGACGCAGCCCGGCACGTATTCTACAGACCGCTCCAGGGCCCCTTGGGTTACGGGGGTACGCGCTACTTCCCCCTGTTTTTCTTGCTGCACGCCGGCCTGATCCGCGTCGGACTCGATCCGATCGTGGCCGGCTACCTGCTCGGAGTCGGTTCGGTCGCACTGCTCCTTGTGGCCGTCCTCATCTTTCTGCGGATGGCCGGCGGCAGCGTGCTCCTCTGTGCGGCCGCAGCCGCCGTCGTGCTCTCATGCCAGCCAGTGCAGATGGCCGCGCTCACCATTCGAGGGGACGGGTTGCCGGCGGCGCTGACCTTACTGGGGCTGGCGTGCTGTCTGCCCGGATCCCGACCGCGCGCCGCTCCGTTCTGTTTCGCTCTCGCTTTCGCGGCCAAACCGACGAGCCTGTACGGGGTCGTCGCTGCCGTGGCTGCACTGGTCGCCACGGACCAACGGCCGGATGCGTGGCGCGTCGGTTGGCAGTCGTTCGTGGGTGTGCTCACGGTTCTGACTTTGATCGTGGTCGGGAGCGACGCCAGAGCGGTTGGGATCTTCGCGGCGAGCGCGACCGGGGGCGGAAACGTTTCGACCCTGCTCGCGGCCCCTGTGAACCTCGCGCGCGTCCTGCGACGCGTACCGGAGTCGACATTCTTCATCCAGCTTGCCACCGCATCGCTCCTGGCCGGCATCGGCCGACGAATCGCAATCGAACGCCTGGCTTTCCTCGTCTGTCTCGTGACCACGTTGGCCATCTATGCCTCGCCGGCCACCGTCGAGAACCATCTGATCGATCTCACGGTCCTTGCGGTTGTCGTCGTCGCCGGGTGGGCTGCGCGCGAGCCGCGGTGGACGCGGGCGGTGCTGGCGATCGTGCTGGTGGGCGGCGTGTCGTCGGCAGCTGTCGCCCTGTGGCGGTTCGAGACGGAGGACCCGGTCGACCTCCGGTCGAGTCGCCGCGCTGTGGTCGACGCAATCCTCCAGGCGCGGCGGCCCATCCTGGTCGAGCATCCGATGGTGGCGGCGGAGGGTGGCGAATCACCCTACCTGCTCGATCCGCATATCTTTGCCGTTCGAGTCGCAAGGGAGCCGACCGTCCTGAATCAGCTCCTGTCGGACCTCGACCAGCAACGCTTCGGCGCCATCGTCCTCGAGGACGCGTCGCTCGATCGGGCCCTTGCAGATTCGTTCCCAGGCGGCGCCGGCGAGAGGTTTCGCGCCGCGCTCGAACGCACCTACCGGCTGGACGCCATCGTCAGCGGCCGGCCTGTGTACCGGCCGAAATAGAACACTCACCTCGAAGTGTTCAACAGCGCATCCGACTGGATCTTCTGTCCGATTTGTGCTGCCGCCAGCGCATGGCCGTACTTGTTCCAATGCCCCATCTTGTCGATGCGCGTATCGCCATCCCGGTGGCGCTTCCTGAAGACGGGTGCGAGATTCAATGACGCCACCCGTTCCTGTTCCGTGAAATCGACGAACAGCTTCTCGCCAAACCTCGCGATCCCACGGACGCGCGATGCGAAATAGGCCCTGTTGGATTCGTAGGCCTCGCTGTCCTTCGCAACCAAATCGGGACGATCGTCGAGCACGATTTCCGTGTCCGATGGCTCGAACACAAACAGGATGTTCGTGTGAGCCTCACCCGCCACGCGCGCCATCTCCTTCAGTAACATCCACGTCAGCCGAAAGGCCTCGGCCCGCCTGGCTCCGGCGAGCCGACGTAAGTCGCTATGGAGGATCTCCAAGGTGTCCAGCGCCTTCGATTTCCACGGTTCATTCGCAATCCACACGGCCGGCGGAGGAACAGGGGTGCCAACCAGCGCGAGGCGGCCGGACCGGTCGAAGACAAACAACGGCTTCGCAAAGTCCCTGAACGAAACCAGACTGCGCTCGATGTCGTCGGAGATGAAGGCAACGATGATGAGGTCTGGCGAGTACTTGAGCGCCTCACCCTTGACGGTCAGCAGCATCTGATCGATGCCGTAACCAATGACGCCTAGGTTGATGACTTCCGTATCCCTCGATGATGACCCGAGTACCGCGGCATAGGTTTCCTCATCGTTCACTTCCTGTCCAAACGCAAACGAGTCGCCGACAACGACGATCCGCTTCTTGTCGGTCCGGTGGTACGGATAGTCTGTTGAACCGCGCGCACCATTCGAATTGGTCGTGACTCGGTCTGCATCAAACAGAGGACCGGTGTTTCTGAAGGATGGTCTGTTCTTCCATCCCAACAGCGGATCGAACATTTCGAGAGGCAGTGGCAACTCCGGCGCCGTCCCATTGTGGGCGCGGTTCGTCCAGGCGATGCGCCACGTTGCGGTCGTGTTATGACCGGTGATGGGGCTGTAATAGCGGAAGAAGATTCGTGAGGTGATCTCGAGGAGCGCGAAGCACACGAGGCTGATCGCCAGCAAACGGGCCCACCAGCGCAGGCCCCACTCCACCCACCGGCTCATTGCCGACGCTTGGACCACATGACCGAGCCGGCCGGCGCATCCGGCGTGCGCTCTGCGACCGGCTCCTGGGCACGCGCGCGGTACAGCAGGTCTTCGAGCAGCTTGCGGTTGGCCGAGATCACGTCGGCCACGAGGCCCATCAGCATCACCTGAAATCCGACAATCAGCAGGACGGCCGACAACAGGAGGGACTGCACGTGTCCACCTCCGCTGCCGGTGAAATAGAAGTACAGAAACCTGGCCGACGTCGCAAGCCCGGCGGCGACGGCCAGCGCGCCGATGGACGTGAAGACCTTCAAGGGCTCGTACATCGTGTAGATCCGCACGATGGTCGATCCCGACTGCTTCAAATAGAACCAAACACTGTGGAATAGCCGTGAGGGCCGGGTGCGCCGGTTCGTGCGCACCGGGACGTGCCCAATGGCCATCCGCTTCTTGCCCGCCTGAATGATCGACTCGAGCGTGTACGTAAACTCCGAAACAATCGTCATCCGAAGAGCCGCCTCACGCGTATACGCGCGAAAGCCGCTTGTCGTGTCTGGCACACGCGTATTCGAGACCTGCCGCACGACCCAACTCCCCAGCCGTTGCAGAAACTTCCGCCCCCTGGACAGGTGCTCAATCTCCTGAAGGTTGCGGTCGCCAATGACGATATCAGCCTCCCCTCGGATGAGGGGCGCGACGAGAGCTGGAATATCCTGGCCGAAGTACTGATTGTCGCCGTCGGTATTGACGATGAAGTCGGCGCCCAGCTTCAGACAGGTGTCGATGCCCACCATGAATGCGGCCGCGAGCCCGCGCCTGCGTCGGAGCGAGACGATGTGATCCACGCCGAGCGCTCGCGCCACCTTCGTTGTCTCGTCAGTGGAACCATCGTCGATAACGAGCACTTCGACCGAGTCGATGCCCGGAATGCTTCGTGGGAGGTCCGCGAGCGTTGCCGGCAGCGTCTCGGCCTCGTCGAGACAGGGAATCTGGATGATGAGTCTGGTCTTCGTCATTCGAGGAGTCGTGAAATCACCCCGTCCCACGTGATGGAGCGGGTGCGCTCGAATCCGGCGCGTCCAAGGCTCGCAGTGCGGACGCGATCGCCGGAGAGCTGATTGATGGCGTCTGCGAGGGCCTCGGGGGCTGGTTCGCAGATGAAGCCGTTGACCCGATGCTCGACGAACTCGAGCGGTCCACCCGCATCTGTGACCGTGATCACGGGTTTACTGGCCAGAAACGCCTCGACGGTGACGTATCCATAGTCTTCATCAAAAGGAGTGTAGACGACAGCCAGCGCATCCCGGTACAAATCGAGGAGTTCCCGTTCTTCTACCGCACCGCGGAAATCGATGCGGTCGGACAAGCCGAGGGACTCGGCGAGAGCCTCGGTCTCTTGCCGCTTCGTTCCATCGCCGGCCACTACCAGACGAATCGGGCGATCGACATGAGTCATCGCCCGGACGACGAGATCCGGACGCTTGACCGCTTCGAGCCGGCCGACCATCAGCACATAGTCGCCGTAACGTCCCGCCTCGATCCGGCCAGTAAAAGGCGACGGCGGATACAGGGTCTGTCCCTCGAGGCCGTTGTACTTGTGGAGCCGGGCCGCGATATTCCGCGAGATTGTAAACACCTGCCGGCATTCCCGCAGCGTCTCGCCATCGAGCCGGATCAGCGTCTCCCGCAGGCCAACATCGGCCTCGGTGTGCGTGAACTCACTGTAGTCAGTGCCGCACAGCTCGTACGCAGCACGATACTGGTGCAGGAGCCAGACGACCTTGCGCGGATGCCGGACAAAATACGTGGGGAACTTCGAGGCGATCACGAGATCGATCGACCGGCCGTTGCTCTCGCTCAGGTCGATCAGATGCCAGGCCGCCGCGTGGGCGAGCAACTCGTCCGTCGGGTACCACTTGAACGGGAGGCTGATTAGTTCCGTGTCGTAACCGCGTTCTCGCAGTGCGGTGACGAGCGATCTCACGAGATACTCAGCGCCGCCGCGCACGAACGGGACTTGAGCTTCGCAGACGACAATACGCTGAATGGTCATCGGGCCAGGCTGAGCGACCCACATTCTACCTCGCGGTAAGATACGGCCGTGGCGGCACCCGAAACGACGTCGGTCATTGTTCCGGCTCACAACGAAGCCGCCGCCATTCGCGATGTCGTCGCAGGCCTTCGAGCGGCGGCCGGCTGGCACGAAGTCCTTGTGATCGACGACGGGTCGACAGACACCACGGCCAGTGTCGCACGCGCGGCCGGCGCTGTCGTGATCTCGCAGCCGTACCGAAAGGGCAACGGGGCTGCTGTCAAGGCGGGCCTCCGGCACGCGACCGGCGAGTACATCTTGATCATCGACGGCGACGGACAGCACCGGGTGGAGGATGCAGTCAGGCTCGTCGGCCGTCTGGGCGAGTGCGACCTCGTGGTCGGCTCGCGGTCCACCGAAACGCAGGCGACCCTGTGGCGTCGATTCGGCAACGCCGCGCTGAACGGGCTGGCTGGCTACCTCACTCAGCACTCCATTCCCGATCTCACCTCGGGGTTCCGGGCAGCACACCGCGCGACAGCGACACAATTCCTGTATCTGCTGCCGAACGGCTTTTCCACACCGACCACGACGACGCTGGCATTCCTCAAGGCGGGCTACAGCGTCGGCTTCGAGCCGACGAACGCGCGGCCCCGCGTCGGCAAGTCGAAGATACGGTTTGTGAGCGACGGAGCCAAATTCCTGCTCATTGTGCTCCGGGTGATCACGATCTTCAGTCCGCTGCGCATCTTCGCGCCGATCAGCCTTGTGGCCCTGGCGCTTGGCGGCAGCTACGGTGTCTGGACGGTCGCGCGCTATTCGCACGTCACCAACTCGTCGGTCCTCCTCATCATCCTCGGGGTCCTCGTCTTTCTTCTCGGCGTGATCTCGGAGCAAATCTCCGCGCTTCGCTTCGAGGACCGTGATCGATGACGATCACGATGGTCACATCCTCGTATCCCCGGTTCCCCGGGGATTCCGTCGGCACGTTCATGGAGCCCATCGCAACCGGAGCAGCCGGGCGCGGCCATGACGTGCACCTGGTCGCTCCGTGGCACCCGGAGTGGCGCCGGCGCGATGCGGACGGGGTCCACTTCCATCTGTACCGATACGCGCCGGTCCCGAGCCTCAATGTCTTTGGGTACGCCGGCGCGATGCGCGCGGACGTGCATCTTCGCCTCTCGGCGGTAGTCGCAGCGCCGCTGGCGCTGGTCTCTGGATGGCATCGCACCAGGCAAGTCGTGCGCAACACCCGGACATCGATCGTGCACGCACACTGGGTCATTCCGAGTGGCGTGATCGGCGCGGCCGCCGCGGGCCCGCGCCCGCTCGTCATCAGCCTGCACGGCTCCGATGTCTTTGTCGCCGAGCGCCACACGCTCGCCCGTCGGGCCGCCCAGCGGGCATTTCGGCGCGCGGCCTGGGTGACGGCGTGCAGCGACGACCTGCGCGATCGGGCGATACGGATGGGCGCGGCGCCCGAGCGAAGCTCGGTCGTGCCTTACGGTGTGGACACGGACCGATTCAAGCCCAATCCATCCGCACGAGCCGAGGGTCGGAGCATGCTTGGTGTCTCCAGTGATGCACCTCTTGTCCTCGCATTCGGGCGCCTGGTGGAGAAGAAGGGCTTCGCGCATCTCATCGACGCCGCTGCCATCCTGAAGCGTGACTACCCGTCCCTCCGTGTCGTCATTGCCGGCGAGGGTGACCTCGGCGCCACGCTGCGCGCCCGAGCCGAGGCGGCGGGCGTCGCCGACCTGGTGCACCTGATAGGAGTCGTTCCGCAAAGCGTGGTACCGACCCTACTGGCCGCCGCCGACGTGGCCGTCGCCCCTTCTATCCACGACGCGGCGGGCAACGTCGATGGGCTTCCGAATGCCGTCATGGAAATCATGGCGTCGGGAACGCCGCTCGTGACCACACGCGCAGGCGGCATCGGCGCCGTGGCGACCGACAACCTCACCGCGCGACTCGTCGCGGAGCGGGATGCGGGCGCCCTGGCGGGCGCCTTGGCCGACCTTCTGCAGCATCCCTCGCAAGGCGCCGAGATTGCTCGGCGGGCACGCGAGACGGTGTGCCGCGAGTACAGTTGGGCGCGCATGACCGACGCCTTCGAGGCCATCTACGAGCGTGTGGGCGGCAACGCCGGCGCGCACCGCCGCGGGTGATGTCCCCAGTGACGCTCCTGTGGGCTGTGTTCGCATTCCTGCTGGTGGCGTACGCGCCCGGTGCGCTGATCTTTCGTCTGCCAATTGGCGACCGCCAACGACGTGCGGGGCTGGCCGTCGAAGAGCGCGCATTCTGGGGCGTGCTTCTGAGCGTCATCGTGTCGTCGTTCGCAACGCTCGGTCTAGCGGCCGCTGGATCGTACGGGTTGAACCGGCTGCTTTGGATCAACGGCTCAGTCAGCGCGCTGATCCTCGTGTTCGGCCGCGGCCGCCTTCGCCTGGGTTCCACGGCGCCGCGCCTTGCATGGACGGCGCTCATTCCATTGGGCCTGGTCCTCGGTGGGCTGTGGATCAACTTCCTCGTGCCGCCCGCGGAATACATCATCGGCGGCAAGGATCCCGGCGTCTACATGAACGAGGGGATCCGGATTGCGCAGCGAGGAGCGCTGATCGGGATCGACGAGGCGGCACGCTCGGTGCCGCCACCCTTCCGACCTCTGTTCTTCCGGCCGACCAACGATCCCAACTACTACAGCAACCGCTTCATGGGCTTCTTCGTGCTGGACCCGGCGGCGACGACGGTCGTGGGGCAATTCCCACACCTGTACCCCGCGTGGATTGCCATCGCCTATGGCATCAATGGGCTGACCGGTGCGCGCGAGGTCGTCGGCCTCTGGGCCGTCCTCGGGTTGCTTGCGGTGTACTTCGCGGGGGCACGGCTCATGGGACGGGCGCCGGCGGCCGTGGGCGCGTCGTTGCTGGCCGTCAGCGTCGTCCAGGTTTGGTATGCACGCGTTCCAAACGCCGAAATACTGATGCAGCCGCTCGTGTTCGCGGCGCTGCTGGCATTCGCGCGGGCCGAATCGGACGAAGACCGATTCTTTGCGCCGGTCGCCG
>Ga0105248_10006052_pt1 | contig 13277 bp, 4 predicted proteins | sample KBSS34metaG_FD_81524 | JGI IMG/M metagenome (GOLD analysis project Ga0105248, IMG submission 81524) | Switchgrass rhizosphere microbial communities from Kellogg Biological Station, Michigan, USA - KBS S3-4 metaG | ecosystem: Host-associated > Plants > Roots > Rhizosphere > Soil | place... | reverse complement strand
AGAGTCGGCCCGCTCGCGCGACAACTTCTTCCCCCCCGGCACGTCGCCGACCGGAAACGACCTGCCTGCTGGTCCATCGGCGGGTGATGAGTTTGGCGATGCCAAGGGTTTCACGCTCGGCGATACGCACATCTTCTCTCCAAACGTGGTAAACGATTTCCGCTTCGGCGTGACGCGCGTTCAGATCGGTATCTTTAACACCGGCGTCAACGGCACCGGCGGCTTCAGTCCAACCATCACGGCAAACCTCGGCGCGCCAAACATCAATATCAGTCCAAACACCAGCGGAATCGTGCTGGTCGGAATCGTCGACGAGCTGACCGGTACGGACCGCGCTACGGAGTTCACCGGGGATGGCGGTCCGTTCTATTTCCTTTCCAACAACTTTCACGTCGCCGATTCGGTGACGATGATCAAAGGAAATTCCACTTACAAGTTTGGCGGCGACTACCGTGTCCGGCAGAACAGCAACTACGACGGTGGCCGCAACAACGGCACCAAGGGCAATTATCAATACGGCACCACGGACAGCGGCTTCGTTTCCGGCAACTACAACGGCATCGGACCAAACGACACCGGCTCCTCTCTCGCCAACTTCCTGCTCGGTTATCAACCGGGTTTCGTCGGCCGCGGTGATCCGGGTGGCCCATACTTCCAGTCGAGTAAAGAGATGGCGTTCTTCGTACAGGACGACTGGAAGGTCAACACCGATCTGACGCTCAATCTCGGACTGCGTTACGACGTCTTCACGGCGCCTACCGAACGTTTCGATCGCCAAAGCAACTTCGATCCGGCGACGAAGACGATCCAGATGGCCGGTGAAAATGCGCCCGGCGGACGCGATCTCGCGAACACCGACAAGAACAATTTCGGACCACGCGTTGGTTTCGCTTACAGCGGGTTCCGCGACGACAAGACGATGGTGCTGCGCGGCGGTTACGGACTTCTCTACGCGGTAGATATCAGCGCGGCGCAACCGCTGACTGCAAATCCGGGAACCGGCGCGGGAAGTTTTGCCTGCACGCCGATCACCGCTCCGGGAAATTGTCCGGCAGTTTTCCAGGCGCGCAATCCTTTTGATAACGGTATCCCGGTCGCGCCGTTCACCGTGCAACCGCCGGGCGCTGTTTTCGCTGCGCCCACGACCGGCGGTCTCATCCTGTTCAACGATCCGAATCGCAAGGATGAGCTGTATCACCAGTACAACCTGACCGGGCAGTGGGAGTTTGCGCAGAACTGGCTCGGCGAGATCGGTTACGTCGGCTCGCTCGGGCGAAACCTGCTCGTGCTGCAGAACATCGGCACCGGCAACGATGAAGGTGGGCCGGGGTCGCGCGAGGTGCTCGGCATTGGTCCAATTACCGGGACGCGTTACCGGGGAAGTTCGAGTTACAACGCGCTGCAAAGCAAACTCGAGAAACGGTTCTCGCGCGGCTTGTCGATCCTGACGTCCTACACCTGGGCGCACGCGATCGACGATTCACCCGGCGGTATTTGCTCGAATGGCGCGGGCACGCGTGATTGCGGTCCGGATGATCCGACGCACCCGGAGCTCGACCGCGGCAATTCCGATACCGATATTCGTCACCGTTTCACTTTCTCAAACGTTTGGGATCTGCCGTTTGGACGTAACCGGCGCTTCGCCAGCGACATGCCGAGCGGGCTCGAATTTGCGCTTGGCAATTGGCAATTCAATAATGTCGCCGTCTGGCAGAGTGGTCCGGTTTTCAACGTGACCTGCAACGGCGGCCGCGTCGATATTCTCGGCGATCCGAACCCGACGTCCGAGCAGGAGGCGCAGGGGCTGGAGCTCAATCGCGCTGCTTTCCGTTGCGCGACGACGCGAATCTTCCCGAGCGATGCGGGTAGCCCACACATCGGCACGTTGGGAAGAAACGTTTTCCGCGGCCGGCCGCAGTTCTATTGGGACACATCGTTCTTCAAGAACTTCCCCATCACGGCGATCAGCGAAGCGTTCAACGTGCAGTTCCGCTTTTCAGCGTACAATGTGCTGAACCGCGTGAATCGTTCGTCCCCGAATGGCGACATCAACAACTCCGGTGACTTTGGTCGCGACATCAACGAGCAGCGCCGGCGGCAAATGGAGTGGTCTCTCAAGCTCATCTTTTAGGGACGCACAAAGAGGTACATGAAGCACAAAGAGGTCGGTATTATCGTTTGTGCCCTTTGTGTCTTCATCTGTGTCGCTGCGGTGGCGGGCTCCGCTTCTTTCGCACAGACGCCGCCGCAGACCGCGCTCAACGAAGCGGCGGCGCTGTTGCAGTCGCACCGTTTTGACGAAGCGGAAGCAGCGACGCGCAAGATTCTCACCACTAATCCAAAAAACCCGGACGCGCACGCTTTGCTCGCCCTCGTTCTCGATCAGCGTGGTCAACACGCTGAAGCAGAGCGCGAGTATCAAGCGGCGTTGAAGCTGAAACCCAACCTGGTTTCCGCTCTGTCAAACTTTGGCGTGCTGCTCGCGCGCACCAATCGTCCGGTGGAAGCAATCGCGAAGTTTGAAGAGGTGTTGCGAATCGATCCGCAGCACAGTCGCGCGATCTTCAATCTCGGCGCGCTCTACGCCGCGCGCGGTGATTACCGTCGCGCTGTGCCGCTCCTCGAAAAAGCCGCGGGGACGCCTGCGTGCAAAGCCGATCTGCGTGATGCAAGCGATCGCGCGTTGTTGTTGACCCTCGTGAATGCTTACGTTCACATCGATCGCGGTTCGGATGCGCTCGGGCTCTCGCGTTGCATTGAAGAGACCAGTCGCGACGATTCGCGCACGCTTTTTACGCTCGCCTTGAGCCTCGCCGAAGCGCGCGAGTACGCGGAGGCGATACGGCTGTTTCAACGGACGAACGAGCTGCGGCCGCAAACTTACGAAGTGCTCTACAATCTCGGGCTCGCGCTGTACAACCTCGATCGTCTCGCCGAAGCGCACGACGCGCTCACAGCCGCGGCGGCCCTCGCACCAAACGAAGCGGACGCGTTTTATCGTCTCGGTCTCGTTGCTTCAGCGCAGAACGACACGAAAGCGGCGCTCACCCATTGGACCAAAGCGCTCGAGTTGCGGCCGGCGTTTCCGGAAGCGAACTTCATGATCGGCGAGGAGCTGCTGAAAAATCGTTTGGCGGAGAAGTCGATTCCGTTTTACGAGCGGGCATTGGACCAGAGCAAGGGCCAACTGGTTTATTATCTGCGTCTCGGAGTGGCAAACGTGCGCGGCCTGCGCTACGAGCGGGCGCGGGAGATCTTCACACGCGCGCTCGAACGTTATCCCGACAACTCGAATCTGTATTTTCTTTTGGGTTACTCGGCGCGTGCGGAAGGTCAATACGATCAGGCGGTGGCGGCTTTTCAAAAGGTTTTGAAGTTGCAGCCTGACAACGCGGACGCGCTTTCAAATCTCGGTTACATCGCCAGCCAGCGCGGCGAAAACGTTGAAGCTGAGCGATTGCTGCGGCGCGCGATTCAGCTCGATCCGCAGGGATATCCTTCGTATCACGATCTCGGGCGGTTGCTGGTGAAACTGAAGCGTTACGAAGAGGCAGTGCCGTTGCTGAAGCGAGGCATCGAGCTCAACGACAAGGATCCGGGCATTCGTTATCAACTGTTTCTGGCTTATTCGCGTTTGCGACGAAAGGACGAAGCGGAGAAGGAGCTGGCGGAGTTTAAGCGATTGGACGAAGTGAACCGGCACGGCGCCACGCCGTTGGGTGAGGCGGTGACGAAGACTGGTGCGGGGATGGATGGCGAGAAGACGTTGCCGCCGTTGCCTGCGGCCGCGTCAGGCGACAGTGCCAAGCCGCGCACACCGTGAGATTGGAGCCGAACTTTGCCACGTGCCTTCGCCTCTTTACGACTTGTTTTCTTTTTACTACTCGCCGCTTCCTCAGCAACCGTCTTCGCGCAAGCTCCTTCAGTCACGAAGATCGATCCACCGTCGTGGTGGGCCAACCACACGATAAATCCAGTCCGTCTTTTAATCCGTGGTACCAACCTCAGCGGAGCTCGCATTAAATCCCTTTCACCTGGCCTCCGGCTAGCGAACCTTCGCCAAAACTCTAACTACATCTTTGCCGATCTGCACATCAGCCCTACAACGAAGCCAGGTAAATACACACTGTTAGTGGGTAAGGTGGAAGTGCCGTTTACGATTGAGCGGCCACTAAACACGGATAAAGGGATAAACGCAGACGACGTGATCTACCTGATCATGATCGATCGTTTTGCGGATGGTGACTCAACCAACAACAATCCGCCCGACGCGCCACGTGAAGCAAACGATCGTCACAACCCGCGCGCGTTCCACGGCGGCGATCTCCGCGGCATCATCAACCAACTCCCGTATCTCAAAGATCTCGGCGTTACCGCGCTCTGGCTGACACCGTGGCACGACAACTGGAACGGCCTTAACCGTTGCGACAAGCCGTGGTGCCCGAACACTTACTACCACGGTTATCACGCGATCGATTACTACGCGGTCGACGATCGCTTCGGCGATCTCGCGACCTTGCGCGAACTGGTAAATAAAGCGCATGCGCTCGGTTTGAAAGTCATCCAGGACCAGGTCGCAAATCATGTCGGTTCGCAACATCCGTGGGTCAAAGATCCGCCGCTCCCAAACTGGTTTCACGGCACGCTCGCAGATCATCAGCGCAACACTTTCAAAAACAGCGCCTTGCTCTCGCCGCACTCGCAGCAGAGCGATGTGCGCAACGTGCTCGACGGTTGGTTCAGTGACGATCTGCCTGACATGAACCAGGACGAGCCGGAAGTCGCGCGCTACGAGATTCAAAACGCGCTGTGGTGGGTCGGGGTCACGGGCATCGACGGCATTCGCCAGGACACGATTCAGTACATGCCGCGCGCGTTCATTCGCGATCTTTCGGATGCGCTGCACCGGCAGTACCCGAAGCTGTGGATGGTGGGTGAAGTGTTCGAGCGCGACGCAGCGCACACGGCGTTTTTCATCGGCGGTCACAAGGGTTGGGACGGGATCGACACGCGGCTTGATTCGGTATTTGATTTTGCGCTCTGGAACACGTCGCTCAATGTGTTTACGAAGAGACTTCCGGTGCGCGCGTTGCGGGATCAGTTGAAGTACGACGCCCTTTATCCCGATGCGTCTAAGCTGACGGTGCTGGCGAACAATCACGACACGCCGCGTTTTCTCTCGCTGGAAGGCGCTGACTTGAACGGCGCGATGTTGCACACGGCTTTTGTCCTGAGCGTGCGCGGAATCCCGCAGCTTTACTACGGCGAAGAGATCGCGATGGAGGGCAAGGACGATCCGGACAATCGTCGCGACTTCCCCGTGAGCGATTTTCAGGCGAGCGGGCGCAAGGGAAAAGCAGAGCAGATGTTTGAGTGGACCAAGCAGTGGATTCGTTTGCGGCGCGAGCACTCGGCCCTGCGGCGCGGGCGGTTGATCGACCTGCACTACGACGAGAATGTATACGTCTTTGCGCGCGAGGACAGTACCGAGACGGTGATCATCGCTATCAACCGGCAGGACAAAGAGCAGGAGGTAACAGTCCCGTTCACGGGAGTAATGCCTTTGTTCGGAAAAATCCGGTTTAGAATTTCGGTTCCTCTGGGCGATACGACGCTAACGCTCCCCGCTAACTCCGTTCTCGCTTTGAAAGCATTATGAACTTTCCACGCGCCAGCGGCATCCTGCTTCACCCGACCTCGTTGCCGGGACGTTTCGCCGTCGGCGATTTTGGGCCGGAGGCGTACAAGTTCGTCGATTTTCTCGTGAGCGCGGGACAGAGCCTGTGGCAGGTGTTGCCGCTTGGGCCAACAGGTTATGGCGACTCGCCGTATGCGTGCTACTCCGCGTTTGCGGGAAACACGCTGCTCGTGAGTATTGATTCCCTGGATTTAACAACTCCGCTCGCTCACGCTGGCGAGCGGGTCGACTACAGCTCCGCCCACAAAGCTAAAAGCGAACTCCTTCAGCACGCTTATCAAAATTACACAAAAACCACCGATACAAACCTCCGCACTGCGTTTGAAACCTTCGCCCAACGCGAAGCGCACTGGCTCGACGACTACGCGCTCTTCCGCGCGTTGAAAGACGCGCACAACGGCGTGGCCTGGTACGAGTGGGAGCCGTCGCTCGTGCGTCGCACTCCCGCTGCGCTAGCGCGCGCTCGCGAACAGTTGCGCGAAGAGATCGAAGCGCAGATGTTCTACCAGTTTCTCTTCTTCGAGCAATGGTTCAAGCTGAAGAATTACTGCAACGAGCACGGCATCAAGATCGTCGGCGACCTGCCGATCTTCGTGGCCCACGATTCGGCTGACGTTTGGACCAATCCCGATCAGTTCAAGTTAGACAAGAACGGGCGGCCGCTCGTCGTCGCGGGTGTGCCGCCCGATTACTTCAGCAGCACCGGACAGCTTTGGGGTAATCCGCTTTACGACTGGGAACGCATGGAAGCCGACGGTTTCAAGTGGTGGATCGAGCGCGTGCGCGCGACGTTGAAGGTCGTGGACATCGCGCGCGTCGACCACTTTCGCGGCTTCGCAGCGTGTTGGGAAATCCCGGGCGGCGATAAGACTGCGGAACGCGGGCAGTGGGTCGAAGCGCCGGGCCGCGAGCTGTTCACGGCCATACGAAAGACGTTGGGCCAGTTGCCGATCATTGCTGAAGACCTCGGCGTGATCACACCGGACGTGGTCGCGCTGCGTGACGATTTCGGTTTTCCGGGAATGCGTATCCTGCAGTTTGGATTCGGCGGCGACTCGAAGAACATCGATCTGCCGCACAACTACGTGCAGAACGTCGTGGCTTACACGGGCACACATGACAACGACACGACGGTTGGTTGGTTCGAGAGTGTCGCGGGCGAAGGCTCAACGCGCACCGTGGAGCAGATCGAACGCGAGCGAGAGTTTTGTCTGGATTATTTGAACAGCGACGGCAAAGAGATCCACTGGGACTTCGTTCGCTCGGTGCTGGCCTCGGTCGCGAACACGGCGATCGTGCCACTGCAAGACGTGCTCGGCCTCGGCACGGACGCGCGAATGAATTTGCCAAACACAACGGAGGGAAACTGGAAGTGGCGTTACCGTGCTGGAGTGTTGACGGATGAAATAGCGGCGCGCTTGAAAGCTTTGACGACACTTTATGGACGGCTATTGGCCCTTGTAATTTTTATAAATGTCTTCTGCCTCTTGGCCGTAGCCCAGAACCCCGAAGTATCAAAGGTCGATCCCCCGAGCTGGTGGTCCAACAGCAGCGTCAATCCCGTTCGTCTACTCATCCGCGGTCGAAATTTGAAAGGCGCCCCCGTTCGGGTCGGCGGCCCGGACGCGCGCATCATAGGCGTCCCCACGGTAAACGAACGAGGCACTTACGCGTTTGTGAACCTCGCAATCGCGCCGAACGCGCGGCCCGGCCCGCGCACGATCACCATCGGTTCCGCGCGCGCTTCGTTCGAGATCCTTCCGCCACTCAATCGCGCGGGCCGTTTCCAGGGTTTCTCACCGCACGACGTGCTCTACCTGATCATGATCGATCGTTTCACCGACGGCGATCAGTCAAACAACGATCCACCGCAGTCACGCGGCCTCTACGATCGCAAGAACAAGTTTTACTACCACGGCGGCGATCTCCAGGGCGTCATCGATCGCCTGCCGTACCTGAAAGATCTCGGCGTCACCGCGATCTGGCTCACGCCGTGGTACGACAATTACAATCGCCTGAACCAGATCGAGCTGAAGGAAGGAAAACCGAGCACCGGTTTTCACGGTTACAATCCGCAGGACTTCTACGGTGTCGAAGAACACTTCGGCACGCTCGCGAAGCTGCAAGAGTTAGTCGATGCGGCGCATCGGTCGGGGATCAAGATCATCCAGGACCAGGTCGTCAATCACACCGGTCCCTATCATCCCTGGGTTGACGATCCGCCCGCACCCGCGTGGTTCAACGGCACCAAGGCAAACCACCTGAAGAACGTGTTTCAGACATGGGTGCTGCACGATCCGCGCCCCGACGAACGGCTGAAGCGCGAAACGATGGAGGGCTGGTTTCTCGACTTCTTGCCCGATCTTAACCAGCACGATCCCGAAGTCTCGCGCTATTTGATACAAAACACGTTGTGGTGGATCGGCGTTACCGGTCTCGACGGCATTCGCATGGACACGTGGCAGTACGTGCCTAATTCATTCTGGCGCGACTGGAACGCGGCGTTGAAACGCGAGTTTCCAAACTTCAGAGTCGTCGGCGAAGTGAAGGACGGCGATGTGGTCCACACCTCTTTCTTCCAGGGCGGCCGCGTACGCTTCGACCACATAGATTCCGGCCTTGATTCGCTTTTGGATTTCCCACTCTTCTATTCGATCCGTCACGCCTTCGCTGAAGGTGGCCCTGTCGCCGACCTCCCGCGGGCGCTCGCGCGAGATTATCTCTTCACCAACCCCGATATTCTGGTCACGCTGCTGGGCGGTCATGACGATGGTCGTTTCATGAGCGAGAAGGGCGCGACGATCGCCGGCTTGAAGCTGGCAAATGTGTTTTTGTTGACGACGCGAGGGGTGCCGCAACTTTATTACGGCGATGAGATCGCGATGACGGGGCCGGATGAGCCGACGACGCGTGGTGATTTTCCGGGTGGGCCACGGACGGAAGAAGAGAGGGAGTTGTTTGAGTACGTGCGGCGGTTGCTACGGCTGAGACAGGAGTTGGAGCCGTTGAGGATCGGCAGGTTGCGTACTTTGTATGTTTCGGAGCAGCAGTATGCGTATGCGAGAGGTGATGTGATCGTGGTTATTAATAATGACGACCATGAGGCGGAGATCTCGTTTGCGACGACTTTGAGGGAGGGGATTTTTCTTCACGACCGGCTCGGCGGGGCCAGGGACGTTGAAGTAAATCAAGGAAAAATCAGAGTGAGTTTGCCCAAACGGTCAGCGGCGATCTTTGTGAGGAAGGACCAGTAGATGCAGAAACCACGCCTGAGCTTCTGGCAGATCTGGAACATGAGCTTCGGTTTTCTCGGCATTCAGTTTGGCTGGGGCTTGCAGCTCGCCAACATGAGCCCGATCTACAAGTACCTACACGCCGAAGAAAGCCAACTGCCTTACCTGTGGCTCGCTGGTCCAATCACCGGACTCCTGATTCAACCGATCATCGGCTCGATGAGCGATCGCACGTGGAACCGTCTCGGCCGCCGCCGTCCCTATTTTCTCGTCGGCGCCATACTCGCGAGCGTCGCGCTGTTTTTCATGCCCGATTCTTCAACCCTGTGGGTGGCTGCCGGACTGCTGTGGATTCTCGACGCGAGCATTAACATCACGATGGAACCGTTTCGCGCGTTCGTCGCCGACCAGCTGCCGGAAGAACAACGCACACTCGGTTTCGTGATGCAGAGTTTTTTCATCGGCATCGGCCAGACGTTGGCGAATGCGCTGCCGTATCTCTTTTCAGTGCTCGGCGTGGTCGGCGTGATGGCGACGGGCATCCCGCTTTCGGTTGATTACTCTTTCAAGATCGGCGCGATCGTTTTTCTCGGCGCAGTGCTTTTGACAGTGGTGACGACGAAGGAGTATCCGCCGGAAGACATGGAAGCCTTCGAGCGTTTGAGACGCGAGAAGAGAGGCATCACCGCCGGTTTTGCGGAGATCTTTTCATCACTTGCGGAGATGCCCGCAACGATGAAGCAGCTCGCCGTCGTCCAGTTCTTCACGTGGTTTGCCCTCCCGTGCATGTGGCAGTTTTTCGGGATCGCGATCGCGCGACATGTTTTTGGCGCGCCGGATGAGCATTCTCCATTGTTCGCGGAAGGGACGGAATGGGGTGGCTTGTGTTTCGCCGCTTACAACGTCGTCTGCTTTCTGATCGCGTTTATGTTGCCGGGTATGGCGAAGAAAACGAGTCGCAAAACCGTGCATGCGATCGCGCTTGTTTGCGGCGGCCTCGGGTTAATCTCGGTTTTATTCATCAGCAATAAGTGGATGTTGTTCGCGAGCATGGCGGGCGTGGGTATCGCCTGGGCTTCGATTCTGTCGATGCCTTACGTCATATTGTCGACCGCGGTACCGCCCGCGCGCATGGGCGTTTACATGGGCGTTTTCAACTTGTTCATCGTGATTCCGCAGATCGCGATGTCGCTGCTGGTGCCACGGATTTATGACAACTTACTCGGTGGTGATCCGCGTAATGCGGTGGTGTTGGGTGGAATCAGTCTTTTGATCGCTGCTGTGTCAGTGTTCATTGTGCGTGACGTACATGAAAAGCGCGTATAAGTTTTCTTTAATCATTCTCCTCCTGGCCTCGGCCGTGGGCGCCCTGGCGCAACAGCGGAATACGCCCGACTGGGTCCGCGACGGCGTCATCTACGAGATCTACCCGCGCGCGTTTTCACCACAGGGAAACTTCAACGCGATCACCGCGCGTCTCGACGAGCTCAAAGATCTCGGCGTCACGATCCTTTGGCTGATGCCGATTCATCCGATCGGCCAGGAAAAGAAGAAGGGAACGATTGGAAGTCCGTACGCGGTGCGTGATTACTACGCGATCAACCCCGATTACGGCAACGCTGAAGATCTGAAACGACTCGTGCGCGAGGCACACGCGCGTGGCTTGAAGGTCATCATCGACATCGTCGCCAATCACACGTCGTGGGACAGCGTGTTGATGAAGCACCCCGAGTTTTACAAACGCGACGCGCAAGGCAACATCACGTATCCGTACGACTGGTACGACATCGCCGCGCTCAACTACGGCAACCAGGAACTGCGTAGTTACATGATCGACATGTTGAAGTACTGGCTACGCGAGTTTGATCTCGACGGGTTTCGTTGTGACGTTGCGGGTGAGGTGCCGACGGATTTCTGGGAGAGTGCGCGCGTGGAGCTGGAGAAGATCAAGCCTGACATCGTGATGCTTGCCGAAGCGCACAAGGCTGAGTTGCAGGTCAAGGCGTTTGACCTTGATTACTCGTGGCCGCTGCACAGTGCGTTGACGAAGGTGTTGCAGGGACAGGCGCCGGCTTCTGTGCTCCGCGAGGAGTGGGAGAAGGAAGTGAAGGAGTGGCCGAAGGGCGCGTTACACATGCGGTTCTCGGACAATCACGATGAGCGACGGGCGATTGCGCGTTTTGGTGAGCCGGCGGCGCTGGCGGCATCGGCGCTGGTGTTTACGCTGGATGGCGTGCCGATGATCTATAACGGGATGGAGATTGGCGACACGACTGAATCAGGCGCGCCGGCGTTGTTTGAGAAGCTGCCGATCTTTTGGGCGTTTGCGGAACGGAGACCGGAGTTTCGGAAGTTTTATAAAGAGATGATGGCGCGAAGGCGCGGGAGTGTGGCGCTGCGGCGTGGGACGGTCGAGTGGGTGAAGAACTCGGACGAGTCGCGGGTGGTTTCGTTTGTACGGCGGGCTGGTAGTGAAGAGGTTTTGGTTGCGATCAATCTTTCGAACAGGCCGTTTAGTGGGATGGTTGGAGAGGCTAAGGTTTCGCTTGCGGCGTGGGAGGTTAAGGTCAACGGCCTCAGGGGAGATTTAAAAGCCGACTTGAAACCCAAATCGATCCCCGACGGGGCGACGGCCGCGACAAGTGCTTGGCCCACGGCTGCGGCGAGCGGGTGGTCCACGGCGGCGAAGAGTGGGTCGCCGACGGCGGCGCAGAGTGGTTGGTCCACGGCGGCGAAGAATGGGTTTGGGACCTCGACAACCCTTGCTTCAAAAGTTTGGTTCACGCTCGCGAATGGTGTGCTTACCGAGGTGTCCTATCCGACCGTCGACACGCCGAAAGTGAAGACGTTGCAGCTGACGGTTTCGACCAGTGCACTGGCTTCGGGTGAGCGGGTCGAAACAGAGGTTGACGACACGCTTCACAAACTCGAAGTACCAAACCCCGCGTCGCTGACCTTTCGGCAAATCAACACCGCGAAAAGCGGGCAGTACACGATCACGAAGACTTACGTTACCGATCCGCGGCGAAACACTGTGCTCATCGACGTGCAGTTCGCGAGTCGTGTGCCCGCCAGCTTTGCGTCTATTTACCAGCCGTCGTTGAACGACCGCAATAATTCCACGCTCGTGTCGGATTGCCGCGCCGAACCGAGCACCAGCCGTCGTTGCACGATCGTCCTGGCGTTTGGTGAAAACCTCGCCGAGGCCACGGCTGCCGGACGTGCCTCGCTCGCGCAGGGCTTCGCGTTGACACAGCGCGATTATGAGCTCGGCTGGTGGCAGTATGTTTCCAGCTTGCCGCGCGTGGACGCAAAACATCAGCGGCAGTTCGAAATGGCGGCGATGGTCTTGCGCGCGCTCGAAGACAAGACTCATCGCGGCGCAGTGATCGCCTCACCGTCGACACCCTGGAGCGGCGGGCCAAGCTCCGACGAAGCGACTGCCAGCGGTTATCGCGCCGTTTGGTCGCGCGATCTTTATCACGTCGCCACGGCGTTCATGTCGATGAACGATAACGAGACCGCGCGCCGTTTGCTCGACTACCTCTTTCGCGTGCAGCAGAAAAGCGACGGTAGCTTCCCGCGAAACTCCTGGGTCGATGGACGCGTGATTGGCGACGCGTTGCAGATGGACCAGGTAGCGCTTCCGATTGTGCTCGCGTATCAGCTCGAACGCCACGATCCCGCGACGTGGCAAAAGCACATCAAACCCGCTGCGGATCTGATCGTGAAGCGCGGACCGCTCACGGATCAGGATCGTTGGGAAGAGAAGTCAGGTTACTTTCCGGCTACAGTCGCCGCGGAAATTGCGGGTCTTGTGTGCGCAGCGGAAATCGCGAAGCTCAACGGCGACAGGGATTCTGCTAACCGTTATCTGCAGACTGCCGACGAGTGGGCGCGTGACGTTGAGCTGTTTCACGGAACGGTGATCGACGCGGGGTTCCTCGAGTTCGTGCGCCTCGGCATAAAACCGGCGAAAGACCCATCGATCGTCGACGCGCTGAAACTCGTCGATCACACAATCAAAGTCACCACTCCTGCCGGCGACGCGTGGTACCGCTACAACAATGATATCTACGGCGAAACTGCCAACGGCGGCGACTTCGACGGCCGCAACGGCGTGGGCCGGCTCTGGACATTTCTCACGGGAGAACGTGGGCAGTACGAAATCGCGGCGGGCAACCTCGCAGCCGCGCGAACCAGACTCGACACGATGGCGGGATTTGCAAACGAAGGGCGGATGATCGCCGAGCAAGTTTGGGATCGAAAAGACTCACCCGGCCCGGCGTTTCGTTTCGGCGCCGGCACCGGGTCGGCGACGCCGCTCGCGTGGTCCATGGCCCAGT
>Ga0105248_10006049_pt1 | contig 13279 bp, 18 predicted proteins | sample KBSS34metaG_FD_81524 | JGI IMG/M metagenome (GOLD analysis project Ga0105248, IMG submission 81524) | Switchgrass rhizosphere microbial communities from Kellogg Biological Station, Michigan, USA - KBS S3-4 metaG | ecosystem: Host-associated > Plants > Roots > Rhizosphere > Soil | place... | reverse complement strand
GGCCGCGGTTTCGTGCAGCTGACTTGGAAGCTGAACTACGACAAGATAGGAAGGGCGCTGAATTTCGGCAACGGTCTGTTGTTGCATCCCGAACACGCGCTGGAACCGTTGACGGCATACAGAATCATGTCCTACGGCATGCGTCAGGGCTCTTTCACTACAAAGAAATTCTCGGATTACATCCATGATGACAATTGCGACTATTTCCAAGCCCGTCGGATTATTAATGCGCTTGACCAAGCCGCATTGATTCAAGGATATGCCGAGAAGTTGGAAGGTCTTCTGAAGAGCAGTCTTGTCACAGACGGATAGGTTGTCGCGGTTGTTCCACAAAAAGACAAGGCATCCTGGGCTGCCGTTTAGTTCATTGAGTCTTCTCAGAAGAGAGCGGAGACATTCGAACTCCCGACGCTCTGGTTCGAAGCCATCGAAAAAAGTGGCGGCAGAAAATCTAGCTTGTTTGTTTGGTTTCGCATACGAAAAAACCGAAACCGCTCTTCTTCTTCCTAAATGCACGGAAGTTGCACGAAAAATCATGAAATTCTGCCCAACGAAAAGAGGGGGCGGTGGGAATCGGCCTATGAAGGTCCATTGAAAATACATAAGTTATTGAAATTTCGACACGCAGAAAACGCTCAGGCATCAGGAATTACGTCCAACTAGAACGTATCCGGAACGCGGCCCTTTGTGATTTTTGACTGATTCCAAATTCAAAGCCTCTGCGCGACGCTGTTCTAATTCCTGTGTCACAAGAATGTCACGCCTATCGTGGAAACGAGAGCCTCTGACAGGGGGCCTGCCTCGTAAGCAGGGAGCCGGGGAAGTTCCCGATTTTCGTTAGTTCAAATCAAGCCTTCGCAACTACAATTGATTCCCTTTCAGTTATTTCCCACTACCCCGCAACCATCCGAATCGACAGTACCCGCCCCCACGCAATCGAGGAACGATTACAAGTAGCAGCATAAGGGTAGAGAAAATTACGGAACCCATGGGAAAGACTTCGAATCGGTTCGACTTGTTGCCTGTCACGCGGAGGTCACGGGTTCGAGTCCCGCCGCAATATGTGGGTTTCCGATCCTTGGTTCATTCGGAGAGCCTATGGGCGACACGCACACACGACTTGTCAAGACAAACGGAGATTCTTCAGCGACGCGCGCGCGACTCCGCCACCGATATTTGGTTTGATGACCAATTCGAGCACAGTAACGTTTGAAAGCTGCACTTGATACTCTTCGACTTCACGTATCGATTCAGGTGGACTGAAATTCCACTGCTGGCGCACAATCTCTTTAAGAGAAGTCCCATCGTCCGAAGACCACTGCAAAACAAACTCTTGAGTGCGCCCAGTTTCGTTTTCCTCAAAAACAAGGGATATGCAACCGAGCTTTTGCGGGTGATCGAAGATCAGCCGAATTGTTTGAACCCCCGGCGCTGCTGCCCGCGAGCCTGGTGCATCTTCCGACCCGAAGGCCAACTCGACCGGAAAGTCCTTGTCTTCTGACGTGACCTCGACTACGGCGGCACGCTCTACATCTAACCCGCCTTCTCCGCGAGCCCGAATTCTCACTGGAGTCGGAGCTATAAGGCGCTTTCGCATGCACCCAAGTCTACTCCCGTCTTAATGCCTCCGACAGGGCTAGCGGCGACGCTCAGCGGTTCGAGTCCCGCCGCTCCGGCCAGTGTCTCGGTTGAAATGGAGACCGCTGGCAGCAAGTCCTTGCCTTCATTCCATCAATCCTCTCTTGCGCAATGATGGGAACCATGATCAAGGCAGCGAGTGGATCTGTCCACTACCATAAGAGCTTGCCGCCAAGAATGCCCGTGTGCCGTTACGCCGTATTCCTGCCTCCGGATTTTCCGCGCTACCGCCGTTTCGCGCCAGGTGCACGAAATTCGCGGGGAAGGCATCGACGTTGACGGTCATGTGAACAGAGCGGATCTTGCCGACATACCCTTGCTTCACCAGGTATCGCATGTAAAGAGCGCTCCGGCCGGGGCGACGTTGCAGGCCAACGAAATGCCTCAACACCTTGGATTCGGCTAACCATGCCACCGGCATTACCGTCCTATACTCACTGGCGGTCCCCAGGATTTTGTTCCAGCGCGACAAACTTTTCCGGGCGGGCCGTTTTCGGTCGCTCCCAACGGCGTTAGCTTGAGCTATCACTTTGGGCGGAACGCGCACATGGGACGCGCGACACAGATATGGCGGCGCCTCGGCCGGGTCGGGGCTACTCGATAGACTGGCAAGACATCGAAAACCTATTCAAACTCTAATATGCGGCCTCAGGTCGGGGCGGAAATTGTCGTATCAGTTAAGGCTTCGCGCCCAAGGTGTCCGAAACGGAACAGATGTTAGTTAGCAGCATGGCTAGCCTGCCCATGGTTAGCTCGAACTCTGCCGGTGGTCAGTTTGGGGCAGTCTAGGCTGGCTTCCAGCACCGTGCTTGGCTTGAAATGCTAAAACCTCAACAAATCGGACGAAGGACTGCTTTCGGCAGCCCAGAGAGCAGACAGCACTTCTTGCGGATTCTCTTCGTACATCGTTCTTTGGGAGATATCGAGCGATGTTTACATGAGCTCAAGCGCGTGGGGTTCACGGTCACGTCCGATGTGGTTGTAACGCCCGAGCAGTTTGCCGATCGCCTGCATTCGCAATGCTTTGATGTTGTTCTGGCCGAATACCCTAGTTCCAACTGGCAAGGAGCTCAGGCATTGGGCTGCCTGCGCCAGATGCAGAAAGAGATCCCCCTCATCTACTTGGTCTACTTCGTGAAACGAGAAACTGTCGCAGACCTCATTCTGCAAGGTGCCAGCGATTGTGTCGAAATGGATGGCATCAGCCATCTTCCCGTGGCCATCCATCGCGCTCAGGATGAAATGGCGTTGCGGGATGCACGCAATCGAGCGGAAAAGCAATTGCGACAATCGGAAGCGCGTTACCGTGCCTTGGCGGGAAATCCGAACTACGGTATTTGCCGCTGTAGCCGCGACGGCACGTTTCTGGAAGTTAACGAGGCCATGACCAAGATGCTTGGTTATGCCTCGAGAGAAGAACTCTTGAAGATGAACCTGGCGAGTGACGTGGCGCGGGACAGTGCCAAAGGCAAACAATTGCTTGAGCAGCTTGGCAAGGCTGGGCAGGTTGACCCGATCGAAATGGAATGGAACCGGAAAGATCACGGGCCTCTGAAGGTCCATCTGAGCGGGCAAGAAGTGCTCAGTGAGCAGGGTGAGTTGAGCGCCTACGAGCTCATCGCCGAAGATGTCACCAAACAGCGAGAGCTGGAGGATCACCTACGCCGACAGGCGGCCAGTGATCCGCTGACGGGCCTGGCAAACTACCGCCATCTGGTGGATGTGCTGTCCCTGGAGATCAAGCGCTGCGAACGAACACGAAGAACGTTTGCTGTCCTGTTATTCGACCTGGACGGTTTGAAGCACATCAACGACCACTACGGGCATGTGACAGGAAGCCAAGCACTCTGCCGGGTGGCCGATGTTTTGTCTTTCTGTTGCCGCGACATCGACACGGCGGCGCGCTTCGGAGGCGACGAATTTGCTCTTGTCTTACCGGAAACAAACGCGGAAGCAGCCCGTCTAGTGGCGCAACGAATCTGCGAGAGCGTTGCCAACGATGGCAAGGGACCCAAGCTTTCCATCAGCGTTGGCGCTGCGATTTATCCCCGAGGTGGGGATTCGGTTGAGAGTATGTTTCGCGAAGCGGATTCAGAACTCTACACCATGAAGCGGCTAAGGGTTGTGCCTGCAAATTCCACGCACGCCGCTGCCGGGCAGTAGAGATGAGGTAGAAAACAAAGGATGGGCCCCTACCTGACGGCATGCTTCGTCTCGGGTTCGTCGGCTCGCCTCCTCGTAGAAAAGCTGGCCGCACCTGCGAGTAGAAATACTACGCCGAGGATTCTCACGACCGGGTTCGTTTTATGTTCAACCGTCCGTGAGGAAGACTCAGTCGCACCGTGGAAACTGCTTCTGTAGGGATATAGAGCATTCCTTGAATGCCGAGCAAGATCTTCCCGAGAACAGCCAAAGCAATCCCATAAATCTTACCGAATTGCACGCGAACTCGTGCGACTAGTGACGCGATAGCTGCAAATTGAGAACTCGCCTTCAGGTATACCGTCGTTCACGCTGTGGCTGATCTGCCTCTGAAGATGTGCAGAAGGAGCATAACTATACCGATTACCAACAGGACGTGAACGAGCCCGCTAGAAACGTGAAAGGCCAAGAATCCAAGCAACCAAAGAACAATCAGAACCGCCGCGACTACTGCTAACATATTCTTAACTCCTTTTATCTCTACAGCCTGCAACAATCACGAACCTCTTGGTCCGAGCAGCACGCGTTCCGACTTATCGTTAGATTCGTGCTGGCAATACAAGCCTGCCAAACCTGGGTGTGAAAATCTGTTCGATAAGAGTCACATTCGGAAATCACATCTGAACATGGACAACATCTTGTCGCCCGTGACGAAAGAGATGCAACAGTCCAGCGAAGCAGAACGTCATCCGATCGCGGAAGGAAAACAGTAACGGAGAATGATGAAGAAAGCTCCGTGCCTATTTCGGGTGCCTTAAGATCGGTATGACGTCTTAAGGGTGCTGAAGGTCCGTTTCTTCAGCAGATACATAAAAGGCTTCATTTAAAACCGGTGTGGTTCAAGACAGCTGGCCTCTACCCCGCTCCTGTTATCTGCTCGGTCGGGGGATCGCTTCTCTTGTTCGGTGCTCATTCAGAATCGACAAGGGCTACACTCGTTAGTGTTTTGCAGTCTGTTCGAGCTTGGATAAGACGGGCTGTATTTCTGAGAGGGCGGTGGAATCTCCCCTCGCCAGATCCGCTGTGATCTGATCGCGGGTTGCCAGGATGTCATGAAGCAAGTTGCGAAGTGCGGGATCCTCCACGCTGCCTACAATTCGCTGAGCTTGATCAAAAAACTTCTTCGAGTATTCTCCGGATTTTCCGTAGTTCTTTTCGACGGCCTCCAGATACATCATCGTGGCTGTGTCGCGAAGCTGCGACAATTGTTCGCTGAACTGACAGTTTATTAATCGTTTCTCTGAAACAGACAGCTCCTGCTGTAAGTTCCGCAGTCTAGAATACTGCAGAATGAACCCAATAATGAATCCCACAATCAATAACACAAACCAGAGAATGAGTTTACGTCGCATTGATCTTTCCCTCTACCATCTCTTTCAGCCTCGGCGAATCGACATAATCCGAGCCGTCCGAATTCCGCCCGTTCGGGCTGCATGACACTCAAACAGCACTCTGCTTTGTCCTTCCACCAGCTCAGCAGCTCGAGCGGAGAGATCGACGGAACCACGACTTGCTAGCTACGGGGCTAAATCCAGTCCATAAGACGGGGGTTGAAGGTTCCGCCCGATCTCGATGGGCACAATCTCTCCCACACTCTGTTCTTCAATAGTGGCTCTACAATATAAGCAGAAATGACTTCATTCCCTTCGATGTCTTGGAAAACCTCTCATCGACGCGCAAGGTTCCGTGAAGGTTGATCTGTTCCGTCGAAGGAGCGTATGTGCCATGCATGTGAGCAAGCGCGCCTGGAACGCTGAACGAGAAGTCCGAGGAGGCCGCGACGGCGTCTTTCAGCACCACGTGTCCTTTGAACCTCTCATTAGCGCGGTCCGGGAAAAAGCGCCGGCGACACAAAAGGTTCATCTTCGCTTCGCGCTAACAGCCAGCCGACTCCCCTGCATTCCGAGCATGGCGCGTTGCGCTCAACTCCGATCGCTTGACACCGGGCGCATGCTTGCCAGTCGCCATCCTTAACGGCGCTTGAGTTGGTGCCTCTACAGCGCTCCCCACCTATATGTTTCCCGCAACGCAGACGAGCGAGAGTGAGATTGTAGCCAGCGTTCCCGCAGACCGTGCAAGACGTCACAGGTACGGGTCGCTTCATACGCAGACCATCTTTCAGGCCTTCTCCGCTACCAAGATTTGAATTCCCACATCAGCGTTCGACCGCGCACGCCACCCACCATGGGTACGGAGCGCCCAGGAACAAAGCTCCGAACTCTTTCGCACTCAATTCTTGTAGCTGAGGGCGGCTAGGAGGTGAACTTCACGCGCAAGTCAAATCGTTACCGGTAGGAATCCCGGCGATACTTGACGATGACCGCAAAATCGGCCCCGGCATCCGTGGTTTACCCAAACTCCGCGGCGGTTTGTGCCCCAGCTATAGTCTTTGGTGCACGGTGCGTCGCTGTGCTGCGCAACCAAACGCACCGTACCGCCGCCCGTCTTTACGGCGCACGAGTGCTTTCTCATGTCGTCGGAATTGCATGAAAATGTTTGCGATTCGCGGTTGCTGCCATCTCTGTCGTGGCGGTTTTCATCCCGGTAATCGGTGTTACCACCGACGCTGAAATCGGCCCGGCATCCGTGATCTACCCAGATCCCTTGGCCATCCGATCCCAACTGTAACCTTCGGTACATGCCGAGTCGCTGTGTTGCCGGATGAGATGCACTCCGCCTCGCGTATCGACAGAGCAAGAGTGTCTCCTCTCGTCGTCCGAGTTGCACGTAATGGTGGACTGGGCCAGGGACTTGACGGGCAGAAATATAAAAAGACCCAGTAAAGCAATACTCCAACAAATACGTCGGTTCCTCATGATCTCGTATTCTCCTTGGCTCTTGCTTGCCGCAGGCTCGGTTTGAAATGATCTGCCAGAAACGGCTATTGCTGGGATCTAACACCCGTGGGAGGACAAGCCACCGCCAGCATTGTAGGAACCCTAAAGGACTTCTGTCTGTCCACTTAGCAACACTTTCGGAGGATACTTGCCACCCGCCAGGGATGCGCACCGAATTCGCACGCGAAATCTGTCCAGCCTGTGTTGCTCCCGATCACCTTCCGGCTGACTGAGGGAGAAAACGCTCTCAAGCAGACCCTCGCGTGTTTTGGTGCGCAAAGGAATCCATCGATTCTTGTTGACACGCACTGAATGGAAGAACAACCTCATATCGAGGTCTCGCGGTTGAGGGCGAGACTCCCGCTTCGTAGTCCAAAGGCTGTTTCTTTTAAAAGGCCAAGTTGCGGAGGGAGCACGAGAAGGCAGAACCGCCCTCGGGCGGGGCCCGACCCTCGTGTTTGACGTACAGGCCCGCACATCCAGCCGCCAGCGGTTCCCAGGCCATACAACTCAATCTCGACTCGCTGTGTGCGAGGGGGAATCGAATTTTGCAAAAGGAGAACCACTATGTCTGAACAAAACAAAGCCGCTGTCCGTCGTCTGTTTGATGAACTTTGGAACAAGGGCAATCTGCCGGTGGCAAACGAGCTTATTGCTTCCACGTACACGCACCATGACCCTTCGACGCCCGACGCAGGGCGAGGTCCGGAGAGTGAGAAGAAGCGGGTCACCCTCTATCGCACAGCCTTGCACGATCTTCGCTTGACGATCGACGACATCATAGCCGAAGGCGAAATGGTGATGGCCCGCTGGTCTTGCCGAGGTACCCATAAAGGCGACCTCAACGGGATCGCACCAACCGGGAAGCAGATCGCCATCTCCGGGATCAGCGCCGTCCGCTTCGCTAGCGGCAAGATGGAAGAGGGCTGGATCAACTGGGACGCTCTCGGCCTCATGCAGCAACTCGGCGTCGTTCCTGACGTTGCCAAGACCAAGGCCGTCGCCAGATAGCTGTCGTCACTTATCGCATTAAGACCGGATGGCCCGACGACTCGTCGGGCTTTCTGTCTTCCAGACTCATTCGATCTGGCAAGCTCACTCGAACTCCAGATCTAGTCAAATGATCTCGAAAGGTGTCCGTAACGACACAGACGCGGCCCTTTGAGCTGATACATAGTGGAACTTGCCCCGAATCTGAAGAAAAGCAGAAAGACAACATGTTCGGATACGCGGGATTGCCAACGGTCATGGAAGACTTAACGACAGATGTCCTCGGGGAATGGGATAGTGAAGGCGGAGCCACGATCCGATTGGATGCCTTCGCCCACCTCGCACCGCCAGGTTTCGGGCCGAGCATTGCGGCGAAGACTATGCTCGTCGGTACGCCTTATCAAATTGAATGGGCAGAGCAAATTAAGAACCGCGTCCACAAGGAATTTGATCGCGTCGGCATGATCATGAAGTCAGTGGCTGAGAAGCAAGTGAGCTTGGATCAAACCGACACAGTAAAACTGGTTGCCATCTTGGAAGAGAAGCGCCACGAAGTAATGGCCAATGATAGAGCCGGATATTTTATTCACGACTGGCAGGAACTGAGCGATCAAGTGCGACAGATGATCGTAAAAGACCCTCGATATACGAAAATCATGGCGAGCCAAGCGGCACGGAAACACACGACTACAATAAGAACTGAGGACCAGGAGACGCATTGGCCCGAGGGAGCAGAACTATAAACTGAAAGAGGGAGAATTCTGCCACTTATGGGAAGTCGTTATGTAGAGCCACGTAGACCAGCTTACATAAAGCATCCGGACAATACGTGACAAATGCGCTATAGGATTGCTTCAAGAATAGTCACTCACTCCTCTATGTCGTAATATTTAGCGGAACTTCGATATCCTCCGCAATCTCGGGATAGCAAGTCCCAACTACCATAGCAAGAGCCGTCGCGCCGGGCAGTCCCGGCTCAACCGGACTCTTGGATTCCTTCTGAGCTGAGCATGCAATTTTGAGCTCACGCTGCAGCGTAGACCGCCTCTTCCTGGGCGTAGCACTGCGTCAGCGGTATTTTTCGGTCGCTGCTGCATCCTAAGCCTAGTCAACGTGAAATTCGTGCTTCCTTCGCTCTTTCTCGCCCATAGTGACGGGAGTGCTGAGCCGTGGGTGCTCAGCCATGAAATCACTGGTCCGGTAATCTAACTAATCGGGAGTTGGCAAGTTAGGGGCGCGCCCTATCGATGGTGAAGCCACATGAAGAATGCGCAGATGGCTCCGGCCGGAAGGGCGAGCGCGAAAAACGACCGAGCTTCTGGCAACCTACTTCCTAAGGAGTCGCCCGACTTGATCACGTACATACCGTTCTGCGTCACGCTCTGTGGGCTCTATTTCGGGCGTTTCGGGATTTGCTGCTCGGGCCGCCTGTCCATTGGACGGCATGTTGGCGTCGAACGGTGTCCCAAGCAATAAAGCGCGTGACATACTTGTAGTAGACCGAGGCAAGCGCTGGAACGTTCGCAAAGCCGAAGACTTTTCTCGAGACGTATTCTGCTTGGGCCGGGACAAAATCCTCAACACGAGTTCTCCGATTTCCATCGGCCCCTGACACGGATCCAGAAGGGCAATTGTTAAAGGCCCCACCCCGCAATCCAACCAGGCTATCCTTAAGCCCGCGGCGCCCAAGATTCCCCTAGACTGGCGCGAGAGGCTTGCGCGTAGTGTTTACTTGCATGCTGATTACATAACTGGAGTCTTCTACTTGGGCGAAAGCAGTTTCTGGGATCAGAGGCTGGTCGCGCTCACTAGCCACACTGCTACCCAAAGTCAGCATTACAATTTTGAACACATAGGCAGCTTGAAGAAAGAGCGGCCTAGTCCAGGAGATCGCTCTTTGGGGCATTTTCGGAGGGTAACAGCGCCTGCACTCTACGACCGCCTAATCTGCATTTCTGTCCCTTTTGGAACAGTTTCTTCCGAATGCACGCCATATACTGGGGTCGGTTTGCAAGCTGTTTGACAGATTTCTGACTTTGTAATGGGGCGATGCTTAGCTGGGTCGCCCTTTCTATTCAAGACAGCTGAACGCTCTTACAGCGAGATATGTCCCCAATGACCATTAGTGACATGATTGACGACTTTATCTCCGATCTAAAGAGAAATGCCGACGGAAAGTATCCGTGGCGGGAGCCTGTCGAAAACGCCTTGCGAGAGACTAACGCTGTCAGAAAGCCCGCTCGAATCGCCTATGCTGAAACTGCCATCTATGCTCGGCGGCAAGCGTTGACCTGTAGTGAGGAAGCAAACAAAGAACGCGAAGCTTTGAACGACGCCATTGAGCAATTACAGAACGACAGGGCTCGGAAATTTGACGCTAGCTTCCGGTGTAGGATTCCGGCTCTAGGTTGATCTTCAGCGCTAACGGTATGGCTTTTTTTTCGGGAGGGTGAATCCCACCATGCCACTACTTCACGATGCCGCGCTTGTAGGTGGGATTGTCATCGTTGTCGGTTTGCTCCTAGCGATTCATCGCTCTGTCAGCAACCATCGGTAAACAAAACGGCAAATAAGTAGAAAGCTATATCACAACGAGCCTGAATGACCCCGCAAGATTGAGGAGCTTCAACGTTTCGGCATGAGGTTTAGCATCCTCATCGGGCTCCCATGCCCTCGGATCAGTCGCAGAACTGTCCCGTTTAGCGCAGTCATCTTGGATCGTCTCTAGATTTACTTAAATAATAAACATAATACATCTTTACATATACGCACGCATGTTCCATGATGGAGGCCGAGTCATTAAAAGAGGTGGCTTACATGAGAACTATGAATCGTTTGGAACTACCTTTCCGTGGGGCTACGACCCTGCAGGAACAGATCAATCGCGTGTTTGGCGATGTGGTGGGACGCACGGGCGAGGAGTCGAACTTGACCCCTTGGGCGCCGTCCGTCGACATCTATGAGACCGAGAATGAACTAGTCGTTAAGGCGGACCTGCCCGATGTGAATCCGCAGAACCTGGACATCCGTGTGGAGAACAACATCCTCACGATTCGCGGCGAGCGCAAATTTGAGACCAAGGTGAACGAGGAAAACTATCTGCGCATCGAACGCGCCTATGGCTCGTTCAGCCGGAGTTTCTCGCTGGCGAACTCCGTGAAATCGGAAGCGATCAAGGCCGATTATCACGATGGCGTGCTGACGCTAAGCCTCCCAAAGCGTGAGGAAGCGAAGCCGAAGCAGATCAAGGTCAATGTCAATACGGAAAAGCGCGCAATGGCTGCCGTAGCTGGCGCTCGCTAAAAAAGCACTAGACGGCGAGCGAAGAATTGGGGCGGTGGTCGAGGCTGGCCACCGCCTTCGCTCCTGGAATTGCTCGATAAAGTCTCACAGGGCCGTTTCCCAACGGCGAATAACACCGCGCATTGAAACCACGGTCGACGAAACGACGCGCCGGACGTTGACCTCGTGTTACGTTCGCGCTTAACCGAAGGCCCGAAATTGACTTGAACCGCCTGGTAGCGCTGAAGAGATCATCGAGGTAGCTGCAACTCTGCTGAGTCAGAAACTTCCATGTCAGTCACGATACGCACCCGCTAGATCTGTTTCTTTCCGCACAGACGCTCAGCGGCAGACGGCCTTACTCTATCCAACGATCCTGATTTCCCGCGGTCTGCAGCTCCTGTTTTGCTTGAGTCCAAGATGCAAATTCTGGCTACATCCCGGATGGTCGTGCTCCTGGTCATGGGGGCGTCGGCCCCCGCGTTGGTCGCGCAAAGCGCCCGGAGATCTCCGGGCCAACCTCCGGATCATACGAGCGCGCTGGACGCGCGTCAGATCGCGGGCGAATCGGTAGCGGCAACCGAGCGCAGCTGGCAGGCACGGCGGCACTACACTTATACCGAGCGTGATCAGGAGCGGCGATTGGATGCCCATGGCCAGGTAAAATCGGAAGATGTCGATGTCTCCCGAATGATTCTTGTCAATGGCGCTCGCTTCGAGCAACTCGTCGAACGTAATGGGCAGCCTCCCTCGACTGAGGAGAGCAGAAAACGCGACGCGGAGCTAGAAAAACTGAAGCGGGAAACGCAAGCAGAGCTGGTTGTGCGGCTCCGCAAGGACGAGGAAAACCGATCCTTCCTCCCGGAGCTACTCCAGGCCTTTGACTTCCAGCTGATCGGAGAAGAGATAGTCGACGGCAGGCTGGCATACGTGCTCCACGCCACTCCGCATCCGGGCTATCAGGCGCACGGCAAGTACGGCAAGATGTTCTCCAAAGTGGAAGGTAAGCTTTGGGTTGACAAGCAGAACTTTGGTTGGATCAAAGTGGACGGCCAGGTAACGCAATCGTTCTCGACGGGACTATTTGTGGCGCGCGTACAGCGAGGCTCACGCGGGATCCTCGAACAAACCTGCGTCGATGACGGGGTCTGTCTGCCAAAGCGCATTGCAGTGCGAGCCAGCGCTAGGGTCCTTTTTGTAAAGAGCCTCGACATTGAAAGGATTCTTTCGTATTCGGACTACTGGCTAGCGGCGGACGGCCCCTACGCTGTTGCTAGATAGCGGTCTCCGGTTCACATTCAACTGACTGGACTTTGTTCAGCGAAACCCCGGGGCTTTCAGCCTCTTACGCCCTTTTCACCGGCTCTGCCTTAGATAATTGATGCGGTACTGCGATTGACGGCCAGCGGAGGCTCGAACCGGTGGAAGTAGGAAGGTACCGCACAATCGAGTGGCAAAATGTTTCCAGCGTCCATAAAGCCCAGTCTCGCGTGCTTTGCTCTGCGCAAACAAATGAAGTAGACGGATCGGAGTGTTTCAAATGGAACAGTATTACTCCTTGTTTTGTCGGAATCTAAGCAAATGAGAATGGCGGACCTAATGCCAAAACAGTTGGTCTCCGTTTCCTGTCCCACGTGCGGTGTGTATTTCCCAAGTACGATCAAGCGAGCGCGGAGATAGCTGTCTACTTCAGGTGAGATCACCCATGGGGACCCGATCAGTCAAGCTCGATGTAGCGGTGGCCAATGGGAGGAAGGGTCTATTTGCCCTCGCATCGATCGGTAAGGGTGAGATTCTAATCGACTTGAACGGAGAAGATGCCACGCAGTCACCGACCAAGAGGTCTCTGCAAATCGGTAAAGGAAACACGTGGTCGGCAGGGAGGGAACTGTCGGGTACCTAAACCACGACTGCGAACCGAACACGTTCCTGGATTTCAGGTGCCTGTGTGTCAGGGCTCTCAAGGACATTCCAGCGGGCGAAGAAGTTAGGATCAACTACATTGTCACAGAGTATGAAATGCACGACAGTTTTCGCTGCGAATGCCGCTCACCAGTATGCCTTCGGACGATAGCGGGGTTCAAGTTCCTGACCCGGGATCAGCAGTTTAGGCTGAAACCATACTTGGCGCCTTATCTCCTAGGTAGCTTGGAGGAAAACAGCTGATCACTCCAAATATATGAAAAAGTCATGATTCGCGAATGTACGATAGTGAACATCTTTGGCCTGTGAATCAGTGAAAATCATGAGTACCTTCACACACGACAGGACTTTTGCCCAGCCTGTCAATTGGACAACGACGCTGTTCATGTTGGGCTTTCACATCGGCG
>Ga0105248_10006042_pt1 | contig 13288 bp, 12 predicted proteins | sample KBSS34metaG_FD_81524 | JGI IMG/M metagenome (GOLD analysis project Ga0105248, IMG submission 81524) | Switchgrass rhizosphere microbial communities from Kellogg Biological Station, Michigan, USA - KBS S3-4 metaG | ecosystem: Host-associated > Plants > Roots > Rhizosphere > Soil | place... | reverse complement strand
GTTGGGCTACGGCTGCTCCAAGCGCTCATCTCCTCGACCGAGGCGGCCGGGATCTGGACCATCAAGGCGGGCGTCTTCCCCGAGAACACCGCCAGTCTGCGGTTGCACGAGCGGGCCGGATTCCGGGTCATCGGGGTCCGCCACCACCCCGGCCGGCACCAGCGACCCGGCGGGGAATGGCGCGACGTGGTGCTCATCGAGCGGCGCAGCCCAACCGTCTACCCGCGCTCGTGAGCCGGCCGCGTGGCCTCGTCGCCTGGCTGGCCTCCTCGAACCGGGTGGTGGTGGCGACGCTTCCTGACGTACCATCCTCGCGTGATTGGAAGGTCTGTGACGACGACGCCGGGACGTCCCGGCGTAGGTTCGCGCTGACCTGATCTGAAGCGACGAACGGCCCCGGGCGGAGAGCTCGGGGCCGTTTCGCGTGTGCTCCTCGGGATCCGCCCCCACGTACCCAAGGAGGCACCATGTCCATCGACCATCGTCAACTAGGCCGCGATCTCGACCTGTTCGACTCCGACCCGCTCATTGGCGCCGGACTGCCGTTCTGGCTACCCGCCGGCTCGGCCGCCCGCTACGAGGTCGAGTCGTACCTGCGTGAGCTCGAACGCCGCGCCGGATACCAGCACGTGTACTCGCCGGTGCTCGGCAAACGCCACATGTACGAGCTGTCCGGACACTGGGCGAACTTCGCCGACGACATGTTCCCGCCCATGCCGATGGGCGAGGAGGCGCTCGTCCTGCGACCCAGCCTCTGCCCGCACCATGCATTGATATTCAAGTCCCGCCAACGCTCGTACCGGGATCTGCCGTTGCGCATCGCGGAGATCGGCGGGCAGTACCGCGCCGAACGATCGGGTGTCCTCGGTGGACTGACCCGGGTCCGCTCGATGTGGCTCAACGACGCGCACATCTTCTGCGCCGTACCGCAGGTCGGCGACGAGGTGGCGGCCATCCTGGAGCTGATGCGCCAGGCGCACTCCGCGCTGGGCCTGCAGGTGTCGTCGTACCAGCTGTCCCTGCGCGGCAGCGGCGGCAAGTACGCCGGCGACGACGACGCCTGGGCGCAGGCCGAGCAGCTGCTGCGCGAAGCCCTCGAGGCGGCCGGTGTCCCCTACGACGCCGTCGAGGGCGAGGCCGCGTTCTACGGGCCGAAGATCGACATCCAGATCGTCGATCCGCTCGGGCGCGAGTCGACCCTGTCCACCATCCAGGTCGACTTCCATCAACCGGCCCAGTTCGACCTGTCCTACACCGACCCGTCGGGCGGGCGGTCCAGGCCGGTGATGCTGCACCGCAGCCTGGTCGGTTCGATGGAGCGGCTGTTCGCGCATCTGATCGAGGTACACGCCGGAGCCTTCCCGGTGTGGTACGCGCCGGTGCAGGTCGTCGTGCTGCCGGTCGCACCCGCGCAGGCCGACGCGGCGCAGGAGTTCGCCCGGGGCGCCCTCGAGGCCGGGCTGCGGGTCGAGGTCGACCAGGACGGCTCCATCGGCAACCGGATCCGGACCGCCGCCCACCGCCGGATCCCTTACGTGGCGGTCATCGGAGCCCGCGAGGCCCCGGTCGGCGAGGTCGCGCTGCGCCTGCGCGACGGGCGGCAGCTGCCGGCCATGGCAGGCCCCGACGCGATCGCTTTCGTCGCGAGCGTCGCCGCGTCCCGTTCGCCCGACCTTCTGTCTACTGTGGAGGATTGAGGATATCGTCGTCGACCAGGTCGGTGTTGATGGCGATGGCGGCGACCGAGCCCGCGCTGGCCGCGGTGATGACCTGGGCGCGTGGGTCGACGGCATTGCCGGCGGCCCACACGCCAGGCACACTCGTGCGGCCGGCCGGGTCCACGATCACCCAGCCGTCCTCGTTCGCCGCGCAACCCAGACCCGTGAGCAGATCCGATCGGGGCACGAAGCGCGGGCGGACGAACAGTGCCGCGCGCTCGACCAGCGTGCGACCGTCCACTTCGACGCCTGCCAACCGGTCCCCGTCAACGACGACCCGCGTCACCGTTCCGTCGACTACACGCAGGCCACGCGCGGTCAGCCGCTCGCGTTCGTCGGCGGTGAGCGTGCTGGTGTGCGGGAAGTACGTCAGGTCGGGCGACCACTGGCGCAACAGCAGCGCGTGGCCAAAGCTGTCCGGCCCACCGCCGAGCGCCCCGAGCGGCTGGTCGCGGACCTCGTAACCATGGCAGTACGGGCAGTGCAGCACGTCGCGACCCCAACGCTCGCGCAGGCCGGGGATGTCAGGCAGCTCGTCGGTGAGGCCGGTGGCGACCAGGACTCGGCGGGCCTGCAGCGACCCGCCGCTGGCCAGCCGGATCCGGAAGTCGGGATCGATGCCGACCACGGCGTCGCTGATGAGCTCGCCGCCGTACGACCCGACCTCGGCCAGGCCGACCGCGAGCAGCTCGCGTGGCGGCATGCCGTCCCGCGCGAGGTAACCATGCACCCCCTCCGCCGGGGCGTTGCGGGGCTCACCCGCGTCCACCACGGCGACCCGGCGGCGCGCCCGCGCCAGCACCTGCGCCGCGCTCAGCCCCGCGGCACCGCCGCCCACCACGACCACGTCGTAACCGTTCATACACCCAGGCTGACGCCATCCGTCACGGCCCGACGACATACCAGCATCATTCAGGGTTCGGCCGACGGCAAGATCACTAATCCCCGCGCCAGATATCGGACCAGTCGTCGAATCCGGTCCGCTCCTCCAACCGGTAGCGCCCGCCGAGCACAGTTCCCGGCGAGACCGTGCGCGCCCGGTCCGGCTCGGCGGTCATGGACCGCAGCCTATCCGCGGTGCGCAACAACGCCTACGGCAGAAGGGCGTACTCCGCCTGCGCAAGCGCGATCGTCTTCTCGGGGCCGAGCTTCTTGGGACCGGTGACGAACAATTCCACCGAGATGCCATGCCGGGAGAACACGGCCTCGGTGAACCAGCGGTTGTTGCTGCTGATCGTCGTCCGCTGGTAGACGAAGCCGCCAGGCACGCCCGCGATCTCCAGGGCCGGGCCGAAGATGCCCTGGCTTGCGAAGCCCGACTGCTGGGCCTGCGCGTACTGGGTGGCGTGGTCCACGGTGTCGAGCTGGGCGAGGATCACGCCGATCCAGGTGCCATCGGCCTCGCTCCACTCGACCTCGGCGCCGCGCTGGTAGCCCGCCGCCGTCAACTGCCGGAGCCCGGTCGCCGGGTCAGCGTAGATCTTGGCGGCCTGCTCGATCGTTACAGTCCCGTCCGGGTGGTCCTTTTCTGCCGTCTTCGTGGCGGTGGGAGGGATCGCGAGGAGAAGCGTCCGCAGGTCGCCGGCGAACCGGGTCGGCGTGGGCAGTGCCGCCGGCGTTGTGGTGGCCGCGGGTCCGGAAGCCGCCGGCGAGCTGGGACTGGGCGAGCTGCAGCCCGCGACCGCGGCGAGGAGGCCGACCGCCACGAGAATCCTGCGCACCACGAGTTCCCCCATGTCCCTCTGACTGTCTGGAGCATCAGATGATGGCAGAAACGCGCGGTCCGGAGCAAGGTACGGCGCGGAGCGTACGCCCGGTACGTCGGTGCGCGTACCTTGCCGGGTTCCTGTCCACATTGGACAAATTTGCCGAGCTACGTCGATCTGCGTATGTGGATAGCCGCTTCTCGACCGATGCCACGGCGAACCTTGTGGGCCATCGTTGCGGGCATGAGTAGTTCAGTGGAGACGAGGGGCCTGACCAAGCACTACGGCAAGACCGTCGCGGTCAAGGACCTCACGCTGACCGTCGAACCCGGCGAGGTGTACGGGTTCCTCGGGCCCAACGGGGCGGGGAAGACGACGACGCTGCGCATGCTGCTCGGCCTGGTCCGGCCGACCTCCGGCACGCTGCTGTTGCGCGGCAGACAACCCGGCACACGTGGCTTCCTGGATGGGATCGGGGCGTTGATCGAGGGGCCCGCGTTCTACGGGTACCTGTCCGGGCGGGACAACCTGCGCGTCTTCGCCCGCCACGCCGGCGTCGGCGAGCCCCGGGTGGCCGAGGTGCTGGAGACGGTCGACCTCGCCGACCGGGCCGGGGACAGGTACTCGGCGTACTCGCTGGGCATGAAACAGCGGCTCGGCCTGGCCGCCGCCCTGCTCAAGGAACCGGAGCTGCTGATCCTGGACGAGCCCACCAATGGGCTGGATCCGGCCGGAATGCTGGACATGCGGACGCTGATCCGGCGGGTCAGCGCGCAGGGCTGCACCGTGCTCCTCTCCAGCCACCTGCTCGGTGAGGTCCAGCAGATCTGCGACCGGGTCGGGGTGATCTTCCGGGGTGAGCTGGTAGCGCAGCTGCCGGTCGACGAGCTCGGCTCCGGCGGCAGCCTGGTCGTCACCGCCGACCCGGTCGACGCGGCGCGCTCGCGCATCTCGTCGATGGTCGGCCCCGACCGGGTACGGCCCGACGGTGCCTCGCTGCAGATCGACGCGGCCCGATCAGACGCCGCGAAGATCAACGCGGAGCTGGTCGCCGCCGGTGTCTCGGTCAGCGAGCTGCGCTGGCAGACGCCAGATCTCGAGCAAATCTTCTTCCAACTGACCGGAGTCAACGCAGATGCTCACTAACGTACGCGCAGAGCTGATCAAGACGTTCCGTCGGCCGGCGGTGTGGCTGCTGTTCGGGATCGCGTGCCTGCTCGACATCACGTTCACGTACCTGATCCCGTACGCGGGCCTGTCCGGGAACGTGGATGGACCGACCAGCAATCGCGGATTGGCGAGCATGCTGCCGCCCTCGTTCATCGGCAACTCGCTGGGCGGCATGCCGATCTTCGTCGGTGCGCTGGCGCTGATCTTCGGCGTCCTCGTCATTGGCACCGAGTACGCGTCGACGACCTGGAAGACCGTGCTGGCCCAGGGGCCGTCCCGGGCCGCGGTCTACGGGGCGAAGCTGGGTGCGTCGGCCATCGGCGCGTTGATCCTGACCGCGTCGCTGTTCGCGGTCTCGGCCGCCAGCAGCGCGGTGGTCGCAACCCTCAAGGACCAGCCGATGCACTGGCCCGGATTCTCCGACCTCGCAACGGGTTTCGGGGCAGGCTGGCTGATCGCGACGATGTGGACCACGCTCGGCGTCGCGCTGGCGGTTGCCCTGCGCGGTCTCGCGCTGCCCATCGGGCTGGGGCTGGTCTGGATGCTCGTCGTGCAGAACCTGCTCGCCGGCATCGCCGCACCGCTGATCGACTGGATCGCGCAGATGCAGAAGTGGCTGCCCGGACCCAACGCCGGCTCGCTCGCACTGTCCCTGGGCGCCAACCCGGACTCGCCCGGCGTCGGCGCCCTGGTCAGCAGCGGCCGGGCGACGCTGATGCTCGCCGCCTATCTCGTGGCGTTCGCGGTGGTGGGTGGCTGGCTGTTGATACGCAGGGACATTCGCGAATAGATGGTCATGGTTTCACAGTGACGCCGTCACGGCTTCACCGTGGCGGCGTCGAGAGGCGCGGCCGTGTCAAGCAACGTACCGGCGGGACGGTCGGGCACCCACCGGATGTGCGCGGGCAGGCCGGAGGCGGTGGCGTTGCCGGCCCGGTCGACCGACACGCCCACTCGTTGTCCTGCGATCCGCAGTCCGGACACCTCGACCGCGCCGAGCACGGACAGCGGCCGGACGCGCACCTCACCCCGGGGCACGTCAACCGTGAGGCCGAGCGTCGCCTGCAGCACGCTGACCGCGGCGGCCGCCGCCCACGCCTGCGGTCGACACGCGGCCGGGTGCGGGACTGGGCGCCCAAGATCGGTCGTGGCGTCTCCCCCGTACAGCTCGGGCAACCGGAAGTCGAACGCCTCGGCCGCGGCGAGGAGACGCGTCACCAGCCCCTCGGCCGCCGCGTCCGCTCCCACCGCGGTCAGCCCGAGCAGCGCGATCGCGGTGTCGTGGGGCCAGATCGATCCACAGTGGTACGACAGCGACGAGTAGCCTTTGTCCAATGTGGACATCGTACGCACACCGAAGCCGGCCGACAGCGGCGGCGCGGACAGCAGTTGGGCCACTCGCGCCTCCTCGGCCTGGTTCAGCAGACCGGTGCCCAGCAGGTGCCCGATGTTGCTGGTCAACGAATCCACCGGCCGGCCGTCACCGTCGATGGCGAGCGCCGGGAACGGGCCGAGCGGTCCGTCGACCCAGAACCGCGCCCGGAACCGCCCCGCCAACTCCGCCGCGTATGTTCGCCATCGCTCACCCTCGCCCGCCGTGGGATCGAACGCGTCGAGCATCACCGCCGCGTCGAGCGCGGCCCGGTGCGCGTACGCCTGCACCTCGCAGAGCGCGATCGGCGGCCGCCCCAGGCGCCCGTCGTGGAACCGGATCGCGTTGAACGAGTCCTTCCAACCCTGGTTGGCCAGCCCACGACCGGTGGCGTCGATGTACTCGAGGAAACCGTCCCCGTCCGGATCGCCATGGAGTTCCAGCCAGGACAACGCCCGTCGCAGGTTCGGCAGCAGGTCGACCACGACCGACTCGGCCATCCCCCAGCGCCAGGCATCCGCGAGCAGGCTGATCCACAGCAAGGTGGCGTCGATCGTGCCGTAGTACGTCGCGGGAAAGCCCGGCAGCGCCAACCGTGCGGCGCTTCCCAACCGCCGGTCGTCGTGGCGCAGCTCATGCATGATCTTCCCAGGTGCCTCGCCCGAGTCTGGGTCCACAGTGGACCCCTGCCGACGGGCGAGCGTCCGCAGCGTGCCCTCGGCGAGCCCGGTACCCAATGGCAGCAGCATCCTGGCCGCCCAGATGCTGTCCCGGCCGAACAGGGTGAGGAACCAGGGCGCGCCGGCGCCGACGAACGTGTTCCCGGGTCCGGCACCGGCGTCGGTGAGCCGCAGGCTCTCGAGGTCGTCCAGCGACCGGGCCACCAGGCGCTCCAGTCGCGGGTCGTCGCCGTGTACGGCCGGACGGGTCCACTCCACCGGACCCGCCGGCGCGGTCAGCACCGGCACGCGCTCCCGGATCGTCACCCGCCAGGTGACCACCCGCTCCGCCCCCGGTGCCAGCTCCACGAACCAGCTCAGGGTGGGCGGGTTCGCGGTCATGTCCGCCCCGGCCCCGCTCGCCTCGACCGTGATGTCGGGCGTGTCCCAGACCAGGCCGGTCGGCCCCTCGCTGGCGGCGAGATCGGGACTCGACTGACCCGTCTTGGCGGTGTCCAGCGGGGTCAGGTCACAGCGCAGGTCGATCGTGAGCCAGGCGCGCACCACGCGGGTCGCCGCCGAGAGGATCCGGATCTCCTCGCTCATCCCGTCCGGCGCGACCTGGCGCGTGCGGTCGATCCGGATGGTCGGGTCATTGATCGGGTCACCGAAGCCGTGCGCGACCGCGATGAAGCGGGTCCGGCCCGGGCCGGCCTGCGCAACGGTCAGCGGATGCGGCTCGATGCCGCCGAACCTGAGCCGCACCTCGGTCAGGGCCCGGACATCGGAGACGAAGAGTCCGTCCATGCCGGTGGCGCGGATCTGGCCGTCGGCATGGCTGAGCGCGGCCGCGGGTGCGAGGACCGTGACGACGAGATTGTTCACCGGCGCGGGGAGGCCACGGTGCGGCTCGTCCACAGAGGACGCCACGTTCAGGTTATCGGTCAAATCGGGCGCTCCTCTTGACAAGCGGGTGGTCCGCGGCCGACAGTTCCAGCATCCTCAGATATGAACGATCCAATCATGACGCAGCAAGCTTGGATCGTTCAACTACAACAGGTGGGGCAATGGCGGCGAACGTGACCATAGCGACGGTAGCGCGGCTCGCCAACGTCTCGCGACAGACAGTGTCCAATGTGCTCAACGCTCCTGACCTGGTCCGGGAAGAGACTCGGGCCAGGGTACGTGCCGCGATCGAGAAGCTCGGGTACCGGGCCAACCTCGCCGCGCGGCAGATGCGGACCGGCCGATCGAGGCTGGTCGCCGTGCGCATCGACCCGGTCCGCGAAGGAGTCGAGACGACCGTGCTGGACCGCTTCCTGCACGGGCTGACCGACGCCGCCGCGGTGGCCGGATACCGCGTCATGCTGTACACCGCCACCGACGACCGCACCGAGATCTCGACGTACGAGGACCTGCTGGCGTCGTACGCCCTCGATGCGTTCGTCCTGACGCACACCCATCACGGCGACTCCCGTACCGCCTGGCTGGCGGACGCGGGCGTACCGTTCACCACCTTCGGTCGACCCTGGGGCGACATCGACAGACACCCCTGGGTCGACGTCGACGGAGCGGCCGGCACGGGGGCGGCTACCCGGCACCTGCTGGAGCAGGGCCATCGCCGAATCGGATTTCTGGGCTGGCCACAGGGATCCGGGGTCGGCGACGACCGCCAGCACGGCTGGGCGACCGCGATGCGCGAGGCCGGGTGCGACGTCACCCGGCTGGATCGGCACACGGTCGACGGCCTGGCCGAGGGCGAGCAGGTCGCGCGCGACCTGCTCCGCCTGCGGCAACCGCCGACCGCGCTGGTCTGCGCCAGCGACCAGCTCGCCCTCGGCGCCCGCCGGGCGGCGGACATCCCCGTTATCGGTTTCGACGACAGCCCGATGGCCCAGATCTCCGGGCTGTCGAGCGTCCGGCAGCCCCTCGGTGAGGCGGCGGCCGAATGCATGCGACTGCTCTCCGCATTGCTGGACAAGGGATTCCGGGACGCGCCCGGGCCCGTACTTCTGAAACCCGATCTGATCCTCCGCTGATGACCCGGACAAGGAGGTCCGTCATGAAACGGCCGCTTCCCCGCCTACGGGTGGCCATTCTTGGGACGATCCTCGCGCTGACCGCCACCGCGTGTGGCAGTAGCTTCAACGACAACGGCAACCAACAGTCGGCCGGCAAGGCCGACCTGCAGATCCTCATCGGCTCGTCCGGCGACGCCGAGACCACCGCCGTGAAGACCGCGGCCGCGTCGTGGGCCAGCTCCACCGGCAACACCGCGACGGTGACGCCCGCCCAGGACATCGGGCAGCAGCTCGGCCAGGCGTTCGCCGGCGGCACCCCGCCGGATGTGTTCTATGTGGACGCCTCCCGCTTCGCCGACTACGCCAAGGTCGGCGCGCTCGAGCCGTACGCGGACAAGGTCAAGGGTGGCGTGAACGACTTCTACCCGTCGTTGCGCGCCACGTTCACGTACCAGAACAAGCTGTACTGCATCCCGAAAGACTTCTCGACGCTGACCCTGCAGATCAACAACGATCTGTGGACGCAGGCCAAGCTGACCGACGCCGACATCCCGACGAACTGGGACCAGCTGACGGCGGCCGCGACCAAGCTCAAGGCGGCCGGCATCACCCCGCTGGTCATCGGTGACACCCGTGACCGCATCGGCGCCTTCATGGTCGAGAACGGTGGCTGGATCCTCAGCAAGGACGGTGCTACCGTCACCGCCGACAGTCCGCAGAACCTCGCCGCACTGCAGTACGTCCAGGGTCTGCTCAAGGGCGGGCTCGCGGTGTACCCGAAGCAGGTCGACGCCGGCTGGGGCGGCGAGGCCTTCGGCAAGGGCAAGGTGGCCATGGCGACCGAAGGCAACTGGATCAAGGGAGCCATGCAGCACGACTACCCGAACATCAAGTACAAGGTCGTCGCGATGCCCGCCGGACCGTCCGGCACCAAGGGAACGCTCTCGTTCACCCAGTGCTGGGGCATCTCGAGCAAGACGAAGTTCAAGGACCAGGCGATCAACTTCGTCGAGGCGATGACCACGGCCCAGCAGCAGCTCGCCTTCACCAAGGCATTCGGCGTGATGCCGTCGCGCATCTCGGCGAAGGACGGCTACCTGCAGCAGTTCCCCAACGACAAGCCGTTCATCGACAGTGCCGACTTCGCCCAGGGCCCGGTCAACGCACCGAAGATGGACTCCGTGCTGTCCGACTTCGACAGCCAACTCCAGGGCCTCGCCAACGGTGACCCGAAGGCGATCCTGACCCGGCTCCAGACGAACGCCACGACGGCCCTGAAGGGCTGATCGGACATGACCGCCACCGGCGCTTCCCTGACACGACCTGTCGTACGTAAGACGCCACGTACCGGCATATACGGCCGGCAGGGAAGCGCCGGCTGGCTGTTCGTGTCGCCGGCCGTGGTGATCCTCGGAGTGTTCCTGCTGCTGCCCATCCTGATGGCGCTGTTCGTCAGCTTCACGGCATGGAACGGGCAGGGCAGTCCCTTCACCTCTACGGTCCCCATGGCCGGCGGTGACAACTACACCAACCTGTTCGCCAAGGACGGCCTGACCCGGCTCGACTTCATGACGAGCATCCGCAACAACCTGTACTACGTGCTGCTCGTCGTTCCACTGCAGACGGTCATCGCGCTCAGCCTCGCGTTGGTGGTGAACCAGCGCCTGCTCAAGGGAAAGTCGTTCTTCCGCACCGCGTTCTTCTTCCCGTCCGTGACCAGCTCCGTGGCGATCAGCGTCGTGTTCCTGTTCATCTTCCTCAACGGCGGAGCGGTCAACGCGGTGCTCGGGTTCTTCGGTATCCAGGGGCCCCAGTGGTTCCAGGACTCCCGGGGCCTGCTGCACGTGATCCTCGGCGGCCTCGGCCTCGTGAACAATGATTCGCCGCCGGCGGCGCTCACGGGCCACACCGCGTTCGGACTGTCCTATTGGGACTGGCTCGCCGGGCCGAGCGTGGCCATGTGCGCGATCATCGCCCTCGTCGTGTGGACCACGTCGGGCACGTTCATGCTGATGTTCCTCAGCGCGCTGCAGAACCTCCCGACCGAGCTGGACGAGGCGAGCCTGCTCGACGGTGCGAGCCGGCGGCAGCACCTGCGCTACGTCACCCTGCCCATGCTCAAGCCGACGCTGTTCCTCGTGCTCACACTGGGCCTGATCGGCACCTGGCAGGTCTTCGACCAGGTCTACGTGATGAGTCAGGGCAACCCGGCCAAGACGACGCTGACGCCGGCGTTCCTGTCGTACCGCACGGCGTTCTACGACTTCAACTACGGCTCCGGCGCCGCCATCTCGTTCATCCTGTTCCTCATCATCATCACGTTGACCCTGCTGCAGCGGTACATCATGCGCGACCGTGACGACCGGCGGCCGCTGTGGCGCCGCCTGTCCAAGGGGGGTGCGCGATGACGGCCGTCACCCAGCCCCAGCTCGACGTGGCGGTCGCCCACTCCGTCCCCCGCCAGCGCGACGGTGGCGGTCGGGAACCCTCGCTGCCGCCGTCCGTCTACGGTTCGCCGGCCCGGCGGCTGGCCACCCGCATCGGCGGGTACGCGGTGCTCGCCTTCTTCGCGATCCTGTTCATCTACCCGTTCGTGATCCAGCTGGCCAACGCGTTCAAGACCGAGCAGGACGCCGCGGCCAACCCGCTGTCGCCGATCCCGAGTCCACTGTCGACGGCCAGCATCGAGCGCATCTTCGTCGGCACCGGGTTCCCGACCTGGCTGGCCAACTCGGTCCTGATCACGGTGCTGGTCACGCTGGGTCGGGTCTTCTTCGACTCGCTCGCCGGGTACGCCCTGGCCCGGCTCCGCTTCCGGGGCCGGCGCGTGCTGTTCGGCACGGTGCTGGGCATGATGAGCGTGCCGGGCGTGGTGCTGCTGATCCCGAAGTTCCTGGTACTCAAGCAACTCGGCCTGTACAACAGCTACGCCGGGCTCATCATCCCGGTCTTCATCGACGCGGCCGGCATCTTCATCATGAAGCAGTCCTTCGAGTCGGTGTCGGTCGACATCGAGGAGGCGGCCCGCATCGACGGGGCCGGCATCTTCCGCACGTACTGGTCGGTGGTCCTGCCCACGATGCGGCCGGCCCTGATCACGCTGACCATCCTGTCCTTCCAGGCCACCTGGAACGAGTTCCCGCACACGCTCGTCGCGGTGCAGAGCCCGCAGTACTTCACCCTCCCCCGCGGGCTCGCCGATCTGGTCAGTGGCTCGCTCGGCGCCGGCACCCAGTACCCGCTCAAGCTCGGCGCGGCGCTGCTGGCCACGATTCCGGTCGCCGTGCTGTTCTTCGTCTTCCAGCGGTACTTCGTCCGGGGTGCGAACGAGGGCGGTAGCAAGGGCTGACGGGTCGCCGTGGCATCCTGCTGGGGTGGCCTCTGATCTGCTCGCCTCGCTCGGCGTGACCCTGCCCGTGCTGGCCGCTCCGATGGCCGGCGGCCCGGGGACTCCGGCTCTCGCCTCAGCCGCTGCCGCGGCCGGCAGCCTCGGCTTCGTCGCCGGCGGGTACAAGACGTCGGACGCCTTCGCCGACGAGCTCGCCGCGGTCTCCGTACCGTGTGCGGTCAACCTGTTCGCGCCGAATCCTGTTCCGGTCTCGCGCGAGGAGTTCCGGCGGTACGCCTCGCTTCTGGCGCCCGAGGCCGCGCGCTACGGACTCTCACTAAGTGGCGACGAGCCGGTCGAGGACGACGACCAGTGGGCCGCGAAGCTCGACGTGCTGCGGGCCCATCCAGTGCCCCTGATCAGCTTCACCTTCGGCATTCCCGCGCCGTCAGACCTCTCTCTTCTGCGGGCCACCGGTGCGCGGCTCGCCCAGACCGTGACCACTGTGGACGAGGCGCGAGCCGCCGCGTCCGCGGGCGTCGACTGCCTTGTCGTGCAAGCGGTGTTCGCCGGCGGGCACTCGGCCACCCTCGACCCGCGCCGCCCGCTCGTCGAAACACCGCTGCCATCGCTCGTCGCGGCCATCTCCGCCGCTGTGCGGTTGCCCATGATCGCGGCCGGAGGCATCTCCTCGGCCGAGGATGTCGCCGCAGCGGTACGGGCCGGAGCGGACGCGGTCGCGGTCGGCACGCTGTTGCTGCGCTGCGACGAGGCGGGTACGTCGCCAACGCACCGCTCCGCATTGGCCGGGTCGAGGCCGACCGTGCTGACCCGTGCCTTCACCGGACGCCCGGCCCGTGGACTGCGCAACGAGTTCATCGACCGCTACGAAGACGTTGCGCCGTACGGGTATCCCGCGTTGCACCACCTGACCAGTCCCATGCGCCGCGCTGCGGCCGCCGCCGGGGACCCGGAGCGGGTGCATCTGTGGGCCGGCACCGGCTACCGCCACGCCACCGAGGAACCGGCCGCCACGATCCTCACCCGCCTGGCCGCCGAAGTCAGGTGACACCTCGTCGAGTACTCGATCGACGTCCCCGCGAACGCGTTCACCCCCAGTGTTGGCTCGGCGACGAGCACTCTGCGTCTCAGGAGCCTTGGTCGCCTCTAGTTCGCCAAGCCTTCATCTATCCATAGTGGACGGTACTGACGTCACGCGACCGAACACCTTGCAGTGGCTACGTAGAAACACCGACGCGCCGATTCACATGCTTGCCACGCATCCAAATGTCGACTAGTGTCGAACACATGTCC
>Ga0105248_10006040_pt1 | contig 13296 bp, 14 predicted proteins | sample KBSS34metaG_FD_81524 | JGI IMG/M metagenome (GOLD analysis project Ga0105248, IMG submission 81524) | Switchgrass rhizosphere microbial communities from Kellogg Biological Station, Michigan, USA - KBS S3-4 metaG | ecosystem: Host-associated > Plants > Roots > Rhizosphere > Soil | place... | reverse complement strand
TTCCAGCGTGTGAAGGACTACCGAATCCCGCGGTGGCCGGACACCGCGCACCCCCAACAGGTTCACCTGGATGTCGAGGTCCCTGAGCTCGATCCGGCCCAGGATCAGGTGCTCGGCCTTGGTGCCAAGCTGCTACACGTCGACGCACGCGGCTGGAGGATCTTCGCAGACCCGGCAGGCCATCCGTTCTGCCCGCTCAGGGGTTGACGAAGCAGGTCTTCACTGTCCTCAACAGCGCGAACAGGTCACGTCCGGGGTGTTGGTCGAGGCCTCGCCGCCGGCAAGCCCGTCGTGGCTACCGCTTTACCGCACGCCGTGGAGCTGTGAGCAGCGGTGCCGGGCTTGTCGTCGAGCAACGGGACGGCGCCGCACTCGGCGAGGCCCAGTACCGGGGGCCGTGGGAACAGGTGGTGTCGCTGCTGGCCGAGGAGTGGTCGCCCGTGGCGTGGATGTCACTTTATTCGCCGCCCTGGACTCCGTAACGAAGTCTACTTTGGACGGTTTCTGCGCGCGACCCTGCAACCAGGATTCGGATGTCGATGGTCGGTGTGCGAGGCGATGCACACCGGTCACGGCCTGGAGCGAAGTGCGGAGTTCGTCCTCGTGCACAACCACCTCGACCGGTTGCCGTTGGCGATGTCGGGCCTCTGTCGCAGCACGATGCTCACCACCGTCCGCGGTTAGGCGATCGGGATCCTACCCGCGTCCGTGCGGGCCGCTCGGCGCTTGTGTCCATATCGGACGCTGACCGGTCTTCTTGAGTCGCTGACGCTGGTCAACCTCGGCCACCTCGAGCTCAACTGCGGCAACCACGACCTGGCGCTGGGATGGCTCAACGCCGCGTATGACGGGGCCACAGAGATTGGCAACTCCCCACGGATCCAACTGGGCGCGGACCTGGAACTCGCCGGGCTGAACGAGGCGCTCGGCCGCTCCGACACAAGCCGCCTACACCTGCACCGAGCCCTGGAACTCGCCAGGACCACCGGCAACGTACAGCGACCGGGCGCGGGAGTTGCTGGCCTCAGAGGCAACCGCCACGCCGGGCAGCTGCGGTATCGCTCTGCGCTTGAGTCGCCCAGACCGTCGCCATGTTCATATTCTCGACGTAGTCCTGCCAGTCGCCGTCATGCTGATTGATGCTTGCCCACGCGGCGTAGTTGCTGTACTCGTCCCAGTCATAGCTGATCCGGTCAATCATGGCGTCACACCTCGGCATCGCCTGTGCGGTTCCCGCGGTCACTGCTAGAACCGCACCCGCGGTCACAGTCACTACCGCGAGGCGTATCCAACGTCGGGTCATCATCGCTACCTCCCGAAGTGTTCGTGGCTTGACCGTATGTTCTGCGGTCGGATTGGACGCCCTGAAACCCGACAGTGGTCTGGTCGGGGAGGTGTCACGGGGATCGTGGAAGTGGTGGCAGTCCGGTCCGATGCCGCGGCGTTATTGTTGGCGGTGCGTTTAGCGACAGGGGTGAGCGTGTCGTCGTGATGCGGCGCCTCCCGCTCCGGCAGGCTAATCCCCTGCCGGAGCTCCTCGGCGCTATTCGCTCGAGCTCTAGATCGACTAATCTCGATGCTAGCCGTTCAAGCTGTGGGCCCATCACTTGGCGTTGCATTAGCACAGCGCCGCACCGAATGCGATGAAGGAGCGGGCCACCGCTCCTCGCAATCCCGATAGCCTGAACCCTGCTCGCCCATACAAGCCGCGGCACTCTGACTACCACCCGGGCCCGCCGCCCCAGTTCGCACAGACCTGCAACATCGGACTGTAGCAATGTGGGTTTGACCCGGGTCCGGACATCCAGATCAGAACCGGGCCATCCGGGAATGGGCCCAGGCCAAGGGCTACCAGATCGCGCAACGCGGGCGAATCAAGCAGGACATCGTGGACGCGTCGTCGATGGCACGTCAGCGGCCCGGACACCGGGTCAGGCGTCGGCCGGTGTCGGCTGCCGTGGGCTGAACCCGGCGGGCTGGGCTGTACGAATGGCTGAACCGATCGCGCGGGCTGAGCTTAGGCCGTAGCAAGGACAATGTGTGACTCCTGTGGATAGAACAGCCCATCGGCTCGCAGGTACGGGGCGAGCGCGGCGTCGAGGTCGCCGGTAATCTCGGATAGCATGCGCTGCCGCTCGGCGGCCGGGAAGTCGGTGAACAGCCGGGCCAACGGTGTGGCCGTGAGTTGGATGCGGACATATTCGGCCGCGGACTTAAGGGCCACCGTGATGTGTTCGGTGGTGACGCGGACGGCTTCAAAGCCGGCCTCGGCCACTAATGCACGCAGCTCGTCGCGGTCGGCCAGGGCGTGCTCCGTGCGCTTGGCGAGTGAGGCTCCGGGGCGGACGCGTCGGTCCAACGACTCAGACAGCGCATGAGTGGTCGGATTGTGTTCGATCGGGCCGTAGACGCTTAGGGCAAGCCGGCCAGTGTTGGACAGCACTCGCCGCATCTCCCGCAGCGCCCTCGATCGATCAGGAAGAAACTGCAGTCCAAGCTGGCAGGTGACAACGTCGAAGGCCGCATCGGGCAGTGGCATTTCCAGCGCACTACCCTCAAGCCATTCGATCGCCGCTCCTGCTACCGGCGGCAGGGAACGGCCGACCTCGAGCATCCGTGGGTTGATATCCAACGCGGTCACATGCCCCGCGGCACCGACGCGCTGGGCTGCCAGGCGGGCGACAGCGCCCGTGCCGCACGCGACGTCCAGGACCCGCTCCCCGTGACGCACCGCGACCCGCTCGACCAGGATCGAAGCCCACGGCCCGGTCACTGCGGGGACGAGAAACCGCTGGTACGCGTCGGCGGCGTCATCGTCGACCTGCCATCGCTCCTGATCGTCCATGGCCGATATTGTGGCGCTACGGTGCAACGGGCCATGGCCAGCCTTGTCCAAAGCCTGTCAGGGCCCAGGCGACGACCTGAGCGGTGATGGTCTCTGTGACCATCGACCAAGTGTCTCGTGGAACTCCAAGGGCTCCAGCCACGCGCGTAGGGACTCGGTTGCTCGAGCAAGCCGCTGCCGTTGTACGTAAGGCACTCGTCGACCGGACTGGCCCGAAAGCGATGAGGTGACGGCGAAAGAATGCGATGAGCCAAGCATGTACCCGGCATACGGGCCGACTCGCCCGCCGCCTCACCGGTCGACCTGATCACAACGGGATGGCCGGCGCGGGCTCGCCATGATTCCGCGCCGGCCGTTTCTCGACCCCCCTGGGCAAAGGGCGCAGTGCCCACCGCGGCGAAGGTTCAAACGGCGGCCGCCGAGAATTTCCCGCTGTGCTCAACGGTCGGCCTGACGCCCACCCCGCTGTGTCGCCGGAGCATGGGCAGAGGCAAGGACGGTGGACCGAATCGCTATGTCCGCCATGTCTTGGCGCGATTGCGGCGGCCGGCCCGCGCCGGCGGCGAGGCCATCGGACTGCTGACCTTGGGTTCGGGCCAGCTTGCCACTGGCCATGCCCGAAGCATGATCTAGGCGTACCCCGACGTTCCACCGAGCAGGACGCGCTGCGCGGACTTTGTAGGTTCGCGATCCGTGGGCGACGCGCAGGCCGAGCCTGTACACGTCACGGTTGCGCATGCGCCGGACGGGTACGTCGAGAACGTCGGAAGCAGAGTTGGACGGTTGGCTACGCGTTTCGCTGGGTACCTATCCGCCAGCGCTACGCGTATCGCCGACGTCTGATGGAGGCAGCAATGATTATCGCAGGGCTGATTCTTCTCATTTTGGGCTTCTTCCTGCATGTACCGATTCTGTGGACGCTCGGGATCATCGTGCTCGTCATCGGCGCGGTCCTCTGGATCGCCGGCTCCGTGGGCCGGCCGGTTGCCGGCCGCCGCCACTATTGGTAGGAATTCCAACCGCTCGGCGCACCCCCGAAGCTTCGTATGGCTTTGGGGGTGCCGTGTTTGTTCAGCCAAGTTGGACCATGCACCTCAGGTCCCCGCGCCGCAGCGCACGTCGCCGCGAGCGGACGGACCCGGTATCTGTCCACTGAGGATTCCTTCCGCTTATCGTCCGGACGCGGTACGGCCGCCGGACGCGACCCCGGCCCGGCCCGGTTCGGCGTGGGGTGGACCGGGTTGAGCCACAGGCAGGTGATGCCCAACCGGCACAGGTAGTCCAGCCGGCCCACCAGCCCGCGGAAGTCGCCAATCCGGTCCCCGTCGGAGTCGGCGAACGTCTCCACGTCGAGGCGGTAGATCACCGCCTCGTCGTACCAATGCTCGGTCACCGCCGGCCATGCCTGCGCGTCTCGTGGCCCACCTTCACCTCCGTACGATGTGGACTCCGAACGCCGCAAGGGGTGCGACGTCACCCTTGAGCCCGACTTTCGTCGATCGGCCGAACGCCGGCCGGCCCGTCACTGCCGGCCGTCGTGATCGGCCCGCAACCGGGGGCCCGCATCCAATGGAGCAATCCGGCCGCTCGGTCAACCAATCCGAAACGGCAGGTGAAAGCTGATTGACGATGTGACCGTTGAGCCCCGACGGTGGGCGCCGCGCCCCGAACCACTCGCCCCGGCACGCGCCAGTCCCGTCGTCAGCCTCGGGCGTGCCTGACCGTATCCAGCCAGGGCGCCTCTACACCGTTGCCGGTAGCAATGCGCACGCCCCTGGCCCGGCCGGACTCCCCGGGCACGGCGGCGATGGTGCCGGAATCGGGCTCCTATCTCTTTGTCAGCAGCCAGCGGATCCTGGCGTAGGCGGCGACGTGGTAGAGCACGAGCACGATTGCGTAGGCGATCGCGACTTTGTGCTGGTTTGAGCCAGCGAGCGCGACGGCTGATCCGAAGAACACAAGGAGTTCAAGCAGCAGCCGTACCGGGCCCGGAGTGGCCACGGGCGCCCGGCCGCTACGGGAGGGATCGCCCGGAACGGCGAACACGCCCCACGCCACGCCCACAGCGATCGGCAAGGCCAAAGCCGCTATCCAACGGAAGGCTTCCGGTGCGACGTGCCAGGCCCAGAACCCGAACGCCACCAACGAGGCCATCTCCAGGAAGAAGCGGACCGCGAGGGCGGTCGGGCCGTATGCGAGGCGGGATAGGGTCGTTGTCATTACCCGAGTCCGATCTTGTTTCGTCGAGCCAGTCGAAGATGCGCCTGGTCTGATGGCGATGCGCCGGCGTGCCAGGCGGCGCCGCGCACGAGCTTGTTCGTGCTGGTCAGCACGTCGTAGAAGGCGCTGTGGCTGGCCTGGGACAGCAGGTGGTTGCTGTGCTCGTCCAATAGGCAACCGCGATCTCCTCTTCTGAGGTGAGAAGCCGTTCGAAGGTCGGGGGATGAGTCGCGTCCGCGTAATGCCGCCGATCTGCATCCACTCAAGTGTGTCGATTTCCGTGCCTGTTCCTGGAGTTCATGGGGTGCGACAACAGTTCTTGCCGATGGAGCAACAGCGGGGCCGACGGTTCGGTTCGGTCGCCTCAGCGCGTGGCCGTCGGCCGAGCCGACCGGCCGGCCGCCGCCCACAGCGTCGCCGCCAACACCACCATGCCCACCGCGAGCAGTGCCCCGTGGGCGATGCGTACCGCAGCCGGCCCGAAGAACTGCGGCAGGAACAGCCCGAAACCGGCGGCGAACAGCACACCGCTCGTCTTGGGCAGCACGCCCGAGCGCCACACGGCGGCGGCGGCCAGCACGGCCGCTACGGCGATGAGCACCAGGCCGATCCCGAAGATCGTGATGGCGACCGGCTGGTAGCGCACGGCGTTGATGACGCCGAGCAGGTCGGCACCGCGCCCGTGCGGCCCGGCGGCGCCGTGCAGCCCGAAGTCCTCGGCGCCGTAGTAGGGCAGGGTCAGTCCACAGCCGACCCAGGCGACCACGGTGGCGAGCCGGGCGGTCGGCGCCGCAGGCGTAGCCGCGACAGCGGCCTGCAGGGCGAGCAGCCCGAGCGGCAGCAGCACGAATCCGACCATCGCAAAGAAGTGCGCGGCTACCCAGGCGTTCGAGCCCATCGAAGCACTCGCCCCGGTCGCTGTGCTCTCGTCGTGCCAGGGCCGCACCGATGGGTACGCGAGGAACAGCACGCCGGCCACGGCGAGCGCGGCGGCGCCGAGCCGGATGTTAGTGGCGGAGGTGGAAGTGACTGCGCCTCCTGTAGGCGGACGAAGAGAAGAGTTCACCGACGCCGCCTTAACTGGCTGGCGTGCGCCTGCGGACTCGGTAACAGAACGACCAGAATCCATACCTGACATGTCAGACCATCTCCCTCGACCGAAGAGTGACCGTGGCACCGGTAACCGAGCCGAACGACTCCACCGCAGCAAGGCCAGCCGATGTCCAGGCCCCAGCAGGGGCGTCGATCCATGCCCGGCGAGTGACATCGGCGGCGAACATCGCACCATCGTCGTTGGGGAACATCAACAGCATGACTGACTCCTTGCGCCACAATCGCAACATCTAGTTGCGTTAGGATCGTCCTACCAGCCGGCCGCTAACGCAACTAGGAGTCGCATTATGTTGCCAGCGCCACACCCGGACGGCGCCGACGTCCGCAGGCGGCCCGGCGGCCGCAGCGCGCAGATCCGTCGCACAGTGCTGGCCGCCGCGCTGGCTGAGCTGGCAGAGGTCGGTTACGCGGCGTTCACGGTCGATGGTGTGGCGCGGCGCTCGGGGGTACACAAGACGACGATTTACCGTCGCTGGGATGGCCCTAGCCGGCTAGTTGCCGATGCCATCATCGACTATGCCGATGCGGCGGCCCCGATGCCGGACACTGGCGCGATCGAGAATGACCTGCGCCATCTTGCCGGTTCTGTTGCCACCCAGATGTCGGCCGAACCGGGACGAGCATTGCTGGCCACGATCTTCTCGGACGCGATCCGCATCCCTGCGGTCGACGAGATCAAGAAAGCGTTCTTCGCCGAACGGATACGTCAGGCCGAAGGCTTCGTCAACCGCGCGGTGGCACGCGGCGAGTTGCCGGAGGACACGCAAGCAGGCCCCATGATCGAAGCGCTGATGGCCCCGCTCTACTACCGGTTCCTGGTCACCGCTCAGCCGGTCGACCGCGACCTGGCTGACCGCCTGGTTGCCCAGTGTCTCGTCGCGGCGCGGGCGGGCGTCTTCTCGACCCCGCGCCATCCCCCCCCGACGCCGACATAAAGGCCGCTGACCAGCATGCACACCGTCATCACCCGCGGCACCGAATCGGCGCACGGAGTACGAGCAGGCCAAGGAGCAGAGGTCGACCATGTCCTGGCCGGGCTGCGGTTGCCTCGGTGCCCAGCGCGCACGAGTACTGGGACCGGGTCGGGGTGGCGATCCTCGGCCCGGATGGCTTCCATGTGGTGCTCATCGCAGGATCGTGGCCCGACTGATCCGGTCCGGCGGAACCTCGGTGGACTGTAACGCCGGGGCGGGTCGGGGCCACTCACCCATGCGCGGTAGTCATTGGCGTACCCGGGAGGCGTGGCATGCAGGCGGAGCAGTGGCATCGGGTCGACCCGGCCGATGTACCCGACGAGGGCCGCGTTCGTAGCGTGACGGTGGCGGGCCGTACGGTCGCCGTGGCCCGGTGCGGAACGCGCCTGGGCGTGCTGGATAACCGGTGCCCGCATCAGGGCGGGCCGCTGGGGGAGGGCTCGATAGAGAACGGCTGGCTGCGCTGCCCGTGGCACGGTTATGACTACGACCCGGTCAGCGGCCGGCCGCCGGAGGGGTTCACCGATGCGGCCACGGCGTTTGCGGTGCAGGAGCGGCCCGACGGCGTGTATGTCCAGCTGCCGGTGTCGGGACCGGAGGCGCGTACGGTCGGCGACGTCCTGGTTGAGACGCTGGTGGCGTTCGGCATCACCCATGTCTTCGGCATGGTCGGTCACTCCAATCTGGGCTTCGCCGAGGCGGTACGCCGGGCCGAGGAGCGCGGCCAGATCACGTACATCGGCATCCGGCATGAAGGGGCGGCCTCGTTCGCGGCCAGCGCGTTCGGCAAGCTGACCGGCCGGCCCGCCGCCTGCCTGGCCATCGCCGGCCCGGGCTCGACCAACCTGCTCACCGGTCTGTACGACGCCAAGCTCGACCGGGCTCCCGTGATCGCCATCTCCGGCCAGGTCCCGTCGCCGGTCCTCGGCCGCGGAGCCTTCCAGGACCTGGACCTGTCCGCGGTGTTCCGCGACGTCGCAGCCTGGACCGCGACAGTCCACAGTGGAAGCGACCACGGCGAGCTCGCCGCGCTCGCCGTGAAGCACGCGATCGACGCCCGCGGCGTGGCCCACCTGGTTCTGCCCGACGAGGTCCAGGTCCAGCCCAGCGACGCCGCGCCGGCGACACCGGTCGGGCGCCTCGCCCGCCGCGCCGTGCGTCCGGACGTCGACGCGCTGGCCCGGGCGGTCGACCTGATCGGCGCCGCGCGCCGGCCGGTCATCATCGCGGGTCACGGCGCCTACAGTGGACGGTCGGCCCTGGTCGCCCTGGCCGAGCGGCTCGGCGCCCCGGTGGCGACCACGTTCAAGGCCAAGGGCCTCGTGCCCGACCACCACCCGCTGGGCGCCGGGGTACTTGGCCGGAGCGGGACGCCGGTCGCGTCCTGGCTGATGAACGAGTCAGACGCGCTGATCGTGGTCGGGGCGTCGTTCTCCAACCACACCGGGGTGGCCACCTACAAGCCGATCATCCAGATCGACATGACCATCAGGCCATCGGCCGGTTCAACCCGGTCACGGTCGGCGTCGTCGGCGACGCCGACCTGACCCTGACCGAACTGCTGACCCGGCTCGGCCCGGTGGCCGCGACCGACCAGCGGGCCGACATCGCGACCCGGTGGGGCATCTGGCGCACCGAGAAGGACCGCCGGGTCGCCGACGACCGCGGTCGCGGGGTCGGTGTACCTGACCGACCCCGTCCGCCTGGAGCAGATGCTGGCCGGCTGAGCACTCGGTGAGGTGCCGCTCCAGCGGTCACGACGGCAGCGCGTCAGACAGTCCACGACGGGCAGGTTCTGTCCTTCGTGGACTGTCCACACGCGCAGGACCAGTTCACCAGTACGGCGCCGGTGTGAGCGGCAGCACAACACCAACCCGAGCCGTGCAAGGAAATCGTCAGGCGCCAACCCTCTGGCCCGCTCCGCGGCTCGCTCGAAGCGGTGAAGAATCAGCGTATGGGTGCCCTCATCGGTCGGACTGCTGCGTTGACGGCGCGGGGCCGCCTGGTCGACGCCGCGGTGAACGGTGCGGGCGGGCTCGCGTTCGTCACCGGTGACGCCGGCATCGGCAAGACCGCCGTTGCCGACGAGGCCAGGCGGCAGGCGATCGGCCGCGGCGCCATGGTCGTCTGGGGCACCTGTACGACGGTGCGCGGGTGCCGGTGTACTGGCCGTGGCAGGACCGCACCTCCACCACTGTGGACTTTCAGAAACGCTTGACCAGGACGGCCCGGGTGTAGAGCAGGTGGAAGCCCTGCCGCTGGACGTTCTGTTGGGAACGGGAGCCCGGCTGGACCGTGACGATCGCGATGTCGCATCCCGCGGCGGCGGCATCGTTGAGCCGGGCCGCGAGCAGTGCGGATTGGATGCCGTGGCGGCGGTGCGCCGGCGCGGTCGCGGCACCGGCCATCTGAGCGATGCCTTCGGACAGGCTCAGGCCGGCGCCGCCGGCGACGACACCGTTGTGGAGTGCGATATAGCGCAGCAGGCCCGCCGCCGCCGAGTCACGCTCGGCAGCCATCAGGATGTCGCGTGGAAACTCCTCGTGCCATGGCAGCCCCTGGGTGTCCGGGTGTGCGGCCCCGTCGACCACGACCTCGAGCCAGGCCTCCAGCTCCTCGTCTGTGCTGCGTCGGACCTCGATGCCCGGCGGCGTGACCGGGTCGTGCTCCGCGTCGAGCGCCCGCCCGAGGACGTTCTCGAATGACTCCAGGCGGTAGCCGCGGTCGCTCAGGAGCGGGCCGATGTCGGGGTCACCCAGGTGGGCCAGTTCGATCTGCACCGGTGCGCCCACGGCTGCGAACGCCTGCTCGATCCCGTCAAGGGCCTGCGGATCCGGTACTCCGGCGAAGCCCAGCCCGGCGACCTTGTTGTACGGCGAGTCCGCGTCGGCGAAGCTCGCTACCCCGCCCGCGATCGGGATCACGAACCCGCCGCCGCCGGGGCGGCGCTGGTGGGCGGCCCGGCTGTCCCGGGCGATCAGCTGTGTTTCGGCCCGTTCAATGCGCTCCGCCAGCGCGGTGTCGCAGAACAGGGGCAGTCCGTGCACTGGCATTTGCTTCTCCTTAACGGTCTTTCGCATGCTTACACATCGCTATTGACGGTCTGCTGTGGTGCCTCGCCACCCGGCCTGACTCCGCACGACCGAGCGAGTCAGTCGAGCTTCGGTTCTCGCGACCCCGATAAGGCCAAGGCCGCAGATGCGTCGGTCGTACTGTCCGCGGTCGCGGCCGGCGGCGTAAGACCGATGGATTCCCCGAGCGCCCGCGAGGTGCGCAGTATCAGCACGAGGCCGACAAGGATGAACACGCCGCCTGCGAGCTGGAGTGGCGCTGGGCGTTCGCTGAGGAAGATGACGGCCGTCACCATGCCGACCGCTGGTGTCAGGTTCGCCAGCAGACCGGCCCGGGCGGCGGACACCCGGGCTATGCCGCGATTGAACGCGACTCCGGCGACCGCGCCGCAGGCAAGCACGCCAACGCAGGCCGCCCAGGCCGCCGGCCCAGCGGTACCGAGTCGGCTGCCACCGCTGATCCAGGAGCCCGCGACGAACGGAACCACGGCCAACATCCCGCCCGTGGTCTGCCATGCGCTCGCGTTCAAGCCGTCGTATGTGGTCTCGCTGTCGCTGGCGGCGTCATGGTGGTTGCGGGTGTCGCTGGTCCTGCTGTGATGACTGACGGCGATCACGAAGAACGCACTGGCCAGTACCGCGGCGACGACGAGCAGGTTCCCGAGCGCGCTGTCGGACGCTTCGCCCTGCGTGCGCGGCCCGAGCGCGACCATCGTGCTGCCGGCGAAGCCGACGGCGAGGGCCAGACCCGCCCGGCCGCCCAATCGTTCACGCAGGATGACTACTGCCAGCAAGGCCGATAGCAGCGGTTCGATGGCGAGCAGCAGGCTGCCGCTGGAGGCACTGGTGCGCGCCAACCCGAGATCGCCCAGCAGGAACGTCAAGCCGGGCGACAGCGCCCCGAGCAGGAGCTGAGGAACGCAGCCGCGCCAGCGCAGCCGCCCGGTCACCGCCGCCGCGCCGAGTTGGAGGGCGGCCGCCCCGAGGAGTTCCACGGCCAGCAGGTCCGCCGGCCGCACCGTGTGCAGGGCGGCCACCGACACGGTCGTGCTCACGCCGTACGTCGCGGCGGCGGCCAGGATGGCCACGTCACCGGAGCGGAGGCGGGCGCCGATGGTCATGGCCGTGCGGTCGCGTGTCATCGAGCGTCTCTTTCTTCCGCGTCGGCCAAAGCTCTGCCTAACCAGTAAAGTCACTTTGAAGGTTAGCAGCTCGATCGGGGCGACGCGCCGCATTTTGGTTGACCGGAACGAGTGGCCAGGCGGGCTGAGACCCGGTACGTGCTCGAAGACGTCCGTGCTCGCTGTCGCAGGTCGCGCTCGGACGCTAACCCGCGTTTCGGATACACTGGTTTGGTGTCGGCGATACGATCAGATGAGGTCAGCGCCGAGCTTCTCATCGACTTGATCAACACTTACTACCTCGGAGACGAGAGCGACCTGCTCGCCGACGCGGCCGCGACACAGTGGGTGCGTGACCACACCGGCCACAAAGGCCGCGATCTGTCGGCGGCCGCGCTGGCCCCGTTGCGTCAGCTGCGCGAGGGACTGCGTCAAGCCGCGCTGGGCAACAACGGAGGGCGCCCCGAGCCAGGAGCGATCAGGGAGGCCGAGGCAGTGTTGCGGGGCGTGCCGGTGACCGTCAGCCTCAGCGGTGGAATCCGCGGTGTCGCAGTCGGTTCGAGCGCCCGCGACGGCGGCGTGGACAACATCCTGGCGACGGTGGCGAGGGCCTATCTGGCCAACCAGCTCAGCGGGATGTGGCCACGCATCAAAGTATGTGCTCAGCCCAGCTGTCGGTGGGCGTTTCTCGATCTGTCCCGCAATGGTTCACGACGTTGGTGCGACATGAGCGAGTGTGGCAACCGCGCCAAGAACCGCGCGTGGCGCGGCCGCCAGAGCCACCGCACGGCATAGGACCCCGCTGGTATACCCGGAACATCGACGACTGCGCGCGACACTAGCGGTTCTGGTCCGCGTTGCGCCACCACAGCACCGTGGCGACGGTGCCCGCCGCGCCGACGATCGCGACGAGGGCGTACCCCAAGACGCCCACGGCCGGCCGGTCGCCGCCCGACAGTCCACTGAGGACGCCCGGAACCGACCACGGGAAGATGTGGCCGTAGCCCAGGGTCGCTACGATCTGGGCCAGGAACACGATGAGGAACATGAGACCGACCGCGGCGAGGTAGCCCTGCCACGCGCTGGCGGCCAGAGCCAGCACAGACACCAACAACCAGGTCATGATCGCGACAGTGAGTAGGCGGGCCAGGCCGCGCAGAGCGGTTGCACCGTCCCATCCCGGGAGCTGAAGAGCGGCGCCGGCGGCCAGGCCGAGCACGTACGTCTGCAACGCGAGCAGCAGGCACCACACGCCGGTCACGGCGAACTTGGCCGCGACGATCGTCGTGCGGGGTGTCGGCAGCGCGAGCAGGTCCTTGGCCGTGTGGTCACTGAACTCGCGGCCAAACGTCCAGATGACGATGACGCCGAAGACACCTATACCGCCGACCGCTGTGGTCTGGGCAAGGAACGAGAGGTAGCCGGGCCAGTCGGCGGTCGCGCCCGACAGCTGGGCCTTGGCCCCCAGCAAGCCCAGCGAGCGGGCCCGGTCGGGATCGGCCAGGATGAACATGAACAGTGCACCCACGGCCGTGGCGACCCCGAAGGCGGCGACGCTGAGCCAGGGCAGGCGCGACCGGCGTGCCTTGAGCACCTCGGTGAGGATGGCCTCACGCATCATGTACTCCGACGGCTCGTAGGAAGTAGCTCTCCAGGTCCTCGCCGTCGACTGTCAGACGCATCGGCGGGATCCCTGCTCGCACCAGCACGACCGCAACATCGTCGGGCGACTCGACGGCGCTACGGTCGTCAACGATGAGGCCGCTGTCGTCGGCATGGACGGTGTAGCCCGCCACGGTGAGCACGGTGGCGGCCGTGGTGTCGTCGCGGGTCGCGATCGACAACCGTCGGCGTACCCGCTCGGCCAGCGCCGCGGCGGTCAACTCCTCGCGCAACTGTCCGCAGTGGATGATGCCGATCCGGCTGGCCAGCCGCGCCACCTCGGCCAGGAC
>Ga0105248_10006036_pt1 | contig 13302 bp, 14 predicted proteins | sample KBSS34metaG_FD_81524 | JGI IMG/M metagenome (GOLD analysis project Ga0105248, IMG submission 81524) | Switchgrass rhizosphere microbial communities from Kellogg Biological Station, Michigan, USA - KBS S3-4 metaG | ecosystem: Host-associated > Plants > Roots > Rhizosphere > Soil | place... | reverse complement strand
CTCCGGCGCGCCGTCGTTGCCGAACTCGGGCTCGGCGCCCGCGCGGCAGGTCGTGCCCGGCGCCGCGGTGACGTACTTCGAGTACGTGTCCTGGTGCATGTCGAGCACGGTGTAGATGCCGTGCCGGGCCGCCTGGTCCACCGCGGTGCGCACCCGCGCCACATAGGACCGGTCGAACTCGCCGCGCGCCGGCTCGAGCGCCGACCAGGAGAGGTTGAGCCGCTGCACGTTGAACCCGTACTCCGTAGCCATCCGGGTGTAGTCGTCGTCGGTCAGCGGCCGTACGGTCGGCTTGGTCGGGTCCGGCTGTCCGTACTCCACCAGCTGGTTCACGTTGACGCCGCGCAGCAGCGCCTGCCGACCGGAGCTGTCCACAATGGTCGGATGACCGTCCCGCCGTACGGTGACCGCGAGCAGGCCGCCTCCGTCCGGACTGGCGCTCGCCGGAACCGGGTACGGCGAGGCCACTGTGGACAGTGGTACCAGGGCCAGGCTCGCCACCGCGACCGCCGCCACGCCTTCTACCGCATGCGTGCGCCACCCCGTTGCGGTGAAAGGGACGCGGGAGAGGACGAGCGACCACCCCAGTGCCGCCGCGGAGGTGAAGGCGCCGGCGAGCGCACCGACGCCGAGGTGGGTCAGCCCGCCGATGATCGGGTACAGCCCGCCGCCGAAGCCGCTGACCGCACCGTCGACCAGCCACGGCAGCAGGAAACCCAACGCGGAGGCGGCGGTCGTGGCCGCGCACCGCGCCCATACGCCGCCGGCCGTGGCGCGACGGGTCAGCCGGGCCACCACGACCGCGCCGACGGCGCCGCCGAGCGGCAGCAGAAAACGCTGCCCGCTGCCCTCGATCCACCCGAAGGTGCCGCCGTACGCCTTCGCGGCGACCACGGCTCCGAGCAGGAACCAGACCGGGCTTTCCAAGGCGGCGGGCTCCGTTGCGGAAGTGGATGGCCGGCGGCGGTCGCTGATCCGGTACGCGATGGCGGCCGGCCCGGCGGCGAGGACTCCCAGCACCGCGGACTTCGCCGCGCTCAGACCGCACTCGGCCAGGATCGCGCCGGCGGTCGCCAGGGCGTGCAGCGCGTGCGGTCCCGCCACCACGACGGGCACCAGGCTGTACAGGAGCTTGGCCAGGAACGCGGTGAGGACCACGCTCGACCAGGCGGCCCAGAACGCCCGCCGCATCCGCACTCCGGACGGGAGCGCCCGGGCGACGCGATGGCAGACCAGGGCGCCGCCGATCACCAGCAACGGCAGGTACACAACGGTCGCCCAGGCCGGGCTCGTGGCATGGGTCGGGAAGGCCCCGGCGTCGAGCCAGTTCTCCGGCGCGAACAGGCCGGTGCCATCGACGTACCCCAGCCCGCCGGTCAGCACCGCCAACGACGCGGCCAGCGTGATCGCGGCCGTCCGCGCCGGTTGCCCGCCCCGCGGCGGCGCGACGTCCGTTTCAGCCATGGCGAGACACCGTAGGTCACCCGCCGCCGCCGAGGATCGTCCCGGCGCACCAACCTCGGGCCGCCTCTTCGTATCAGCGAACCTGTTGCTGGGAGGCCGAACGGGACGTCGGGGACGAGCGGGCAGCTATCACCGGAACGCGCTACGGCACCGTGCTAACAATGCCCGGCGTCAGCACCGGCCTGACCAACATCATCGTGGACAACTTCGTCTACTCGAAGATCCCACCGGCCGCGGGCACCACGGGCACGATGCTGGTCGACTACGTGCGCGCCTGGCAGCACTGACGAGATCTTGGCACTTGGTGGTAGCCAGGACTACCACCAAGTCCCAAGATCGGCGCTCAGGCTAGGCGGGTGCCGGCCGGCGTGCCGAAGCGCGCGGCCAGTGCCTCCTTCATCCCGTGCGGGAAGCGGTCGCGGCAGATCAGGTGGGTGGCGAGCAGCCGCCGCTGGGCGTCCATGTCGCCGCCCCACGCGGCCACGCTGTCCTCCGGGGCGAGGTTCGCCACGGCGAGGATGACGCCGGTCGCGCCGAGAGCCGCGGCGTAGGCGGTCAGCATGGCCGATCCACTGTAGACGGACCACCCCGGCAGCTCCAGCGTGCGCACCAGCCGCTCGGCGTCGCCGCTGGAGTCCTTGATCCCCTGTACGGGCAACGACGCCAGCTGGTCGACCGGGATGGGCCCGCCCGCGTTCGGCGGGTAGTGGTACGCGAACACCGGGGCCGCCCCGACGGCGTCCACGACCCGGCCGAAGTAGCTGGGCAGGTCGGCGCCGGCCCGCGGCGGTGCGACGAGGACCGCGTCGGCCCCGGCCTTCACCGCGGCCGCGGCCCGCTCGGCCGCAGGCTGCCACCACTCTCCGGAAGCGCCGGCGAGGATCGGCACGTCCGGGCAGGCCAGCCGGACGGCCCGGACCAGCTCCACGCGCTCGTCGTCGGTGAGGGCCGCGGCCTCACCGGTGCTTCCGTTCACCAGCACTGCCCGGATCCCGGCCTCGACCAGGCGGGCGGCGTGCTGTGCGGTGGCGTCGGCGGCGAGGCCGCCATCGTCGTCGAAGAGGGTCGCGAGCGCGACGGCGGTTCCAGACCACAGTGGTGTCACAGCCGCAATACTGCCATCGGTCGCGGCGAACGGGAAAGGCTCAGCGCAGGTACGAGGCCCCATTGAGATCGATGATCGTGCCGGAGGCCCACTCGGCCGCCGGCGAAGCGAGCCAGACCACGGCGGAGGCCACCTCGTCGGTCCGGCCGACCCGACCGAACGGGCTCTGCGCCCGGATGTCGTCGCCGGCCGGCGACGCGAGCACCTCGGCCGCCATGTCGGTCTCGACGTAGCCCGGGGCGACGCCGGCCACTGCGATCCCGTGCCCGCCCAGCGCCCGGGCGAGCGACTGGGTCAGCGCGTTGAGCCCGGCCTTGCTCGCGCCGTACGCCGGATGCCGGGGCTCGCCCCGGTACGCGCCGCGCGAGGAGACGTTGATGATGCGGCCGCCCGGTCCCAGATGGCGAGCCGCGCACCAGCACAGGTTGGCCACCCCGACCAGGTTCGTGTCGATCGTGTCCCGCCACACCTGTTGCCACTGCTCGTACGTGACGTCGAGGATCGGGTGGGCCTGGTACGTACCGGCGTTGTTGACCACCACGTCCAGGCCGCCGAGCCCCTCGGCCGCCGCGTCCACCATCGCCCTGACCGCGTCGGGGTCGCGCAGGTCGGCGCCGACCACGATGTGACCGTCGCCGGGCAGCGCGGCCCGAACCGCCTCGGCCCGGTCGGCCAACTGTCCATAGTGGATGGCGACCCGGTCGCCCGCCCGGGCGAACGCCTCCGCCACCGCCTGCCCGATCCCACGCGAGGCGCCCGTCACCAGCACCGCTCGACCGCTCACGCGGACATGCTAGCGGCCCTGTATGGCCGTGAGAAACGCGAGGATTTGGGCCGAGATCGCCGGGTCGTCGAGCAGGAGCGTTCCGTGCGCCGACCCGGGCACACGCAGCACCTGGGCGTTCGCGAGCCCGCGCCGGATCCCGTCCAGCGCCTGCGCTGATCCATAGGGGTCGTTGTCGGCCGTCACGAGCAGGACCGGCACGGTGATCCCGGCCGAGGCTGACGCGACGTCGATGTCGGGCGCGAGCCGCGCCTCCGCGGACAGCGACACCACGCCCGCGACCGCGGATCCCAGCTGCCGGGCGGCGACCAGCGAGGTCTTGGCTCCCTTTGAGGCGCCGAGCAGGATGACCCGACCGCGTACCGCGGAAACTATTCCGGCCAGCTCGGTCTGCGGCGCGCCGTCCCCGTAGTCCCACAGCGCGACCCGGAAACCCTTGTCCACCAAGGTACGGGCGAAGGGCACCCAGGCGCACCGGTCCTGGTCGCTGGAGTTGGAGAGCACGACCGTGGTCGCGCCGGTCCCCAGCAGCTCGACCGGCACCGGCCCGGTCCGTAGGAGCTGGGCTGGCGGCTCGTCCCGGCACGGCACCGGCGAAGGCGCCAACTGCGCGGTCAGGAACGCGAGGATGTCGCTATTCAACGCCGCCGACTCGCCTGCCCCGGGCTCGCCGTTCGGACCGGGCGCGAGGAGGTCCCAGCCGTGCCCGCTGCCGGCCGGCAGGACGTCCAGCTTCGCCTGTCCGCCCGGTACGGCCCCGACCAGCGCTTGGGTGTCCACAACGGACACATACCGATCCGCATTCGCCACCGCGAACAGGCTCGGCAGGGCCAGCCCGGTCGCGGCGGCGTTGGCCGTCGCCGGGTACGGCGGGCCGGCCAGGGTGTCCGAAAGCTCGTCGGCCGAGAGCGCGACGACGCCGACGGTCTTCGCTGGCGGGTGTGCCCCGGCGATGACGACCTCAGCGCCACCCTGGGACGCCCCGACCAGCACCACCCGGTCCGCCCCGTCACCCACCAGTGTCCGGCTCGCCGCGTCGATGTCGTCCAGCAGCGCGGTGGCCGCGCTCGGCCCCGGGCAGGTACTCGGGCCGCCGCAGCGGTGGTCGAAGACCATGGCCCGGAAACCGTGCCGGGCAAGGTACCCGGCGTAGCTCCACCAGCCGCACATGCCCTGCCCGCCCAGCTCCGGCACGAGCAGGACGCCCCGGGCTCCGGTGCCCATCTCGTACCCGTCCGTGGCCTGCCCCCCGACGATGATCCGGCGGGCCACGGCGGGCACCGGCGACGGTCCACATCGGAGCGCCGCAGGCGGACTGATGGGAGGCGGCCGGCGGGTCGCGCTGGATGCGTTGGAGGCCGCCAGGGCGGCGATGGCCGTCACCGCGACCAGCGCGGCGGCGATCCGTGCCGATCGCCGGTATATCACTTCAGATATAGTTCCCCTGTCCGCGCGGCGTGTCAAGGAGGGCCATGGCTGTACCGACGCTCGGCTATGCCCTGCTGGCGCTGCTGGCCAAGCAACCCAACACGGCGTACGAGCTCTCCCAGCGGGTCCGGCGGCCGCTCGGCTACTTCTGGACCGCGAGCTACGGGCAGATCCACCCTCAGCTGCGGGAGCTGACCGCGGCCGGACTGCTGAGCGAGGAGTCAGTGGCCGGGCCGGGCCCGCACGACAAGCGGGTCTACACGATCACCGCGGCCGGGCGGGACGCGCTCGCGGCGTGGGCGGTTGAGCCGCCGCGGCAGGAGCCCAGCCGCGACGAGCTGTTGCTCAAGACGTACGCGATCTGGACGGCCGAGCCGGAGCAGGCCCGGGCGCTCGCGCTCAGCCAGGCCGCCATCCACCGGCAGCGGGTGGCCGAGTACACCGCGATCCGCGACCGGCTCGGCCGCGAGGCCGCCGACCCCGCCCACCCCGACTTCGGCAGCCTCGCCACGGTGCGCTACGGGATCGGGTACGAGCGGCACCGGGCGCAGTGGTGCGAGTGGCTCGCCACCCAGCTCTCCCACCGCGACAGCCCGTGACCTGGACGCCCGACTTGTGCGGGAAGGTCCCCAAGCGCACTCGTCGTCCGTCGGCGCGGCAGTCTCGACCGGCGCTTTGCCCCGGATCGGTGTAGGTTGCGGGATCGTGGATCCACGGCGAGGCAATTACCCGGACGATACGGAGTCGCGGCGCTACCGCGGCGCTGAACATCAGTACCCGGACCACGAGGGCGGTACGTGGTTCGACGGACGCCAGGACGCGGGGTACGGACAGCCCGACCCGCGTGGTGGCAGAAGCGGCCAGGTGTACGGGGCGCAGCCCGGGATGGCCGGGCAGATGGGGCAGCCCATGGTCGAGCAGCGGGCCCCGGTGCAGCCGGAGGCGCAGTGGGATCCCACCTCCACCGGCACCCAGCCCGCGGCGCAGGGTCGTCGGAGCCGCTCGTCTGCGTCGTCGCAGAGCGGCAGCGGCCGGTCGGTGGGACGCCCCATGGCCGGCCTGCTGCTGACGATCGCGGTCGTGGTCGCCGAGCTGCCGGCCGTACGGCTGCTCCTGGCGAGCGCGTTCGGCTCCAAGCTGCAGGCTGGCGGCCTGGTGGCCGGGCTGCTGCTCGTCATCGCCCTACCCCTGGGCGGCATCGGTCTGCACGGTCTGACCAGCGACATCGCTCGGGCCTGGGGATTCACGGCCTGGCTGCGTACGCCGGTGGCTTACCTCACGGTCGCGCTGGTGCTCTTCCTCGCGGCCGGCCTCGCCGTCCGCGGGTCCGGCTGACGCCCTGCCTCATATAACGGTCGGTCCGTTCTCGACCAGATGACGTTCTTGACCAACGACGGACCGACCGGCAGATTGGGTGCTCGTGAGCACCATGAACTTCGACGACACGCCGGAAGAGGCGACCTGGCGCGAGCACGTCCGCGCGTACATCGGCGAGCACCGTGACCAGCTCGCCATCTTCGGAGCCGGCGGGCGCCGCGGCGAGGACCTCGCCATCGCCCGGATGTCCCAGGCCACCCTCTACGACGGCGGCTTCGTCGGCGTCACCTGGCCGCGCGAGTACGGCGGGCAGGGTGGAACGCCGATGCAAGAGTCCATTGTGTACCAGGAGATGAGCCGGGCCGGAGTCTCGCAGCTCATCGGGTTGATCGGCATCGGCATGTGCGGCCCGACCGTCATCGCGCACGGCAGCGACGACCAGAAGCGGCGCTACCTGACCCGCCTGCTGCGGGCCGACGACATCTGGTGCCAGCTCTTCAGCGAGCCGGCCGCCGGCAGCGACCTGGCCGGCCTGCGTACCCGGGCGGTCCGCGACGGCGACGACTGGCGGATCAACGGCCAGAAGGTCTGGACCACACAGGCCCACATGGCCGACTACGGCATCCTGCTCACCCGTACCGATCCGGAGCAGCCCAAGCACCGCGGGCTGACCATGTTCGTGGTGGACATGCACGCTCCGGGCGTGACCGTGCGGCCACTGCGGCAGATGAGCGGGCACGCCGACTTCAACGAGGTCTTCTTCGACGACGTGGTCATCCCGGACTCCGAGCGGCTCGGCCCGGTCGACGGCGGTTGGACCGTCGCGCTGACCACGTTGATGAGTGAGCGGCTCTCGATCGGCGGCGCCGGCACGGACGTCGGCGCGGGCATCGACTCGGTTCTCGAGCACGTCCGCAAGCATATCGGCGCGCTGAGCGAGGACCGCCAGGCCTTGGTACGGCAGGAGTTCGGCCGCCAGTACGTCGCCTCGATGGCGATCCGCTACACCGGGTACCGGCAGCTCTCCGCGCTGTCGCAGGGGCGGATGCCCGGCCCCGAGGCGAGCGCCGGCAAGCTCGCCGGCACCGAGGCGGCCCGCGCGGTGGCGGACCTGTGCGTGCGCCTCCTCGGCGGCGACGCGGTCTACGCGTCGGACCTCGACGGTTCGCGGACGTGGCCGGACCTGCAGGCGACCCTGCCCGGGCTGGCCATCGCCGGCGGCACCGACCAGATCCTGCGCAACATCCTGGGCGAGCGGGTCCTGGGCCTGCCGGCCGAACCCCGGGCCGACAAGGGGATCACCTTCAACCAGAGCATCGCCGGAGGCCGTTCGTGAACTTCGACCTCAGCCCGGAGCAGCGGGCCCTCGCCGAGGCCGCGGCCGCGTTCTTCACCGCGTCGGCGTCGCCGGCCAACGCACGGTCCACTCTGGAGGACGGCACCCCGATCGCCCCGGGCCGGGCCGCGCTCGCCGAGACGGGCTTCGCCGCGATCACCGTGCCCGACGCGGCCGGCGGCGGTGGCGGTACCGTGCTGGACCTCGCGGTCGTGGCCGAGCAGGCCGGCCGCGTGCTCGCCGGGCCGTCGATCGTCACGGCCGCCCGGGCCGCGGTACTGCTGGCCGGCGACGACGAGCGGCTTTCGGCGCTCGCGAGCGGGCGCACCTCCTTCGCGGTCGTCGACGGCGTGTCGCCCGTGCTGGACGCGACCACCGCCGAAGTGTTCCTGGCCCTGCGTGGGGACGCCCTGGTGTACGCGAGCGGCGAGGTCACCGAGCGGGCGCCGATCGACCCGACCCGCGGGCTCGGCGACGTCGTCCTCGGTGAGGCGACTGTGCTGGTCGAGGACGCGCGGGACCGGTGGACCCGTTCGGTTCAGGTCGGCCAGATCATCCTCGCCGCCGAGGGCCTGGGCACCGCGGCCCGGGCGCTCGAGATCGGGGTCGAGTACGCCAAGCAGCGCAGTGCGTTTGGCCGGGCGATCGGCTCGTACCAGGCCGTGAAGCACGCGCTGGTCGATGTGTACGTCGGTGTCGAGCAGCTGCGGTCACTGGTCTGGTTCGCCGCCTGGGCCGCGGACGAGTCGCCCGACGAGCTTGCGATGGCGGCGCTCGCGGCCAAGGGGCTCGCCGCCGGTGTGGTCGAGCGGGCCGCGGAGACGCTGATCCAGGTCCACGGCGGCATCGGGTTCACCTGGGAGCACGACGCCCACCTGTACTGGCGTCGCTCCAAAGTGGACCGATTTCTGCTCGGTGACGACGTGGCGGCGTTCGACGCGGTGGCCCGCCTCGCCCTGGCCGAGCCCGCCGCCGTCTGACGCCTACCGACACCTGGCGTGCCGTGCTCCGCTACCGGTGGAGCACGGCGGGCCGGTGGGTCAGCGCCTCCAGGTCGTCGCGCGCGATCCCCAGCAGCCGGCGGCTGAGGTCGTTGAGCGCCCGCGCCACCGCGATCTCGTCACCGATCTCCGGCACGTCCGGGTCGGTCGGCGCGAGCTTGGCGTGACCCCGCCCGCGGGCACGGTTGCCGATGTCGTCGACGAGGGCCGCCTCGGCGTAGGTCTTCCCGTCGTCCTCGCCGACGTAGATCTGGACACTCCATCGCCTGGTGCTCCGCATCGTGCACCTCCGTCCGGTCGCCAGATCCAACCTAACTCCGACGCCCGCGACGCCGGTCCGGACTGGGGCATACCCGGTGTCACTGTGACCGCAACAGCCCGTCGAGGCCCACGCCTCAGTCCGGTGTCTGTCCACTGGGGACGAAGGCGGCGCCGTGGCCCGGGATGACCAGCGCCGGCCGCAGCGCCAGCACCTTGGCCCGGGACTGGTGCAGCTCGTCCTGGCTGGCCCCGCGCGGATCGGTGGCCGGGCCCTGCTCGGTCCACCACACGTGAGTACAGACCACGAGGCCGTCGGCCGTCTCGACGAGCGTGGAGATGTCCTGGTCGGAGTGGCCGGGCGTGGCGAGCAGGCGGACCGAGGGCGACAGCGACCAGCCGTCCGGATGGTGCACCACCCGGCGGTCGGTCCACACGTCGTCGGCGTAGATGGCCCAGAAGTCGTGGATGCGGGCCTGACCGAACAAGGCGGCGTTGATGGTGTGGTCCGGGTGGTGGTGGCTGAACACGACGTCGGTCACCGAGTCGGGATCGACGCCGAGGTCGCGCAGCGGCCCCAGGATCCGGTCCCGCGAGGCGACCATGCCCGGGTCGACCACCACGGTCACGTCCCCGTCGCGCACCAGGGTCACGCTCGACGCGACGCGCTGCCCCACGTAGCCCGCTGTCAACACATCCACCTGCGCGGTCACTCGCACCTCCTGCGTCCCACGGACCTCGGCTCAGGGTACCGGTGACGCCCCGGCCGGTCGCACGGCGCTGGTGCCCTGATACCGGCCGCCGACCCAGGCGGACACGGTCAGCGGTGCGGTCACCTGGGCCAGCGCGATTCCGGTGATCCCACCGGCGTCGGCCGGGATCGTCACCCAGCTGCGGGCCGCATCGACCGGGTTGACCACGACGACGGCGCCGGCCGCGCAGGTCGGGCTGGTGCGGATGTAGGACTCCGCGGTGACCCGCCCCGTCACCGGCGGCGGGAGGGAGGAGACCGTCGGCGGCGGGCCCGGCGGTGCCGGTTGGTGTGGGTCGAGCGGTTGGAAGACGACGCTCATCGGGCCGGTGTCGAGGTGATGCCCACACAACGTCGATCCGTCACCGCCCGGGTAGGTCCGGGTACACGCGGCCAACGCGCCCACCGCGACAAGCGCACCGCACACAACGATCCGTCTCACCCAGTCCTCCCGTGTGGTAGGCACCATAACGAGTTGCACGATCACGGTGTCGTCGGCGAGGGTGAGCGCGTGGCAGACGAACGCGTGGTCGGATTCAACGGTATGTGGGCGAAGCCCGAGGACGACCCCCGAAGCGAAGAAAGCCCGGACGGCGAGTTCGCCACCATCCGGGGATACCTGAGGGACTACCGGCTCACCCTCGGCATGAAGTGCGACGACCTCACGCCCGAGCAGTTGGCCCTGCGGTCGGTGCCGCCCTCGACGATGAGCCTGCTCGGCCTGATCCGGCACATGGCCCGGGTCGAGCACAACTGGTTCTACCGGGCGCTGCAGGGCCACCGCGACGTGCCGCGGATCTTCTGGTCCGAGGACGACAACGACCTGGACTTCAACGCCGCCGTCGGCGAGCAGTCCGTCGTCGACGAGGCCTTCGCCGAGTGGCGGGCGCAGATCGCCGCCGCCGACGCGTGGCTGGACGGGGACGTCGACCTGGCCGCGACCGTGCTGGTGCCGCGCGGCGACCACTCGGCCTCGGTACGGGACATCCTCATTCACATGGTCGAGGAGTACGCCCGCCACTGTGGACACGCCGACCTGCTCCGCGAGTGCATCGACGGTCGTACGGGGCTGTAGCTCGGGTGGTACGGACCCTGGTTCCCGGCGATCTCGCGGAATGCGTGCGGGTCCTCGCGGAGGTCCACGAGCGCGACGGCTATCCCGTGCATTGGCCCGACCGGCCTGACGACTGGCTCTCGCGGGCCTCCAGCCTGGGCGCCTGGGTCGCCGAACTGGATGGGCGCGTCGTGGGCCACATCGGCCTGGGGCGGAACCGGGACAGCGACCTGGCCCCGACGGTGTGGAGTGAGCGGCACGGCCTGGCGCCGGGCCGGACGGCGGTGGTGAGCCGGTTGTTCGTCGCTCCGCGGGCGCGGGGACACAGGATCGGCGCGCTGCTGATCGGACAGACGGTGGCGGAAGCGCGGCGTCGCGATCTGCACCCGGTACTGGACGTGGTGGCGTCCGATGCCGCCGCGGTGGCGCTGTACGAGCGGCTCGGGTGGGAACGGATGGCGACGGTTGAACGGCAGTGGGGTCCGCTGACGGTCGCCATCCACTGCTATGCGGCAGGCGACGACACCTAGTCGTTGTGCCCGGAGAACTCCCGCTGCCGCCGCTCCCGTGGCGGAAGCGGCGGGCCCGGGCGCTGGATGGTGGGGCCGGCGCCGTAGCGCAGCGCGTGCGCGCCGGTCTTCTGGGGCGTACCGTCCAGCAGCGTCTCCAGCCGGTCCACCGACGGGTCGTCGGCGTCCGCGTCGTACTCCTCGGGCCGGGTGTAGTCCCGGCCGGCCGGTACCCGGAGCAGCCGTAGGATCGCCGTCAGCACGACGACGATCGCCAGGTTGAGCAGGAGCGCGATCAGTCCAATGTAGACCTGCGCGTTGCTGTTGATGTGCCACCGGGACAGCGACCAGAGCGACCCGCCGAAGTGGGGCCGGATGATGGACTTCAGGTCGGTCGAGTACTGCGGGGTCTCGTACAACAGGTACATGCCGGAGGCCAGCCCTGCGAGCATGCCGACGATCAGCGCGCCCCGGTGGAACCAGCCGGTCAGCAGGCCGAAGAAGACCGCCGGAATCGTCTGCAACACGACCACGGCACCGATCGACTGGAAGTCGGTCGAGAACTGCACCGGCAGGATGAGCACGAACGCGGCCCCGCCGAACTTCATCAGCAGCGACACCCACTGGCTGACCCGGTGCTCCTCCGCCGCCGACGCGCGGGGCCGGATGAAGTCCATGTAGATGGCGCGGGTGAACACGTTGGCCGCCGAGATCGACATGATCGCCGCCGGGATCAGCGCGGACACGGTCAACGTCGCGTAGGCGATGCCGGCGCTCCAGGCCGGGAACAGCTGGTGGAACAGCTGCGGGATGATCGTGTTCAGGTCGCCGACCGACTTGCCCGGCACGAACCCGATCGGGAAGACGTTCCGCGAGATGGCGAAGAAGCCGAGCAGCGCCATGATCCCCATGGCGATCACGTAGAACGGCAGCGCGCCCGCGTTGCGGCGGATCGTGGCCCGGTCCTTCGCGGCGAGGATGGCGGTCATGAAGTGCGGGTACGCGTAGATCGACAGCCCAGAGCCGACGGCGAGCGTGAGGTAGCCGATCTGCCCCGGACCAGACAGCAGCAGCGAGCTGGTCGGCGACGTGTCGTGGTCGAAGCGCAGCGCGGACGCGCTGAAGGCGGGGCCCCATCCGCCGGACATCGCCACGACCAGCACCACCGACAGGATCAGCCAGACAAGCAGGATGTCCTTGGCGATCGACAGCAGCGCCGGCGCCCGGAGACCGCCCCGGAACGTCGTGATCGACAGGATCGTCAGTGAGATCAGCAGCGGCCACTCGCCGGTCATGCCGACCACCTTGAACACCGCCTGCAGCGCGATCAGCTGCACCGCGATGTACGGCATGGTGGCGACGATGCTCACGATCGCGACCAGCAGGGCGGTCGTCCGCGAGCCGAACCGGGCCCGCACGAACTCCGGGTACGTGATGAAGCCGTGCGCGTGCGAGATGGACCAGACCCGAGGGCTGAGCAGGAACACGAACGGGGTCGTGACCAATGCGAACGGCACCGCGTACATGCCGAACGCGCCTGTTCCCCAGGTCAGCGAGGGCACCGCGATATAGGTGTACGCCGTGTAGGACGCGCCACCGATCAGGAACCAGGTCACCCAGTTGCCGAACGCGCGCCCGCCGACGCCCCACTCCTCCAGCGAGTGCAGGTTGCGGGTCCGACGCCAGCGGGTCGCGTAGAGCGCCACCAGCACCATGACCCCGAGGAGTGTCAGAAAGACCGTGACCTCGGTCTGCCGGTCAGTCAATCCGGGCATGAGCGACTCCTCACCAAGCCTGGCCTCGCGATCGGATGCCGCTGCATGCGCATGTTGCGATGCGTCACGGACGCGGAGACCTCCCCCCGGGGAACGGGCTCACCCCACGCGGGTTCACCAGCGCCGGGCGCCTCCATCGTCACTCATCAACGGCCTCGTGACCATGGACCACGGTAGCAACAGGTATGCCGGTGTCCTGTGCGAACGCACAGCCGGTCGGGCGCCCCCGTCCGCCGATCATGAAGTTAACGCCATGATCGAGGCCATTTCACGCAGTTTTCGTCATGGTCAACGGTGTCTACAGTGGATTTTTGCGGAGGTGCTCGCGGCCAAATTCGGTCGCTGGACCGGTGCCACGGTCCTAGCCTCGTTCACATGGACGAGCTGACTCCTGCTTGGACGCGCGACGTGACCCGCATCGCGGTCCTCACCGGTGCCGGCATCTCCACCGGCTCGGGCATTCCCGACTACCGAGGGCCGGCCGGGGTTGGACCCGCGACCCGGCCGCCGCGGCGGCGTT
>Ga0105248_10006034_pt1 | contig 13304 bp, 10 predicted proteins | sample KBSS34metaG_FD_81524 | JGI IMG/M metagenome (GOLD analysis project Ga0105248, IMG submission 81524) | Switchgrass rhizosphere microbial communities from Kellogg Biological Station, Michigan, USA - KBS S3-4 metaG | ecosystem: Host-associated > Plants > Roots > Rhizosphere > Soil | place... | reverse complement strand
GGGTGGCGCGCCTCGGGGACGGGTGGATCGCGAGCGAGGGGGCGTCGGTCGCCGACGTCGGGGCAGGTGCCCGCGCGCTGCGCGCGGCGTGCGGGCGGTACGGCGTCGACCCGGCCCGGATGCGGATCCGGGCGACGGCGCGTGTCCCCCGAGGGGTGGACGCACCTGCGAACGGCCGTGTCGCACACGCACTCGCCGAGCAGGCGGCGCGGCTGTTCGCCGCCGGGGCGACCGACGTGACCCTCGGGCTCGGCGAGGTCACGCGGGACCCGGGGGAGGCGGAGGAGATCGTCGGAACGGTCCTTGAGAGATCAACATATAAGTCGCGATAGCAAAATGCTGTTCGCAATGTTATATGTTGGGGGACACTTCAAGAGGGTGGCCGCGAGCAGCCCGGATGCCGGACGTACTCGAGGGAGCGAAGGACCCGACATGGCATACGACCTGAAGATCACCGGCGGGACGATCGTCGACGGCACGGGCGCACCCCGCTTCGTGGGCGACATCGGCGTCAGGGACGGCAAGATCGTCGCGGTGGGCGCCGCCCCGGACGAGGCCGCGCGCGAGATCGACGCGACCGGCAAGGTCGTCTGCCCCGGGTTCATCGACATCCACACGCACTACGACGTGCAGATCCTGTGGGACCGCTTCCTCACGTTCTCGCCGAGCCACGGCGTCACCACGATCGTTCAGGGCAACTGTGGCTTCGGTATCGCGCCCACCCGCGCCGAGCACCGCGAGTACATGCTGCGGATGCTCCAGGACGTCGAGGGCATGAGCTACAAGTCGACCTCCGTGGGCCTGGGTGACGACTGGGGCTACGAGACCTTCCCCGAGTACCTCGACCTGCTCGAGCGCCGTGGCATCGCGATCAACGTCGCGCAGATGGTCGGGCACACCGGCGTGCGGGTGTGGGTCATGGGTGACCAGGCCTCGGAGCGCAAGCCCACCACCGAGGAACTCGACCAGATGCACGAGCTGGTCCGTGAGGCTCTGGCCGCGGGCGCGGTCGGTTTCTCGACCTCCAACAGCCCGGCGCACACCGGCCACGGAGGCAAGCCCGTCCCGAGCCGGGTGACGAGCCTCGAGGAGCTCTCCTCGTTCGCGAAGGTCCTCGCCGAGGCGGGCCACGGCTCCTACCAGATGACCTGGGGCCCGGAGGTCTCGCTCGAGAACGTCGAGAAGATCATGGCCGACACTCCGCAGGTCCCGGTGACCGACCCGGGTATCGCCTCGCGCGGCGGCCAGGAGGACGGGCGCATCGCGGCGGTCGAGCGTGCCTGGAAGAACGGCTTCCGCTGGTACCCGCAGGTCTCCGCGCTGCCGAACACCTTCGAGGTCGGCCTGGCCAACCCGTTCATGTTCGCCCTCGACCAGCCGTCCGGCGTCATGAACTGCGCGCCGATGCACGACCTGTTCGACGAGCTCACCACGATGGAGTCGGTCGCGGAGCGGTTCGCGGTCTACCAGCGCCCGGGCTTCCGCGAGGCGTTCGTCGCCCACACGAGCCGCCAGGACTGGCTGGACAACTACTGGCCGTGGCTGCTGGTCGGTTTCGCGCCCGGGCACGAGGAGTGGGAGGGCCGCAGGGTCCTCGAGGTCGCGCAGGAGCAGGGTGTCACCCCCGGTGAGCTCTTCTTCGACCTGTCGATCGAGACGGAGCTCGCGGCGACGCTGCTCGCCCTGTCCGGCAACCGGGTGCCCGAGGGCCACCTGCGCCTGCTCAGGCACCCGCTGCTGCGCATCGGCCTGGCGGACTCCGGCGCCCACAACGGCGAGATCTCCGACTACCGCTACCCGACCTACCTGCTGCGCCACTGGGTCCGCGAGCGGGCGGCCTTCACCCTCGAGGAGGCCATCAGGAAGATGACCGTCGACGAGGCGGAGTGCTACGGCATCGTCGACCGCGGGAGCCTGAAGCCGGGCCTCGCCGCGGACATCGTCATCTTCGACCCCGACACCGTCTCGGACACCCGGATGTTCCAGGTCCACGACCTGCCGAACGGTGCCCGTCGCCTGCGCAGCGACGCCGAGGGCGTCGAGTACGTGATCGTCAATGGCACCGTGCTGCGCGAGGGCAACGAGTACGCCCTCGCCGAGGACGGCCCGCTGCCGGGCAAGGTCCTGCGGGAGTTCGCCAAGCACAGCTGAACCAGGACAGAGCGGGCCGGGGCAGCCCAGACCAGGGCAGGACGGAAGGACGGATCCGACATGATCAGCGATGACACCAGGCTCATCTCCGTTGACGACCACCTTGTCGAGCACCCGAGGGTGTGGCTCGACCGCCTGCCCGAGAAGTTCCACGAGATGGCCCCGCAGATCGTCGAGGTCGGCGCGACCGAGCAGTGGAAGTTCGAGGGCGTCGTGAACGGCATGACCGGCCTGTCGGCGGTCGTCGGCACGGACCTCAAGGAGCGCGGTCTCGACCCGCTGCGGTTCGAGGACATGCGCCGGGCCTGCTGGGACCCGGTGGCGCGGCTGGCCGACATGGACACCGACGGGGTGCACATGCAGCTGTGCTTCCCGAACTACTCCGGCTTCGCGGGTGGTCGGTTCTACCGGGCGAAGGACAAGGAACTGGCGCTGGCCTGCGTCCGGGCCTACAACGACTACGTCATCGACGAGTGGTGGGCGGCGGCGCCGGACCGCTACATTCCGATGATCATCCTGCCGTTGTGGAGCGTGGCGGAGTCGGCGGCGGAGATCGACCGGTGCGCGCCGCGCGGAGTCCGGACGATCGCGTTCCCCGACAACCCGGCGATCCTGGGTGAGGCGTCGTTCCAGAGCGGCGAGTGGGACCCGGTGTTCGCCCGCGCAGCCGAGGCGGAACTGCCGCTGTGCATGCACTTCGGGGGATCGGGTCTGGTGCCGCCGATCTCGAAGGACGCGCCGCTGGCGGTGCAGACGACGGTGATGGGGGCGACCCTGTTCGCGTCCATGTCCGAACTTCTGCTGTCACCGGTGTTCCACCGGCACCCGAACCTGACGGTCGCCTACTCCGAGGGGCAGATCGGCTGGCTGCCATACGCCCTGCAGCGGATCGACCAGGTGTGGAACGACTACCGGTACTTCAGGATCGAGCCGGCCATCAATGCCGAGGTACGTCCCTCGGACCTGTTCCGCAAGCACGTGTACGGCTGCTTCATCGACGACCAGGTCGGGGTGAACCTCCGCCACGAGATCGGAATCGACAACATCCTGTGGGAGTCGGACTACCCTCATGCCGACTCGCTCTGGCCGAACAGTAAGACGACGGCGGAGAAGCTGATGGCGGACGTGCCCGCCGAGGAGTCGAAGAAGATCCTCGAGACCAACGCGCGCCGGCTCTTCCGGGTGTGACCATGAGGTGATCCCGCTCGGCATCTCCCGCGTGGGTGAACCCGCTTGGCGCCGCCGGGAGAGGATGGCGGCAGGTCGAAAGTGGTGTCGCCGCCGGCGGGTAACGCGGTTTCGACAGTGCTCAACTCAGCTCACTCCATCCCGGCACCGCGTCCGATGTCCCTCATGTCGCGGTGTCCCTCCTGTGGCGGGGCCGCGGTCAGCTCGCGGTCCACACCGGGGGGCGCTTCTCCCTGAAGGCCAGCGCTCCCTCGCGGGCGTCGGCCGAGGCGAACACCGGCGCGACGATCTCCCGCTGGCGGGCGAACGCGTCCTTCTCCGCGTCGTCCATCGACGTGCGGACGATCTCGAGGGTGGCCTGCACCGCCAGGGGGCCGTTGGCCGCGATCTCCCGGGCCAGCCCCACCGCTCCCGCCAGTGCCTCGCCGGTGGCGGTGAGGAGGTTGACGAGACCGAGCTCCGCCGCCCGCGTGGCGGGCAGGGGACGTCCGGTGAGTCCGTATTCCATCGCGATGTGGTAAGGCAGTCGGCGAGGCAGCCGGATGAGCCCGCCGGCCGCCGCGACCAGGCCGCGCTTGACCTCGGGGAGGCCGAACGAGGCGTTCTCGGCGGCGACCACGAGATCGCATGCGAGGGCGAGCTCGCACCCACCGGCCAGCGCCCAGCCCTCGACCGCCGCGATCAGCGGCTTGCGGGGGAGCCGCTCGACCAGGCCGCCGAAGCCGCGGCCCTCGATCTGGGCGCTCTCGCCCCGCAGGAACGCCCTGAGGTCGAAGCCGGAACAGAAGGTCCCGCCCGCCCCGGTCAGGACGCCGACCGCGAGCGCCGGATCGCCGTCGAGGCGGTCCACCGCCGCGGCGATACCCCGCGCGACCGCGGCGTCGATCGCGTTGCGCACGGCGGGCCGGTCGATGGTGATGACCAGGACACCGGCGTCGGGTTCGACGCGGACATCGGCCTGCGCCTCGGTCATGGGTGGCTCCCTCGCGGTAGTGGCGGCTCGCGGTCGTGGTGGCTCGCAGTTGTGGCGGCCCGTGGTCGCAATATCGTATGCGCGATCGCAGTATCGATCGACTGGTGTCGGACGGGCGGTGGGGTGGGTGGCCGCTGACGATCAGGGCGTGGGGCGGGACCGCCGGTGGCGGACGGACCTGCAGACCGGCTACACCGCCGCCAAGGCCGGCGTGATGGGCCTGTGCAGGGCCGTTGGCCTCGAGGGTGAACGTCACGGCATTCGGGCCAACGCGCCGCGACCACATGGACGAGATCGATCCGCCCACGTCGCTGTACGAGCCGACCTCCAACGCCGACGAACTGCTCGCCATCTCGGCGGCCCGTGAGGCGGCCCGCTCCCGGGCGCCGGACCAGACCCACGTCTGACGCCCTGCCCGGCGGACCGCGCCGGAACGGAGTGCCCGTCGAGGGTGACGCCGAGGGTGACGAGGTCCGCTGAGCGACCGGACGTCATCCTGGACGGTGTGGGAGATCCCGCCGCCCGAGTGAGGCGATCACGACAGTCGGCCGATTGTCACCGAGCGGATAGCCGTTCGGACCACGGCCCGCCCCGCCTGCACTTACGCTGTGGGCAGTTGGACTGGACCGCGCGGTTGGACCGGACGGCGAAGGAGAGCCCCATGCCCAGGTGTCCCCACACCCACTGTCGACGGTCACGATGAGTGCGCCGGTGGTCGTCGCGGTGGTGGGCGGTGGGGCAAGCGGTTGCCTCGCCACCGCCCAGTTGGCAAGGTCCGTGGCGGTCACCGGCCGCAGCTGCACGATACTGCTCGTCGAACCAGACGATCTGGGTGAGGGCCTGGCGTACTCGACGCGGGATCCTCGGCACCGGCTCAATGTCGCGGCCGCGAGGATGAGTGCCTTCGACGATGACCCGCTGCACTTCCTGCGCTGGCTTCGCCGGCATGTCGCCGTCGACTTTCCCGAAGGCGGTTTCGCGCCCCGGCAGTTCTACGCCGACTATCTCCGCCACACGCTGGAGGAGACGCTGCGCGCCGCGCGTGGGGTGCGGCTCGCGCGCCTGCGCGCCCGCGCGACCGACGTCCGCCGCCACGGCCACCGGCTGCGCCTCACCCTCGACGACGGCACCAGCCATCCCGTCGACGGCGTCGTCCTCGCCCTCGGGCACGGCGCCGCAACGACCTCCTGGGCACCGCCGGCGCTGGCCCGCTCAGCACGGTTCGTCGGTGAACCCTGGCGGTCCGACACCCCGCCGCACGTCCCGGCCGGCAGCGACGTGCTGCTCGTCGGCTCCGGACTCACCATGGCCGACATGGCCCAGCACTGGAGCCGGGCCGGCGTGCGCGTGCACGTGACCTCCCGGCACGGGCTCCTCCCGCTGCCCCACGCCGTGAACCCGGCGCCGCCGTTGCCCGCCCCGCGGCTGCCAGAGGGCCCGGTGAGCCTGGCCCAGGCCCGCCGGCTCGTCTTCGTGCACATCCGCGCGGCCGGCGGCGACTGGCGGCAGGCCGTCGACGCGATGCGCCCGGTGACGGCGCGGCTGTGGTCACGGCTGGACGAGGCCGGCCGGTCGACCTTCCTTTCCACGACGATGCGCCGCTGGGACCAGGTGCGCCACCGGGTCGACCCCGCCATCCACGCCTGGCTGGAGCAGCGTCGCGCCGAGGGTTCGCTGGTCGTGCACGCGGCGTGGGTCGTCGACGCCGCCGACACCGCCGCCGGCGTCGAGGTCTCGCTCAGCGACGGCTCCCGGGTCCTCGCCGCGGCCGTCGTCAACTGCACCGGCGCGGGGGCCGGGGTGCGCACCAGCCACGATCCGCTGATCATGAACCTGCTCGCCACTGGCCTGGCCACCCCGGACAGCCTGGACCTCGGCTTCGCCACCGATGCCTCCGGGCGCCTCGTCGCTGCCGACGGAGCGCGGCCGGCCATCTGGGCCATCGGGCCGCTGCGCCGGGGCGAGCTGTGGGAGAGCACGGCGATTCCCGAGATCCGCGGCCAGGCTGCGGACCTCGGCCGCGCCGTCGTGACCGCGCTGTCCGGAGCACAGGTCGCCCGGCGGGTGCGCGACCCCTACGGCCTGCCCCTGACCGCGAGCCCCGACGCGGCCAGCCGTTATCTCGCCGGGCTCGGCCGGATCCTGCGGGTGCGGTCCGGAGCCGAGACGCTCGTGGCCGAGGCGGTCGCGGCCGACCCGCGGTTCGCCCTCGGGCAGGCTGTGCTGGCACTGCTCGGCGCCGAATGGGGCGCGGACGTCGACGTCGACACCGCCCTGCGCGAGGCCGAACGTCACGCCGGCCGCGCCGACGAGCGCGAACGGCGCTTCATCGAGGTCGTCGCCGCCCGCATCCGCGAACCGGGCGGAGCCGCCTCGGCCGCGGCCCTGCTCAGCTACATCCACGCCTACCCCGAGGACGCCCTCGCCGTCAGCATCGCCGTGCCGACCATCGCGTTCAGCGGCGCGACGGAACTGCCCGCGGAGGCCTGGGCCCTCGTCGAGGGGCTCGCCGCCGTCTACCGCGACGACTGGTGGTACCAGGGTCTGCTGGCCTTCACCCGCCAGGAGCAGGAACGCTGGGAGGAGGCGGCCGAACTCGCCGCGCGGGCGCTCGCCGTCGAACCGACCGCCGGCCACGCCGTCCACGCGAAGACACACGTCCACTACGAGACGGGCGACCACGAGGCGGGGCTGGCCTGGCTGGACGCCTGGATCTCGACCTGCGGCTCGGACTCGTCGCACCGCGCCCACTTCTCCTGGCACGCCGCCCTGCACGAACTCGCCCTCGGCGACGACACCGCGATCCGGGCCCGTTTCACCGCCCAGCTCGCGCCGCCGTCGGTCTCCGGCGTCCGGGCACTGATCGACTCGGCGTCCCTGCTGTGGCGCGGCTTCGCCGCCGGCACCTGGACATCGGTGGACATCGAACCGGTGCTCGCGACCGTGCCGGGCGCCCTGCTCGTCGAACCACCGACGCCCTTCGTCGGCCTGCACGCCGCCATCGCCCTCGCCGCCGTCGGCGACTGCCGACGCCTTGCTCAGCTGCGCCGATCCGCCGCCGCCCGCGGCAGCGCGGCGTTCACCGACACCGTCGCCCCGCTCGCCGACGCCCTCATGCACCTCGTGCACGGTGACGCCGATCGGGCCACCGACGCGCTGCTCGCGCTGCCCGGCGTCGACCGGCTCGGGGGCAGCGCCGCCCAGCGCGAGATCGTCGAGGACACCACGATCTACTGCGCCATCCAGGCCGGTCGCCGCGACATCGCCCAGTCCCTGCTGCAGACCCGCCTGGGCCGCCGCTGCTCCCCCCGCGACGTCCACCGCCGGGCCCAACTGCTCACCGGTCACCAGGCGGGGCATTCGTCACCGCACGAGTGACCACCGCGCAGTGGCCCACCGGTCAGGGTCCGCTCAGGGTCGGTGCGAGGGTGAGCAGATCCTCGGCCACGGAGACCTCGCCCTCGATGACGACGTCCAGCTGGGACCGGGCCATCCGGTCGCTGACGAGAAGGCAGAACGCGACTGTGTCAACGGTGATCTCGGCGGTGGCGCGGATCTCGGCGGTGGCGGGGATCTCGGTGTCGACGGCGCCACGAACCGACCCGGCACTGCCGCTCGGCGCCGGGCCCGACGCTCCCACGGGTACCAGCCATGCCCCCCCGCCTGGGCCGGTCAGCGTCAGCGTCACCGTGGCCTGCTGGTCGCGCGCGGGCTCCCGGGCGGCCCGGCCGGCGAGCGTGCGCGCCGCGAGGTCGGCCATGGGGCCGATGACCTCGCCGGCGGGGTCGGGCAGGCGCATTCCCGTACCCAGCGCGATGTCCCGCGCGTGAATCCACGTCTCGAAGGCGCGCGTCACCACCTGGCCGGCGACCGGCATGGTGTGGCCCGCCACCCGCAGCACCTGGTCCGGGGCGACGGAGGGTGCGCGCAGCGCGGCGGCGAGCGTGGTGACGGCCTCCCACCACAGGGCACGCCGCGCGGCCAGCGTGCGGTCAGCGGCGGTCCAGGCCAGCACTGCGCGGGTCACGCTCTCGAGATCCGCCTCGGCGGCCACCGGGAGGTCGGTCGGGGCTCCCAGCGCGCCCGCCAACTGGGCGTAGCCGGCGGCCAGGTGGGTGACAAGGTCGCCGAGGGTCCAGTCCAGAACCGGGCTGGGCCGGGCCAGACGGGTGGGATCGACGCCCGCCAGGACCGCGTCGAGCATGCCCGCGGCGGCGCGGAAGGGGGCGGCGAAGGGGGGAACCGCCGGCACCGGGCGGCGGCTGGCCCGCGCGGCCTCCAGCAGCGCACCGACCGGCGACGGGCCGGGCGGAGCAGGCGCGCCGCCCAGGCCGACGCCCGCGCCGTCGGTGGCGCCGGACGCCGCGGCGGTCCGGGCCAGCGCGGCGAGCAGCATGGACTCGTAGTCGTCAGCCACGGCTCACCCCTCGATTCCCTCGTCGGCCAGACACCGCGCCAGCCGGTGCAGTGCCAACCGCAGCCGCGATTTGGCGGTGCCTTCCGGAATACCCAGTTCGGCGGCGACCTGACGGTAGGTCAGACCGCGGTAGAACGCCAGCTCCACCGCCACCCGCAACGCACTCGGCAGGGCGCGCACCCCGTGGCGGACCCGCTCGAGCGTGTCGGCGTCCGTGACCACCTCGTCCACGGGGACCGCCTCGACATCGCTGGCCTGCTCGGCGGCGGCCAGCGGCAGGCCGCAGCGGCGCTGCTCCCCGCGCACCCAGTCCACCGCCCGCCGATGCGCCAGCAACGCGAGCCAGGCCCGCAGACTGCCCCGGGCGGGGTCGTAGACCAGCGGGCTGCGCCAGAACTGGACGAACACCTCCTGGGCGACGTCCGCCGCCGCGTCGGGATCACGCACGACCCGGAACGCCACCGCGGTGACCAGCGGCGCGAACGCGCCGTAGATCTCGGCCAGCGCCGCCTCGTCACCGGCGACCAGCCGACGATGCCATTCCACGTCGGAACAGATCGGTGAGACCACCTGCGCCGTGCTCTCGCCTGCCACCGTGACCCCCGCCCCCAGAAGGGAGATCATCGTAGCGTGCGCGGCGCCGCATCCGGACGGATCGGTCGCACAACGCCACCGATCGTGTCTTCTCCACGGCCGAACGTCGTTCCGTCGCACCCCCTCCACGCGCGCGTTCGTCCGGCGACGGCTGGTGGATGACGAACGTCGCTGATCCCACAGAATCCATCCGGCGCCATGGCGTCCGGCGAATCCCTGGTGACGTCAGCCGTCGGGCTGACGCGGAGACAAGGGACACCTCACATGCGTATTCGCAGGATCGCCGTCGCCCTCGCGCTCGGCGCGGCCGCCACCGTTCCCGCCGTCGTGCTCGCCGGGCCGGCCAGCGCCGCGGACAGCTGCGTCAACCAGTTCACCGGCGCGAGCCTCACCGCCACGCTGGAGGGGACGAACGGCGCGGACATCCTCGACCCGGTGTCGGGCGACGTCGTGTCCGCGAAGGGCGGCAACGACGTCGTGCGCATCTTCCCCGGCGTCAGGAACGTGACCATCTGCCTCGGTGACGGTTCGGACCAGGTCGTCAGCGTGGGCAGCTTCCCGACCTACCCGCTGTCGGTGATGGGCGGGCCCGGCGACGACTTCATCTTCGGTTCCACCGCGGCCGACGCCCTCAACGGCGGCACGGGCTACGACACCATCGACGGCCGCGACGGCTACGACACCTGCACCAACGCCGAGGCGACCACCAGCTGCCCGTAGCCCGCGGGATCGACCGGATCTCGTCGCCCGGCCGGGTTCCACGCGACCCTGGCCGGGCGGCGATGACCTCTGGTCCGACGAGGCGGCATGTCACCCACCCGCTGGACCATCGCCGTCAGCGACGCGATGGGGCTGCCCGCGCATGGCTGGCCCAGGTACACCCCTGACCGACCCCGCGGCGCCTCCCACCGGGCCTCGCGGTGATGGAGACGTCGATGGCGGGCCGGGAGGAGGGCACCGGGATCAGGGGCCGGACAGGCTCGGAGCCAGGGTGAGCAGGTCGGTGGCGAGCTGGTCGTCGCCGGCGACGCGCCGGTGCAGCGCGGAGGCGGGTAGCCGGTCGCCGACGACGAGGCAGAAGTCCACGATACCCACGCTCAGCGCGCCCTCGACCGGTCCGGCGGGACCTCTCCCGGACGCTGTCCCGACCTCGTGGGCGCCGGTGAGGTCCAGCGTCCAGGTGCCGCCGCCGGGGCCGGCCAGGGTGACCTGCAGTGCCGGTCCGGTGATCCGTCCGGTTCGTGCGGCGGTGGTGGCGGCCCAGGGGGAGGCCAGCAGCCGCAGCGAGAGGTCGGCCATGGCGTGCAGGTCGGGCGCGCCGGGGTCCGGGGGGTGCATGCCCGCGGTCGCGGCGACGTCCCGGGCATGGATCCAGGTCTCGAATGCGCGGGCGATGAGGTGGTCGTTCACCGGTGCCGCGAGCGGGCCCACCGCCACCGTCCATGCCGCCGGGTCGCGCCCGGCCTGGTGCACGGCGGCGCACAGCCGTTCGGCCCGTTCGTACCAGCGTTGCCAGACGACCTCGATGGGCCAGTCCCGCGCCTGGTGATGGACGGCGAGGGTTCGGGTCACCGGGTCGTCATCCGCCCTACCGTCATCCGCCGCGGTGCGTCCGCGCAGGGCGGCGAGCAGCAGTCCGTCGACGGCATAGAGGTGCAGGATCAGCTCCCGGACCGACCAGCCGACGGCGGCCGGACGTGACCACAGGTCGGGAGCCGTCTCGATCAACACCCGGTCAAGCGCACCGACCCGGTTCCCGTAGGCGGCCACGCCCACCCCGCGCGCCGATCCCGCGGGACCGTGGGATCTCCCGCGATCCGGTCCCGCGGGACCGCCGGTGGCGAGCCTGGCCGCCGAGCGTGGTGCCGGGCTCGAGGGCGTGGCGGCGGCCGGCGACGTCGCCGGGGCGAAGCCGGGTGCGGGGGGCCAGGCGGCGAGCGCCGCGGTGAGGACGGCGGTGAGGGAACCCGGGCCGTCGAGCGGTGGCTCGAGGTCGTGCGGACCCGTGGCGACGGCCGTCCCCGTGGCCCACGGCAGCGCGGCCGGCAGGAGACGGGCCGCGTCGGCGGCGCAGGCCGGGCAGTGGCCGAGATGCGTCTCGACGATGTCCGCCTCGGCCGCCGTGCAGGTGCCCAGCACGTACGCGGCCACCAGATCGGCGACACAGGAACCGCCGGTGGGGATCTCCGGCGCGTCCGGCGTCACGGGGTCACTCCTTGGGCAGCGAGGGTGCGGGCAAGGGTGGCGAGGGCCGCGCGCATGCGGGACTTCGCGGTTCCTTCGGGGATGGCGAGCCGCAGCGCGATGTCACGGTAGGTCAGGTCCGTGTAGTACGCCAGGTGCACCACCTCCCGCTGATGCGGGGGCAACGCGGCGACGGCGGCCCGCACCGCGTTCGTGTCCTCACGCGCGAGCAGCCCGCTGTCGGCCGCCGCCTCGGTGCCGCGGTCGACGAGGGTCCGGGCGACCCGTTCGGTGGGCCGCCGAGCGCTCTCCCGGCGCACCCAGTCGACGGCACGCCGGTGCGCCAGCAAGGCGAGCCAGGTGCGCAGCTCACCGCGGCGCGGGTCGAAACGCAACGGATGCTGCCAGAAGGCGACCAGCACCTCCTGCAACACGTCCCGGGCGGCGTGCGCGTCGCGGGTCACCCGCATGGCCACGGCGAGCAGGTAGGAGGCGTAACGTGCGTGCACCTCGGCAAGCGCCGAGGGATCACCGGACATCAGTCGGCCGTGTAACTCGACGATCTCGCCCCCCGACGGCGGCGGCGGGGACGGCGGCGGCGGGGACGGGCGTGCCGAGGGAACATGCGATGCTTCCGCCGTTTTGTCCGGATCGCGCACGGTCAGGATGGTAACGCAGGGAGCCGCTGTCGTTCGATCAACGCTGGTCAAGGTGGCGGAAGGACCTGGCCGCCGGAGCGCAGTGCCACGGCGGCTCCGACGATGATGATCACGGCCGCGCTCGCCACGGGCGCCCAGCGCACGCCCGCGGTGAACCCGGGCACCGTGGCCTGAGCCCGGCGCAGCAGCGGGATGATGGTGCGGTCGAGCAGGAATCCCAGGCCGACCAGGGTCACCGCCATCCCGGTGCCGTAGGCGACGACCAGCAGCACCCCGAACCACGCCCGCCCCAGCGCGACCGCCCCGAGCAGCACGATCACGGCCGACGGTGTCGGCACCATCCCTCCGGCGAACCCGGCTGCGAGCAGCCCGCGCAGGGACGGCGCCTCCGTCACGACCGGGTGCGAATGCCAACGCCCCCCATGCACATGCGCGACCTCCCCGCGATACCCCTGCCCGCCCGCGTGGCTGTGTCCGTGGGTGTGGCTGTGTCCGTGGGTGTGGCTGTTTCCGTCGGCGTGGCCGTGCGCGAGGTCGTGATCACGCGTGTGGTCGTGAGGGTGGTCGTCGTGGTCGGGAAGGTTGAGGGCAGGGGAGCCGCTGTCCAGGCGTGCGTGCAGCAGACCCGCGCCCACGCCGACCATGAGCAGCCCACTCGCCACGCCGAGCCAGGGGTACACCCGCTCCGGGGCGAACCCGCTCGACGCCGACAGCACGATCGCGAGGACCAGCACGCCGAGGGTGTGGGTGAGGGTCACCGCCGCGGCGGTGAGTGCCAGCTGCCGGCGCGTCACCGAGCCGCCGACGATCCGGACCGCCATCACCGTCTTCCCGTGCCCCGGGGCGAAGGCGTGCGTCGTACCCAGCACGACGGCGGCGAGCAGCGCGAGCAGGCCGACGCCGAGGGACAGCGAGGTACGTCGGACCAGCCCGTCCAGCCAGCCCGACAATCCACCGCCTGGCCGTCGGCCTGCCGTGACGTCGTCCGCGGCTCCCGACCCGCGCTGCCCCCTGCTGGAGCTGCCGGCGGTGCTGGCCGGCCCGCCGGAGACGAGGTCCGGGGCCGGCGGTCCGCCGGGTCGCACGGTGACGGTGGCGTCGGTGACGTCCGAGCCGCGGGCCAGCGGATTCGTGGGAT
>Ga0105248_10006033_pt1 | contig 13304 bp, 11 predicted proteins | sample KBSS34metaG_FD_81524 | JGI IMG/M metagenome (GOLD analysis project Ga0105248, IMG submission 81524) | Switchgrass rhizosphere microbial communities from Kellogg Biological Station, Michigan, USA - KBS S3-4 metaG | ecosystem: Host-associated > Plants > Roots > Rhizosphere > Soil | place... | reverse complement strand
TCTTCGCCTTCGCCAGCTTCGGCTTCGTCCACGGTCGGGACGTCGCCGGCAGGCGCCGCCTCTTCCTCTTCGGACTTCATTGCCGACGGAGCGACGATGGTGGCGACCGTGAAGTCTTCATCCTGGTTCGACGGCTGGACGCCGTTCGGAAGCTTCACGTCGCTGATGTGGATCGAATCCCCGATCTCCAGCCCGTCGAGCGCGATGTGGATCTCGCCCGGGATGCTCGCGGCGTCGCAGACGATCTCGAGCTCGTGAACGACGACGTTGAGAACGCCGCCGCGCTTCAGGCCCGGCGAAGCCTCCTCATTGTCGAAGCGCATCGGCACCGCGACGTTGACCTTCGTGTGCTCGCTGATGCGCAGGAAATCGACGTGGATCGGGCGGCTGGTGACGGGGTGGAAGTCCACCGCCTTCGGCAGCGTCCGGGTCGGCTTGCCGCCGACGTCGATCATCACGACGGAATTCATGAAGTGCCCCGTGTGGAGCATCTTGGTCAGGAGCTTCTCCTCGACGTGGATCGAGAAGGCATCCTTGTTCTGGCCGTAAACCACGGCCGGGACCCGTCCATCGCGACGCAGTGCACGGGAGGCTCCCTTGCCAGCCCGGTCGCGCGCTTCGGCGGGCAGCGTCAGCTGTTCGCTCATTTCGCTAATCTCCGATTGCTAAAAACCCCGCGCCACGCCTCCAGGGATGACCATGGGTCGGGAGCGCGCGCACTAGTGCAGCCCGCGCCGAAACGCAAGTTTAGCGGCTCCTAGTAGATGCGCTGGGAGGAGATGTGCTTTTCGGCAAGCCTCACGAGCACGCTGTCCTTGCCGGCAAGATGGCCCGCGCCCACCGCGACGAACACAGTCCCGGGCGTCTGCATGCGCGCCGCGATCCAGTCGGCCCAGCGGGCGTTCCGCTCGGTGAACATCATCCGGTAGGTATCGGGCGATCCATTCTCCAACTCGTGGAGCATGCGGACGAAGACGCTCTGGTCGCCGCGTTTCCACGCCGACTGCATCTCCGCCATTTCTCTCGACAGGCTCTGCATCGGCAGCTCGCCGACCGGCGTGCCCGGTTTCGGAGAGCCGGCCCGCTTGGGCGGCGCGGCAGGCGGCATGCGATTGAACATGTTCAGCTGGAACTCGAGGGTCTCGAGACCCTCGACCTGCTTGCCTTCCGCTTCGGCCGTGTGCCGAAGTATCACATCGGCGCCTTTGTCGACCCTCATTCCCTTGGACTGGCCAGCATCGATCGCCATTCGGGTCGACGCCAGGAACGATGCCGACGGAGTCACCGAAGATGCGCGGACCGGGAGCCCCGGCCTTCCGACCGCAACGGGGCCGGGACCTTCCGGAAGCAAGGTTTCGAGCACCAGCTCATCCGATACCTCGAAGGCGTCGCGAACGCCGCGGTCGAACCATTGCGGGTCGCCGTCGAGCGCATGAAAGGTGCCGAAGAGATAGACCGTCGTGTCGTCGTCGCGGACGACGAAGATGGCAGGCTCAGGAGGAGGCACGGCCGTGGTTGCCGGCATTCCGGCGGCGAGCGCAGCAGCGGCGAGCAAAGCGACCATCCAACACCCTCCAAAGGTGGACGGCACTGACGGAACGACTTGCCAAGGCGATAACGCGCGCAGCTCAACTCGAGCCGAAAAGCCCCCGCTTTGCATCGACTTGGCGCATCAGACCCCCCAGCCCGATACCCTAGGGATGATGGTCACAATCCTCTTAAGGAATGTCTAGCGAAATCGGTAGAAACGCGAACTTTTCCCGATGGATGACCCCTATGGCATCTACGGGTGTCGCCTATTGGACACGCTGTACGCGGTAACCGTCGCGCTGGAGCTGGGCGATGACCGAATCGGGACCGGCCAGGTGGCCCGCGCCGACCGCGATCATGACGGCTCCGGGCTGGCCCATGCGCTGCTCGATCCACTTGCTCCAGTTGGCGTTGCGCGCGTGGAGGAGAGCGTTGGCGAGCTCCGGCGAATTGGCGAGATCGCGGTCGAACGTCCGCGCAATCGCGCGAACGTCGCCCTTGGACCATGCCTTGAGCATGCCGTGAAACTCCTCTTCGGCGGCCCTGGAGTCGTCGGCTGCGCCCTCGAGCAGGGCGACCTGGGCTTTCTCCGGAAGCGCGTCGAAGAAGCTGAACTGCTGAAGATTGGTCTCGAGCTCGCCGATCGGCTTGCCGGCCGAGGTGAAGTTCTGGCGAAGGACCGTCTCGACGCCCTCGTCGCCCTTGAGATTCATGTCGCGATACTGGTTGCCGAGCAGGATGAAGGCTGCCGCCCATGTTTCCATCCGGTCGAAGGCCTGAGGTGGGAAGCCGCTCTTCTTGATGGCCGCCGTCAGCTTCGGCCGGGCCGGCGGCGGGACACGGTCGATCAGGGGCGGAAGGTTGGGGGTATTGAACGCCAGGCTCGTCATCGCCGACATGATCGAGGTCGGGTTCTTCTCATCGACGATCGTCTCGACGACCAGCTGATGCGACGTGTTGACCGCCTCATCGAACTTTGCCGTGCGCCACTGATACTTCTCCGGAAGCAGATGGATCGTTCCGAACAGGTAGATCGTGGTGTCGGCGTCGGAGACTTTCCACAGCGCCGGACGCGCTTGTTGCGGCGCCTTGGCTGTTGCCGGCGCTCCGACGAAGAGGGCACCAAGACCGACCGCGGCGGCTGCGCGCCGGAACAAGCTTTTCAACATCTACTCAAGAGCCTTTCACTTCGGCGTTCGCACGAGGGGTTATGGGCGGCAAGCTGAACCTCCACTTGCCCCATCCGGACGCATCCGCCAAAGCCCGCCCGTCGAAATTCGCAGGGGCACTTCGCTTGAGCCTGAGCTTCCAGGACCTGATACTGACGCTCCATCACTACTGGGGCGCGCAGGGCTGCGTCATCCTCCAGCCCTATGACATGGAGATGGGGGCCGGGACCTTCCACCCCGCGACCGTGCTTCGTGCCCTCGGCCCTGACGCGTGGAAGGCGGCCTATGTGCAGCCGTGCCGCCGCCCGACCGATGGCCGCTACGGCGAGAACCCGAACCGGCTTGGCCATTACTACCAGTATCAGGTCGTGCTGAAGCCGAGCCCCGATGACCTCCAGGGACTCTATCTCGGCAGCCTGGCCGAGATCGGGATCGACCCGCTGAAGCACGACATCCGGTTCGTCGAGGACGATTGGGAAAGCCCGACGCTGGGCGCCTGGGGCCTCGGCTGGGAAGTTTGGTGCGACGGGATGGAGGTGACCCAGTTCACCTATTTCCAGCAGGTCGGCGGTTTCGAGTGCCGCCCCGTCACCGGCGAGCTGACCTACGGTCTCGAGCGGCTCGCGATGTACATCCAGGGCGTCGACAACGTCTTCGACCTCAAGTTCAACAGTGAAGGCGTGACCTACGGCGACGTCTTCCTCGAGAATGAGCGCGAGATGTCGGCCTACAATTTCGAGGTTGCGGACACCGACACCTTGTTCGACGCCTTTCGCAAGGCCGCTGCCGAAAGCGAGCGCTGCCTCGACAGGAAGCTGCCGATCCCCGCCTATGAGCAGGCGATCAAGGCCAGCCACGTGTTCAACACGCTGCAGGCGCGCGGCGTCATCAGCGTCGCCGAGCGCCAGGCCTATATCGGACGCGTCCGCGATCTCGCGAAGGCGGCATGCGGCGCCTGGCTGGAGCGAGCCGCCTGATGGCCGATTTCCTGCTAGAGCTGCGGTCGGAAGAAATTCCGGCGCGGATGCAGGCGCAGGCGCGCAATGAGCTTGCGCGCATCTTCGCCGAATGCACGACGCAAGCGAGTCTCGCGACGGGCAGGATCGACGTCCATTCCACGCCGCGCCGGCTCGTCCTGATCGCCCGTGATGTCGCGGCTTCGACCGAGGCCACCCGCGAGGAGACCAAGGGCCCGCGCACCTCGGCGCCGCCGCAGGCGCTAGAGGGGTTTCTTCGCAAGACCGGATTGCGCCAGGACCAGCTCGAAGAGCGCGACGGCGTCTATTTCGCGATCGTGGAGAGGGCGGGCAGGGGCGCTTCGGAAATCCTCGGCGAAACCGTGCAGCGGATCGTCGCGAACTTCGCCTGGCCCAAGTCGATGCGCTGGGGTTCGGGCTCCTTGCGCTGGGTACGACCGCTCCACGGCATCGTCGCCATGCTCGGCGAGGAGATCGTGCCGGTCGATATCGATGGCATCGTCTCCGGCGCGACCACGGTCGGGCATCGGTTCCATCATCCCGGCGAGATCACGCTCGGCGGGGCGTCCGACTACATCGAGAAGCTTCGTGCCTGCCACGTGATCGTCGACCAGGACGAGCGCGAGCGCATCGTTCGCGACGGCGCAGAAGCGGCGGCCGCCAAGGCAGGTCTTGCCCTGCTGCACGACGAGGGCCTGGTGGTCGAAAATGCCGGCCTCACGGAATGGCCGGTTCCGCTGCTCGGTGAGTTCGACGAGGATTTCCTCGACGTCCCGCGCGTGGTGATCGTCCTGACGATGCGGACGAACCAGAAATATTTCGCCTGCACGGCGTCCGACGGCGGCCTCGCGCCGGCGTTTGTGTGCATGGCCAACATTGCAGCGCACGACGGCGGTGCCGCCATCGTCGAAGGCAACCGCCGGGTTCTTGCGGCGAGGCTCGCGGACGCCCGCTTCTTCTGGGAGCACGACCTCAAGGTCCCGCTCAAGGAACAGGCGAAAAAGCTCTCCGGGATCGTCTTCCACGAGAAGCTGGGCACGGTTGCCGACAAGGTCGATCGCGTTGCGAAGCTTGCGCGCTGGCTCGTCGAGAGCGGGGTGGTCAAGGCCGATGCGGGCCGGGCCGAACGCGCGGCCAGGCTGGCCAAGACTGATCTCGTATCCGGCATGGTCGGCGAGTTCCCAGAGCTTCAGGGCGTCATCGGCGGGTATCTCGCGAAGGCGCAGGGAGAGCCGGAAGACGTCGCGAATGCGATCAGGGATCATTACAAGCCGGCAGGGCAGGGCGATGACGTCCCGAGTGAACCGCTCAGCGTCGCTGTCGCGCTTGCAGACAAGCTGGACTCGATCTCAGCCTTTTTTGGCGTTGGCCTGAAGCCGACGGGTTCGAAGGATCCGTTCGCCCTCCGCCGCGCCGCTATCGCCTCGATCGAGATCATCGTTCGGAACGGCTTGCGGCTGACGCTGACCCAGGCGTTGAGAGGCGCGCTGGCGAACCGGGCGGGGCAGGTGAGCGACAGCACGGCCGCGCATCGCCTCGACATGACGGCCGATGAGCTGATCGACTTTTTCGCCGATCGCCTGAAGGTCCAGCAACGCGAGGCGGGGGTGCGTCACGACCTTATCGATGCGGTGTTTGCGCTTGGCGGCGAGGACGATCTCGTTCGACTGCTCGCCCGTGTGGGCGCGCTTCAACAGTTCGTGGAGACGGCGGATGGCGGAGACCTGCTGACCGCCTACAAGCGGGCGGCGAACATCCTCAAGAAAGAGGATTGGTCAGGTCCGCAGGTGATGAGCTCCCCGGCGGAGCAGGGCATTCCGCAGACCGGCGAGGAGGATCCGCTGGTCCTGGTCGAGGAGCCGGGCCTCAAGGAAGCGATCGCGGAGATGGCCTCAGGATCGGCCGGCGCGGAGCTGCCGGAGGAGAAGGCGCTGATCGGTGCGCTCGACGCCGCCGAGCCGAAAGCATCGGCAGCGATCGAGAAGGAAGACTTCACGGCGGCAATGTCGGCGCTCGCCTCGCTGCGGGCGCCGATCGATTCCTTCTTCGACCATGTGACGGTCAACGATCCTGACGCTGCGAAACGCGAGCAGCGCCTGAACCTGCTGATGCGCTTCCGCGATGCGGTGAACCGCGTCGCCGATTTCTCGAGGATCGAGGGCTAGCTAGAGCGGCCGGTCGTCGGCCGGATCGCGCCCGCTCTTGATGGCGGCGCCCCGCAGGCTGTCGCGCTCGCGCCACTCTTTCTCGCGGGCGTCCCAGTCCTTGACGCGCTCGGCATGCTCTCGCTCGAGCCTCTCGCGGCGGTTGTATTCGCCCTCGTAGCGGCTCTTCCACTTCCGCCGCCCCCCGGCGGTCAGGAACACGCCGATCAAGAGGCCGAGCAGGAAGACGAGGATGCAGATGGCCCAAAGATTCGGGTCGCTCGTGATGTTCATTGCGCTTCCTCAACAGCGAAAGGTTCGCGGCGACTACGCCTGAGCGTGTCGCCGCGTTCCCATCGTCCGTCCGGCAAGCCGGGCGGCGCCCTTCTTTAGCCGTGAAGGAAGCTGTCGTTGATCGAGCAGCTGGCCGGGCCGAGAATGACCACGAACAGCGTCGGCAGAATGAATAGGATCAGAGGCACGGTCATGATCGCCGGTAGGCGGGCCGCTTTCTCCTCCGCGCGCATCATGCGCTGGTGGCGGAATTCGGCCGACAGCACGCGCAGCGCGGAGGCTAGCGGCGTACCGTATTTCTCGGTCTGGATCATGGTCGTGACGACGCCGCGAACCGCTTCCAGGTCGACGCGGTTCGCAAGGTTCTCGAACGCCTGGCGACGCTCATTGAGGAAGCCCAGCTCGATGGCGGTCAGGCCGAACTCGTCGCCCAGCTCCGGATAGGCCTTGCCCAGTTCCCTCGACACGCGGTTGAAGGCGGCGTCGACGGTGAGGCCCGCCTCGGCGCAGATGACGAGCAGGTCAAGCGCGTCCGGCAGGCCCTTCTGGACCGCCTTGCTGCGCTTGGTGACCTTGTTCTTCAGCCAGATGTCCGGCGCCTTGTAGCTGCCGATCAGCAGCCCCGCGACGGTAATGTAGCGGCGGAGCGCCGACCATTGCGGCTCGAAGCCCAAGACATAGAGCATCACCACGGCGGTGATTCCGATCACGACCGGGAGCACGAAGCGCGCGAAGATGATGAAGAAGGCGAGGTCCTTGGTGCGGATGCCCGCCTGCATCAGCTTCGTCTGGGTCTTCTTGATCTGGTCGTCCTGAAGCATCCGGAACTGCGACAGGATGCCGCGGACCTTGTCCGCCGCCTGGTTCTTGTTCGTCAGCTTCTTGCGCTTGTTCGTCGACGCGACGATGCCGGCCTTGAGCTGCTCGCGACGCTCGTTGAGCGCTTTGACGCGGCGCGCCATCGGGTCCTTGACGGTGGTCGCCGCATAAATGGCGAGCAGCACCGCGAAGGTGGCGACGGCGCTGAGCAACGTCGCAACCCAGATGACGTCGAAGCCGAGGAGATGCGGTCCGGAAGTGGGAGCCTGCTGCATTGTCGTCAGTCCCCCATCAAATCTCGAAATTGACCATCTTGGCCATGATCCCGGCGCCAATGCCCATCCAGATCATGCCGCCGATGCCCGCGACGATGAGACGCTGGTCGGTGAAGAAGCCGCCCATGTATTTCGGGTTCATCATGTAGACGAGGCCGAAGACGATGAACGGAAGCGAGCCGACGATGTAGGCCGAGGCTTTCGATTCCGAGCTCATGGCGCGGATCTTCAGCTTCATCTGCGCGCGCTTGCGCAGCACGTCGGCGAGGTTCGACAATGTCTCGGCAAGGTTGCCGCCGGTCTCGCGCTGGATGGCCAGCGTGATGACGAAGAACTGGAATTCGGGCGTGGCGAGCCGGTCCGCAGTATCCTGCAGCGCGGCTTCCATCGTCCGGCCGATCTTCATCTTGTCGGAGACCATGCGGAATTCGACACCGACCGGTCCCGGAATTTCGCCAGCGACGATCCCGAGCGTCTCGGTGATCGGAAGGCCCGAGCGAAGGCCGCGGACCATCAGCTCGATCGCGTCCGGGAAGTTCACGTTGAACTTGTTGATGCGCCGCTTGATCATCTTGCCGACGAAGAAGTGCGGCCCGCCGAGCCCGAAGAAGAGCCCGAGCAGCAGCGAAAGGAAGAACGGTGCGCCGCGGAACATCAGCAACATGGCAACGACGGCAATGATGCCGAGCGAAATTCCCGCATATTTGCCGAGGGTGATGTCCTTACCGGTCATCTCCAGGCGCTTGCGCAGCAGCGCCGGCTTCGGAACGACGGTGGAAGCATAGCTCTCCCACTTGCTCGTCCGCTCGGCAAAGAGCTTGCGGATCTGCGCCTGGGCGTTGCCGCTGATGCTGTCGCCGTGACGCTCCTTGATGAGCTCCACGCGGCGCTTGAGCGACTTGGCGGGCGAGGGCCCGCGCATCGCCATGAAAGCGAGGCCCAGGGCGCCGACGCCGCCGATCAGGAGTAGCCAAACGAGCATCCGAACCTTGCCTTTCAATCTTCGACGCGGCCCAAGCCGCGCCGACGGATTACGCCGCCTTGTCTTTCGGCTTGGCCAGCATCGACTTCAGATTGTCGACCAGCGACTTGCTTGCGGCCGTCGGCGTTTTGTCCTGCGCCGCGCCCTCGTCGCTCGCGTTGCTGAGCACGAGGTTCGACAGCGTGTTGAACGGCGCGGACATCTTGCCGCTCGCCACTTCCGCCATCGGCTTGCCGAGCTTCGCCGCCTGGGCAGCGAGCTTCGCATCGAACGGGAAGACGATGTCCACCGGCCGCTCGATCGACTGCTCGAAATCCTTGCGGCTGATCTCAAGCGCACCGCCCGAAGGAACGCCGTTCGCAACGACGACGACCTTCGTCTGCGGCGCATTGGCCTTCAGCCAGGCGAGCACACGGATCGTATCGCGGGTCGCAGCAAGCGTAAGCTCCGCGATCACGACGGCGACGTGCACGTCATGAACGAGGTGCGGATGCTGGATCAGCATGTGGCGCGGCAGGTCGAGAACGGTCGACTCGAACGCGTTCCGCATCTCCTCCTGGAGAGCGAAGAAGGCGCTTCCGTCGGTGACGAGCGGCTGGTGGATCGGCGCTTCCGCCGACAGCACCGAGAGGCGCTCGTTTGCACGAACCATCGCGCGCTCGATGAAGAGACCGTCGATGCGGCTCGGATTCTCGATCGCGTCCGTCAGACCGCGGCCGGGCTCCAGGTCGAGCGCGAGGGCGCCCGTCCCGAAGTGAACGTCGAGGTCGAGGAGGGCGGTCGAGCGGTGAGCCTTCTCGCCGAGCAACCAGGCCAGCGAGGTCGCGATCGTCGAGGCGCCGACGCCTCCGCGAACGCCCATCACCGCTGCCATGACGTGCGGCTTGTCAGCCTGGCCCTCGCCGCGCGGCCCCGACAGGATCATCTGGGCATGCGCGAACGAGTCGCGGAGCTGGTCGACCGTGAACGGCTTCAGCAGATAGTCGTGGATCCCGCTCGCAACGAGGTCGCGGTAGAGCCGCACGTCGTTGACGGTGCCCGACGCAATGACGATCGTGCCCGGCTCGCAGACTTCCGCAAGCGCGTTGATGTCGTTGAGCGGATCGGCGGATTCGCTGAGGTCGACGAACAGGATGTTCGGGCTTGCCGACACCGAGAGCGCCTGCACTGCATTGCGCAGGCCGCCCTTGTTGACCTTCTCCGGCGACCAGCCGTGCTCGACGGCGACCGGCCGCAGCATGTCTGCCGTGGCATCGTCGCAGACGAAGGCGGTGAACGGATCGCGGAGTCCCGCGCGGGGATGGATAGGCGCGTTCATCAATTGCCCCCACTCTTTGTGCTGACGTCCGTCAGTCCCTTGGAACCGCTCGGCGGTGTCGCGCGGTACAACAGGACAGCTTTCGCGGCCGCGTTGACGTCGCCGGTTGCGGCGCCTTCACGTCCGTGGATCAGGTCTTCCGGGTTGGCCACCATCGCGGCGATGTTTGAGTTCACCCCGCAGCCGAAGCTCGGCATCATGCGGTTGTCCCAGTTCGGCGACGAAGGCGTGCTCCAGTTCGGGCAGCCCGGCACTTCCGCGCGGCGGCGAGCCACCACGACACGAACGGTGCCCGGTGAAACCGCACCCGCGGTGATCGGCGCTCCAGGCGAAACCGCCATGCCGTACTGGCCGGCAATGGCCGCGACCTGGCCGCGGGCTGCGTCGGCATAACCGCCGTCAACGTAGATCGAATCGCCGTAACCGATGCGAAGGCCCTGGAACCAGCCGTTGAGCCGGTCCGCTTCGCCGGCCGCTAGCGCGCCGTCAGGGGCTGCAGCGTCGAACACATAGTCGGCGCTGGTCACGACGGGGACGTTGACTGCCGCCACGCCCTTGTCGGGCATGTCGCCGGTCGTGTTGCAGGCCGCCAGCGAGGAAGCGGCGAGCGCAATGAGGATCACTTTCGAACGCATCGTCCAATCTCCTGTCAGGCGGCCGGTCACAGCTTGAACCCCGGGGCGGCAACCGCGCCGGCAGCAACCGGGGTGGCAGAAACCGGGGCCGGAGCCGCCTGGATCGCCGTCGGTTGAACGGATCCGTTTCTGCCGGTGTAGCTGGTGCCCAGGAACTCGCGCTGGCCGTCGTTCGGCGCGCGATAGCCGTCGGACGGAGTCGCCAGCTGCACCGAGGAGGGCTTCACGAGGTAGGGGGTCACGATGATGACCAGCTCCGTCTCGTCACGCTGGTACTTCGTCGAGCGGAACAGCGAACCCAGCACCGGAAGGTCGCCGAGGAACGGCGCCTTTTCGACGCTGTTCGTATTGCTGTTCTGCAGAAGTCCCGCGATCATGAAGGACTGGCCCGAACCTAGCTCGACCGTGGTTTCCGCCCGACGCGTGGTCAGGGCCGGCACGGTGTAGCCGTTGAGGTTCACCGACCCCGCTTCGCTGAGCTGGCTGACTTCGGGGCGGACGCGCATGGAGATGCGGCCGTCGGCGAGGACGATCGGCGTGAAGGCAAGGCCGACACCGTACTGCTTGTACTCGATCGTCACGGCGCCGAGCGACTGCGAGATCGGGATCGGGAACTCGCCGCCGGCGAGGAAGCTGGCGGTTTCACCCGAAAGGGCGGTGAGGTTCGGTTCCGCGAGCGTGGTGATCACGCCGTCCTTCTCGAGAAGGTCGAGCGTGCCAAGGACGTCGAGGCCGAGGATCTTCCCGAACAGGCCGAGTGTAGTGCCGCCGGTCAGGTTGTTGAACAGCACCGAGGTGCTTCCGGCCGGGAGGCCCGTGTCCGGATCGATCGTGCCGGGCTTGCCCGGAACGGTGTTGATCGAGCCAGGGTTGCCGCGGCCGATGTTGCCGAGCACGCCTCCACCCGAGCGGTCGCGGGTCAGCAGGTTCACGCCGAACTGCTTCACCATTGAGCGGTTCATCTCGGAGATGCGCACCTTCAGCATCACCTGCAGCGGCGTCGCCACCTTGAGGCGGCTCACCGGCATGATGTTAAGCGCGGCGCCGGGCTTGGTGACGTCGACGCCGGGGTTGAGCGCGGTCTTCACCAGCATCTCAGCCTGGGCGGCGTCTTCGGGAGAGCCGACGGTGCCATTGAGGACCGCGACCTGGCCGATCGTCGTCACGCTGAGGTCTGCCTCGGGCATCGCCTGGCGCAGCATCTGGTTGATCGACGACACGTTGCTGTTGACGTGGACGTTCGCGCCGTAAACGACCGATCCGTCCGCGGCAGTCGCGATGACCGTCGCTTCGCCAAACTTCTTGCCGAAGAGGTTCATCTGGCGCGGCCCGTTGACGTAGACGTCGGCGACCTCGGGGTTCGAAGTCCAGACGCTGGTCACGCTGCGCGGGAGGTTGATCATTTGACCTTCACCGGTCGACAGCAGGACCTGCGTCGAGGGGCGATAGGTTCCGGACGTGTAAGCCCTGGGCTGGGCGGCGGCCGGGGCAGGCGCTGCGAGAGCAGCGATGCCGACGGCCAGTGCCGCACAAGCTGTGCCGAGACGAGCCCGGCGGCTGATGGATTGCATGTTCATTTTAGCGAGCTCCCACCGGGACAACGGTGACATCATTGCCGCGTGCGACGCGGACCACTGGACCCACAGGCGCCGCCGGCTGGCCAGCCGCAGGGCGCGAAGCCATTGCGAGCTGGGTACCTTCGGCCATCGGCTTTCCGGGGACGGTGCGGCGCTGGAAGCGCGACACGTCGCCGCCTGTGGCGAAAGTCGTCGTGCTGTCGTTCGGCCGGTCGGCGTACTGGAGCAGCATCTCCTTTTCCTGCGCGGGGCTGGTGCCCGCGGGGACCTTCACATCGCCGGCGGCCACGGCACGCTCCAGCTCGGCGCTGTTGTCTGCGAGCGAGCGCAGCGACAGCGACAGCTGGCCCAGGCTCTGGGCGACAGCAATCTTCTCGGCGATCTTCGGCGTGACTTCGAATGTCACGTTCGAGGCGGTGCGGACCTGGGTCTTGCCGTCCTCGTCCTTGTCGGTGAAGCGCTGGTCGGTCGCGAGGACACGGACGTTGCGGACGATGGTCTCGGTAACCTTGAGAGGCGCACCGTCACCGCCGCCAGCAACCTGCTGAGTCAGCATGAGGTCGACGTGGTCGCCCGGGAAGATGAAGCCGGCGACGCCGGACGTCGTGTTCACCGGAACCGTGACGGCGCGCATGCCCGGGCCGAGCGCCGCGGCGAGGAAGCCGCGGTCCTGCGGGCCGACGATCGAACCGCGGGTGACCGGCTGGCCGGCAGCGATTGCGTAGCGGACCACGGTGCCTGCGAGGTTCTTCGCGTCGGGCTGGCCTTCCACGTAGTAGGCACCCTGCATCAGTTCCTTCGGCCAGGGCTGGAAGGCGAAGCTGTCGGCGTCGATGATCGTACCGACCGGCAGCGCCTTCTTGGCGACGAGCACCTTGGGCCCGACCGGCACTGGTGCCGCCGCGGCCTGCTGTGCGCCGGCTCCGGCGAACATGTTCTTGGCCATCACCGCGGTGATCACCGCAATGAGCAGAGCTCCAACGAGCAGAGCGAGCTTCTTCACATCCATGGCGCAGTCGCCTCCCCCAGACGGGTCTTCAAAACAGCCTCACCAATCAGACAAATTGGTTAAGAAAGCGTTGGGTGAGAATCGCGAGACCGCCAAAAGCGATCGCGACTCCGTACGGAATCTCGGGCCGGCCCTCGCGCTTGCGCGCATGGTGGATCGCCACCACGACGAGCGTCAGCACACCGCCGGCCAGAGACATGAGAACGAGAAATTTGATGGTCGCCACTGGCGGGAACCACAAAGCGAGCGCGGCCGCGAGCTTGACGTCGCCGCCGCCCATCATTCCCGCGTAAAATGCGCCGGCGAGCAGGACGAACACCGTCGCCGCGGCCGCGAGCTGGACCGCGACTCCGGGCCAGGGCGAGAGTGCCACCGACAGCCAGTAGAGCGGTGCGAGCAGCGCAACCGTGAGGTTGAGCCGGTTCGAAATGGTGAATGTCCGCACGTCGATCACTGCCGCGATCACGAGGATTACGGCAAGGATTCCAAGCAGAAGCTGGGTAAATGCGGCATTGAACATGACGTCACCACTAGACGCCACGGCTTTCCAATTCGTAACCGCCTGCCGAAATGAG
>Ga0105248_10006030_pt1 | contig 13305 bp, 10 predicted proteins | sample KBSS34metaG_FD_81524 | JGI IMG/M metagenome (GOLD analysis project Ga0105248, IMG submission 81524) | Switchgrass rhizosphere microbial communities from Kellogg Biological Station, Michigan, USA - KBS S3-4 metaG | ecosystem: Host-associated > Plants > Roots > Rhizosphere > Soil | place... | reverse complement strand
TCAAACCTCCTCCGCTCGACCTCAGCGACCGAGGAGGGTTTACCGGCAAGAACAACGCCTGCTGGGCGGCGGCGCAACAAGCTCGCGGCAAGTGGTTCCTGTTTACGGATGCCGACACGGTCCACGAGGCCAACGACCTCTCACGCTCGATCCGAGAGGCCGACCGCCATCATGCATCGCTGCTCTCCTACTCGCCGCGCCAGATCGTGACCGGCTTCTGGCAACGCGGGGTGATGCCGCTGGTGTACTCCGAACTTGCAAGCGTGTACTCGATGAAAGAAGTAAATGATCCTGAAAGGAGCATCGCCGCAGCGAATGGCCAGTTTCTCCTGGTCGAGAGCGAGGCTTACTTCGCCGTCGGAGGGCATCGCGCCGTAAGCACCGAGGTACTTGAGGATGTTGCGCTAGCCGAAAACTTCAAGCGCAACCGCAAGACAATCCGCTTCCGCTATGCTCCCGAGGCGCTGTCGACGAGGATGTATCGCAGCACCGGCGCGATGATTGAGGGCTGGACCAAAAATCTGGCGCTGCTCTTTCCGCGGCCACTGTACCTCGCGGCCTGGCGCTTGTTGGATCTGGTGCTCTATTTCGGCCTGCCTGTGCTTGCCTTCGGAGTTTGGTGGCTCGTTAGCTGGCAACGAGCGGCGCTGATGCTGCTCTGGGCCAGGACGTTGTGGCGTTTCTACGCTCGCGTTGCTCGATCGAACTTTCCAGCGGTCGATGTCGCGCTCTCCATCCTCGGAGTACCCTTGTTTATCTACCTTCTCATTCGCAGCACAGTGCATCACCGCTTAAGGAACGCGGTTGAATGGAAGGGAAGAAGCTACAGAACCAGCCGCTGACAGCCGGTGCATCCGCGCCGATTCCCCAAACGTCTAAACTGAAGAGACAACGATGATTTTTCTAACCCGCAAAGCCGAGTTCTCATCCGCGCACTACTACTGGATTGATAGTTGGTCGGAAGAGGAAAACCGGAGAGTTTTCGGCAAGTGCGCCAATCGCAACGGTCATGGCCACAACTACACCCTTGAGGTCACCGTCGCCGGTGAGGTTGATCCGGTCTCGGGCTTCGTAGTCGATCTGAAGCAATTGAAGGACATTCTCGAGCGAGAGGTCGTCAGCGTGTACGACCATCGCCACCTGAATCTCGAGGTGCCGGAGTTTCGCACGAGCGTCCCGACTACTGAGAACATCGCCGTAGCAATCTGGAAGCGGCTCGACGGCAAGATCCCGAACGCTAAGCTGCATCGCGTTCGAGTCTACGAGATGCCGGATCTCTTTGCCGACTTCTATGGAGAGCAGACATGAAGGCCTATCTCTCCCGCCGCTATCATTTCAGCGCCTCGCACCGGCTTTACTCGGAGACGTACGATGATGCGCAGAACCGCGAAATCTTCGGAAAGTGCAGCAACCCTCACGGACACGGTCACAACTACACCGTGCAGGTCACGCTGAGCGGCAAGGTCGATCCGGTGACCGGGATGGTCTGCAACCTCGGAGAACTAGACTCGTTCGCTCGAACGAATCTGATCGACCGATTTGACCATATGAATTTGAACACGCTCGACTGTTTTGCGAATCGTGTGTCAACGACGGAGAATCTATCTATAGAGATTCACGGCATCTTTGCGAGATTTCGTTCCGCTCATCTTGAGCGCGTTCATGTCGAAGAGACCAGCAACAACTCCTTCGACTATGCGGGCGATGCGAAATCACCCGCGGGAAGACTTTAGGAAAGGCCCACCAAATGGCCAGGACAAACAGCACGCTTGAAGCCGCCCCACTCTCCGATGTGTCCACGCAGGACCTGTACAGAGAGATTCTTACCCGCATCGGGGAAGACCCGAATCGCGACGGCCTGATTCGCACGCCTGAGCGGATGGAGAAGGCGATGGCCTTCCTGACGCGCGGTTACAAGATGGACATTACCGCTGTCCTGCACGAGGCCCTGTTCGACGTGGACTACGACGAGATGGTCATCGTCAAGGATGTCGAGTTCTTCTCCATGTGCGAGCACCATCTACTGCCGTTCTTCGGTAAGGCGCATGTCGCGTATGTGCCTAACGGCAAAGTGATCGGTCTCAGCAAGATTCCGCGGCTTGTCGATGTCTTCGCGCGACGCCTGCAAGTTCAGGAACGCCTGACAAAACAAATTGGCGAGGCGATCACGGAGGCCATCAATCCTCAGGGAGTAGCGGTCATCCTCGAGGCGCAGCATCTGTGCATGATGATGCGAGGCGTTGAGAAGCAGCACTCCTTCACCGTCACCTCGGCCATGCTCGGTGTCTTCAAGACGCAGCTTCAGACGCGCAACGAGTTCCTCTCCCTAGTACGTCGTAACGGCGGGTTCTAGCGTCTAAACTAGACGTTGGAATGAATGGACTTCTGATAGTAGACAAGCCCGGCGGCATGACCTCGCACGATGTAGTTGCTATTGTCCGGCGTGTAACGGGCGAGCGATCGATTGGTCATTTGGGAACACTCGATCCGATGGCTACTGGAGTGCTTCCCCTGCTGATAGGCAAGTACACTCGGCTGGCCCAGTTCTTCGGCGAATCGGAGAAGTGGTACGAGGGCAGGATTCGCTTCGGATTCGCGACGGACAGCTTCGACGCTGACGGCACCGCGACGTCATCCCCAGCGCCGCTGACCTGCTTACTTGAAGACCTTCGACAGCTGGCCTCGCGTTTCCACGGCACGATCGACCAAGTTCCGCCTGCCTTTTCAGCCAAGAAAATCCAGGGAGTTCCTGCGTACAAGCTTGCGCGTGCTGGTGCGGTGGTTCCAGTCAAGGCTGCTCGCATCACCATTCACGACTTTCGGCTGCTTGCCCTTGAAGGCGATGAGGCATCGTTTGCGATGCACGTTTCGGCTGGTGGTTACGTACGTTCTGTTGCGCATGAGCTTGGTCAGCTTGCCGGTTGCGGAGCTCACCTCTCAGCGCTTCGGCGCACGCGTGCAGGGGCCTTTACGCTTGACCAGGCAATCAATGTCGAGGACCTCAAAAGCCTCGCCACCGTAGAGATCGAAGCTCGTCTGCCACACCCACGATCTCTTCTGCCGGAGATGCCGAGCATCACGGTCGACGATCAGACTGCGGGAAAGATTCGCAACGGCATGCAGGTGAATCTGCCTGACTTCTCAACCGCCTCGCTAGTCAAGATATTTACAACGCCAGTCGACATGCTGGCCATAGGACGCCGCATCGCTGGCACCCTGATGCAGCCTATCGTCGTGATGGGGTAGCCGGTTCCTTCTTGAGTAGGGGCTCGATCAGCTTAAAGACATTGTCAGCAACGACCTTGTTCCCGGCCGCAGTGGCATGGGTTCGGTCAGGCTGCATCATGCCGTCGACTCCAAAGACTCCCTTAAGAAGGAAAGGGAGCATGGGGACGTGGAACTTTTTGGCGAGCAGGTCGTAGTTCTCATTGAATTGGCGGATGTAGTCTGCGCCGTAGTCGGGAGGGAGCGTGATGCCGGCCAGGACTACCTTGGTCCCGCTCGCAACGAGCGTCGATACGATGCGGTCGAGGTTAACCCGGGTGTCGGCGATGCGCAGGCCGCGGAGGCCGTCGTTGCCACCGAACTCGACCACGACGATCGCGGGCTTCATAGCGACCACAGACTGTACGCGGGCGACTCCGTCTTTCGTCGTGTTGCCGCTGATGCCTGCGTTGATGACACGGTATGTGTAACCTCGGCGGTCAAGCTCGGTCTGGAGATAGTCCGGGTAGGCCTGTCCGGATTCGGTGCCGTAGCCGGCCGTCAGGCTGTCGCCAAAACAAACGATTCGCGGGCGAGGATCTTTCTGTGCTGTGTCGTCCGTCGCATTCACGGGGATCGACGGGTTGGGGTCTGGCGTTGTCGCAGGGATTTCGGTGCTGGTGGCGGCCGGAGGCGAGGGTTCGCTCGTCCGGCAACTGGTCAGCACTACAAGAACCGCTACTATAGGAAGAATTGCGACTCTCCGCATCTGCTACGAATCTATCAAAATGCTTGAGCGCGGGGCCGAAGGGGAGTGGAAGGTGACCGAAGCAGCAACGATGATTGCGGTGGAGAATCTGCACAAATCAATCCGTAATGGGACGCGTACGGTGGACATTCTGAAGGGGATTAGTTTTGCGGTGCCGCGCGGCCAGTTTGTTGCAGTGATGGGTTCCTCGGGAAGCGGAAAGTCGACGTTGCTTGGCCTGCTTGCAGGGCTTGATACCCCAAGCGCAGGAGATGTGCGGCTGAACGGAACCGCCATCTCGTATCTGCCTGAAGATAAGCTGGCGAAGGTTCGCGGCAAGACGGTTGGGTTTGTCTTTCAGTCGTACCAACTTGTCCCCACGCTGACGGCACTTGAGAATGTGCTGCTTCCATATGAGTTGAATACTGAGGGCTCGGAGAAGGCTGGTTTGGAACGGGCTCGCGAGCTGCTCACAAATGTCGGGCTCGGTGACCGGCTTGATCACTATCCGGTGCAGCTCTCGGGCGGAGAACAGCAGCGCGTCGCTTTGGCGCGCGCATTTATTTTGCGGCCACCAATCGTTATGGCCGATGAACCGACCGGCAACCTCGACACAACCAACGGAGCGCATGTGCTCGAGCTGCTGCTGAACCTGAATCGCGTCGAAGGGACCACCCTGGTGCTGGTGACGCACGATCCCGCGCTGGCGAGCTATGCCGACCGGCGTATCGTGATGCGCGATGGGCTGGTTATCTCCGATGAACACCAGCAGGCAGCTCAGCCTGCGATGGTTCGCTAGTATGGCGTCGCTCTCATACCGCTCCGCTCTGAAGATCGCCGTGAGGGAGATCGGTTCGTCCCGCGGTCGGTTTTTCTTCGTCGTGCTCTCGGTTGCGATTGGTGTTGCCGCGCTGACGGGTGTTCGAGGTTTCTCTTCGTCTTTCCGTGGCGCGCTGCTCGATCGCGCGCGATCCATCATGGCCGCCGATCTTTCTGCCCGTATGTTTCAGCAGCCGACGCCCGAGGAGCAGAAGGGGCTTTCGGCGATCGAAGATGAGTCAATCCAGATCACGCCTGTGACTGAGTTGCTCTCGATGGCGAGCTCTGCGAAGACACTGGATCCGCTTCTGGTTTCGCTGAAGGCTGTCGATTCGGCGTTCTATCCGTTTTACGGCGAGGTGGAGCTCCAGCCTGCTGGCAGCTTGAAAGACATGTTGAAAGACGACACCGTGGTAGTCGCCGACGATCTTCTTGTGCGGCTTCGTCTCAATGTGGGCGATTCGCTAAAGATAGGCAATCGTATCTTCCGCATCTCGTCGGTCGTAGTGAATGAACCGGATCGTCTCTCAGGGAACTTCGCTGCCGGGCCGCGCGTCTTCATTTCGCGTGGGGGGCTGGAGGCAAGCGGCCTTCTTGCGCCTGGGAGCCATGCAGGGCAGAGATACCTCTTCAAGGTTCCGAAGCCCGCAAATGGTGCGCCCATCTCAGAGAGTGCCGTCGCCAACCTTAAGACGCGCGTGGAGAAGCTGCTTCCTGAAGCGCAGGTGATCGACTATCGCGAGACGAATCCAGCGCTGACGCAGGGGCTCGATCGAGCGACGAGCCTTCTCTCCTTGATGAGCCTTGTGGCCTTGGTTCTCGGCGCAGTGGGCGTTGCGATGGCGATGCGTGCGCACCTCGAGCAGCGACTCGACACAATCGCGATCATGAAGTCTCTTGGCGCGAACTCGGGCGAGATCATACGGATCTACCTGATCCAGACGCTGCTGCTTGGGCTTCTCGGCGGAGTCCTCGGCGTGGCCTTCGGAGCAGGGGTGCAATTGGCGTTTCCTTACCTGCTGGGCAGGCTGCTGAACGTACCAACGACGGTTCACATACAGATGCGCACGGTTCTGACTGGACTCGGCGCGGGTGTTCTCACCACACTGCTGTTCACGCTACCTCCGCTGTTAGACATTCGCGCGGTGAGGCCGGTGCTTATCTTCCGCCGCGCAGTCGAGGACTCCAACGATCCGTTCGTGAGCGCGCTGTTCCGCAAGATCACGAAGAATTTTTCTCAGATCATTGCCATTGCGCTGATCCTCGGCGGCCTTGCCGTGATCGCGACGACGCTGTCGGACTCAGCAACGGTAGGCAAGGTGTTTTCCATTGGCCTCGTCGCGGTACTAGCCGTTCTGCTTGCTGCTTGTGCAAGCTTGCTGGCAGGGCTGCGCTGGTTTCTTAATCGGACACGGTTGCAGCTGCCATCGGCGGTCCGACATGGGCTGGCAAACCTCTATCGGCCGGGAAATCCGTCGGCTGCTCTGCTTGCTGCGGTGGGCATGGGAGTGATGCAGATCATGTCGATTTATCTGGTACAGCAGGCGGTTGTGTCGGAGCTTCACATATCCAGTGCCCCGAATCTGCCGAATGTATTTCTGGTAGACATTGCGACTAATGAAGTGGAGGGCGTTCGGCGCCTGCTCAAGGCGCAGCCTGCCGTTACTGCGGACCCGGAGCTTCTGCCAGTTGTCTCGTCGCGGATCATTGCGATCGATGGAGTTCCCGCGAGCCAGGTGAAGCTCAAGAACTTCCCTCGCCGGATGCTGCAGGCGATCTCGCTAACGTCGTTCGCCAGTGCGCCTCCGGGCACCATGGTGGTCGAAGGAGCGTGGTGGAAGGCCGACGAGACTCATCCAGTCGTTGCCATCGGAAAGCGGCAGGCGGAGCGGCTTGGCGTGCATGTCGGTTCGAAGGTTACGTTCGCGGCGCAGGATGCCCAGATCGTCGCCACTGTGGTTGCTCTTACGAAAGCCGATGGTCAACACACGTTCTCACGAGCTGAGTTCTTTCTCCCGCCCGTGGTGCTGAAGGGGCTTCCCGTTGTCTGGTACGGCGGGGTTCACTCGGACCCGAACCGCGTGGGTGAGGTGCAGCGCGCCCTTTACAAAGACTTTCCGACTGTGACGGTGATCAACGTGGCGCAGGCGCTGGAGACCGTGCGCTCGGTCGTGATTCAGATCACCTTCGTCATTCAGTTTCTTGCGGCGTTCAGTGTTTTTGCGGGCATCGTTATTCTGGCAAGTGCCATCGCTGGGACGCGCTATCGCCGGGTTCGCGAAGTGGTCGTGCTGAAAACCTTGGGCGCTACGCGGGCGAGAATCGCGTCGGTCTTCTCGATTGAGTTCGCGGTGCTGGGGCTGGTGGCCGGCGTGGTTGGAATCGGTTTTGCAAACCTGATTGCGCGGACGCTGCTTGGCAGGATGACGGTGCCTTACCACTTTCACTTGAGCTGGACTGTGGCCGCGCTGTTGGCTACGGCTGCGGTTACGGTCGCGACGGGGTGGGCTGCGAGCTTCCGCGTGCTGGGCCAAAAGCCGCTCGAAGTGCTGCGCGAGGAGTAGCAGGCTGTAGGATTGTAGGGTCTGCAATTCCTTAATCTGGTTGAGTAAATGACGTTACAGGACAGGGTGCTTGGTTCGCACCGAGAGAGATTTGGAGCGACCGGTCGTGCATACTCCGCGCCTGCTCGGGTGAACCTGATCGGCGAACACACGGACTATACGGGTGGTCTGGTGATGCCGATGGCGATCGGCTTTTGTACGGTTGCTTCGGTCAGTCCGCGGAACGATGGACGCGCGGTGTTTTATTCCGAGAACTATGGTGAGGAGATTTGCTTCGAGACGACGACTCTCGAACGGAGTCCTCGCGGCCATTGGAGCGACTATGCTGCCGGCGTGTTGTGGAGCCTTCGGCGGGAGGGCGTCAACGTAGGCGGCTTCAGCATGACGTTAGAAGGCGATGTGCCACTGGGTGCTGGCCTAAGTTCGTCGGCTTCTATTGAAGTCGCGGCTGCGGTGGCGATGCTTTCGCTTGCCGGGGTGAAGCTTCCGTTGAAGACCGTCGCGACATTGTGCCGGCGCGCTGAGAACGAGTATGTCGGAGCGAAGAGCGGCATCATGGACCAGTTTGTGGTTGCGGGTGCTGTGGAGCATCGGGCGATGATGCTGGATACGCGATCGCTCGAGTTTGATCTGCTTCCGCTGCCTGAGGGAATTCGCGTGGTTATTGCGAACTCGATGGTGAAACATGCCGTTGCGACCGGCGAGTATGGCAACCGGAGCGACGAGGTTGAGGCTGGGCAGGCTGTGTTACGCCGTGAGCGGGGAATTGCGTTGCTGCGCGATGCCACGGTTGCAGACCTTGAGGCTTGTCGCGCCCAGATGTCTGAGGCGAGTTTTCTGCGGTGCAGGCACATTATCACCGAGAATGCTAGGGTGCTTGAGGCGCGCGAGGCCTTGCTTGCGAGCGACATGGAGCGTTTCGGTGCGTTGATGGTTGAGGCGCATGCGAGCATGCGTGATGATTTTGCTGCCAGCGCGGAGGAGGTGGATGCGCTGGTGGAGATTGCGTTACGTCAGCCGGGCTGCTTGGGAGCGCGGATTACGGGAGGCGGTTTTGGTGGATGTACGGTGAACGTTGTGAGTTCAGATCAGGCGGAAAAGTTTGTGGGGGCGGTCCGGCGCGAGTACTCGCGGGTGATGAAGATTGAGGCTGACTGCTTTATCTGCGCGCCTTCGGACGGTGCGCTGGCGCTGGCGGCGAAGGGTGGTGCGGCTTGAATCCTCTGATGCAGCAGCATCCTCATCGACGGTTCAACCCGCTGAAGCGTGAGTGGGTCTTGGTTTCGCCGCACCGGACGCAGAGGCCGTGGCAGGGACAGGTGGAGAAGACGGCTCAGCCGGCGGTTCTTCAGTATGACCCGGAATGCTATCTGTGTCCGGGCAACATGCGTGCCGGTGGCGCTCGTACAGACCAGTACGCGAGCACGTATGTGTTTGAGAACGACTATGCTGCGCTGAGGCCGGATGCTCCCCGATTCCTCGACGACGAGGGCGCTCAGGGGCTGCTGGTTGCCGAGGGCGAAAGCGGGGTTTGCCGGGTGATCTGTTTTTCGCCGCGTCATGATCTGACGCTGGCCAAGATGGATGTTGCGGACATCCGCAAGGTCGTGGATCTTTGGGATGCTCAGACGCAGGAGCTGAGTGGCCGCGCAGACATCAGTTACGTTCAGGTGTTTGAGAATCGCGGCGCGATGATGGGTGCGAGCAACCCGCATCCGCATGGCCAGATCTGGGCCAGCCGTTCGGTGCCGAATGAGGCGGTTCTGGAGCAGGCGGCGCAGGCGGCCTATCTTGCCGAGCATGGATGCTGTTTGTTGTGCGCTTACCGCGAGCTTGAGGTGAAGCTGGGTGAGCGGGTTGTGGTTTCGAATGGCAGTTTTGTTGCACTAGTGCCGTTCTGGGCGGTGTGGCCTTTTGAAGTGATGATTCTTCCGGTGCGGCATGTGACGGAGCTGGCTGCGATGACGGATGTGGAGCGGGATGACCTGGCGGCGATGCTGAAGTCGGTGACTTCTACCTACGACAAGGTTTTCGACACTCCGTTTCCTTACTCGATGGGGCTGCATCCGCAGCCCTACGATTCCGTGGAGCACCCGGAGTGGCACTTTCATCTGCACTTTTATCCGCCACTGCTGCGGTCGGCTACGGTGCGGAAGTTCATGGTTGGGTTTGAGCTGCTCGGTTCACCGCAGAGGGACATCACACCTGAGTCAGCGGCGGATACGCTGCGGAAGGCATCGAGCCGGTAGGCGTCCCTACCCCCCCGATTTTGCGCAAAGTCCTGAAACGATATCGTTTAGGTCTGGACTTGACGGGTAAAGTCCTGAAAAGAAAGGACCCGGGCATCATGTTGAGAATAAAGGAGAAAGGCCCGGAGCTGAGCTCAGATCCGGGCCTTTGCACTGGTTTAATCTTCTATATCGAGTATAGCGAATGGAAGGAAATAGATCGGCACTTTTAATCAGGTCTATCCTGCTGATTCAAAGCTGTTTATTAAAAAGAGGGGCTTGACACGGGATTTTCGCGGAAAAACGCAATTCCGCAGGCTTAAGTGCGGGATGATGGGACGGGCCGCCCTCGGGCGAAACGAAATCACAAAAACAAGAGGTGAGGATGGAAGTGCGGAGTCTGGTGGCGGCTGCGGCCATAAGTCAGGTTGTGCTTGCGGGTATGAGCGAGCGCGTAGCGGGGCAGGCGATTGATCTTCCGACGAGTAAAGAGATTGCGCGGTCGGTCCCGGGTGGGCCGCAGAGGCTGAACAGCCTGCCGATGTCTATGGCGGTTTCGCCGGATGGTCGCTACGTGGTTACGGTGAATGCGGGGTATGGGACGTATGAGTCGCGTTACATGCAGTCGCTGGCAGTGCTGGATACGCAGACGGGCAAGGTCGAGGACTTTCCGGACAACTGGACGCTGATTGGAGCGAAGCAGACGCTGTACTCGGGGCTGGCATTCAGTGGGGATTCGAAGCACTTGTACGCGAGCCTGGGGTCAGAGACGGACCCGCTGGGTGATGGCGCAAAGAAGATGGGCAGCGGTGTGATCGTCTATGGATTCGACGCCGGGAAGGTAACGCGCGAGAAGCTGCTGAAGATTCCGATGCAGCAGCTGGCTCCGGGGCGGAAGACGCTGCTGGTTGGTGGCATGGAGGGAGACAAAGGTGTTCCGTTTCCGGCGGCAATTACCGTGCTGAGCAAAGGTGGCGCGGAGAAGTTGCTGGTGGCGGGAAATCTGACAGATGATGTCTGGCTGATGGATGCAGGAACCGGTGCGATTGAGAAGAGATTCGATCTGGCAGAGACGAATGCGGTGCCTTCGGTGTATCCGGTGGCGCTGGCGGTGACGAAGGATGAGTCGCGCGCGTTTGTGGCGCTGTGGAATGCGAGCGAGGTGGTGGAGTTAGATCTGAAGACGGGGACCGTCGGACGAAAGGTTGCGTTGCTAAAGCCGACTGTGGCAACGGCTGCTGGAACGCATCCTATCGTGCTCGAGATCGCTCCTGATGGGAAGACGCTGTATGTGGCTTTGGCGAACCGCGATGCGGTGGCCGCAGTGAACCTCGATAAAGAGCAGTTTGCGGTGAAGGGATACTTCGATACCCGACTGCCGGGGCAGACATATTTCGGAGCGGAGCCAGATGCGCTAGCGGTGTCGGCGGATGGAAAACGGCTGTATGTGGGAAATCAGGCTTCGGATGCGGTCGCGGTAATGGACACGACGAAGCTGAACACTAAGGCTGCGACTCACGGAATGATCGAGCCCGCTGGGTTCCTGCCGACAGAATGGCTGCCGACGGCGATGACGATGCTGAACGGCAAGCTGTATGTTGCGACGGGCAAAGGCAAGGGAACGGGGCCAAACAACTTCAGGCAGAGGCAGACCCCGGAGATGGTGTCGCGGTATGGGAAGTCGACTTCGACGTATATTGGCACGCTGATCTATGGGTCGGTGGCGGTGCTGGATGTGGCGGCGATGGAGAAGGAGCTTCCGAAGTGGACGGCTGAGGTGCTGGAGTCGAACAGGATGAAGGCGGGCGAGGAGAAGGTCCGCTTCGCGGATGGTTCAGACAGCCGCATCAAGCACGTGGTTTACATCATCAAGGAGAACCGGACGTACGATCAGGTCTTCGGCGACCTGGAACAGAATGGCAAGCGTGTTGGAAATGGCGATTCGAGTCTGACGATGTACGGGAAGGACATTACGCCGAACCAACATAAGATGGCGCTGCAGTTTGGTGTGCTGGATAACTTTTACGACTCAGGCGAGGTTTCAGGGGACGGGCATGTTTGGTCGATGGCTGCGATCGGCACGGATTACCTGGAGCGGACGTGGCAACAGAGCTATCGCGGGTCGCAGAGGACGTATGACTTCGAGGGTGTGGTGGCAGAGGGGTATCCGCTGCTTCAGAATATTCCGGATGTGAATGAGCCGTGGAGCGGGTACCTGTGGGGAAACCTGGCACGGCATGGGAAGACGTATTACCACTTTGGCGAGTACATCTCGTCGAAGTTCTGCGATGCGAAGAAGACGGCGAATCCGCAAGAGGGGCCGATGTGGGAGGGGGAGAGTTGTGCGCGTCCCGCGATCAGGCCGGGTGAAGGGATTCCGGCGGAGTGGGGCGGAGGGAAGAACAAGTGGCCCTGGGCGATCCCGATGATCTCGAAGAATATTGCGACGAAGCCGGAGCTGGTGGGGCATTTCGCAACGGAGGCGCCGGACTTCAATCTGCGGGTTCCGGAGCAGATTCGCGCGAATATCTTTTTGCGGCACTTTGATGGCTGGGTGAAGGAGCGCGCGGGGGGCAAGGATACGATGCCGAACTTCATCATCCTGCGAATGGGGAACGATCATACGGCGGGGACAACGCCGGGAGGTCCGACTCCGAAGTCGTCGGTAGCGGACAACGATCTTGCGATTGGGAGAGTGGTGGATGCGGTGTCGCACTCGGCTTACTGGGACGATACGGCGTTCTTCATCCTGGAGGACGATGCACAGAATGGCGCGGACCACGTGGACGCGCATCGCAGCCTGGCACTGGTGATCAGCAAGTATGCGCCGCGGGCGAAGGATGGCGCCGCTTTTGTGGACAGCAGGTTCTATTCGACGGTAAGTGTGATCCGGACGATGGAGACGTTGCTGGGTCTGCCTCCGATGAACAACAATGATGCGTTCAGTTCTATGATTGGGTCGCTGTTTACAGGAGATGGAGACCAGCAGCCGTTTACTGCGGATTATTCGAATGAGAAGAATGGCCTGATGTATACGGCGAACGCAGCGACCGCTCCGGGAGCGAAGGCGTCGATGAAGATGGATTTCAAGCATGCGGACCGTGCCGATCCGGTGAAGCTGAACGTTATCCTATGGGAAGACGCTATGGGCGGGAAGCCTGTTCCGGCGATGTTGCTGGAGAAGAGGAAGAAGGCAAAGAAGGATGACGATGACGACTAGTGTTGCTCCGTTTCGATTGAGGCCGTGGTTCAGCGAGAGGCCGTGGGGAAGGAAGAGTTTGCTGCCGTGGTATGCGGAGACGGGCACGACGCAGCTTGTAGGTGAGGCGTGGCTGACAGGACCGCAGTGCGAGGTGGAAGAGGGGGAGCTGGAAGGAAAGACACTGGGCTCCCTTACGACCGAGCTGGGTGGCGAGTTTCCACTGCTGGTGAAGCTACTGTTTCCAAATGAGAAGTTGTCGGTGCAGGTGCATCCGGATGATGCGCAGGCGCAGGCTGCGGGCGAAGCCAGAGGCAAGACGGAGTGCTGGTATGTGCTGGAGGCTGAGCCGGGTGCTTCAGTGATGCTGGGGTTAAAGCCTGGCGTGGATGCAGAGATGCTAGCGGCGTCGGTTGCCGATAACACGATGGAATCTTTGGTGGAGAAGGTTCCTGTATCGGTCGGCGACATGCTGTTTGTCGATGCGGGCACGGTGCATGCGATTGGACCGGGCGTGGTTCTGCTGGAGACGCAGCAGACAAG
>Ga0105248_10006027_pt1 | contig 13308 bp, 8 predicted proteins | sample KBSS34metaG_FD_81524 | JGI IMG/M metagenome (GOLD analysis project Ga0105248, IMG submission 81524) | Switchgrass rhizosphere microbial communities from Kellogg Biological Station, Michigan, USA - KBS S3-4 metaG | ecosystem: Host-associated > Plants > Roots > Rhizosphere > Soil | place... | reverse complement strand
TGTTGATTTTGGTCGTTACGACCGCGATGTGGACGCCCTGACCCAGGAGTTGGAAAATCTGGACCTGCGTTATGACGAATTGCGGCAAAAGGCTATAAAAGCCACTCTTGAGGCAATTGCCAGAGAGTTGGAAAATATTGTCGAGCGGCGTTTGCGTTCGCTCCAGACCCTGGTCAACAATATTTGCGCTCTTCTTAACTTGCCTAATGCGCAACTGGAAATGGGTGAAGGCTCATTCATGGCCGCCTACATAATCGGTCGGGGCAGGGTTAAAGTAGCGAATAATCTCTTCCTCGATGACGAGCCGCTTTCGATTAGTCTGATGTCGACACTGCTGCACGAGATCGGTCACATGGAGCAGGATGCCCTTGTAATACGCCTTATAGCTGACGACCTGGGACTTATTTTTGGTCAGCACTCCAAGGCGTTGCGACCATTAATGGAGCGTTATGCCGATGCTATTGGTTACGCGCCGGACCCTATGTTTTTGCTGGCTGTGCTGCGCCTGCGGAACGACGTGCCACTCTCAGCTGCTGATCGGCACAGGGCAGAGCGTTTGATTGCCGCCAGCTATGAGACGGAACAGGGGCACCACACAGGACGGTTAATAGAGGCTCGACTTAAACATCTAGAAAAATCTCAGGAGACGCTACTCTCCGGCGCCTGCGATTGGCAACTTTTGAGTTGTCTGGCCGACCGCCGGGCGATTGAATCTCTTTTTAAACAGGGTCAAATTCCGGTCGTTGTATTGGAAGAAATAGCCGACTGCCAACAAGAATTTATCGAGATTATGCACGACTATTTGACCCGCAAATACGATGATGTGGTCTTTGTGCGACCATCGTCCAGAGGGGCCGGAGTCTTGCCTACAGCTCTCCTGAGAGGTAAGCGCTATCAGCTCGTGGATCTGGCGCAGAGATGCCTGCGTGGCAACAGTCTTGAGCCTCTATTGTGGATTATTGAAAGGCTCAAACATTTGCTGGTTGAAGTTTTGAAAGAAGAGCAAAAAATCTTACGTTTCCGCCTCACCGATATACGTCGAGCAGGCTATCATGAAGAAGAAGCGTATGTGATCTCGGACCGGGCCGAGGTTATCGTCAAAGCTTTGCGCCAGGGCTGGTACAGGGTTACATAGACGACAACATAAGCTTAGTCTGTGGCTTCGAGGCGAGGCGGCATTTTGCATTTTAGTCGTTGCTTTCTGACGCTGACAGCTGCCTTTGGCGCCGCAGGCATGCTTGCCGCATCGGCTCTGAAAACGCCCGAAATTAAGCAACCACACGTACAGGCGACAGAGGCAAAACTACCGGATGCTAAGTCGGGTCCAGAGAAGAAGCTATCCGGCTACGAAGTTGAGGAAGCTACGGCACTTAACGGTAAATACAGAGTGACCGCCGTTGATGACGCTGTGCGCATAGACCACCATAACTATGGCTATGTCGTCATTAGCCGGGCGCCTACCTGGGATGTTTTTCTCTATCGACCGGACACCAGGGAGTATGCTCAAATCCCTTACAAGGCCTGGCTCAAGACTAATTTGGTTATGCTCACCACCTTGTGGACAATGGAGCTGAAAAAAGCGGAAAAAGAAAAGCGATATCTTAAAAATGGATTGCCCTATGTTTGCTACCACTATCCCAATACCGAGGTATTGAGCGGCTTTTATCGTAGTACCGACAGAGATGAGTTTAAGGATCTGGTCAATAACCGGGCCGAAATACTCTGTCTCGATTACCCTAAAGATATCCATGTCGGTGGTGTCAGCGGTCGCGTAATCGCACTGCCTGAGCTGCAAGGCATTGCTCTGACGGCGGTACGCAAAAGTGCCAAGGTAAATTCGTGGTCACTAAAAAGTGCTTCCACTAAACGACGGAATGACATTTCCTCCACGGTCTTCGAGCTGCCGAAAGGCCTGAAAAAAGTGCCTTTTACGCGCCACCTCTTCAGCAGCGCCACGGAGCGTGACACTATAAACGACATGCTCGGCGATCCTGCTGATCAGAAGTAGTCATAAAAGCTGCCAAAGGAAAAGGCAAGACCTAGGTCTTGCCTCTCCCCTCCACTCGCAGAAAAAATTTATCGGAAGCGGGGGACGAGAAGTACTCAGAGGGGTGGAGCCGGGGGCTTGGCTCAATCTCAGCGGGTGTTTCGTTGCATCCGATGAATACACTTTAAGTCCCAAGTGCACATAAGTTGTTTCCGAGTTGTTAACCGAGGGAAATTTTTTTTGATTCTATATAAGACCGGTGCTGAACTTGTAACCGACCCGGTGTACGGTCTTTATTGGGCTTTCTTCACCGTCCACAGCCAGCTTGCTGCGCAGCTTGGTTATATGCACCCGCACCGTATCCGGTGAACTTTCATTTTCTTCCGACCAGACTTTATCCATGATTTCATTAGCCGAAAAAACATGTTCAGGGTTGAGCATAAAAAATTCCAGCAGGGCAAATTCTCTGGGCAAAAGATGAATCAGTTGTTCGCCGGCCCGGGTAACAGTGCGAGCTTTGCGGTCCATGGTCAAAGTGCCGGCGCTGATTACTTCTGCGGCAGCCGGTTTGCTCATAAAACGGCGCAATAGGGCGCGCAGTCTGGCTGATAGTTCTTTAGGGCTGAAGGGCTTGGTCAGATAATCATCAGCGCCCGAATCCAGGCCCTCGACCTTGCTTGCTATTTGGTTTCTGCCGGTTAGAAGGAGCACCGGTGTGGTCTTACCCGAGTCGCGGAAGCGTTTGCACAGCTCCGGACCGGTAGAATCAGGCAAATTCCAGTCCAAAATAATTACGTCATAGTCGACACTGGCCATTTTTTCCCAGCCGCCCAAGCCCGTGCTCTGGTATTCTACGACGTGTTCGTCCGCCGTCAGCCAGTCATCTATTACTTCACTCAATCTCACGTCATCGTCGACTAGAAGAATTTTTGCCATGGCCTTCCCCAGAACAATTTCTTTGCCGCTATCAATATACCTTTTATGGACGATATTCTTATCGACCCTAATCTTCTTATCCTCGGCGTTTTCTCCGCTGTACGCGGCGGAGCCGTCCCCGGCCAAGAAAAGGAGCGCCCCTAGCGGTCGCAGCTGGCGCTTTTCCCTTTCCCACGCCAGCGCCCTCTTACGACAGGCCGGCAAGGCCGGTAAATCCGGCAATCAGGTGGCCATGGCCCTGATGGCAGCTCAGGATTGCCGCGAGTCGTTGGCACAGCAAAAGAGCCCACAGGGATATCAATTGCTGAGCGTGGCCTGTCTCATGGCCGGTTCAGCGCATAAAAAAGAAGCGCTGGCCGCCGGTCGGGATTTGATTGAGGCCAGTGCGGGCTCCGCCGATATGGCCGATGTTGTCGTGCTGGCGGCCTTTTACAACGGTGACTTTTCCTTTGCTCGCCAGGTCCTGGCTACCTACACCGGCGACGAGGTGCGCATCAGCCACCCCGAGGCCCATGCCATTATGGTTGGGGCCCTGACCCGGCGTGGTGCGGGGGACCTGGCCATGATTTTGGCTGCCAATCCCCTTAGCAATGATGTGCGGGGGCAGGCGCGCAAAATGCTTCTTGAGGCCCTGGTTGAATTTTTCCATCAGAATTATGGCTCGGTCACCACTATCGCCAAGCGCTATCACACAGCATTTGGACTTAAGGGCTTTAGCGAGGAAAATGACTTTGCCGAGACTTTAACTGTTTGCGCAAACCTGCTGATTTTGCGACCCGATCGGGCCAGGGCGCATGCTTTGCTGCTTCTGGACAGACCGGTGGTTGACCCCAGTACACCTGTGCTGGTCGACACCGTCTATTATTCGATGAACCAGCGAGAAGAAGGCCTGAAGCAAATTTTGCAACGCGAGCCCAAAAGCGAAAGAGTGTGTAAGCTTGGCAGAGTATGGATTCTAGATGAAATGTCTCAGCCACGGGACGCGCTCAATGTTCTCAATGACCTGGCTAGAAAGCTTCCGGCTGATGCTGAGGTGCTCTTGCAGAGAGCTAAAATGGAGGCGGAGCTGAACGAAAATGATCTTGCCCTCAAGCATCTGGATCAGTATCTATCCAGTAATCGAAAGTCCGGGCAGGGTTACATACTGCGTGCCCAAATCTATGTACAAAAAAAACAGTGGCAAAAAGCCCTGGCAGATTTAAACAGTGCCGTCGACTGCGGTTATGGTCTTGTTAAGGCCGTACGGGCGAGATCCGCTTGTTATAGCGCTCTTGGCCGTAAGGACCTGTCGCAAAATGATTTAAATCTGGCCGAATCATTTATGCAATGGGTACGCTAAACCAGAAAATTGATCCGTAGCCGATTTTGCTTTCCACAGCAATTTCGCCGCCGTGTGCTTCGACTATAGCTTTGCAAATGGACAGCCCCAGCCCTGATCCGGCTACGTCTATCTCTTTTGCCGATTGGCCCTGTTGAAACGGGGTAAACAACCTGGCAATATCTTCGGCGCTGATACCGGGACCGCGATCTTTGATCATGATTTTTAAAGTGCCGGTAGAATCTTCTGAAGTCGTGACTGTGGCATTGAGTTCTATGGTTTCTCTATTGGGAGAGAACTTGATTGAATTGTGCAGTAGGTTAATAACCACTCGCTTCAATCTTTCTTTGTCGACCATCAGTGGTGGTCCACCGTCAGCTGAAGACTCGGGCCCTTCGTGAGGTTTGAAGTTGTCGTCGCCCTGGAAATGTACTTTGCTTTCTATGTGTATTTGTTTGGCTTCGGCCAGACTTGTCACCGAATCTATAGCTCCGGCCAATATATCGTCCAAAAGGCATGGGTCTTTTTCCAGTTCTAAATGCCCATCTTCGAAGTTATCGATGTCGATCATTTCATTGATCAAATTGATCAAACGATCGCTGTCTTTTTCAGCGGCGCCAATGCGCTTTTTCCCTTTCTCGTTCAACTCGCCATAGAGACCCTTGAGTGCTACCGCCAGAGTGCTTTGAATAGCCGCCAGCGGCGAGCGCAGATCGTGGCTTATCATCTGGGTATAGAGTTTTTTGCGGTCTTCGGCCAGGGTCAGTTTTTTAGCCATCTCATGAAAATTTTGATCCAGATCGGCTATTTCGTCGTCGCCGCCGACGGGCGAAAGCAAGTGTCTCTTTTGACTGAATCTTTTGTAATTGTCGATTAGCGTAGTCAATCTCTGGGTGATGCCCAGGGCAAAGAAGCGCGCCATCGCTACAGTTAGAACAATGCTGCCTAGCACCCCGAACCAGATGGAAAAGATCAGTGCATCGCGCAGTTTTGTTTCGTTACCGGGATTGTTTTCCTGTAAATGCGTTTCTTCAATACCAATTTGTTTGGTCTCGTCCATGAAACTGCCGTAGGCGTTTGAGATTTTCTGACGGTAAGCCATTGGATCGAGCAGGTAGACCATGGCTGAGTCGGATGGGCGGCGAAAGGCCTGGGTCAGCTCGGTCAGATCGCGTCCCGTTTGACGCAGCTTCGTCAGATGTTTGAGGCGCTCAGGACGGTCTGAGTTTGCGCGTTCCAGGGCTTCGTATTTTGCCGGCAGCTTGCCGTAGATGGCGTCATATTGCTCGACAAATCTCTGTCCTCTGGTAGAGCGGTAGGCGGCGAGCGCGATGCCAAGGTCGAGGAAATCTTTTGTCAGGTCGCTGACGCCGGACACAAAAGCCCGTGACCGCGCGAGTTCAATGCCGTCTTTGTGCGAGCGATCGAGGAGAATGCCCAGACTCAAAACAAAGATCAACTCTGCAACAAGCGGCACTGAAACAAGTATCAGTCCCTTCTTGGCGATTGTCAGTTTGAACGGCATGCCTTCCTCAGACCTAAGGAAGACTAGTTTAGACTGAAATTGCTTTTGACTTCAGGCTATCTACTTAAACAAATTTGTAAACTCAAGAAACCAGTGCCCTGGGAAGTCCCGGGAGATAGGCTGGCACAGTTGATGAACTGTGTTGAGGTTGTTCGCCTGTGAGCGACCCGGGCTATTGTAGGAACAGTTACTAGCGCACGTAGGCAAAGCCATGAACATGAACGAAATCGGCGATTTTCAGGGTCTGGTGGGTCGAGTTGACGGCCTTGAGGGCAGAATTGCCGAGCTGGAGAAGACTTTCGCCGCCACCAGCGCCTCTGCGCCAGAGCCTGCGGTTACGCCGAAGCCTGAAGCTGCGCCTGAGCCGGAAGCTTTGCCAGAGCCTGAAGTTGTGCCACCGCTCAACCTTGTCACCCCGCCTTCTGTAAAAAAACAGCAGAACGCAATTCCGGATATGACAATCCAGTTATCTGACGTCAAACCAAAAGAAAAGGCCCCTGCCGACACGTCACTGGAGGAGCGCATCGGCCTCTATTGGTTGAGCAAGCTGGGCATAGGCTTCCTGGTAGTGGGAGTAGCTCTTTTAATTGGCTATTCATTTAAAAACTTCGGTCCCAGCGCCAAAATTGCCACAGGCTTCATCGTTTCTTCTCTTCTAATGGCCGCCGGCGAGTGGATGGAGAAGCGTGACAAAATCCCCTGGTACGCCCGTTTGCTGGAGGGCGGCGCCTGGGCTACCGGCTATTTCACAACCTATGCCATGTATCATGTCCAATCAGTTAAGCTGATTCAGGATCCGCTCACAGACTTGATTTTACTTATGGGTGTTGCTGGTCTGGCGGTGGCCCACGCCGTCAACAAGCGCAGCCAGGTGATGGCAATATACGCTGTCACCCTTGGTTTCCTTACCCTGACGCTAAGCCATCTGACCATGTTTTCCAGCCTTGCCGCCGCACTACTCGTGGCCATGGCCGCTGTTTTAGCCGTGCGACAGAAATGGTATCAACTCTTTTTGTACAGCGTCTTTGCCTCTTATGCGGCATTCCTGGCCAACGGCTCGCTCAGTTTCAGCTTGCATGTAACCCCCGCCTGGGCGCCCTCTGAGAGTCCGGAACAAGCCTTCCAAAAAATATGCCTGACTCTGGCCACCAGTCTCGTAGGCTTTGGCCTGGTGCCGCTTTTTCTTGTGCCCAAAGAAAAGCACCAGGAGCGCATCCTGGTCGTAGGCACCGTGATCAATGCCGGTGCTTTTTGCGCCTTCTTCTTCTCGCGCGCTTATGAATATTTCGGCACGGCCGCCAGCATCTACAATCTGGCCATGGCGGCCTGGTTCTGCGTAATGGCGCTTCTTTCCAGGCGCGCGGGCAATAGTGCCTGTGCCCGGATCAACTCGCTCTTTGCCCTGACCATCGGCACATTTTATTTTGCCGGTGCCAAGGTCGGCCGCACGAGTTGGCTCTACATGTCCTTCGAAGTGGCCATGCTGGCCTGGGCCGGTCTGCGATTCGAGATTCGCTCCTTCCGCTGGTTTGCCCTTGCACTGGCCCTGGTTGTTACCGTCGGCACCATGGTAACTATGGGCTCAGCCGATACCATGACCATTCTGGGCGGCCTGCTGCCATTCAGTCTGGTAGCCGGTCTTTGCGCTATAGCCGCTATCGGAGGTGCGTCATTCTTCCAGAAGCAAAAATCGCTGGAATTGAATGCCTCCCCGCGCGAGCGTAATTTTGCCTTCTACATCTTCTTCAGCATGGCGCTCCTGCTGGCCTGGCTCCTGCCTTTGCCGATGATATCAGTCTCCTTCGGAGCCCTGGGCGCTATGCCGGAGGTCTACAGGACGCCGCTATTGCTAACCTCATGGACTTTGGTCGCCGCCTGCGTTCTGGCTCTGGCTGTGAAGCTGCAGAGCAAATACATGGTCGTTCTAACCATATTTATTCTCGCCCTAAATGGCATTCCCGCCGTTTATCGCGAGCATTTTGCCTGGATCAATTCTGTCGACGCTGTTATTGCCATGTTTGGCGCCGCCTTTGTCCTGCGGCACTACGCCTCAAGATGGAGCGAAACCGCTTCACCCTCGCTTATTCCATTCAGAGTGCAGTTTCTCATAGCCTTCTTCTGGCTGGGACTCTTGCCTTGCGGTGATGCCTGGAGCGGGGAGAAGATGGCTGTGTACTGGGCTGTGCAGGGCCTGCTTGTGCTGCTTGTAGGCATTAAGCTCAAAGATCTTTTCCTGCGCATGATCACACCATTTTCTCTGTCCCTGGTAGCTATCGCAGTCTCCTCCAATCCGCTAGATTGGTGGTTTGTTCTGCCGGTCGTGGCCTGCTATTACGGATCCTGGGCTCTTTACCGCTTTGGTGATAAGGACGCGTTTAAGCAGGGTGAGACGGCCATACGACACCTTTATAGTTGCTCTGCGGCCATTATTTTGCTCTGTCTTTTTGGTCAAAAATTGGAGCGTACTTGGATATCCTGCGCCTGGGCCATACAAGGTTTTGTCACTCTGGCAGTCGGTTTTATGCTGCGCGAAAAGCAAATGCGCGTCACAGGACTTTTTGTTTTTGCCGCCCTGGTAGTGCGAATATTTTTTGTCGATCTGGCCGGTGCTGAGACTATCTACCGTATCTTTGCCTTTATTGTCGCGGGCCTGATCCTGTTGATTTCAGCTTACGCTTATTCATTGTTCGCCAAAAAATTCGATCTTTCAGCCAACGCCGATGAGAATAGAACTGACTCTAGCGACTCTAGCGACTGTAGCGCTGAAAGTAGTCCCACATGATTTCGCTGGCGTCTATGTCCTGACTGGTCACACCGCAAATGTCCTTGACTGAGCTCAACTCAAGCATGCCGGGCCAGGTGTGGCCTCCGCCTTCGATCACATAGAGCGTAACGTCACCAGAACCGTAGGTTTCTTTTTTGACTGTAGTGCCGTCCCGGGCATTGCTGTTGGGCAGTGATGTTACGCTCGGGCTGCCGCCGCAACCGTTATGACCGGTCCAAAATGAAATCATTTCAGGCACTGACATCAGACCCCCCATTCTGGCCAGTGGGCTGTCGATACTGCCCAGACTGCTGAGCCCAAGCGTTTCTCCCAGCTTGCCCAGTTCTTTGTTGCGGCCGTCGCCCCAGGGTAAAAGTGGATCGTCGGTACCGAGGAAAAATACAATCGGCATGCGACCGCCGCCGGACATATTCAGGCCGGAGGCCATCATCGACGAGGACACTACGCCGACTGCGGCGATTTTGTCCGGCATGGCGCAGGCTAGTTTTTGAGAAAAGAAGCCACCATTGGAGATACCACAGGCATAGATGCGTCTTTGATCAATGTTGGCGACGCGCGCCAATTTCTTAATCACTTCAGCCACATAGCCAACGTCGTCGACCCCAGTGGAGCCGTCATTCCAGCGGTTGTTTACACCGTCACCGTAGACTACGATAAAATTTTTGCGCTCCGACAATCCGTTAAATCCGGACATGCCCACCATCATCACGCTGTTCATGCCCAGTCCGTGGAAGGCCAGCACAACCGGTGTCGGTCGGCTGCGGTCGTAACAGGCGGGGATGTGCACGCGGAAAGTCCTGGCCAGGCCATCCACCGAGACGCTGTCGGCGTAGTCATAGGACTTGCCTTTGGCGGCGGAACTTTGTTTTTGATTTGATTGCACACCTGGCTGCCGTGTCTGAGTCTGTTGTGTGGAAGCGGCAGCAGGGCTTTGTTGCTGCTGGTAGACCTGTTGCCCATATCCCTGGGGACTGCGCAGTTGCATGCCGCCCCTTGATGGGGGGCGATAATAGGTAGGTGCGCCGCCTGTCTGTGGTGGCTGCTGTCCTGGCTGGAGATAGGGAGTGCCTTGACCCTGTTGCTGCCCCGCCTGCCCAGGCTGAACGGTGACCCTCCTGGCCTGGCGCGAACCCGGTACAAACTCCCACCTGGTTTGCTGAGCCAGGGTCTTTTCAGCGGCGCCGGCCAGGCTGGTTGCAAGTAGCAACCCCGCGACAGAGACAATGAAGGGGGCTTTCATAGGTTACTCCCGGCGCCTGGCCTATTGGCGGCTTATCGGCGATCTGGCTCTCACTTAAATCAGTTTTGCATGTTAAAAGCGGTAATGGGAATATCTTATTTGAGACTTACTGGTGAGATTAGGGTCTTCTGTTGGCATTTAATCTCGAATATATGAGGAAAAGGCTATGTCCAGGCTAAAAAAGGCGTTGAATCAGGTTCCCCTGGCGCTGTGCTACGGTTTGATGCTTTCGTCTTCCTCGGCCGTCCTGGCTCAGGGCGATGGCAGGTTGCCTCCCCCTCCCATGCCGACTGCCATCAACGGCGCTCCGGCCACGGTTCTTGGCGCCCCGTCTACCTTTTCCCATGCTGCAACTCCTGCTGCCTCCTCTTATGTCGCTCCCCCGGCTCCTGCGGCCGCTCCAGTGGCACCGCCGACCAATGTGGCTGATCTGAAAGTGGAGCCCGGCCCCCTGGAAGAAAAGCGCCGCATCATGCTGGGCCGAATTATGGATGCCAAAAATCAAGGCATGGGCACCAGTACTTACATGATGGCTTTTGACGGCATCGAGCAGCAAGCCAAGAGTGGCGACACTGAAGAAAATATTGCCAAGCGCATGGCTTCGATCAACAACGCCCTGGACGAGCAATTTAAGCGCAGTGCCATCCTCAAAGTTCAGCGCGCCGCCCCGCCTGTGGCTGCGTCATCATCCGGCGGCATGGTCCCCGCGCCGCTTGGTGGTTCGGTCGGCAGCCCCCCCGGCAATACCGACACGGCGGCACTGATTCAGAAGCTGCAAAACAAGTTTGGCGGTCAGATTCCGGCCGGTCTTCAGGACAAGATCCCCGGCGGCGACCCCAGTGCGCTTTTGAAAAATCCTGAAGTGATGGACATCCTCAAGGGTTTGAAAAAATAGCCATCCATCAGTAATTGCCGCCCTCGGTCGACGTTCTCTTGCCACCGGCATTGGTGCTTGTGTTGTTGGCGGTGGATTGGCCAAGGGTATCAACGCTACACCGAGGCACATATAAGATTTAACTATTTTGTATGTCTTCCGGCGGATCTTCCAGGCTCGCAAACTTCTAAAATAAGTGGGTCTTCCCGGGTCTGCTTCTTGATAGGAGAGTCGATATGCCACGCGATTTGCCAGTTGGCAATGGTAACGTACTAGTAAATTTTGACGAAAAATACCGCATTCGCGATGTTTACTATCCGCATGTGGGGCAGGAAAACCACACTGTGGGCCGGGTCAACCATTTTGGTGTTTGGGTGGATGGACAGTTTGCCTGGGTTCAGGACGGCTGGACGATTGATCGCAAATATTTTAAAGAGGCGCTTGTTACCGATGTCCTCCTGCACAATGACAAGCTAAAGCTTGAAATCAGAGTGCATGACATGGTCGATTATTACAACGACTTTCTCGTGCGTGAGTTCCATGTCAAGGACCTGAGCGGCCAGGACCGTAAGGTTCGCCTATTTTTCCATCAGGACTTTTCCATCGCTGAGCACGATGTCGGTGACACAGCTTTCTACGATCCCCGCACGGGAGCCGTCATTCACTACAAGAAGAATCGCTGGTTCCTGATGAGCGCCAGCGGCAACAACAATCAAAAACTGGGCGTAGACCAGTGGGCCATCGGTAAGAAAAATATGGACGGCATGGAAGGCACCTTCCGTGACGCTGAAGATGGCCAGCTAGGCTGTAACGCCATAGCCCAGGGCTCAGTAGACTCCACCGTCTCCATCAACGTCGATGTACCGGCGCGCGGAGAAGGTTTGGCTCACTACTGGATGTGCTTCGGCAAAAACTATGAAGATGTTGCTGCCCTCGATTCTCTGATTAGAAATGAAGACGTCACGCACATTGTGCCGCGTAACCAGAACTACTGGCGCCTCTGGGTCAACCCCGAGCACACCGATTTCCTCGGTCTGCCGACGAAAGTTGTCGACCTCTACAAGCGTAGTCTGCTTATAATCCGCACTCAGGTAGATAACGGCGGCGCAATCATCGCCGCCAACGATCATGATATAACCCAGTTTGCCCGTGACACCTACTCGTATATGTGGCCCCGCGACGGCGCCCTGGTCGCCTACGCTATGTCCAAAGCCGGACACCGCGATATGACCCAGCGTTTCTTTTCCTTTTGTCACGACGTGATCAAAGACAGCGGTTACTTGCTGCACAAATACAATCCGGACAAATCGCTGGCCTCAAGCTGGCACCCCTGGATCCGCGACGGCCATCTCGACCTGCCCATCCAGGAAGACGAAACAGCGCTGGTGCTCTGGTCTCTCTGGCAGCATTTCAGAAAATTCCGCGATATAGAATTTGTCCGCACGGTCTACGACAAACTGATCATCAACGGTGCTGATTTCCTGGTTAAGTACAGAGATCCGGAGACCAAGCTGCCGCGTCCCTCCCATGACTTGTGGGAAGAGCGCTATGGCGTGCATCTCTTTACCGTAGCCAGCGTCATCGCCGGACTTCATGCCGCCGCCAGTTTCTGCCAGGCCCTGGGTGAAGTGGGCCGCGCTAAAACCTATCAGGAAGCCGCTGATGAAGTGCGCGACGCCATGATCAAATACATGTGGAACGACGAAGAAAAACGCTTCTGTCGCATGGCCACGCGCACCGAGGATGGTTACACCCTCGACATGAATATCGACGCTGCAATGTACGCTGTATTTGCTTTTGGTGGCCTCTCTCCCCACGATGAAAAAGTCGTGGCCACTATGAAAGCGATCAAGGACAGACTGTGGATCAAGACCGACGTCGGCGGCTGTGCTCGTTATGAAAACGACTACTACCACCAGATCTCGCAAGATGTTAAAGCTGTGCCGGGCAATCCATGGTTCATCTGCACCATGTGGTTGGCCCAGTATCAAATCGCCGGCGCGCGCAGCCAGGACAATCTGCGCGAAGCCGTTGAAATAATGGAATGGGTCGCCGATCACGCACTACCCTCCGGTGTGCTGGCCGAGCAAGTGCATCCCTATAACAATTCACCACTCTCCGTTTCACCCCTGACATGGAGCCACGCAACATTTGTCACCTGCGTCCTTGAGTATCTGGACAGACGCCGCCAGCTCATGACCGAAAGTGTGTTCTCGCACACGATTGTTCCTGTATAGCCTGGTCGCCCACACTTTTATTCAAGGATATTGGAAAGATGAAAAATGCCGGCAGTACAACCTCCCTGAGCCGGGCGCAAGAAACTCAGTTTACGGCTGATGCCAAACGTTGCATCAGTCTCATGAAACAGGCCACGGCTGCCTACAGTGGTGGCAAAATAAAACGCCACGATCAGCTGGCCGGCGAAGCGCTTAAGCTGGCGCGTCGCATGCAGGAACTGGTAAGCACTGAAGACGCTTCCGATCAAAAGCTGGTCGCGACCGTCGACAAAATGGTGCTCACCGCTGTCCAGGCGCTGGCCTTCAGTTATCTGAATGAAGAAGTGCCCGATGCTAACGAACGGAGTCTGCCTTTATTGGTAGAAGCCCAGACGATTCTGGAGAAAACCGATGAGCCCGACTACTA
>Ga0105248_10006025_pt1 | contig 13310 bp, 9 predicted proteins | sample KBSS34metaG_FD_81524 | JGI IMG/M metagenome (GOLD analysis project Ga0105248, IMG submission 81524) | Switchgrass rhizosphere microbial communities from Kellogg Biological Station, Michigan, USA - KBS S3-4 metaG | ecosystem: Host-associated > Plants > Roots > Rhizosphere > Soil | place... | reverse complement strand
TTCATGGATGTGCAGTGCACACTGTTCCCGCGCGTGGATGTGGCGGTGGTGGGGATCGCACCGCTCACGTCCATGTTTCTGTTCAATGCCAGCAATCGTTCGCGGTTCGATGACTTCCGCGAGCGCGTTCATGATTCCGACGGGCTGTTCATCGATGCCCGAAACGGTGAGGCGATCTGGCGCCCGCTGGCCAATCCACACGATTTGCAGACGGGATCGTTCACTGACACGGCTCCGTATGTCTTCGGCCTGATGCAGCGCGCACGACTCCAGACCGAGTATCAGGACCTGGAGGCCGGCTACGAGCGACGACCCAGCTCATGGGTGGAGCCCTTGGGCACCTGGGGCGCAGGCCCAGTCCGACTGCTGGAAATACCCACCACGCGCGAGACCAACGACAACATCGTCGCTTTCTGGCAGCCGCGCGGCGGGCTCAAGGCCGGCCAGCCATTTAAGACTTCATACCGTCTTCACTGGAGCACCGATCCGGCACCTCGAAATGGCGTGGGGCGAATCTCCGCCACCCGTATCGGCACCAGCTTCGATGGCAAGCGCAGGCTGTTTGTCGTCGACATCAAGGAGGCGGGTACATCGAGCGAGGGGTTGAAGCTGGAGCTCGCGAGCTCGGCGGGCAAGGTCTCGAACCTAAACATTCAGCCTAATCCGATAATCAACGGGCTGCGTGCCAGCTTCGAACTGAATACCGATGACGTCACCCTGTCGGAACTGCGCATGGTTGTGACGAAGAATGGCAAGGCGGTCTCCGAGACCTGGCTGTACCGATGGACGCCATAGCCACCGGCGACGGACCCGGCTCCCTGGATGCCGTTCGCATCCCGCCCGCCCGTGCCGGCGGCCATGGAATGCCCCCGGAAGCGCCGCGGGACATGCCAACCCAGAATCTGCGCAGGGCCCCGGTGACCCAGTTCGATCATCAGCTCGACTGGCGCGTCGCGCTCGCCCGCGGGGTGGCAATCATTGGCACGCTGGCGATCATCGTGTACGGCGTCAGGGAAATGCTCGCCATCGTCCGGGTTACCAACCCGACCGCACTTCAGGACATTATGGTTGGGTTCTTTGCACTGACGCTCAGCTGGATCGCCCAGTCGGCCGCATCAACAATCGCGGGCCTCATTCCCCGCCGGCGGTTGCGTCTGGCGCCAGTAGATCAGCCGTTGGCTCGCACCGCGCTGGTGATGCCGATCTACAACGAAGATCCCCGTCGCACCGCTGCCGCCCTGCAGGCGATGGGTGAAGCGCTGCGCGAATGCGGCGCGGCTGAGGCCTTCGAAGTGGTGATGCTTTCGGATTCCAACCAAGCGACTGCCTGGATCCGCGAGACGCAATCTGTGCGAGGGCTGCGCGAGGCGCTGGCACCGACAATCCCTGTTTGGTACCGGCGGCGCTGGCAGAATGTCGGGCGCAAGGCCGGCAACATCCAGGATTTCGTGGAACGCTGGGGCGGGCGCTACGAATACATGGTAATCCTGGATGCCGATAGCCTGATCGACGGCGAGACGCTGGTTTGGATGGTCCGCGCCATGATGGCCGATAAAACGCTAGGGCTGGTGCAGACTGCTCCACGACTGGTGGGCCGAATCAGCCTGTTTGCGCGGCTCCAGCAGTTCGCGGGCCGCGTTTATGGTGGTGTGATTGCACGCGGCCTGGCGGCGTGGGCAGGGGACGACGGCAACTACTGGGGGCACAACGCGATCCTGCGTATCACAGCATTCGCGCGCGCTTGCGGCCTGCCGCAGCTGGCAGGACGCTCGCCCTTCGGTGGGCACATTCTTTCGCACGACTTCGTCGAAGCTGCACTGATGCGCAGGGCCGGCTGGAAAGTGCGCATGGCCGACAAAGTTGGCGGCTCCTATGAAGAGAGCCCGCCGTCGCTGGTGGATGCGGCCATCCGCGATCGGCGCTGGGCGCAGGGAAATCTGCAGCACGCCAAAGTACTCGGGGCAGCCGGATTGCGCTGGCACAGCCGCATGCACTTTGCATTCGGCATCATGAGCTACCTCTCCTCACCGCTGTGGCTGATGCTTCTGCTGATCGGACTGGCGCTGGCGGTGCAGGGCGCGCTGCAGGAGCCGTCGTATTTCCACTCGGCCTTCCAGCTGTTCCCATCGTGGCCGCGGTTCGATTCAAAACGCATGTTTTACCTGTTTGTGTTCAGCATGGGCGTGCTGTTCACTCCAAAATTCCTAGGCTTTCTCGGCACCCTGCTGAGGCGCAAGGCGCGCCGTCCGTTAGGGTTCATCCGTCTTACGCTCGGCACGGCCTTTGAGGTGGTGCTGTCGGCCTTGTTCGCGCCCGTGCAGATGCTGCTTCAGAGCCGGTATGTGGCTCAGATCCTGCTCGGGCGCGACGCCGGTTGGAATTCGCAGCGGCGCGAAGAGGGGCGCGTCAGTTGGCTCGACGCCTGGCGTTTTCATTGGGGTCACACGCTTGCAGGTCTGGTGCTGGGCGCAACATTCTGGTTGCTCTCACCGGAATTGTTCTGGTGGCTCTCACCCGCATTGCTGGGCCTGGTCATGGCCATTCCATTGTCGGTCGTCAGTGGCAGCACGCGCGTCGGCCGGAGCCTGGCGTGGATGGGCCTACTGGCCACCCCGGAAGAACTGCAGGTACCGGAGATCGTGAAACGCCGCGACGCCTTGTGCCTCGCTGGCGTCGGCGTAGCGGGCGATGCGCTGGGGGATCTGGCGCGCGATACAGCGGCGCGGAACTGGCACATTGAGCTAAATCCGCCGGCACCGGAGCGCCGGCGCGGCGATCCAGATCCTGACCGTTTGACGGCGCAACAAAAGATTCACGAAGCGCGGAGCCTTAAGGAAGCACTGAAGTTTCTCAGCGCCCGCGAGCGCCTCCACGTCGCCGCTGATGCACAAATGCTGCATCAGTTGAGCAGCCTGCCGTAGATCGGATCAATAAATGTACTGAACCGGTAACACCGGTTCACATATCATTCGTGCTTTCCTAGTTTCTGCGTTCGGAACACCTGCCATCGTGTCCCTGACTACCATTACCCGCATCTGGCCGCTACTGCTGGGCATGGGCATATTGATGCTCGGTGCTGGCTTGCAGAGCACGCTTCTCGGCATTCGCGCCACGCTCGAGTCGTTCCCGACGACCATTACGGGCGTTGTAATGGCCTGCTATTACGGTGGATATTTTCTCGGGACGATTGTGGCACCACGCCTGATTCGCAACGTCGGGCATGTGCGGGTGTTCGCTGCGCTTGCGGCGGTCGCTTCGGCCGCGACTCTGGTGCAGGCCGCCTTCGTGCACCCGATGCCGTGGGCTGCCATGCGTCTGGTGACGGGCCTGTGCTTTGCGGGTATCTATGTCGTCGCAGAAAGCTGGTTGAATGGTTTCGCGACTCGGACGAACCGTTCCAGGCTGTTCGCCGTTTACATGGTGGTGCTCTATGTCGGGCTTGGCGCTGCCCAGTTTCTTTTGATCGTGTCGAATCCCGGGACTTCAGCACCATTCATGTTGGTGTCGGGACTTATTTGTTTGGCTACGGTGCCGAGTCTCCTGGCGTCACAATTGACTCCCGAAGTCGTCGTGCCGCGCGCCGTGCCGTTTCGCGAATTGTACGGACTCTCGCCCACTGGCGTCGCCGCAGTTAGCGTAGCCGGGTTGATCAGTTCGATCACTTTCTCGATTGGGCCGGTTTATGCGCGACTAAGCGGTTTGGACACTACAGACATCGCGACCTTCATGGCCCTCAATATCTTTGCCGGCGTCACGACCCAGTACCCCGTGGGCGCGCTGGCCGATCGTTGGGACCGCCGCGCCGTGATGGCTGGCGTCTGCGCGATTGCGACGCTTTCCGCAGGCACCATCGTCGTCTTCCCGGGAATGCCGCATGTACTATTTCTAGTGCTCTCGGCCGTGTTTACCGGACTGGCCCTGACGATCTATTCGCTGGGTGTTTCACACGTCAATGACCGGCTCGAGCCCGCGCAAATGGTCGCTGCAAGCAGCGCACTTCTTTTAATGAATGGCGCTGCCGCAATCTTTGGACCCCTGCTGGCCAGCGGTCTCATGGCCGTCAGGGGGCCTGGGGCGTACTTTGCTGTACTGGCGTCGCTGACCGGGATGCTGACGTTGGATTGCCTGTGGCGCACGACTCGACGCGCTTCAGTCCCGCAGACTCAACGAGGCCCTTTCATCAAGGCGCAGCCGCAGCCGTGCGCATCGGTCAGCAAGCCTCCCTGGCTCGAACCAAAGGCGAATACTGAATAGCTTTTCGGGGCCCCGGACGAAATCACGGCGCTCCAAATCGCCTGCGGATGTCAGACCGGATCGTCAATCGATTTTGCGAGAGGCGTGAATGTCACAGGGCCTGAGGCGGTCATGTGCCAGCAGTCCTCAAGCCGCACCCCAAATTCGCCCGGAATGTAAAGGCCAGGCTCATCCGAAAAACACATGCCCGCCTGCAACGGTGTCGAGTCCCCGTGAACCAGATAAGCAGGCTCGTGGCCGTCCATCCCGATTCCGTGACCTGTGCGATGCGGCAGTCCGGGCAGCTTGTAGCCAGGCCCCCAGCCTTCGCTTTCGTAGAACTTCCGCACCACATCGTCCAGTTGTCCGACCGGAACTCCGATCTTCGCGGTCTCAAGGGCCAGCAGCTGACCACGTTTGACGGTGTCCCAAAGCTTGCGCTGATGCGCGTTGGCTTCCCCCGACACCCACGTGCGGGAAATGTCCGACTCGTAGCCGTGTACCTCGCAGCCGCAATCCAGCAGCACGATTGAACCTTCGTGAACTTCTTGTGGTTTGTTCGAGCCGTGCGGATAAGCGGAGGCCTCATTCAGAAGTACTAGCGCAAAATCGCCCGTGCCACCGAGCTTGTTGGTTACCTCGCTGATGATCGAGCTGATCTGAGTGCTCGTCATGCCGCGTTCGAGGTGCTGGTGTACGTAGCGGATCGCCGCGATCGTCACGTCGTTGGCGGTCTGCATGAGCGAGAGTTCCGCGGGCGATTTGATTAGCCGGCAGGCCCGCACCAGTGCTGCTCCGGAAACGAACTGATACGCGGCACCCGTCTGACGAATGCCATCGGTAATGAAGAACCGCAGGGTGGGTTCGACCGCCACGGTACCGGATGCGACCCCACGGTCGCGCAGGCCTTGGGCCAGGCGTTCGTAGGGACTTTCGTGTTCGTTCCAGGGCCGGACATCGTTCCCCACTTGCAGCGTCTCACGGATGGATGGCTCTTCGAATGCCGGGGTCACGATGATTACTTCACCGTGCGCTGGGATGATTGCCGCGGTGACCCGCTCGGATCGTTGCCAGCGGACGCCTGTGAAGTAATCGAGCGAGGAGCCCGGCTCGACCAACATGGCCCCGATTTTTTGCTCCGCCATCAGCCCTTGCAGCTTGGCTACCCGAGCGTGGCGCTCTGCTGCAGTTATTGGCTTAGCATTGGTCGTGATCGATTGAATATTCGCCACGTCCGATGAAGACGGCGGCGAAGCGGCTCTAGCAACACCCGCCCCAAGCAGCGGCGCGGCTCCCAATGTCTTGAGCACGGTCCGTCGTGTGAGTTTATTCATTGGTTTTCCACTCTTTATAATATTGGGCAGTAACTGCGGAAATCCGAGGCTAGCTACTCTTGGATCCTTTGACTAGGCGGTCGGTGATCCGCGCGACGTGCTCTCCCTGGTAGCGGCACATGTCCAGCTCCAAAGCGGTTGGCATGCGCGCTTCTGTGCCCCCGCCGGCGACACAGCTCGCACCGTAAGGGCCGCCTCCGGTAATTTCCCGCATCGTCGAAAGATCCTTGAATGTGTAGGGGAGGCCGACCACGATCATCCCATGGTGTAGCAGCGTCAGGTGAAAGGATGTAATCGTCGTTTCCTGTCCGCCATGCTGGCTGGCAGTGCTGCAAAACACGCTGCCGACCTTCCCGACCAGCGCATTGCGTGCCCACAATGGACCGGTTTGGTCCAGAAACACGCGCATTTCGGCCGCCATGTTGCCGAAACGCGTCGGCGTACCAAATATGATTCCGTCGTAGTTCTCGAGCTCATCTGGCTTGGCGACGGGCGCGGGCTGGTTCCTCTTCATGCCCGAGCCCTCTGCCACTTCTGCCGGCACCAGCTCCGGCACCTGTTTGATTTCAACCTTGCAGCCCGGAACCCGGGTAGCGCCCTCTGCCTGCGCGCCCGCCATCGCCTCGATGTGTCCCCAGCTGCTGTAGTAAAGAACAAGTATGCGGGTCATAAAAGGCTCCTTGGAGCAGCGTTATTTGAGCTCGAAGTGGCGCGCCAGAAACGCGCCTACCAGTTGGTTGTAGAGGTTTGGATTGTCCAGATTCGCAAGGTGCCCCGCGCCGGGTATGGTAACGCGCTCCGCGGCGGGCAGGCGTGCAGCGAGAGAGTCTGCTGCTCGCGCGCGCGTCGGCAGGTCGAATTCCCCGGTGAGCACGAGCGCCGGTGCTCGTACTGCCTCCGGCTGCACTCGGGGTGGCGGATCCAAGTCCACCGTGAGGTCCGTCAGTTCGCGGCCCGGATACCGCTCAACCATGCCTGCCAATGCCGCATGCGCGCTGGGTTCTTTCGTCACCAAACGCGTCAGGGGGTGTTCGGTCCACGCGCGGCGAAAGGCCTCCATGCCTTTGCTGCGCGCGAGCGTCCGGAAACGGGGCAGGGCGTCTTCATCGGCGCTGGCGTCGATATCTGGCGGCCCATCGAGCACGACACACGCAACGCGCTCGGGAGCCGATTGCGCCAGACTGAGTACCGGCCTTGTGCCTTGTGACATGCCGACCAGTGCCACGCGGCTGCCACCGAGCCGGCGGCAAATCGCCTCCAAGTCGGCAGCATCCGCGCCCAGTGAGGGAGTGCCCGTCGACAGGCCAAATCCACGTCGGTCGTAGCGCGCCACCCGGAATCGGGTCTGGAACGACTTGCTTTGCGCCTCCCACATCTGCAAATCGAGTGTCCAGCCGTGCACCAGAACCACGAGTGGTCCGGCCCCCGCAACGCGATAGCGAATCCGCGCGCCGTCCACATCCAGGTACTGATCGCCTTCGCGCCTGCCTGGCAGGCCATTGACGGGCGGAGTTGCAGTGGCAGGAGTCAATTCGATGTCCCGCTACCGCAGCGCATTGAGGGACAGACCGGGTACCCGAGCAATTTCCGCGGAAATTTCCTGGCTCGCCTTGCGGAGGATCGGTAATCGCTCGCGGATCAGGCGCGCTTTGCTGATGCGCCTCGAGTGACTGGAACTGTTGAGCGCTGCGACGATCTGCCCTTGCAGATCAAATATTGGCACCGCCACGGCGACGACCCCGTAGGCAAGCTCATCCTCGACGGCCGAGTAGCCCACGCGACGGCAGGCCATGATCAGCTGGCGGACTTTGCGGCGATCGGTGACGGTGCGGTCGGTAAGCGCCACAAAGTCCTGGGTGCTGAAGTAGCGGTTGAGTCGATCGGCGCTGAGGCCAGCGAGTAATACCCGCCCCATGGATGTGACATGGGCCGGGAATCGACTTCCAACATGAGCTTCAAGGCGCAGCAAGGTGCGCACAGAGGCCCGTGCAACATAAACAATGTCATTGCCGTCCAGCACGGATACGGCGGCCGAGTCGTCGGTCACCCGCGCTAGTTCCTCGAGATGGGGCTGTGTGAGCCGGTCGATGTCCATTGACTCGATGTAGGCGGCGCCGAGTTCAAGCACCTTGGGGCGCAGGAAGAATGAACGGCCCTTGCGCATGACGTAGTTCAATTCCTCGAGCGTCAGTATGCAGCGGCGCGCGGTGGCCGCCGGCATGCGCGCGCGAGCAGCAATTTCGCTCAGCGTCAGGGCTGCGTGCTCACGGGTGAAGGCTCGGATAACCGCGAGTCCCTTGGCCAGTCCACCCATGGTTTCCCGGCGGTTGGCGGCTCGTCTTCTTTTTTTCGGCCCCATTTGAAGACAGTCTATTTCGGTGCGGCCGACAACGGAAGTCGGGTACCGTCCACTATTGACTTTGGCGCGTGCACCAGACCAGTATATTCGATACGCGACGGAACTTTCGCTATGCGAAAAGCGCTCACTGGAGTGACACAGGTTTGAAAATCGGGCGCCAGGGACAGGTGGCTTCGGCAATATCGGCTGCCAACCCCGATACCATCGTGGTGCGGGGCCTCGATCTGTGCCGTGAGCTTATCGGCAAGATAACCTTCACCGAGCACGTGTGGCTGTTGGTCACCGGGCGCCTTCCCAGCGATGCGCAGAGGCAGGTCCTGGACGCGGCGTTGGTGGCCATCGCTGAGCATGGGCTGGTGCCCAGTGTAGTCGCCAGCCGGATGACCCTGGCTGCAGCGCCCGAATCCTTACAGGGCGCCGTGGCCGCTGGGCTCCTCGGCTGCGGGTCGGTAATCCTCGGTGCGGCGGAGGCGGCGGCCCGATTTTTTGCCGAAATCGCGGTGCGAGCCCATGGAAATCAGATCGAAGCGGCCGCTGAAGCCACCCTGGAGGAACTGCGCGCTGGCAAACGCCCGGTTCCCGGTTACGGGCACCCGCTACACAAGAAGAGCGATCCGAGGGTGGTCCGGCTACTGGAACTGGCAGCGAACGTTGGTGTCTCCGGGACCCACGTGGCAATCGCCCGGGCGGTAGAAAGGCTGACGCTTAAAGTTACCGGCAAGCCGTTGGTCATGAATGTCTCGGCGGCGATAGGCGCCGTCATGCTGGACGCGGGTTACCCGTTGCTGGCCGTCAAGGGGGTACCGATTCTCGCGCGAACCGCCAGCCTGATCGGGCATCTTCTGGAAGAGCAGCAACGGCCAATTGGCTTTGCGCTGGCTCACTCCGGCTCATCGGCCGCAATCTATGACGGTGACAAGCCCGCTGGATTCGTACCGAGCGACGGTGGCTGATGAACGCCTCGCAGGTGCTGAGCGGGATTCGGGTGGTGGAGCAGGGCACTTTCATCACCGGACCCTGCGCCGGAATGATGCTCGCCGATCTGGGTGCCGATGTCATCAAGGTCGAAGGCGCCGCCGGCGATCCGTACCGGAACTATCAAGGCGCGTTGTATTCACCGCATTTTCAGGCCTACAACCGTAACAAGCGCGGCCTGGTCTGCGATCTGAAGGATCCCGCAGACCGCGATATCTTTGATCGGCTCATTGCCAAGGCCGACGTCTACATCCAGAACTTCCGTCCCGGAACCGCGGAGCGGCTCGGTGCGGGTCTGGATCGATTGCACCAGATCAACCCCGGGCTCATCTACACCTCTATTAATGGCTTCGGATCCAGCGGTCCCTACGCCGAACGGCCCAGCTACGACTCGGTAGCACAGGCGCTCTCGGGATTCCTGAGCGTGGTCGTTGATGCTGATCGGCCGCGCTTTCTCGGTCCCGCATTGGCGGATGCCATCACCGGGATCTATGCCGCCTACGGGATTCTCGGCGCCCTGCTGGAGCGCTCGCGCACCCATGCCGGCAAGCATCTCGAAATATCGATGCTCGAGGCCATGGCGCATTTTGCCGTCGAGCCTTTTGCCGCCTTCTTTGCGCTTGGCGTGAACCCGAAATCCTCGGATCGCCCGCGCTTGGCGCAGGCCTACATTCTGCGCACCGCCGACGGCCAGCTGCTGGCCATCCATCTGTCATCGCTGGAGAAGTTTTGGACCGGTTTGATAGCGGCGACGGAGGCGCAGCACCTGGCGCGTGATGCGCGCTTCAGCGTTCGATTGGCGCGTATCGACAACTACGAGGCGCTCGGCGAACTACTCGATGCGGTCTTCCGCACCAGGCCGCTGGCGGAATGGGCTGAACGCTTAAGCCAGAACGACGTCCCGTTTGCGCCAATTAATAGTGTCGAGACTGTCGTCGCTGACCCGCAGGTCCGTCATCTGGGGCTGATGGTTCCGGTCGAAGCACGAACCGAGGGCGGTCATTTTGCGGTGCGTCCGCCGTTTCGGTTCGACGACCAGCATGCGTCGACCGTCAGGGCCGCACCCACGCTGAACCAGCATGGCGATGCCATTCGAAGTGCGCTGCTGGCGAGCAGGAACTGGCCATCGGCACAGGCCACGCGCTTGGCCGACGCCGCAACCGCATGAGAACACCAGTGGAAAAACTGCTGCCAACGACTCTGGTGGGCAGTATGCCGCAGCCCGAGTGGCTCATTGACCGACAAAAACTTGCCGGGCGATTTCCCCCGCGCGTGCGTGCTAAAGAGCTGTGGAGAATCCCGGAGCCCTATTTGGCGGAAGCCCAGGACGACGCGACGATACTGTCGATCCGGGCGCAGGAGGCGGCCGGCATCGATATTGTCACCGACGGGGAAATTCGCCGCGAGAGCTATTCCAATCGCTTCGCCACCGCCCTGGAAGGGGTGGATTTGGACAACCCCGGCACAGCGCTGGATCGCAGCGGACATCCCAATCCCGTTCCACGGGTGATCGGCGAGATTCGGCGCAAGCATGCCGTGTGCGTGGAGGACCTGAAATTCCTGCGCTCGCACACGGATCGGGCCGTCAAAGTCACCGTGCCTGGGCCTTTCACGATGGCGCAGCAGGCGCAGATTGATCACTACGGTGGCAGCCGAAAGTTAGCGGCGATGGACTATGCCACTGCGGTCAACGCGGAAATACGCGACCTGTTCGCAGCCGGCGCCGACATCGTGCAGATTGACGAACCCTACATGCAGGCACGACCGGAAGAGGCGCGGGAATTCGGGTTGGCTGCGCTAAACCGTGCGCTAGAGGGTGTAAAGGGCACGACCGCAGTGCACATCTGCTTCGGTTACGCCGCGATCATTCATTCGCGGCCTTCGGGCTATTCATTTCTGGCGGAACTGGCGGGCTGCAGCTGCCGGCAGATATCGATCGAGACTGCGCAGTCCAATCTCGATTGCGCGATTCTGCGGGAACTGCCTGGCAAGAAAATCATGCTCGGCGTGCTGGATCTGTCCACCTCCGAAGTCGAATCGCCAGAGTTGGTAGCAGAGCGGATACGACGTGCCCTGCCGCACATCAAGGCCGAGGATCTCATCATCGCCCCTGACTGCGGCCTCAAGTATCTGCCGCGCGATGCCGCCTTCGGCAAGCTCAAGTCCATGGTCGCGGGAGCGCAGCTAGTGCGCAAGCAATTGCAGAACGCAGTTTCATGACATTCGTGTTCGGGAAAAATCTAGGGAACTAGAAAAAGGGGAAGTCATCATGCCTATCACGCTGCGCCGAGTTTTGTCTTTGGCCGCATACGCATTGAGTGTCATCGCCTGCGGAATGCCCGCCGATGCGCAGACCCAGGTGGCCACGGAAGTGCAAAGCAGTAGCGAACTGGAGGAGATCGTAGTCACGGCGCGCATGCGCGACGAGTCCATCCAGGCGGTGCCCATTACCATGAATGTGTTCACCGCTGAAACGATCCAGGCGGCCGGCATCGAGAGGCCGGCTGATTTCATTGCGCTGGTGCCCAACGTAACGATCGTTGAGACACAGAACATCGGTAACTCCTTTATTACCATCCGCGGAATCTCGCAGGCTCGCAATAGCGAACCGTCCGTGGCCGTGGTGGAAGATGGCGTGGTGCAGTCCAACCCGTATCAGTTCAACGAAGAGCTCTACGACGTCAAGCAGATCGAGGTGCTCAAAGGTCCGCAGGGCGCCTTGTACGGAAGAAATGCCATTGGCGGAGCGATCCTCATCCAGACGGCCGACCCTTCCGACCACTTCCAGGCCAGCACACGGCTCGGCATCGGCAATGGGACGTCCGAGCGCGTGCAGGGGATGATCAGCGGCCCAATTGATTCTGGCGGGACTCTGAGATACCGCCTGGCTGCGAATTACTACAACACCGACGGCTATATCGACAATGCGTACCTGAACCAGAATTCGGATCCCTTCAAGGAATACTCGGGTCGCCTTCGCCTGCTGTGGAAGCCGACCGACCGATTCAGCGGCGATCTGCGCGTCTATTACGACCGCGTCGAGACTACCGCCTACTATTTCGTGATTCCCCGCAGCGACGAGTCCAATCCGTTCTCTGATTTCTTCACGCCTGGAGACGCCAACAATACGACCTCGCCCATCCAGAACAACAATCTGGGCATGGACAATCGCGACATTCTCGACAGCGCGCTCAAGCTCGACTTCGGGCTAAATTACGGCACCATAACCTCGGTTACGGACGTCAACCACACCGAGGAAATCGACACCGGGGATGCTTACGACTTCCGCCCCGTCACGACCTCGGTTCTCTATGCGCTTACGGGCGGGATTCCAGCCGCCCTCGGCGGCCCATTCGACGAGAGCCAGAGTCAGTACATCGATGTGAAGACCTGGAGCCAGGAGTTGCGTTTCACCTCGCCCAAGTTGGGCGGCTTCTCCTGGATCGCCGGCGCCTATTACCTGCATACCGATCGGTTCATATCGACCGGCAACCTGGCCGATCGCGGGCTGGGCGTACCGGCGGTTTATCACAACCCGATTGTCGATCCGACCAATCCGTTCGCGACGAACACCAACCAGACATTCCTGGCCGACAGCCAGCACAACGATGCCTGGGCCGTGTTTGGCGATGCCACCTATGCGTTCAACCCGCAATGGGAGCTGGACGTGGCGGTGCGCTATGACCAGGACGAGCGCCGCAACACGACCGATACTCCTCCCCAGTTCCTGCCGTCCACCTCGGCCCAAACCGGCGAGGTGCGCAAGGAGACCTTCAGCGCGACGCAACCCAAGGCCACGTTGCGCTACATGCCCAACGAGAACCTGACCTTTTACGGCGGCTGGAGCCGCGGGTTTCGCAGTGGCGGCTTCAACCAGACCGGTGTGGGGGACGTGGCGATTGCCAACGGCGTCCTGGGCGTCAACGACCTGTTCCAGGCCGAGATCGCGGACACCTACGAGATCGGCATGAAGAGCCTGTTCCTTGATCGAAAGCTCTCGGTGGATGCGGACGTGTTCCACACCAAGTCCACGAATGGATACTTCTTCGTCTATATCGCCGCGGACTCTACCCAGAACCTCGGCAATCTCGATGCCACCTACAAGGGCGCCGAGCTTTCCGTGAGCTGGCGGCCCGTGGACCGGCTCGAGCTCTACGCCGCCTACGGCTACACCGACAGCCGTATAACCGCGATGGCGGATCCGACCGTGGTTGGCAACGAGGCGCCGCTGGTCTCGCGCGACACGGTCAATGCCGGGCTGCAGTATCGCCAGCCTTTCAGCAACGGCCTGAGCGGGACAGTTCGTGTGGATTACAGCAACATCGGGCGCACCTGGTGGGAGCCCTACAACATTACCTCGCGCGATCCGGTATCGTTGGTCGATGCGCGCCTCGGCGTGGAAGGCGCCA
>Ga0105248_10006023_pt1 | contig 13311 bp, 11 predicted proteins | sample KBSS34metaG_FD_81524 | JGI IMG/M metagenome (GOLD analysis project Ga0105248, IMG submission 81524) | Switchgrass rhizosphere microbial communities from Kellogg Biological Station, Michigan, USA - KBS S3-4 metaG | ecosystem: Host-associated > Plants > Roots > Rhizosphere > Soil | place... | reverse complement strand
TCCCATCGCCTACGGCATGAGCCGCTTCGCGCCGGCCCAGCGGCAGGTCCTGCTGATGGCGGTGATCCTGCCGTTCTGGACCAGCTTCCTGATCCGCATCTACGCCTGGATCGCGATCCTGAAACCGGCCGGCCTGCTGAATCAGGCGCTCGGCGCCCTGCACATCGCCCCCCTCACCCTGCTCAACACCGACGCCGGCGTGCTGATCGGCCTGGTCTACGCCTACCTGCCGTTCATGGTGCTGCCGCTCTATGCGGTGCTGGAGAAGCAGGACGAGAGCCTGATCGAAGCCGCCTGCGATCTCGGTTGCACGCCGGCCCAGGCGTTCTGGAAGGTCACCTTCCCGCTCTCCCTGCCGGGCGTCGCGGCCGGCGCCCTGCTCTGCTTAATCCCCATGGTCGGCGAGTTCGTGATCCCCGACCTGCTGGGCGGCTCCGACACCCTCATGCTCGGTCGCACCATCTGGACCGAGTTCTTCTCCGACCGGGACTGGCCCGCCGCCTCGGCCGTCGCGATCGTGCTGCTGGCGACCCTGATCGCGCCCATCGCCTGGTTCCAGCGCCAGCAGCGCAAGGTGCTGTCGTGAGAAGCGGCCCCACCCTGTTCAACCGCGCCAGCGTCGGGCTGGGACTGGCCTTCCTCTACGGGCCGATCGTGTTGCTGGTGCTCTATTCGTTCAACGCCAGCCGTCTGGTGACGGTCTGGGGCGGGTTCTCGACCCGTTGGTACGGCGCGCTCCTCCGTGACGATCAGATGCTCGACGCGGTCTGGGTGACGCTGCGGGTCGGGCTGATCTCGGCGACCTTGGCGACCGTGCTGGGAACCCTGGCGGCCGTGGCGCTCGTGCGCGCCGGCCGCTTCCGCGGACGGCCCCTGTTGTCCGGGATGATCTATGCGCCGCTGGTGATGCCCGAGGTGATCCTGGGCCTGTCTCTGCTGCTGCTGTTCGTGGCGCTGGGCGTCGACCGGGGGTTCTGGACCGTGACGCTCAGCCACGCGACGGTCACGCTCTGCTACGCCACCGTGGTGGTGCAGGCGCGCCTGTCGTCCTTTGACCTAAGCCTGGAGGAGGCGGCCCAGGATCTCGGCTGCACGCCGCTCTCGGCCTTCCTGCAGGTGACCCTGCCGAACATCGCGCCGGCGGTGGCCGCCGCCTGGATGCTGGCCTTCACGCTGTCCCTGGACGATCTGGTGATCGCCAGCTTCACCTCGGGCCCGGGCGCCACGACCCTGCCGATGCGGCTCTACAGCCAGGTGCGCCTGGGGGTGAACCCGGAGATCAATGCGGTCTCGACCCTGCTGATCGCGGTGGTGACGCTGGGCGTGATTGCGGCCGCCTTGATCCAGCGCCGGCGCTCACAGTCGGCCTAAGGCCGTCGTCGGATTAGGCCAGGGTCGCGGTCTTCCGGCGCTGCGCGCGGAGCGCCAGGCCGAGGCCGCCAAAGCCCATGATCATCATCGTCCAGGTCGCAGGCTCGGGGACGACCGTACTCTGGGTCGGAGGACCGGAAACCGGCGGACCGCAGTCGGTCACGCAAGGGGGGTCGCCGCCACCTGAGCCGCCATCGCCGGGAGGCGTGGGATCGCGGGGCGAGAAGCTGTTGAAGAAGGGCGGAGGACCGCCGCTGCCGCCGCCCGGGCTGCCGCAGCTGATCAGGCAGGGATTGCCGCCGCCGGCGCCGGGACCGATGCCGCCATCGTCGCCGCCGTTACCGCCGATGCCGGGGCCGGTCGGACCACCGTCGCCGCCCGTACCACCGTTGTCGACGCCGCCTGTGCCGCCGGTCCCACCGTCGCCGCTGGTAAACCCGCCGCCGCCACCGCCGCCACCGCCGCCACCGGAGCCGCCGCCGGCGCCGCCGCCGAAGCCACCCGCGCTGCCGCCGTCACCGCCGGAGCCGCCGTTGCCCGCGACCTGCGAATTGCCGCCGCCGCCGGAATTGCCACCGTCGCCGCCGGCCTTGTCGCCGTCGCCGCCGGCGCCGGCGCCGGCGAAGCTGGTCAGCAGCATCAGGCCATTCTCGCCGTTGGGCATGAAGCCCTTGCCGCCGTCGTTGTTGTTGTCGCCCGGGCCGGAATTGCCACCGCCGCCGCTCGGAGGCGGCGGGCCGCCGCCGCTGATCGGGCCGCCGCCGACCCCGCCGTTGTCGGCCACATGCACGCCATCGTCCGACGGCGGCGCGTTTTGTTGGGTTTCGAGCGCGGTGTCCCCGCCGCCCTGGCCGCCGGACTGCTGCTGCCCCCCGTTGGGCGCCTCGTCCTGATGGTGGGTCTGGCCGCCGTTCGAACCGAAGGCCATGGCAGACGCAGCCACGAACGTCGCGATCACGCCGGAGACGAGTCGCTTTCCGTGTTTCGATCTGAAACGAGGGCTGGTCATGGCGTTCACTTTGCAAACATCATGCAAAGCCAAGCTTTTAGCAATTATGATCAACTTATAGGCGAATTAGGCATAACTTCCTCACGCACCCGCCAGCAGGCGAAAATTTCAACCCTGATGCTTGATAAGTTGACCTAGAGCGCCGGGACTTTGTCGAACCACGGACGGGCTTGTTCGAGCTGTCCCGCAAGGCGGAAAAGTGTCGCCTCAGCGCCCATGCGCGCCACGAACTGGATCCCGATCGGCAGGCCCGCGCGGCTCTGGGCGAGCGGTACGGTCATCGCCGGTTGTCCAGTGTTATTAAAGGCTTGGGTGTTCGGCATGAAGGCGAACGTGCGCTGGCCGATCAGCTTGGGGTCCTCGAAGAGCGAGCCGATCGGGATGGCCGGGCTGCCGAGGGTCGAGAGCAGCAGAACGTCGTAGGCTTCGAACAGCTGCGCCTGAGCGCGGGCGTAGGCGTGCAGGGTCGCGAGACCGCGCACATAGTCCGGCGCGCCCACCGTAGCCCCGCGACGATACGTCGCCATGGTCAAGCTCTCGACCTCCCCGTCGGCGAGCGGGCGGCCCCGGCGTTCAGCCTCGGCGTTGAGCGACGCGGTGATGCTGGCGGAGATCACCGCTCCCGCGGCGGCCTGCATGGCCATCACGTCGCCGGGGATCGCAGCCTCCTCGACGTCGTGGCCCAACTGCTCGCAAAGCCGCGCCGCCTCGCGTACGGCGGCCTCGCATTCTGGGTCGAGCCCGGGCGCCTGCATGGCCCCGAAGAAGGCGGCGATCCGCAGGCGACCCGGCTCGCGCGCCGCCTCTTCGGCGAACGGCCGATCCGGCGCGGCCAGGAAGTAGGGGTCGCCGGGTTGCGGGTGGCAGGCGACGTCGAGCAGGGCGGCGCTGTCGCGTACCGAGCGGGTCACGGCGTGCTGGATGGAGGCGCCCGCCCAGCCCTCACCGAGCGGCGCGAAGGAGACCCGGCCGCGCGAGGGCTTCATGCCGAACAGGCCGCACGCCGAGGCCGGCGTACGAATCGAGCCGCCGCCGTCGCTGGCGTGAGCGGCCGGCACGATCCCCGCCGCCACCGCGGCCGCCGCCCCGCCCGACGACCCGCCGGGGGTGCGCGCCAGGTCCCAGGGATTGCGGCAGACGCCGAGCAGCTCGGACTCGGTGACCGGCCACAGGCCGAACTCCGGGGTGTTGGTCTTGCCGAAGATGTTGAGCCCCGCGGCCTTGTAGGCGGCGGTGAGCGCGCTGTCGGCGCTCGCCACGTTCTGCGCGAACATCCGCGAGCCCATGGTCGTGGGCGTGCCTTCCATGGCCGCGCCGAGGTCCTTCAGCAGGAAGGGCACGCCACCGAAGTGGCCAGGCGCCGCTGGCGTCGCTCGTGCGCGATCGGAGAAGTCCTGGGTGACCGCGTTGATTTTCGGGTTCACCTGCGCCATGCGAGCCGTGGCCGCGTCGAGCAACTCCTCGCGCGACACCTCCCGGCGCGCCACCAGCTCGGCCAGCCCGACCGCGTCGTGGTGGCGATAGTCCTCGAAATCCATGGGCCGATCCTTCGCGCGCCTGTGCGCCCAAGCAAGCACAGGCCAAGCTCAGAACCAACCTCGGCGTCTCAAGACAGGCAGTCCCGGTCAGTTCAGGCCGCGGCCGTTCGCCTATGCGCGCGCAGCGCAGCGCCCAGGCCGCCGAAGCCGAGCAGCATAATCGCCCAGGTCGCCGGTTCGGGAACGCCGGTCGCGGCCGGCACGAATGAGTTCGTCCAGTTCGTGCCGGACGCGCTGGTCACCGTGAAATCGTCGAGCGCGACCCCACCGACTTTCACGCTGGAGATCCCAGTCCAGTAGAAGGAGTCCACCAGGTCGGCGACCGCCTCGCCGCCGGTGCTCGAGACCGCGCTCGCGCCCACCTCGACAACGAGCGGCGCCTGGAATCCCGCCTGGACCTGCACCGTGGCCTGGTACAGGCCGAACGGCGAGCCTTGGTAGCCGCCGAGGTCGTTGTTGTGCGCAAAGGCGTTGATGTCGTAGGCGCCGCCGCCGAGGTCGGCCTGAAGTTGCCAGCGCCCCTCGGCCCCATTGACCCCGTCGATGCCGCCCTCCACCAGCACCCCGAAGGTGACGTCCATGAGCGCGCCGGTGGCGACCCCCGGCGCGCTGAAGGTCAGCAGGTCGCGAAATGCGCCCGCGCCCGTGGCGTTCCCCTGGTTGATGAAGTGGCCGTAGAGGTGCATCGCGCCGAAGGTGACGTCTGACGTGGCCGATCCCGCCCCGCCGAAGCCGCCGATGGCGAATCCGTCGGCATGCACCGGCCCCACCGAAGACTCGACAATGTTGTCGACCGGCGCGCAGCCCGCCATGGGGACCGGGCACGAGAAGCTGGGCGATATGATCGCGCGGGCCTGCACACCCGGAACAGGTATGGCGTGGGCGGCCGGCGCCGCGGCCAGCACAACGGTGGCCGCAGCCGCGACGCTGAAGGCGAGGGCCCGCGTCGCCCGTCCGTTCCTCATCTGAAATCGTGTCGTCGCACCCATGTCAGCCACCCTGCCTGAAATCAAAAACCGGCGCTCAGACTGGGGGTCGGCGGACGCAACTCACAGGTGCGACGGCATGCGCCCGGAGGCGAATCGATGCGAAACGAAGCGACAGCGGCGCGACTTCAACTAGCTGGGGAAATCGACGCCGGGCTCGGGTCCGCGGGCCATCGACTGGAGGAACGGCATCAGGAGCAGCAGATCGCCGCCGGCGGCGTTCGCAGCCGGTCCCACGTCGCGCAGCAGATGGGCGGCGATGGCCGGCGATATGGCGCCCTCCGGCGCCAGGGGACTCTCCAGGGCGAGGTCTTTCAGACGTTCGGCGTCGGCCTCCGGATCGTCGCTCAGCAGGCCCGTCCGTTCCATCAGGACCGCACACGCCATGGGTGCGCCGCCGCCGCTGCGTTGAAGGGTGAGGCCGAGGCCATCCATCACGTCGGCGCGGTAGCGCATGACGGCGTTGAAGATCACGAACAGGAACACCCCGGTCGCGGGATCGGCGCAGATGCCGAAGATCTGGGTCCGCGACGGGAACGCCACGCCCTTGAACCGCATGTCCCCGACGGAGAGCTGGAAATTCAACAGCCCGTTCGCGCCGCGCCGGATGAGGATGCGGTCGTGGATGAAGCGGCCCGGGTGCTCTGAACTGGGCCGCGTCGAACGCCAGAAGCCTTCATAGCCGGCGCCCGTCATCGAGGTGGTCAGCACCGCCTCGCGCACCACTTCCTCCGGGAGCCAGTCTTCCGGGCCGGTCGCCGGCGCGCTGGCTTCGGCGATATCGGCGACACCGAGCAGTTGACGGAACGCTTCGAGGTCGCGGTCCCAATCCAGTTCGGTGAAGCCGGCGCGCCGCGCGGCGATCGCCGTGGAGAGGGTGGTGAGATTGTGCCCGGTCGGCTTGTTCACGCCGGAGATCCAGCGCCCCACCACGGACTTGTCGACCTGCAGTTCCGAGGCCAGGCCCGCTCGGCTGATCGACAGCGCCTTCATGGCGAGAGTCAGTTTTGCCGGAAAATCGTTCGCCGCCATCTTTCTCCCAGTATGTCCGAGTTTGCTCCAGCGTGTCCGCGATGAAACTGAACACGGCCTTAGACCTGCACCAACCCGCACGGTTGCAAAGCCTTATCGCTTCATCGGATAAGCGCCGGATCGGCCGCCGGATTAGCTCAGCTGGTAGAGCAGTGGTTTTGTAAACCAAAGGTCGCGGGTTCGAGTCCTGCATCCGGCACCAGCCTTCGCGTGCAAAGCACGCTACGGCTCGGCAAGCCCTTTCCAGCGAAGGCGGGCTACAAGGCGCCATGCGAATCTTCATCGACGCCGACGCCTGTCCGGTGAAGGACGAGACCTACAAGGTGGCCGCCCGCTACGGCCTGACCACCACGGTGGTCTCCAACAGCTTCATCCAGATCCCGGCGTCGAGGATGATCGACAGGATGATCGTCGACGCCGGGCCCGACGTGGCCGACGACTGGATCGCCGAGCGCTGCGAGCCGGGCGACATCGTGGTCACCAACGACATCCCGCTGGCGGAACGGGTGCTGAAAGCCGGCGGCGCGGCGATCGCACCGAACGGGCGGCTGTTCACCCCCGACAGCATCGGCTCGGCCCTGGCCGGCCGCGCGATCGGCGAGCACATGCGTTCGATCGGCGAGGTGACCGGCGGGCCCAAGCCGTTCGGCGGGGCCGACCGTTCGCGCTTCCTGCAGGCGCTGGACGAGGCGGTGAACCGCGAGCGCCGCAAGAAGCGTTAGGGCAGCTCGAAAAGCGCCTCGACCGTCGTCTCCAGCGCCCGCGCCAGCTTCAGCGCCAGCACCGTCGAGGGGACGAAGACCCCGTTCTCCACGGTATTGATGGTCTTGCGCGTGACACTCACCCGTTCGGCCAGGTCGGCCTGGGTCCAGCCCCGCAGGGTTCGCGCCTCGCGCAGGTTGTTCTTGAGCGCGTCGCTCATGGCGCTAGGCGGCCTGGGCGCGGCGTTCGAGGGCGGCGAAGACGAACAGCGCGCTGCCGATGCCCGCGGTCATGACGATATGCACCGCCGCCCGCTCCGGCACCGCCATGAACAGCGAGGCCGCCTCGCAACCGAGCGCGATGATCATGCCGACCAGAAAGCCGGTCCCCATGGCGCGATGGCGGTGGAGCGTGGTGGTCTCGTCGTTGAGGATGGCGCGCACCTCACGCGGCTGCCACCAGTTCCCGCCGGTGACGATGAAGACCAGCAGCAGCGCCGCCCAGATGAAGTAGGCGACCAGCTTGACCCGGTCGACCGCGCGGTCGGCGCCGAAATCGTGCGGGATGATGAAGAAGTTGACCTGCCAGAACACGAACAGGATGGCCTGCATGGTGGTCAGCCGGGTGCGCCGGCGTTGCAGGCGTTCGATCTCGGCGGCGGTGGGCAGGCTAGGCATGGCGAAGAGGTCCTGAGGCAGAAGTCACCTTAAGGTTACATGTAACCTATAGGTTTCTTTCGCGTCAAGAGCAGGCCCCGCACCAGGACGGGGCGGCCAAGCCGTCTTGCAACGGCGCGGCCTTTCATCGATTTAGGCGCCAAGCGCTGGCGGCTCCCCTCGCCGGCGCACCGTTCCAGGAGACTTCGCGCATGCGCCACACGGGATTGATGCTCGCCGCCGCGGCCCTTACCGCCGTCACGCTTACCGCCTGCAACAAGACCGCGACGAGCCCGTCGGCCAGTCAGTCCGCGACCCCGGCGCCGCCGATGAGCGACGAGGACGCCAAGAAGGCCCAGGCGGCCCTGCCCGCGCCCTACAACACCGCCGATCTGGCGAACGGCGAATCGAAGTTCGCGCTCTGCCAGACCTGCCACACCGTGGTGGAAGGCGCCCCGAACATGACCGGCCCGAACCTGCACGGGGTGTTCGGCCGCAAAGCCGCCAGCGTGCCGGGCTTCAACTATTCCGACGTGCTGAAGGCCAGCGGCTGGACCTGGGACGCCGCCCACGTCGACACCTGGATCACCGACCCGAAGGTCGCCCTGCCGGGCACCAAGATGACCTTCGCCGGCCTGAAGGACCCCAAGGACCGCACCGACACCATCGCCTATCTGATGGTCCACACAGGCTACAAGCCGTAGCCCTTCCCACTCTCGATGGATCATCGTGAGTGGAGAAGAAGGGCTCCAGATATTGACCACGACCCTGTTCCTCCCGGCAGACCTGATCAGGTCAGCCGGGACACGGTCGGGGGCCCAAACAACCAATTGTTAGGACCGATCGCCCAGAAGTAGAGCGGACACACCTCGACCGCTACCTTGACGGGTGTGTCGCGGACGCGCATCGTGCGTCCGTCGCCAACTGCCGGCTCGATCTCGCAGGGCGATCCCCCACGCCGACGCCTCCCCCGGCGTCGGTCTGTGCGCCGATCTGGCTCGACGTCCCCCACGTCATGGCTGGCGCAACCACAATTGGCCTTCCCCGATTGCGGGGAAGGCTTTTTTGTTTGGCGCCTTTGCTGGACCGGAGCCCTATTCCGCGGCGTTGGCGACGCGGGCCTTCTCGGCTTCTTCGAAGGTCTCGATACGCCGGGCGGTGGCCTGCGGCGACTTCGTGAAGCGGGCCAGCAGGTTGTAGAACACCGGCACCACGAACAGCGTGACCATGGTAGCGAAGATCGCGCCGTAGAAGATGGTCACCCCGATGGTCTTGCGGCTTTCGCCGCCGGCCCCGCCCCAGACGATCAGCGGGATCGAGCCCGCCGCCGCGGAGATCGAGGTCATGATGATCGGGCGCAGACGCAGCGAGGCGCTCTCGATCACCGCCTCGCGGACGCTCAGCCCGTCATCGCGCAGCTGGTTGGCGAACTCGACGATCAGGATGCCGTTCTTGGCCGCGATGCCCACCAGGATGATCAGCCCGATCTGGCTGTAGGTGTTCATGGTCGAGCCGGCGATCAGCAGGCCGAACAGCCCGCCGAGCGCGGCGATCGGCACGGTCAGCATGATCACCGCGGGATGGATCCAGCTCTCGAACTGCGCGGCCAGCACCAGGAAGACCAGCAGCAGCGCCAGGCCAAAGGCCAGGCCCACCGAGCCGCCGGCCTCCAGGTAGTCGCGCGCCGTGCCGCCCCACTTGAAGGCCAGGCCGGTGTGCTGGCGGGCCATCTCCTCTTCCAGGAAGGTCACCGCCTGGCCGACCGTGTAGCCGGGGTTGAGCTGCATCGACAGCGTGATCGAGCGCAGCCGATCGATGCGATTGCGATTTGGCGTATCGCCGGAGATCTTGCTCATGGTCACGGCCGACAGCGGCACCGAGGCGCCCGAGGCGGTGCGCACATAGACGTTGGCCAGGTCCTGCTCGCTTTCCCGCTGCTCGCGGTCGGTCTGCAGGATGACGTCGTATTCCTGGCCGGACTTGACGTAGGTGGTGACCTTCTCGGACCCGAACAGCGCCTGCAGGGCCGAGCCGACCGCCTGGGCCGACACGCCGAGCGCGGCGGCCTTCTGCTGGTCGATGTTGACCAGCAGGCGTGGGCTGGTGGGCTCGTATTCGATGCGCGGCCGGGCGATGCCGGGGTTGTTGTGCGCCGCGATCAGCAGGGGCTGGATGACGGCGTTGATCTGCGGATATTCGTCGCCCAGCAGGATCAGGTCGACGTTGCTTCCGCCGCCGCCGCCCGGTCCGCCGCCGCCGCGCTGGATCGAGGGGCGCACCGAGGCGATCACCCGCGCGCCGGTGATCGATGACAGCTCGCGGTTCAGCTGCGCGGCCAGGTCCTGCGAACTGATCCGATTCTGGCTGGCCTTGGTCGGCAGCACGGTCTTGTCGGGCAGCACGATGTTGGCGTTGCCGCTGTTGTAGGAGGTGCCGCCGAAGCCGGGCACCGAGACCGTGTAGCGCTCCGCCTGATGGTCCTTCACGAGCTTCACCAGCCTGGCCTCGACCTGCTTGGTGACGCCGTAGGTGTAGTCGTAGCCCGCGCCTTCCGGCGCCTGGATGCTGACGTCGACGCGACTGCGGTCCTCGTTGGGCACCAGTTCGCTGGGCAGCGATCTGAAGAGCGGGACCGCGGCGCCGGCCAGGACCACGACCAGGACCGTGGCGAAGATGCTCGCCGCGCGGCGACCGAGGATCGCCTCCAGCGTGGCGTGATAGGAGCTGCGCAGGGCATGCATTCCGGAGTCGACGTGGCGGGCGATGAAGCCCTCGCCCTGGGCCGGCCGCAGCAGTTTCGAGGCCAGCATCGGCGACAGGCTGAGCGCCAGCAGCGCCGAGAACCCGACCGCGGCGGCCACCGCCACCGCCAGCTCGACGAACAGGCGGCCGATGTAGCCGGGCATGAACATCAGGGGCGCGAAGACGCTGATCAGCACGATGGTGGTGGCGACCACGGCGAAGAACACCTGCCGCGCGCCGCGCTGGGCTGCGACGATCGGCGGCTCGCCTTCGTCCACCCGTCGCTGGATGTTCTCGACGACCACGATGGCGTCGTCGACCACCAGGCCGATGGCCAGCACCAGGGCCAGCAGGGTCAGGAGGTTGATCGAGAAGCCCAGCGGGGCCAGCACGATGAAGGTCGACAGGATGCAGATCGGAGCGACGATCGTCGGGATCACCGCCGCGCGCCAGGTGCCCAGGAAGATGAAGTTCACCAGCGCCACCAGGCCCAGCGAGATGGCCATGGTGATCCAGACCTCCTGGATCGCGTGGCGGGTGAAGGCGGTGTAGTCGACCGCCACCACCATGTGCGTGCCCTTGGGCAGGGTCTTGTTGATCTCAGCCACCGTCTTGGTCACGGAATCGGAGATCTGCAGGTCGTTGGCCTGTGACTGTCGGATGATCGCCAGGCCGATCTGGTCGTTGCCGTTGGCGCGGAACATGCGCCGCCGTTCGTCGGGGCCTTCTTCGATGCGCGCGATGTCGCCCAGCCGGGTGACATAGGCGCCGGAGCTCGCGCCGCTGGCCACGGCGCCCAGCGCGCCCTGGGCCGCGCCGGCCGTGGCCGAGGTTCCGCCAACCGCCGCCGCCGTCCCGGTCGCGACCGCCGCCGGGCGGACCGGCGTGATCGGCATCTGGGCGAACTGCGCCGGCGTCGAATAGGCCCGGGCGACCCGGATGGTGAAGTCCTTGGACTTGGCCTCCAGCGCGCCGGCGGGCAGTTCGATGTTCTGGCTGTTCAGCGCCGCGGAGACGTCGTCGACGGTGACGCCGCGCGCCGCCATGGCCGTGGGGTCGAGCCAGATGCGCATGGCGTAGAGCTGCTGGCCGAACTCGCCCACCTGGGCGACGCCCGGCACCGTGGCGAACCGCTGGATCAGATAGCGGGCGGCATAGTCCGAAAGCTGCAGCCGGTTCAGCGACGTCGAGGTGAGGCTGATCAGCATGATCGGCTGGGAGTCGGCGTTGGCCTTGGCGATCTGCGGCGGATCGACCTGCAGCGGCAGTTGCGCGGTCACCCGGCTGACGGCGTCGCGCACGTCGTTGGCGGCCTCGTCCAGCTTGCGGTCGAGGGTGAAGGAAATGCTGATCCGCGACTGGCCGTCGCGGGAAGAGGACTGGATCCGGTCGATGCCCTGGATGCCGGCCACCTGGCCTTCGATCACCTGGGTGATCCGCTCCTCGACCACCTCGGCGGAGGCGCCGCGATAGACTGTGGAAATCGACACCACGGGCGGATCGACGCTGGGCAGTTCGCGCACCGGCAGGGCGGTGAAGGAGGCCAGGCCGACGACGCAGAGGATGATCGCCGCGACCGCGGCGAACACCGGACGCCGGACTGCGAGATCCGAAAGCGTCATGCCGCGGGCCGTCCGCGCTCAGGCCCCGCCGCGCCCGGCGCGCCGCCTGCTGGGCCGCCGGGACGATGACCGCCGGCGCCGGGGTGGCCGGGATATCCGCCTGCGCCGCCCATGCCGGGCGCGCCCCCAGGGCCGCCCGGACCGCCGGGGCCGCCGGGGCCGCCGGGGCGACCAATACGCACCGGCTGGCCGGGCTGGATCTTGTTCAGGCCGTCGGCCACGATCCGGTCGCCGGGCTGCGCGCCGTCGGTGAGCTCGACCCAGTTGTCCTGGCGCAGGCCCGTGATCACGGGGCGCTGCTCGGTGACCGTGCGCTGGCCCTGGGTGTGCAGCACGTAGATGAAGGCGTTGTCGCCCTGCACCGAGACCGCAGTTTCCACCGCCCCCAGGCCCTGGTGCGCTCCGTGCGAGATGCCCACGCGGATCAGCATGCCGGGCTTCAGCTTGCGATCGGCGTTGGGGAATTCGGCGCGCGCGGTGATCGCCCGCGTCCGCTCGTCGACCCGGGTGTCGAGCTTGGCGATCCGGCCCTGGAAGGGTTGGCCCGGATAGGCGTCGACGCGGGCGGTGATCGTCTGGCCCTCGCGAAGCTGGGTGAGGAAACGTTCCGGCACCGGGAAGTCGACGCGCATGGCCGAGACGTCGTCGAGGGTCACGATCGGCGAGCCGGGATTCACCAGGGCGCCCGGCGCCACGTCGGAGAGGCCGACCACGCCAGCGAACGGCGCGCGGATCATGCGGTCGGCCTGACGGGCCTTGGCGGCGTCCACGTCGGCCTGGGCCGAGAGGAACTGAGCCTTGTACTGATCGACCGAGGTCTGGGCGGCGTAGCCCTTCTGGTTGAGGGTCAGCCAGCGGTCGTATTCCTGCTTGGCCTGGGCGAGCTTGGCTTGCGCCTGGGCCAGGCCGGCGTCCTGTTCGGTGGTCTTCAGCTCGATCAGCACCGCGCCCTTGGCCACCTGCTGACCGTCGGTGAAGCGCACCCGCTGGACGAGCTGGCTGGTGGCCGCCGTCAGCGTCACCGACTGCCGGCCCTTGGCGACACCCAGCACCTCGATCAGGTCCTGGAAGGTGTGCGGCTGGACGGAGGTGACTGAAATCATGGTCGGGCCGGCGCCGAAGCCGCCGCGGCCGGCGCCGCCGCCGGGACCGCGCGCGCCCGCGCCGGGACGTCCGCCGCCCGCGCCCTGGGACGCCTGAGGTCCGCCCGCGCCGCCGGCCGCGCCAGGGCCGCCATTTGTGGCGAGTTTGATGGCTCCGGCCACAATCATGACCACCAGGATCACAAGGGCGCCTACGATAAAGAAATGCCGTCGCAACAAGACAAATAGCTCCGTCGCCGAGGCGCGACCCGGCGATCAAATTGAAATCAGGGCGCTCTTAAGGCGCTGCCATACACGTCGTCCAGTACAGAACAATGCCCGTGCGTTTCGCTCCTGAAACAGCATACCGGGCGTACGAAGGGCGCCCCGCACCGGGGCGCCCACCGTGACCTAGTCGACAATTGTAACAGTCAGGCGTCGTAGCCGGGCAGCTCACGGTCGAGCTTGCGCAGGCAGGCCGGCCAGGCCAGCGCCCCGCCGACGCCGCGCGCCGACTGGTTGCGGACCTCTTCCTGCGAGGCGGCCGGCGCGATCAGGATCTTGTCGCGAC
>Ga0105248_10006022_pt1 | contig 13314 bp, 9 predicted proteins | sample KBSS34metaG_FD_81524 | JGI IMG/M metagenome (GOLD analysis project Ga0105248, IMG submission 81524) | Switchgrass rhizosphere microbial communities from Kellogg Biological Station, Michigan, USA - KBS S3-4 metaG | ecosystem: Host-associated > Plants > Roots > Rhizosphere > Soil | place... | reverse complement strand
TGAAGAAGGTGGAAATGGGGCTACGCGCGTAAGCGACCTACTACCAGCGAATCTGTCAGCGATTGAGTGAGGGAAATCCAAAAATCGTCTTTATATCAGGCTGATGCTGGCGCCCAGCCAGGTTGATGCTACGCGCGGGTGCCGCACTGTGCATGCTGGAGATTCCAAACCGGCGCGAAGTAATGGTTGACTTCCAGGCGCCCGGAGGCGAGACTTTGTTCAAGACCCTCTAGGTCATGCGTCCTACAGAGAACCCCCTCCGGCATAGTTCAATGGATCGCCTACGGATAAATCCGAAATATTCGAAAGCTAATCCAACTACCCGCGCCTTTCGGGTACCGCCAGGAGTTTCGCTGATGTATTCAGAACGACGCACCAGGGTGCGCTATTTTCTCGCATTCTGGCTTTTCATCCTGAGCGGTGTGGCCTTTTTGGATCGCACCAATCTATCGATAGCCGGGCTTCAGATCAGCACAGAATATGGTCTTGGCAATCAGCGGCTTGGCTGGGTCTTCAGCGCTTTCCTAATCGGTTACGCGGGCTTCCAACTTCCGGCCGGTTGGTTGGCAACGCGCTATGGCCCGCGGCTTGTTCTGTCTGCGGGTGTCCTCTGGTGGGGAGCGACCACGGCTCTCACAGCGCTGATGCCATCCGGAGTTGCTCATGCGGTGCTGCTGCTGATCGCCGTACGCTTCGCGTTGGGTGCCGGTGAGGCTGTCATCTATCCAGCTGCCAACCAGTTCGTTGCCCGTTGGATTCCTCAGCAAGAGCGTGGCCTAGTCAACGGGCTCATCTTTGCAGGTGTCGGTGCCGGCAGCGGATTGACTCCCCCCATGCTGACCTGGCTGATTACCGAGCATGGTTGGCGTGCAGCCTTCTGGTTCAGTGCATCGATAGGGGTCTTCGCCGGTGCGATCTGGTGGTATAGCGCAAGAGATGCTCCCGAGGAGCACACTGGAGTTTCGATTTCGGAGCTCAGTGTGATTCGCAAGGGCCTGGAGATGAGAGCTTCGACCCAACGGGTCACCACAATCGATGCCGTGCAGCCCAAGGCTAGTCTCGAAGAGAATACAGCCGAGACTGCCACCCATGCAGCCTCTGGGACCATCTCCTGGAAAGCGATTTTCAGACGCCGCGACCTGGCCGCGTTGATGGCTGGGTACTTTGCTTTTGGCTATATAGCCTGGATATTCTTCAGCTGGTTCTTTGTCTACATGGCGCAGGTGCGCGGCTTCGATCTGAAAGCCAGTTCGTATTACACAATGCTGCCCTTTCTCTCCATGACAATCTGTTGCCTTGGAGGAGGTGTACTCAGCGACTTCCTGAGCAAGAGATTTGGACTTCGCGCTGGGCGCAGCGGTCTTGCAGCGTTCGCACTCATGCTCACTGCGGTTTTTCTTGTGGTTGGTTCTCAGGTTCAGAGTCCGCGGCTGGCAGGGATTATTCTTGCCTGTGGAGCCGGTGCGCTTTATCTCTCACAGAGTTCCTTCTGGTCCGTCTCAGTTGATATCGCTGGCGGAAGTTCGGGCATCTTTTCCAGCATGGTCAATATGGGAGGTCAGATCGGTGGCGCTGTCACTGCTTCGCTGACTCCGTGGATCGCGCAGCGCTTCGGATGGACGACTTCGTTCGCAATATCCGCCGGGCTGGCGATTGTTGGAGCACTTTGTTGGATGACCGTTCACCCCGAGCGTCCTCTGGATTCGTAATTAAGAGACGGAATGATCAGTGGAGGCAATATGGTGTATCAAAACACGACTGGCCACACATGTCGTAGAGTGGATTGAACTATGAAGCAGATTCGTGTTCTTTTGATAGAAGACCATTTCCTTGCACGGATCGCACTGCACTCAGTGCTCTCTGGTCATGCGCAGATCCTGATTGTTGGTGAAGCATGCGACGGCGAGACCGGCATCCTAATGTATCGCAATCTGCTGCCCGATGTAGTCGTCCTTGACCTTAGACTTCCTCGCCTCAGCGGGTTCGACGTTATTGTGCAAGTTCGCCGAGAATTTTCGAACGCTCACATCGTGGTCCTTTCGAACTATCAGGGTAGTGAGGATATTTATCGGGCTGTTCGAAGCGGAGCTATGGCCTATCTCACCAAGGATGCAAGCGGCGAGGAGCTTCTAAGCGCAATCCAGAGTGTGGATCGCGGCCTCCGCTATTTCCCGCATGTTGCGCTTGATCGCTTGGCTGAACGTATGCCAACTGTTGAACTGACGCCGCGCGAGACCGAGGTTTTAGCTTGCATTACCCAGGGGCGCAGCAATCGCGAAATTGCCGAAGAACTCGGCATTGCGGAAAAGACAGTACGCATTCACGTAAGCGCCGTCCTTGACAAGATGGGCGCACGAGATCGAACTCAGGCCACGATCTACGCCTTGCAGCGTGGCCTGGTACATCTGGATTGACGAACGCTTGGTCTGCTTGGGCCTGGAATCCGATTCGGGGAAATTCTATCTAGGACATTTGCCCTATTCTCCGCACGGTCAACAGACTGTTGACAGGGTGTCTGCTCTGTAATTCAATCGTGACAACCAAGATTGACGTAGCCTTACCGCGAGTGAAAGCGAAACATTGCTTTCGACGATAGCCAGCCTTATGCTCTCTCCGTATGAGGAGTTGTTGAGTTGACTTCACCATTGTCTTCGAAATCTGTCTTTCGCTTTATGCCGTGGCTGTCCATGGCTGGAGTGGTCGGCGCCGCCTGCCTCATGATCACTCACATCGTGCATGCAGACTCTGTGAAAACGCCTTCGGAATACACCTCCGATTCTGGAGCGATGCTGGAGGCATATCGTCACGTGGAAGCCGCCTCTGTATCCGACGCGGCGGAGCAGTTGTTGCACGAGAAGCGCTATATGTCGCATCACATGCAGGCTATATTTCCGGCCAAATTTGCTGGTACGGCACTCACTGTGAAGCTAGCCAAGCTTGCTACAAATGAGCAGGGAGAGGCCGACGCACTGTCGGGTATGCTGCAGGCGATTGACTCCGGCGGCAGCGGCTCGGTCTATGTCATGCAGGTTGAAGATGGGGCAGATATCGCCGGTATGGGAGGCCTCATGGGCACTGCGATGTTTGCCAGAGGCTATGCAGGAGCTGTCATTGACGGAGGCGTCCGCGATCTTCCTCAGTTGAAACGGATTGGCTTTCCGGTGTTCTCGACCGGCCCGGTTCCTTCCACATCCGTTGGCCACTATCGCTTTGCAGGGGCCAACGTCGCTATCGATTGCGATGGCGTCAAAGTTCACCCCAACGACATTGTTGTTGCCGACCAGGATGGAGTTGTGGTGGTTCCTCGTGAACATGCGGTTGAGGTTCTGTTGAGGGCTCAGCAACTCGACAACAGCGAGCACTCCATGTACCCATTCATTGAGAAGTTTCATTCCATCGTTGAGGCAATCAAAAACTTCGGGAGAATCTAACCACTTTCTTCCATTCATCTTTGAATACCACTCGAAAAGAGGAGTCCGATCATGCAGAAGCAGTCTCGAAGAAACCTCATCAGAAACGCAGTTACCGCTGCCGCCGCTGTTACCGGGGTTATGGTTGCAAGCAAATCCGCAGAGGGCCAGGCTGCCGCAAAATCGGCAGAGAAACCTGTCAAGAAGTCCTATCCGGCAGAGAAGAATTCGGATGACGCCGCAGCCGCTCCACCACTATTCTCAAGCGCCGTATCGTTCGGGAACCTGCTTTTTCTCGCAGGAGTGGGGGCTCATTTCAAAGGGACGATTGAAGAACATACCAAGCATGTTCTCGATGAGCTGGAGGCAAATCTCGTCGGCGCTGGTTCTTCGATGGAGAAAGTTTTGAAAGTGAACGTGTATCTTAACGACATCAACGATTGGGCGCGAATGAACACTGTGTATGCAGGTCGTTGGGGCAAGATACCTCCGGTGCGGACAACGATTGCTCCTGCAGGTGGCATTCCCGGTAATTCGCTGATTGAGATTGACTTAATAGCGTACATCTAATCCGCTGTGGACGGCAAAGTCATTTCATCGACGTTTGGAGCTTATTCCAATCACTCGGAAGCTATTCCATATACACAGGGAATGCAGAAGTGATTCGACTGGGACCCGCATTGAAAGCGAGTCTCATCGATCCGTCCGAAGTCACAAGCGCATATCTTAGATATGCCTTCATTGCTACTTTTAAACCATCTCATCCAACAGTTTAAGGAGCGGAAAGCACTATGCCGATTTTGGGTAACAAGCACTGGTCGCGGCGGCAGATTCTGAAGCAGTCGGGTGTTCTTTCCGCGGTCGGCGCCGCAGCCGCAATCACGCCGTTGGCCGTAAACTCGGTGGCGCAGGCAAGTGCTGATCCTGAGACAGGCGGCCCATACAAAGTTCCGAAGCGCGAGGGGACAGACGCGGATAACCTCTTTACGAGAATCGGTGTCAGACCAATCCTCAACGCGCATGGTACTTTTACCATTATCAGCGGTTCGCGCTCCCTACCCCAAGTTAAACAGGCAATGTTTGAAGCCTCGCACTACTTTGTCCATCTCGATGAACTGATGGTTGCTGTGGGCAGAGAACTGGGGCAACTCACGGGCGCAGAGTGGGGCATCGCCACGACTGGATGCGAGGCAGCGATTGCGCTTGCAACCATCGCTTGCATTGCCGGCACCGATCCAGAAAAATCCCAGGCGCTGCCTTACATCAAAGGTCGCGATCAAGTCATCATTCCCAAGCATTCGCGTAATCCCTATGACTTTGGCGTGCGGATGACGGGCGCAGAGATCGTGGAGGTCGATTCTGCGGAAGAGTTGCGCTCCAAAATCTCGGCGCGCACGGCCATGATCTACATTCTCTCGAGTCCCGATGCAGAGACCGGTCCACTGAGCATTCCGAGCATCTGCGCCATCGCAAAGGAAAAGAATGTTCCTGTCTTCGTCGATGCCGCAGCGGAAGAGCCGATCGTCCCCAACATCCACATCAAAAACGGCGCAACACTGGTAGGGTATTCCGGTGGTAAATGTATGCGGGGTCCACAGTCCTCAGGCATGTTAATCGGCCAAAAGGATCTGTGCCAGGCTGCGTACTTCCAAGCCGCTCCGCATCACAACTATGGCCGTGCTTACAAATGCAGCAAGGAAGAGGTGATGGGCTTGCTGGCCGCCGTGCGGCATTGGTATAAGCGCGACCACGAAGCTGAACAGCGTGAGTGGCTATCGTGGCTGCAGCATATCGAGGCGCGGGTCAAAGGCCTACCCTCTGTGACTGCCGAGTACTTACAGCCTGAGGACCTATCCAACAAGTCGCCTCGCTTGCGGATCCGATGGGATGCTACACAGCTCAAGATCACCGGCACGGAACTTTTTGCGCGACTTGACGCAGGCAATCCGCGGATTCTTCTCGATGGCGGCTCGGGCGAGCGCCCTCATCGCATGGCCAGCTCGGTCACCATCATGCCCTACATGATGGCCGCTGGCGAGGAACACATCGTCGCGGACGCAATCTACAGAGCACTCACGCAACCGGGCCACTATGAAGACCCAATCCTTCCTGCAGGCGAGCCGGAGAAACTGCAGGGAAAATGGGCGATCTCCATCCGCTATCCACGCGGTATCGGCGAACAACTCTTCACGATAGAGCAGGACGGCAACGCACTAACCGGTACACAGCAGGGAGAGTTGTACAAGGCAGAGCTCAAAGGAAACATTTATGCAACGCAGGTAGAACTGAACAGCATCATGGCCGTCAGTGGCAATGAGATTCCATGGACCTTCAAAGGAACTGTCCATGGAAACGGCATGACCGGCACCGTTCATATGGGGGAATATGGAGATGCCACCTGGGAGGCGGCGCGCGTTTAGAGCATTTTCATTTTTACCGTGGAGTAATCGGAGCTGGGAGGTGCGACTTCTCTTGAGGAAAAGTCGCGATTGCAAATGTTGGCTCCTATATAACGAAAGTGAAAATGCCATAGCGGCCGCCGCCAGATACATCGGCATGAGGCAGGGATGACTTGAGTTCGCTCGGAGGATTGAATGGCCGTAGTTGTTTCGCGCCAGGATCTGCGCTATGAGTCGCTGAAACGAGGCCACAACGTACGATGGCCGGCATTCGATGAAGATGGCGTTAGCCGCATCGTCTTGTGTGAGAATGCGAACGATACGGCACAGGCTCTACAAAAGATTGTAGGAGCTGGGTTGCGTCCGACTGTGCGCAGTGGTGGTCATTGCTATGAAGATTTTGTTGCAAACAATCCTGGAGGAGCCATCCTTGATGTGAGTCTGCTAGCCGGAGCGGGTAAGCGCGACAACGAATCGGCATATAGGATTGAGTCCGGTACGCAGTTGTGGGGCGGGTATGTCGAGTTGTACAAGCGTTACGGTGTCACTCTGCCGGGCGGAACCTGCGGCACGGTGGGCGCAGGTGGACATATCTGTGGAGGCGGCTATGGACTTCTGTCGCGGCTGCATGGGTTGTCCTGCGACTGGCTGACTGCAGTTGACATACTGACAGTGGATGCACATGGCAAAGTAGTCGCGCAGACGGTCGATGCTCACCACGAACCTGCTTTGTTTCGAGCTTGCCGCGGCGCAGGTGGCGGCAACTTCGGCGTCATTACGAGCTATATCTTCGAGAAGCTTCCGTCGGCTCCAGCCGAAGTTATGATTGCGCATGTTCAGTTTTTGTGGGCCGACACGACCTTAGAGCGGTTCGTGCAGATCATGACAATCTTTGGTGAGTATTGGGAGACGCGTGGGCAGGAGACGGATACCTGGGGCATGTTCGGTGTGTTGACCGTGTCTCATCAATCCAATGCGGGTTTCGGCATGTCGGTGCAGTTTTGCAATCCCGACGGCACTTGCAGGGACCTGACCGTTTTGAATGACTATCTGGGCCGCTTTGCGCGCTGCGGTGGAGTGACGACAACGACCCGCGCAGTGACGGCTTCCGGTTCTGGGGCGGCACAGAACACGGCGGCGGGGCAATCGCAGGAGGTTTGCCTCGGCACCCATACTGTCCAGCGCCGCAACTGGCTCGATGCAACGGCAGATGAGGCTGGCGGACCCGGCGGGGAACGCGCCAAGTACAAGTCTGCCTATTTCAAACGCGGATTTACCGAGGCAGAGGCGCGTTGCATCTACAAGCACATGCACAGAGTCATTCCTGGCGCGAACCTGCGCAGTTCCATGGTGGAGATCGATTCCTATGGCGGTGCGATCAATCGGAAAGGGATGGCAGAGACGACAGCCGTCGTGCAGAGATCTTCGGTGATCAAGATCCAGCCCATGACGTATTGGAACGGTTCAGAGGAAGATGTGGCGCATAAACAGTGGATTGAGGAGTTCTATACAGAGCTGTTCTCCGGTCCGGATGCCGATCCGCGACATCTGGGAACGCCTTACCCTGGAGACCATTACCAAGGCTGCTACATCAACTATCCCGACAAGGACATGCTCGCCTATCCTTACTGGACGGAACTCTACTATGGAGTGTCCGGGCTCTATCCGTTCCTGCAAGAGGTGAAGCGGCAATACGACCCAAACAACATCTTTCATCACGCCATGTCGGTTCGGATTTGAGAGTGCGCATATGAATCGAAATGCTGAAGCTCACAGAAGAATAGCGAAGCCTGCGTTGTTGAATCGGCGTGGATTTGTCCAGATGGCGGGGATGACGGCGCTGGGCTTGCAGGCCAAGGGATTGCACTCGACCTTTGGTTCAGCGAATACGGGGCGACCCTATTCGCCGCACTTTGTGTATGTCGGGGTGATGGGACGTACTTCAGGAATTCATGTATTTGCTGCGCAAGGTAAGCAGTGGCGCCTCTTGCAGGTTGTGGCGAGCGAGGCGCCGGTATCGCTGGCGTTGCACCCCTCGGGCGGTTCGCTGTACGTATTGAATGAAGTCGCCGAATATCGAAATCTGCCGAGAGGATCGATTGAGGCGTATGCGGTGGATACGAAGACGGGAATGCTCACTTTGCTCGGCCGGGAAGCACTTGCACTCTCAGCCACCATGCCGCGGCACGTAGCCGTTGCGCCCGATGGAAGACAGCTTATGGTTGCGGTGCATGGAGGAGGCGCGTACAACCTGATGCCGATTCTCGCCGACGGTCGAGTGGGCCGTGTGTGTGGAGTCGTGAAAGAGGCTGGCCGCGGGCAGGTACGCGAGCATCAGGAGACAGCGCATCCGCAAGCTGTTGTGTTCGACTCGACAGGGCAGCGAGTGATTGCCTCGGACCTGGGTACTGACCGTCTCAGCGTCCTTTCACTCGAAGGGGGATTGGAGTTGCAGGAACGCTATACGATGCCGGTCGCAAGTGGACCTCAGCACCTTGCACTGCATCCTTCGGGGCATTTGCTGTATGTATCTCATGGTCTAAATGGGGGGCTTTCCGCCTTTGGATACGATGCGACCGAGGGCAAGGTCACAGAACTGCGAATGCGAGTGCCAGGCCAGTATGTCGATGCCCTGGCGTTCCATCCCGTTGGAGATATTCTCTATGCGGCGAGCCGTGGAGCAACAACCGCCTGGCGGGTCGATTCTTTGTCGGGGACTCTTCATCCATTGCAGTCACGAAGCATGAAACTGGAGAATGGCCGAGGCAAAGTTCACGGTGTGACTTTGCTTCGGGATGGACGCGAGCTTGCTGTTCTAGCTTCCAATGGCGTATTGCGTATGACCGTCGACGAACAGAGCGGTTGCCTCGGTGAGCCAGAACTCGTAGCACAGATCGCCAATGCGCGCTGTTTCACAATCCGACAGTGCGAAGAAATTGAAGTGTGAAGGAGAAGAGGGGCCATCTGCTTTAGAGACCCTTGCCTTATATTTGCATAACTTGTCTTCGCAATTGCATTGCGTTCGACTTAAGCACCCTGCCATCTTCAAAGTGAAACCAATAACCAGAGCAGAGGTCTGGCAGAGATATTCACAGCTCCTGCACTCCCAATCGTTCCGAGGATGATCATGTCGAAAAAGATTCGCTGGGGAGTTCTCAGCACCGCCGCCATCGGAGTTAAGAAAGTATTGCCCGCCATGCAACTGGGCCAATTGACCAGCGTCGACGCGATCGCATCCCGCGATCTGGCCAAGGCTCAGGAAGCAGCTTCGGCACTTGGGATTCCCACCGCTTACGGATCGTACGAAGAGCTACTTGCCGATCCCAATATCGACGCAATCTACAATCCGCTTCCCAATCAGCTCCATGTTCCCTGGACCATCAAAGCTGCCGAGGCTGGCAAGCATGTTCTCTGCGAGAAACCGCTTAGCCTTACCGTAGCGGAAGCTGAAACTCTGCTTGCCGTTCGCACTCGCACGGGAGTGAAGATCGGCGAAGCCTTCGTGATTCGCAGCTATCCTCAGTGGCTTCGGCTCCGCGAGCTTCTCAGCGAAGGCCATATCGGCGAACTCCGCTCTGTTGTTGGATATTTCAGCTATTTTAATATCGATCCGGCGAACATTCGCAATCAGGTCGAAAGCGGCGGTGGCGCGCTGATGGATATCGGCTGTTACCTCATTCATGCGTCGCGCTATGCGTTTGCGCAGGAACCAACGCGTGTCGTAGCGCTTATCGAACGCGACCCACAGATGCATACCGATCGGTTGACTTCGGCCATTCTTGACTTTCCGGCAGGCCAGTCGATCTTCACCTGCAGTACTCAGCTTGTCCCCTATCAGCGCGTTCACTTCCTCGGCACTCGTGGCCGCATTGAGCTGGAGATTCCATTCAATGCGCCGATCGACCGGCCAACCCAGCTGTTGATTGAGACGGCAGCGATCTATTTGGCGCAGGCATCACCGTCGAGAAGTTTCCGGTTTACAATCAGTACACGCTGCAAGGCGATGCTTTCTCAAATGCCATTCTGGATGACACAGAAGTGCCTGTATCGCTTGAAGACGCCATCGGCAACATGGCCGCAATTGAAGCCATCTTCCACTCTGCCACCTCCGGCCAGTGGGAGTCGTTGCAGCGATAGGAGACTCAAGCCTTCTTCGACAAAACCGCGCGAAGACGACGGCCAACCACCGCGTCTTCGCCGGGCTGGAGCATCCATACTCCAACAACGAGCGTGTTTGCGTCGGATGGAATGCCCTGGTTGGGGCCATGCCCGGTGTTGGGATTGAGTTCGATCGAAGGCACGCCCTCGCGCAGGGTCTTCACGATCTCCTGGGTGGTGATGCCTGCTACAGCTGGATTGAAGCGAATGAGGAGGTGCGGCACATGGTTTGCGATCTTGGGCGTGACCGTCTCGGTGATGACGGAAGGGAGGCCTTTCACCGCTGCGGCAATCAGGTCGGCACGTTTTCGATAATCGCCTTGCATCGATTCTTCCGTGTGGGATAGAACCCAATCGACGGCCGCAACCATCCCAACGATTTGTTCTTTGGCGACTTTCATGCCGCGGCCCACGCCATCGGAGGGATTGTTGTTCTCGTGAGCCAAGTCGATCAGGTGCTTCTTACCGAGTAGCAAGCCGGCGTTCTGCGGGCCACGCATGCCCTTGCCCCCGGAGAAAGCAACCAGGTCAAAGCCCATGCCCGTATATTTCCAAAGATTGGAGATCGGAGGCATATCGGCAGCAGCATCGAGATGGCATGGAATACCGTGGTCATGGGCAACGTGAAGCCACTCTTCGCGACCGATCTGCGCGCTGCCTGCCTCGCCGTCTTCTTCTTCCGCAGCATTGAAGAAATTGGTCATGATGGCATTGCCCGCTTCGCAGGCGCGCTTGTAGTCATCGAGCGTTACGACCTCTGTTACGCGTGCTCCGCAGAGGAAGATCGCATGGTCGTAGCCGTATCGGTGTGCGCGCTGCACGATGACCTGGTTCTTTGCACCATCGATCGCTTGCAGAATATCGAGCGGAGTGATGTGGTTTGCATACTGCATGCAGGCAGCAGTGGCGAGGCTGATGGCGCTGGAGGCTCCAGACGTGATAATTGCTCCTTCGCACTGAAGGCGTTTGGCAATGTATTCGCCTGATTTCACCTGCAGGTCGTGCAGGCGCACTGGATGCAGCGCCGCCTTGTGGACCGCTGCCAGAACCTCCGGCGGCATGCAGGCTGCCGTGAGTACGGTATATGTGCCCGCGGCGTTGATGATCTTGGCTACGCCGAGTTTGTCATAGTAGTCTTCCCCGGCCGAAGGCACAGGTACATGCGACGAAGTCTCTGCTTGCGCTCGCATGAGCCAAGGCGATGCCCCAAAGAGTGCTGCAATGGAACTGGACCAGCTGAAGAAGCGGCGCCGCGATAACTGGCGTGAACTATGAACGCTTTGAGCATGCTGCTGAGCCATGGGAACCTCCGTTGTAATTCGGCAAATGAGGTAAATGACTTGAATGAGTTCAATGCGAGACTTCTTAATTGCGAGAAAATCTGAGATCCACAATGCAGCGTCTCCGTTGAGAAGTACGCTGCGTCGCGGAGTACACTTCAACTGACGATTAGAAAAAGTACTTCAGAGCTAATTGCAGTTCGCGATTGTTGATAGCGGTAGAAGTGACCTGGCCGAAAGAATCGTCGCCCAGGGTTGAGTCGGGGGTGGCCCATTGCGGGTTGTTGAGTGCGTTGAAGGCCTCGAAGCGCACTTGCAGGCGCTGGGCTTCGCTGAAAGGGATGGGGAAGTCCTTCATGACGGCGAGATTGACGGCACGCGTCGCGGGTGCGACGAGCGGGTTGCGCGTCGAGTTTCCGAAGGTATAAGGAGCAGGGTCCGTAAAGGCCGCAGTGTTGAACCATGCATTGATCGACCTGTTGGAGACGGTCAGCTTCTGACCCGCGACCCGGTCCGGACGCTCCCACAGGCTGTCAGTATTCTGGGTGTCATTACCCTCCATGACGTCATAGGGATTGCCGCTGGCGATGAGCGCAAGCCCGTTCAGGGTCCAGCCGTTGATGAAGCTACTCAACAGAGAATTCATCTTGGCGCTGGGCAGGGCCCAGACATAGCCGATGGCTAGATTGTGCCGCTGGTCGGTGGTGCCACTGGCGTACTCGTGTGGATGGCGAGGATCTTGGCAACCACAACCACCGCCGTTGGTATCCCAGGCCTGGTTATCGAGTTCATGAGACCAAGTATAGGCGGTGGTGAGGCTGAGTCCGCGGGTAAGCCGGTGTTCGAAGTGGGTTTGCAGGGCGTTGTAGTTGGAAGAGCCACTGAAGTCCTGATAGCGAATGCGGGCGAAGGTGTTGTAGGGCCGCCGTTGTTGAATCGCTCCGGGGCCAGGGGTAGGTGAGTTGAAGTTCTTAATGCTGCTGTCGATGTTCCCGCCCTGCGCGCCGACGTAGGAGACGTCGAGAACGTTGGAGCCAAACTGCTTGGAGACGGTGAGGTTATAGGTCTGGAGCCTCAGGTCGGGACGCTTGCGGTCGGCTGGCAACGTAACCGCATTGAAATACGGCGGATCAGGGTAGAGTACCGCCGGGACAGGGTTCTGGATCGTCGCAGGCGGAAGCTCGTTGGAGTTGCTGATGGTCAGGCTTCCCGCGGTGGGAGGGTTCAACTGCAGGATGTTGATGTTATCGAACTGGCCGCCATAATAAGTAAGTCCATACCCGCCGCGAATGACCATGCTGGGGGTGACAGAGTAAGCAAAGCCCAGGCGGGGTCCAAAGTCCTTGTAAGTGATGCTCCACAAACCACCCAGGCTGTCGCCGACAGCGGGGATGAAGGTGGGCGGAGAGGTCCTAAAGTCCAGTGTGCGGCTGACGTGGTTGATATCGACTGGCGCAGCGTAGATGTCATACCGCAGGCCGAGGTTGAGGGTGAGCTTGGGAGTGGCCTTCCAGTTATCTTGCACAAACTCGGCCGTTTTCCACTGCCGCGCCTTGGTGATGGGCACGCCTTCCGGAGTCGTCGAGGTCTTGGGGTAGCCAAGCATAAAGGCTGCAGCCTGGTCGCCTGCAATGTCCCCAGTGAAGTCCATCTCTCCAAAGGGAGTGTTGTTGGTGGTGGCGTTGTCTTGCACATGGCGCAGATCGACGCCAAAGATGACGGTGTGCTTGCCTCTGGTCCAGGTGGCGTTGTCGACCAACTGATAGGTGCGGCTGTCGTCGAGATTGGAGGCGGCGAGGTCGTCTCCAATGCCCAGGTAACCGGAGATCTCGAGCAGCGGGAAGCCTTCTTCATTGGGGTTGAGAGGGCGGCCATTGGGTCCACCGACCTTGAAGCCGTTGATGCCGAGCGACTCGATGGTGAAATCAGTGCCGGTGCGGATGCTCAACTGCTTTACGTGCTCGAGGTCTGCGCCGACCCGCAGTTCATTGAGCAGGGAGGGCGAGAAGACGTGCAGGTATTGCAGCGCTATGTTGTGGATGGGATAGGTCCCGGTGAAGTGGAAGT
>Ga0105248_10006021_pt1 | contig 13314 bp, 9 predicted proteins | sample KBSS34metaG_FD_81524 | JGI IMG/M metagenome (GOLD analysis project Ga0105248, IMG submission 81524) | Switchgrass rhizosphere microbial communities from Kellogg Biological Station, Michigan, USA - KBS S3-4 metaG | ecosystem: Host-associated > Plants > Roots > Rhizosphere > Soil | place... | reverse complement strand
GAGATCCAGGAGGGCGATCTCCTGCGCTTCCGCTGCCGGACCGGCCACGCCTATTCCCCCGAGACCCTCCTCGAGGCCGAGAACGGGGGCATCGAGAGGGCGCTGTGGGAGGCCCGCCGGGCCATCGAGGAGCGGGCGTCCCTGCGTCGCCGCCTCATCCGGCAGGCCACGGAGCGGCGCCTGGACTCCCTGGCCCGGCACTTCCAGGCCCGCGCCACGGAGGCCGAGAACGCCGCCGAGTCGCTCCGGAGGCTGCTCCTCCAGCGGGAGAACGCCTGACTAAATTTTTGCCGCAACGTGCCCCGCACCCCCCGCTATAGAGTAGTGAAGTCCCTCAACGAGCCGTCAAAGACTCGGCGTAGATGGGCGGTAGCGTCGAGTCGCGGGGAGTTCGGTGGCACAACGCTCCAAGGGGAAGAGTCGAAGGGTCGCACCTTCTCGCGCCGGTGCGAGGAGCACGAAGAGCACGAAGAGTGCGACGAGCACGAAGAGTGCGACGAGCCCGCGAGGCGGCGGCAAGGCCGCCGCGAGTGAGAGCAAGCTTCCCATCGTCGGCGTGGGCGCATCCGCCGGCGGGCTCGAGGCGTTCGAGAGTCTCCTGACCCATCTCCCCCCGGACACGGGGATGGCCTTCGTCCTGGTCCAGCACCTCGATCCCAAGCACGGCAGCATGCTCAAGGAGATCCTGTCGCGCTCGACGCGCATGCCGATCCAGGAGGCGCGCAAGGGCATGCGGATCGAGCGCGATCACGTGTACGTCATTCCCGCGGGCGCCGACGTCGGCCTGAACGACGGAAGCTTCCGCGTCCAGCCTCGCCCGCCGGGCCGCGGCCGCGAGCAGCCGATCGACCACTTCCTGCGCTCGCTCGCGGATCAGTACAAGTCGCGCGCGGTGGGCGTCGTGCTCTCGGGGACGCTCTCGGACGGCGCCCTCGGGCTGCGGGCGATCAAGGCCGAGGGCGGCGTCACGTTCGCGCAGGACGAGGCGTCCGCCCGGTTCCGCGACATGCCGCGCGCGGCCGTCGCGGCGGGCGTCGTCGACTACGTGCTCCCGCCCGAGCAGATCGCGCGGGAGCTCGCGCGGATGGCGAAGCATCCCTACGTGCGCCCGCCGAAGGCCGCCTCGGACGAGCCCGCGAGGCCCGACGGCCCCGACCACCGCCGCCTGCTGCGGCTCGTGCTGTCGGCGACGGGCGTCGACTTCTCGAACTACCGGCAGACGACGGTCCGCCGCCGGATCGAGCGCCGCATGGTCCTGCGCAAGGTCGACAGCATGGCCAAGTACGTGGAGCTCCTCGTCAAGGAGCCGGCGGAGATCCACGCGCTCCACGACGACATCCTCATCACCGTCACGTCGTTCTTCCGCGATCCGTCGGTTTTCGAGGCGCTCAAGGAGCGCGTCTTCCCCTCCCTCCGCCGCGAGGGGAGCGGGTCGCACGCTTCCCTTCGCGTCTGGGTTCCCGGCTGCGCGACGGGGGAGGAGGTCTACTCGCTGGCGATCGCGCTGTTCGAGTCGCTGGCGGACGCGGGCGGCAGTCCCTCCATGCAGATCTTCGGGACCGACGTGTCGGAGGCCGCCGTCGACAGGGCCCGCGCGGGCGTCTACCTCGACAGCGCGATGGCCGACGTCTCCCCCGAGCGGCTGCGCCGGTTCTTCCTCAAGACGGATCGCGGCTGGCAGATCTCGAAGGCGGTGCGGGACGTCTGCATCTTCGCGCGCCAGAACGTGACGTCGGATCCGCCGTTCTCGGGCCTGGACCTGATCAGCTGCCGCAACCTCCTCATCTACCTCGAGCCCGTTCTCCAGAAGCGCGTCCTGCCGATCTTCCACTACGCGCTGCGGGCGCAGGGCTACCTCCTCCTGGGCAACGCGGAGTCGATCGCGGGCTACGGCGATCTCTTCGCTCCGGTCGATCGCGAGAACCGCATCTTCATCAAGCGTCCCGGGAGCCTCCGGCAGGCGCTCGACTTCGGGCCGCGCCTGCGGGATCCGGAGAGCTCCGCGCCGCAGGCCGCGCTCGACCGGACCTCGCCGCTCGACCTCCAGAGGGAGGCGGACCGGCTGGTGCTCGGCCGCTACGCTCCCCCGAGCGTCCTGATCAACGACCGGTGCGAGATCCTCCAGTTCCGGGGCCGGACGAGCCCCTACCTGGAACCGGCTTCCGGAGCCGCCAGCTACAACGTCCTGAAGATGGCCCGCGAGGGCCTGCTCGTGGAGCTGCGCTCGGCGATCGGGAAGGCCCGGCGCTCGGGTCACGCGGTCCGCCGGGAGGGACTGCATGTCCGGCAGGACGGCCACTTTCGCGACGTCAGCCTGGAGGTCGTTCCGGTCCCGCACGGGGGCGGCGTCCACCACTTCCTCGTGATCTTCGAGGACGCGGAGAAGTCCGGCAAGGCGCCGCGCCGCGAGTCCCAGCCCAAGCCCCGGCTGGCGCGAGAGGGCCGGCGCGCCGAGCACGAGACGATCGTCAAGCTCGAGCAGGAGCTGACCTCGACGAAGGAATACCTCCAGGCGATCATCGAAGAGCAGGAGGCCTCCAACGAGGAGCTCAAGAGCGCGAACGAGGAGATCCTTTCCTCGAACGAGGAGCTCCAGTCGACCAACGAGGAGCTCGAGACCACCAAGGAGGAGCTGCAGTCCACCAACGAGGAGCTCACGACGCTCAACGACGAGCTCCAGAACCGCAACACCGAGCTCACCGACGTCAACAACGACCTCTTGAACTTCCTGACGGGGACCGACGTCGCGATCGTGATGCTGGACCGCGAGGCGCGGCTGCGGCGATTCACGCCCCAGGCCGAGGCGCTCCTCAACATCCTTCCCTCGGACGTCGGCCGGCGGGTCATGGACCTCCGGACGAAGCTGAGGATCTCGGATTTCGGACGGATCGTGGCCGACGTGGTCGCGGGCGCCCCCGTCCAGGAGCGCGAGGTCCAGGACGAGAGCGGCCACTGGTACCTGATGCGCGCCCGCCCCTACCGCACGATGGACAACCGGATCGACGGCGCGGTCATCGGGTTCTTCGACATCGACGTGCTGAAGAACAGCCTCGGTGAGGTCCACCGGGCGCGGGAGTACGCCGAGTCGCTGGTCGAGACCGTGCGCGAGTCCCTGATCGTGCTCGACGGATCGCTGCGCATCCGCGCCGCGAACCAGGCGTTCTACCGGACTTTCCACGCGAGCCCCGCGGCGGCGGAGGGCAAGGACTTCCTGAGTCTGTGGGGGCTCGACGAGGAGGACCCTTACCTGCGCGAGCGACTCTCCAAGGTCACCCGCGAGACGCCGCTCCACGACTACGAGATCGACCAGGAGATCGAGCCGCTCGGCCACAAGACGCTGCTCCTGAACGCGAGGCGGGTGCGCCTGCCCGGCGAGTCGGGGGAGGCGCAGCCGCTCATCCTGCTCGCGATCGACGACATCACGGAGCGCAAGAGGGCCGAGAACGACCTGCGCGCCTCGGAGTCGCGCTACCGGCGCATCTTCGAAACCGCGCGGGAGGGCATCTGGATCCTGGACGGCGCGACGGGCGAGGTCCTCGACGTGAATCCCTACCTGGTCGAGCTCCTGGGCTACCGGAGAGAGGAGCTGGTCGGGAAGAAGCCGTGGGACTCGGGCCTCTTCGAGAATCCCTCGCTCGCGAAGCAGCGGTTCCGGGCGACCAAGGCGAACGGCTTCTCCTTCGAGCCGGACGTGGCCTTCCGCACGAAGGACGCCCGCCGCGTCGTCGTCGAGGCCATCACCAACACCTACGAGATCAACGGACGGATCGTCATGCAGGGCAACATCCGGGACATCACCGAGAGGGTTCGGCTGCAGGACCAGCTCCGCCAGGTCCAGAAGCTCGACTCGATCGGCCGTCTCGCCGGCGGCATCGCGCACGACTTCAACAACCTCCTCAACATCATCTCCGCGCACCTCGGCCTGCTGCAGCGGCCCGGCGGCGACGAAAAGAAGCGCGGCGAGAGCGCCGACGCGATCCACAAGGCCGTGGAGCGCGGCACGGCGGTCGTTCGCCAGCTCCTGACGTTCGCGCGCAAGGGCGAGGCCTCGTACGGGCCCACGGACGCGAACGAGGTCGTGCGCGAGGTGGCCTCCCTGCTGCGCGAGACCTTTCCCAAGCAGATGCGCGTCGCGACGAAGCTGGCGGAGGAGCTGCCGAAGATCTACGCCGACCCCAACCAGATCCACCAGGCCGTGCTGAACCTGGCCGTCAACGCGCGCGATGCTATGCCCGAGGGAGGAACGCTGACGCTCGGAACCGACGACGTCGAGGGAGACGTGGTGCGCAGGAAGTTCCCGGAGGTCAACGGGAACCGGTACGTCGAGGTCTGCGTCGCGGACACCGGGACCGGCATGGACGAGGACACGCAGCGCCGCATCTTCGAGCCGTTCTTCTCGACGAAGGGCTCGGGCGGCCAGGGCCTCGGCCTCGCGGTCGTGTACGGCATCGTCAACAGCCATCGGGGCGTCATCGACCTCGAGAGCGAGTCCGGCAAGGGCACGACGTTCCGACTGTATCTGCCGGTGACGAACGGCACGGAGCCGAAGAGCGAGGATCCCGACTCGGGCGAGACCCGGCAGGCGCCCGGGCGGGAGGACCAGCGCGCGAGCGGCCGCGTGAGGACCGGCCCCGAGGCCACGGCGCCGACTCTGCTGGTGGTCGAGGACGAGGAGGCCCTGCTCGGCCCCATCCAGACCATCCTCGAGGAAGAGGGCTACGACGTCCTCACCGCGGCGGACGGGGTCGCCGCCGTCGAGACCCACGCCGCGAACGCCGAGAAGATCTCGGCCGTGCTGCTCGACCTCTCGCTGCCGCGCCTCGGCGGCTGGCAGGCCTTCCTGAAGATGCGCGAGCGCGACCCGCAGCTGCGCTGCGTCATCGCGAGCGGCAACATCGGCCCCGAGCAGCGCGCCGAGATGCGCAAGCAGGGCGTCCACGTCTCGATCCGCAAACCCTACGGCTCGGAGGAGATGCTCTCGGCGCTGCGGAGGGTGCTCGCGGACGCCTGAGTCCGCTCGGAGTGACGCCAGGTTAGAATTTCGACCGAGGGCGGTGGAGTCCGCCGAAACCGCCGGCACGGTGAAGCGTTCCGGCCAATGACTCCTACGACACGCGGCGTCGTAGGAGTTTTTTGTTGGTCTCCGACGGCAGCGGCGCGGGAAAGGACGGCGCACGAGATGTGGCGTTTCTTGTGGATCTGCGCGGGAGGCGCCTTCGGCACGGGCGCGCGCTATCTCCTCTCGGGCTGGGCGGCGGCCACGCTGGGCCCGGCGTTCCCCTACGGAACGCTCGCGGTCAACCTGATCGGTTCCTTCTGCGTGGGCCTGCTCATGCAGGTCGGCATCGCGACGCCGATCCTCTCGCCGACGGCGCGGCTGACGCTCACGACCGGCGTCATGGGCGGCTTCACGACGTACTCGACGTTCAATTACGAGACGATCCGCTACGCGCAGGACGGCTCGTGGGGGCTCGCGGCCGCCAACGTCGGCGCGACGCTCGCGGGATGCCTGATCGCGGGGGTCCTCGGCGTCGCCGCCGGCCGCGGGCTCTTCGGCGGGTAGGCGTCAGGAAGACAGGAGGTCTCTCATGCGAGTCCTGGACGGAGAGCAGGTTCTGGCGCGGATCGTCGTCGGCGAGTCCGATCGGTGGCATCACCAGCCGCTGTGGACGGCGCTCCTCGAGCGGCTGCGGCGGGAGGGCTTCGCGGGCGCGACGGTCCTGCGCGGGATCGGCGGGTTCGGCGCGCGGAGCGTGCTGCACACGACGCTCCTCGAGCGGCTGTCGCAGGACCTCCCGCTCGTCATCGAGGTCGTCGACACGGCGGAGCACGTCGAGCGGCTCCTGCCGCTGATCGACGAGATGGTCCCCGAGGGACTCGTGACGATGGAGAAGGTGCGCGTCGTCAAGTACGCGGCCGGCGCCCGCCCCCTCGACGCGAAGCGCTAGCGGGCTGCGGAAAAGGCGTGCGGGCGCCGTGACCTCCGCACGGCGAGGCCGGAATCGTTCCGCGGAGCCCGCGGCGTGAACCTCCGCGCTAAACTCCCCCCCACATGGCGTCCGCCGCCTCGACCTCTCCGTCGCCGCTGATCGTCGCCAGCGACGTTTCGCGGACCTATCACCTCGGGGCCTCGGCCGTGCCGGCCGTGCGCGGCGTCTCGCTGTCGATCGCGCGCGGCGAGTTCGTCGCGCTGCGCGGCCCGAGCGGATCGGGAAAGACGACGCTCCTGAACCTGCTGGGTCTGCTCGACAGCCCGGACCCGGAGTCGGGACGCGTCGTGGTCGAGGGCCGCGACGCCCGCGCGCTTTCGGAGAACCAGCGCTCCGACCTGAGGCGGGACCGCTTCGGCTTCGTGTTCCAGACGTTCAACCTGATCCCGGTGCTGACGTCGGAGGAGAACGTGGCCTACCCGATGGCGCTGGCGCAGGTCCCGGCGGCCGAGCGGCGCCGGCGGGCGCGCGCCCTGCTCCAGTCGGTCGGCCTCTCGGGCAAGGAGGGCGTCCGTCCGGACCTGCTCTCCGGCGGCCAGCGCCAGCGCGTCGCGATCGCCCGGGCCCTCGCGAACGAGCCCTCGGTCGTCTTTGCCGACGAGCCGACGGCCAACCTCGACAGCCACACCTCCGAGGAGATCCTGGACCTGATGCGCGAGATCAACGCCGCGCGCGAGGTCGCGTTCCTCTTCGCCACGCACGATCCCCTCGTCGTCAGGCGCGCCCGCCGCGTCGTGACGCTGCACGACGGCGCGGTCGAGTCGGACGTCCCGGCATGATGTCGCGCTTCAAGGTCGCAGCGTGATGGAGATCCTTGCGTGAGCGCGCTCGCGCTCGCCTGGCGCAACCTGGTCCGACAGAGGCGGCGGAGCCTCCTCATGATCGCGGTCGTCGGCTTCGGCTTCGCGTCGTTCGCTCTGGCGGGAGGCTTCATCGCCCAGACCTTCGAGGCGCTCAAGGAGGGCACGATCCGCAGCGTCGGCGACCTCCAAATCGTCGACAAGCGCGCGATCGGCAAGGCCGAGGAGGCGACGCTCGAGTTCGGCATCCCGGACGCGCGGCGCGCGCGGTCAATCGCGGCGAAGGACCCGGACGTCGAGGCCGTGCTGCCGCGGATCGATTTCGTCGGACTCGCGACCAACGGGATCCGGTCGGTGCCGTTCCTGGGCGTCGGCGTGGACCCCGGGCCCGAGGCGGCGGCGACGCTCGCGCCCGAGCTGGTCGCGTCGGGCAGGTACCTGACGGGCGACGGCGGCGAGGGAATCGTGCTCGGCACCGGCCTCGCGTCGGCCCTCGAGGTGAAGCCGGGCGACCGCGTGACGCTCATGGCGACCACGCGGGACGGCTCGCTCAACGCAGTGGACGGCGTCGTCGAGGGGCTCGTGGACGTCAAGATCAAGGAGCTCAACGACCGCTACCTCGCCGGAGGAATCGGCCTCGTCTCGCGGCTGTTGCAGAGCCCGGAGACGGTGTCGAAGCTCGTGATCTTCCTCAAGCCGCATTCGTCCACGCGGGAGAACGAGGCCGCCGCGCGGCTCGCGAAGGAGTTCCAGGCGGCGGGCTTCCCGATCGCGGTGCGGCACTGGAAAGAGCTCGCGGTGTTCTACGGACAGGTCCGGCTCCTCTACATCGGCATCTTCGGCTTCGTCGGCGCGGTGCTCGTCGTCATCGTCGTCCTCTCGGCGGCCATCGTGATGACCATGGCCGTGACCGAGCGGACCCGCGAGATCGGCACGCTGCGCGCGCTCGGCACGCGGCCGGCGGGCATCCTGCGGATGTTCCTTTCGGAGGGAGTCGTGATCGCGGTCGCGGGTTGTCTCGCCGGGATGCTCTTCGCCCTGGTCGTCCGCGCGGGCCTCAACGCCTCCGGGATCATCCTGCCGCCGCCGCCGGGCGCGACGCACGGCATGCCGATCCACGTCAACTTCTACCCGCTGGCGTACGTGGCGGGCCTGGTCGCGATGATCCTCACGATGGCGATCGCGTCGTTCTTCCCGGCGCGCCGCGCCTCCCGAATCGCGATCGTGGAGGCGCTGGCGCATGTGTAGGGCTTCCGGCTTCCGGCTCACGGCCCTCGGCTTCCTGCTCCTGACCCGCCTCGCGTTGGCGGCACCGCCGCAGCCCGGTTCGACCGACGTCCAGGGCTGGCTGCAGGCGGTCGACGACGCGCGCAACGCGTTCGGCGAGGCGTTTCTCAAGGCGCGCGCGACGCAGCTCGAGCAGGGCAACCCCACGGGAAGCGCCGACTTCGACATCTACGTCAAGGGACGCGACAAGGCGCTGATCGTCTTCCGCGGCGGCAAGAACGACGGCCGCAAGGCGCTGACGGTGGGGGAGAAGATGTGGCTGATCGTGCCCGGCGCGCAGAACGCCGTGCCGATCACGGCGAACCAGCGGCTCCTCGGCGGCGCGTCGTTCGGGGACGTCGCGCGCCTCCGTTTCGCCGAGGACTTCACCGCGGAGCTCCGCCCGGGAACGGAGGACGTCGGCGGCCGCTCTTGCCACGTGCTCGACCTGACCGCGAAGTCTCCGAACGCGCCGTTCCCGAAGGTCACGCTGTGGGTCGACGCGGAGGGACCGCCGCTGCCGCGCAAGCTCGTGTTCGTCCTGCCGTCGGGGAAGCCCGCGCGGCAGGTGCTCTTCACGCAGTTCAAGAAGGTCCAGGGCAAGACGTGCGTGTCGGAGATGGAGGTCCAAGACCTGATCGGGCCGCAGACGAAGTCCGTCACGAAGATCCAGTACCTCGACATCAAGCCCGCCGAGCTCGACGATCGGATCTTCACGCCGGACGGGGCGCGGGCGCTCTCCTGAGCGCGGGCCGTCAGGCGCCGGCCGTCAGCCTTCCGATCGCGAACCGCATCAGGCGCGGGCCGACGAGCCGAGCGGCCAGGGCGCCGCTCGCGGGGCTCAGCATCAGCCGCCGGAGCGCGGCGCTCCAGGAGAACCGCCGCTCGAAGCGTCCCCTCCACGCTTCCGCGTAGAGCCGCGCGGCCTCGGACGGCGAGGCCTCGCCGCGCAAGGCGGGCTCGAGCGCGTCGGCCGCCAGGATCCCGGACGCGAGCGCGGCCGCCTGCCCCTCGCCGGAGAACGGGTCGATGACGCCGGCCGCGTCGCCGGCCATGAGGATCCCGTCCTCCTCGGGCGGCTTCGCCGTGAAGTAGACCGGCCCGGTGCCGAGGAAGCCGACGGGGCCGGGCGAGAGCGGGGCGAGGTCCCGCTCGAGGTCGCGGTTCCCGGCGCGCGCGTGCGCCACGACCGCGTCCCAGCCGGGCGGCAGCCGCCGGCGAAGGTCCTCGGCGATCACGCCCGCGAGGTTGACGGCGCCGCCCTCGACGCGCGAGAGCCCGCAGTAGCCGCCGGCGAACGCGTAGAGCCGGACCGTTCCCGCGAGCGCCGCGTCCGGCGCGTAGTCGCGGCTCCAGCCGAGGTAGCGTCGGCCTCGAGCGTCACGCGAGCGGCGGGCACCGCGGCCGCGGCGCAAGGAGCGGCGGGAACCGCGGCCGCGACCCAGGGAGCGGCGGGAACCGCAGATGTCGAGCGGATCCCATCGACCCCAGGCGCCGACGAGCGCGGGCGCGAAGACCTCGCGCTCGACGCCGTCCGCGGCGAAGCGCACGCGGAAGCCGCCGTTCTCGCGGTCCACGGCGAGGACCCTCGCGGCGAAGCGGAGGTCCGCGCCGAGCTCGCGCGCACGGGACGCGAGGAGGTCGTCGAGGAGGAACCGCGACAGGCCCAGCGCCGGCCGCGGCAGCTCGAACGCGACGGGATCCGCCCCCGGCAGATGGACCGAGCCGCGGCGGATCGTCTCGGCCGCGGCCTCGACGCGCTCGAGGACCCCGAGCCGCTCCAGACTCGGCCGCGCCGTCGCGGAGAGGAACTCGCCGCAGACCTTGGGGCGCGGGAAGCGGTCCTTCTCGAGGAGCAGGACCCGCCGCCCGCGCTCGGCGAGGACGGCGGCGGCCGCGGAGCCCGCGGGCCCGGCGCCGATGACGACGGCGTGCGCAGTCATGTCCCCCCCGTGAGCAGCCAGCGGAACGGGAAGACCCGCCGCGCGCGGACGCGGGGGAGCGCGTCCTTCGCGATCGCGAGGGCCTCGTCGACCGTGTAGGCCTGGTTCACGGACGCGAGGCCGTCGTGGACGGAGACCCGGGAGCGGAAGATCAGCGGACCGGCGAGCGAGACGAAGAGCGCGGGCGCGCGGTGGCGCCGGAGGTCGAGAACGGCGACTTCCTGCGGCGCGACGCGCGTCATCTCGGCGAGGAGGCTCCGGTTCTCCTCCGGCGAGAAGTGGTGGAAGAAGAGCGTGGAGATCGCGAGGTCGAACGCGCCGTCGGCGAACGGAAGGCGAAAGGCGTCGCCGGCCGCCGCGGCGGCCGGCGGCGCCGGCGTCGCAGCGGCCATCGCGCGGCCCGCGCGGAGGTGACGCCACTGAAGCTCCAGCGCCACGACCGTCGCGCGATGCCCGCGGGCTCTCAGCCCCCGCTGGAGTCGTCCCGCGATGTCGCCCGAGCCGGCGCCGACGTCGAGGATGCGGAGCGGCCGTTGCGGCGATCCGAGCGCTCGGATGCGGGCGGACAGGTGGCGCTCCAGGGCCCGCGCTCCTCCCCACGTGTGCACGGAGCGAAGGTCCTCGAGGTTCTGCCGGACCTCGGACATCGGGAGAAGGGACGGCTCGTCGAGCCATTCCCGGCTGGGACGGCGAGGCTGGACGAGCAGGCTCATGCGGTCGAGAGTCGAGAGTTGAGAGTCATGAGTTGGGAGTGTGGACTCTGAGGCGCAGCCCTCTTTGCCGGCCGCTCAACACTCACAAACCACAACTCACAACTCACAACTCACAACTCCCTCGTAACCACCAGCGCCGAGTTCTTCGAGCCGAACCCGATGCAGTTGCAGAGGGCGTTGGCGATGCTGGCCGGGCGCGCGCGGTTCGCGACGTAGTCGAGGTCGCACTCGGGGTCCGCGTCGTCGAGGTTGATCGTCGGCGGGAGGAAGCCGTCGCGCATGCCGAGAACGGTCGCGGCGAGACCCGCGGCGCCGCAGGCGCCCTGCGGGTGCCCGATCATCGACTTGATCGAAGATCCCGGGATGCGCCCCGCGGCGGCGCCGAACGCCTGCCGCATCGCGCGCGTCTCGACCTTGTCGTTGAGCTCTGTCGAAGTGCCGTGGTACGCGACGTAGTCGATCGCGGCCGGGTCCAGCTCCGCCTCGCCCAACGCGAGGGACATCGCGCGCGCGGACTCCTCGCCCGTCTCGTCCAGCCGCACGCGGTGGTGCGCGTCGCAGGTCGCCCCGTAGCCGCGGATCTCGGCGTAGACGCGAGCGCCGCGGGACCTCGCCCGCTCCAGCTCCTCCAGGACGAACATCCAGGAGCCCTCGGCGAGCACGAAGCCGTCGCGGTCGCGCGAGAAGGGCCGGGAGGCGAGCCTCGGCTCGCGCTCGTGCGCGGTCGAGACGACACGCATCATGATGAAGCCCTCCATGATCCCGCGGACGACGGTCGCGTCCGCGCCGCCGGTCAGGACCACGTCGGCCGTGCCGAACTTGATCGAGCGGAACGCGTAGCCCATCGCGTCGGTCGAGGAGGCGCAGCCGGTCGAGACGACGTGCGAGAGGCCGCGAAGGCCAAAGCGCATCGAGATCTCGGAGGACAGGGTCCCGATCGTCCCCGACGCGATCGCGTAGACCGACGCCTTCTTGACCTGGTTCGTGTAGTAGAGGTGGTACATCCGCTCGGAGAACTCGATGGCGCCGCCGCCGGTCCCGAGCACGACGCCCATCGCGCGGCGCTCGTCGAGCGACATGGCCTCCGGGTCGATGCCCGCGTCCGCGAGGGCCTCGGTCGAGGCCGCGATCGCCAGCGGCACCGCGCGCGAGACGTGCTTCAGGTCCTTCGCGGCGACGTGCGCGGCGGGGTCGAAGTCCTTGATCTCGCCGGCGATCGTCGCGACGAGCCCCTCGGGGTCGAAGAGCGAGATCCGTCCGACTCCCGACACTCCAGCCCGAAGCGCCCGCGCGTACGCCTCGCGGCCGTTCCCGTTGGGCGAGAGGCACCCGATCCCGGTGATCGCAACGCGCCGCTCGGACACGCCGGGATTCTATGCGGGTCCGATGCCACGACCCCCGAACGCCGGAAGCGTCCTAATCCTTTTCTGAGGAAGGATCGTGGGTAAGAGCTCGTCGGGGTGCTCCTCGTGGAACGGCACCCCGACACCAGGCACTCCGCCGGGGACTTTCGCCGACCTCGTCCATGGTCAAAGTTCCTTTCGCCGAGCGCCCTACTGCAGGCCGAACGTCTTGACCAGGAACACCGCCATCTGCCCGCGCGTATTCGGGTCTCCCGGACAGTACTTGCCGTCGCCGCAGCCGGCGGTGATGCCTTCGGCCGCGAGCTGCTCGATCCAGTTGGTGTACAGGCCGGGGCAGGGGACGTCGGGAAACGTCCCTGTGCAGTGCGGAGGCTGGTAGGCCGGCCCGTGCTCGGCCTTGAGCAGGAAGACCGCCATCTGCTCGCGGCTCACCGGATCGGTCGGGCAATAGTGGCCGTCGCTGCAACCGCCCGTGATCTCTTCGGCGAAGAGCGCTTCGATCCAATCGGCGAAGGTGGACGGGCACGTCACGTCTTCGAAGATGCCGGTGCAATGTGGTGGGGCGTAGCAGATGCCGTGGCGGCCCTTCAGCAGGAAGACGGCCATCTGCTCGCGCAGCGTCGGCTGGTCGACGCCGTAGTTTCCGTTTCCGACGCCGGCGGTGATGGCATTCGCGACGAGCGTCGTGACGAAGCTGTAGAACTGCTGGGAGCCCGGCACGTCCAGAAAATCGACGATCCACGCCTTCCGAAGCGTTCCCGAGGTTCCGTCGGGGTTGGTGACGACGATGTCGTTGACCGTCGCCGCATTCAGGGCGGGCGCGACGGCCGAGGCGTCGGTCTCGTCGGTCACGACGACGTTCGTTCCGGCCACCCCGCCGAAGGTCACCGAGGCGCCCGCGACGAAGTGCGTGCCCGTCAGGGCCACGGTCACGCCGCCCGGCGGCGTCCCCGACCGGGGCGAGGAGCCATAGATGACGTTCTGAGAGAACTCCGAGGTGTTTCCGTCGGGGTCCGTCGCCGTGATCGAGATCGGAGGCATCGCCGACGCGTTGACGTCGTTCAACGGCACGTCGAACGACAGGGCGCCGGTCCCGTCCGTCGACAGCTGGGTCGAGCCCAGGTAATAGGCGCTCTGGAGCAGGTCTCGCGGCCGCGGCGTGCACGTGGGGCTCTCGTAGAAGTCGAGGTCGTAGGTCGTGTTCGGAGTCGACAGGAGCGTGCCGTGGACGGTCAGCG
>Ga0105248_10006017_pt1 | contig 13316 bp, 13 predicted proteins | sample KBSS34metaG_FD_81524 | JGI IMG/M metagenome (GOLD analysis project Ga0105248, IMG submission 81524) | Switchgrass rhizosphere microbial communities from Kellogg Biological Station, Michigan, USA - KBS S3-4 metaG | ecosystem: Host-associated > Plants > Roots > Rhizosphere > Soil | place... | reverse complement strand
GAGAACACCACCGCCGTGCCGACGATCCAGAAGATGCCGCCGGCGTACTCGCCGGTGGTCGACTTCGAGAAGCCGATCGGCATGAACGCGGCGACGGTGATGAGCGCACCGGTCAAGCGCGGCATCGCGGTCGACGCGTAGGAGAAGGCGGCCGCCTTGACCCGATCCCAGCCCTCCTCCATCTTCACCACCATCATCTCGACGGCGATGATCCCGTCGTCGACGAGCAGGCCGAGCGCGATGATCAGCGAGCCGAGCGACACGCGCTCCAGGTTCCAGCCCATGGCGAGCATCACGAGCGCGACGACGCCGAGCACGATCGGCACCGACAGGCCGACCACGATGCCCGTGCGCCAGCCGAGGCTCAGCAGGCTGACGACGAGCACGATCGTCAGCGCTTCCAGGAGCGAGCGTTCGAACTCCCAGACAGATTCGCTGACGACCGTCGGCTGGTCGGCGACGCGCTCGAGCTCGACGCCGTACGGCAGCTCCGCCTGGACCTTGGCGATCGTGCCTTCCAGAGTCTTGCCGAGCTCGACGATGTTGCCGTCGTCGGTCATCACGATGCCGAGCATCAGCACCTGCTGGCCGTTGTGGCGAATCGTGTAGAGCGGAGGATCCTCGTAGCCGCGGCCGATCGTCGTGAAGTCGCCGAGCTTGATGACGCGCCCGCCGGCCGAGATCGGCACGTTGCGGATGTCGTCCAGGCTCTTGAACTGGCCGCTCACGCGCACCATCAACCGGTCGCTGCTGGTGTCGATCTGCCCGCCCGCCTCGATCGCGTTCTGGTTGCGCAGGCTCTCGCCGATCATGAGTGGCGTGATGCCGAGCGCGGCCAGGCGCTCGTTCGAGAACTCGACGTAGACCTTCTTCTCCTGCTTGCCGTAGATGTCGACCTTCTTGACCATCGGCACCTTGAGCAGGCGCCGCTTGATGTCCTCGGAGATGTCGGAGAGCTCCCACTGGCTGATGCCGTCGCCCTTGACGGCGTAGAGCAGCCCGGTGACGTCGCCGAACTCGTCGTTGAAGATCGGCCCGATGACGCCGTCGGGCAGCTCGAGCTTCAAGTCGCTGAACTTCTTGCGCGCCTGGTACCAGGCCTCGCGCTGGTCGGCGTGCGAGGTGCCGCCCTTGACCGAGAGCAGCATGCCTCCGTAGCCCTGGCGGGCGTACGTCTTGACCTTGTCGAAGTGGTCGAGCTGCTCGAACTTCTTCTCCATCCGGTTGAGCAACTCGTCCTGCACCTGCTGCGCGGTGGCGCCCGGCCAGATGACCATCACGGTCATCGATGGCACGGAGAAGTTCGGGTCTTCGAGCTGGCCGAGCTTCTTGAAGCCCAGCACGCCGCCGATCATGATCGCGAGGATCAGGAACAGCACGGTGGCGCGGTGGTTGAGCGCCCATTCGGTGAGGTTGAACGAGGACTTCATCGTGCGGCCTGCTTGATCTCGACGTCGTTGGCGGCGGCGGGCAGCGCGACGCGGAGCCCCGGCGCCATCTTCTGCACTCCGGCAGTGACGACCTGCTCGCCGGCCTTCGGACCGGAGACGAGCACGTTGTCGTTGCGATAGCCGAGCACGGCGACGCCGACGAGGCTGACCGTGCCGACCCGCTCGCTGCCTTCGGGGTGCACGACCCACACGGCCGGCCGGCCCTTTTCCTGGGTGATCGCCATGGCCGGGATCGCTGCGGCCGGCGCTTCGCTGACCGGGCGGTCGACGACGAGCCTGGCGCTTGCGCCGAGCGGGAGCGCGCGCGGCGACACCGGCTTCAGGCGCGCGCGGAAGGTCCGCGTCATCGCGGCCGCTTGCGGCGACAGCTCGCGCAGCACGACGTCAAACGCCTCGTCGGGCGCGCTCGTGAGCGTGGCCTTGTAGCGCGACCCCTTGAAGTCGCCCAGGCGATCCTCGGGCACGTTGACGACGATCTCGGGCTCGATGTCCTTGGCGATCGAGACGATCGGTTGCCCTTCGGCGACGACCTGGCCGACCTCGAACTTCACGCTCGTGACGACGCCGTCCTGCGATGCGCGCAGCGTCGTGTACTCGAGGCGGTTGCGCGCGAGCTCGAGCTTGCGTGCGTCGGCCTCCGCGACGGCGCGCGTCGTTTGCGCGTTGCTCTGCGCTTTCTCGTCGTCGGACGGGCTCACCGAGCCGTCGCCTCTCAGCGCGTCGAGGCGCTGACGATCGGATTGCGCCTGGCGGGCCTGCGCCTCGGAGGCGACGAGCTGCTGCTGCGCCGCCTGCACTGCGAGCCTGTAGTCAGTGTCGTCGAGGACCGCGAGGACATCGCCTTGACGGACCTTCTGTCCGACGTCGATCTTGCGCGCCACGATCTTGCCGCCGACGCGCAACGCCTGGTCGACTTCGTAGCGCGCCTGCACGGCGCCGAAGTAGCGATCGGTCTCCTGCGCCTTGTCGTAGCGGATCTCGGCGGTGCGGACCGTGCGCAGCGGCTCGGCCGGTGGCGGCTTCGAGCAGCCGGACAGGATCGCGGCGATGGAGGCGGCAAGCAGTGCCGCGGGACGGGAGGTTTTCACGGCGGTTCCTCGGGCAAGGTTCATGATTTGGGTGTCGGGGTGGCGGCGGCCGAAGCGGGCGGCGGCTCGAACTGCTGCCAGCCGCCACCGAGCGCCTTGTAGAGCTGCACGCTGTCGAGGAGCAGCTGGGTACGGCTGTCGTTCGCGCCCACGCGCACCGCGAGGCGCGCGCGCTGCGCATCGAGCAACGGCAGGAGATCGATCTGGCCGCGGTCGTAGAGCGATTGCGCGCGGCCGAGCGCGGCCTCCGCGGAGCCGGCCGCCGACTGCAGGTCTTCGGAGCGCTGCCGCTCGTCGCGCAGCGCGACGAGCGCGTTCTCGACGTCCTCGAGCGCGCGCACGATGCCGTCTTCGTAGCGCAGCACCGCCTCTTTCTGGCCCGCCTCGGCGATCTCGTTGATCGAGCGCGTACGACCGGCGTTGAAGATCGGCATCGTCAGCAGCGCCGCCGCCGAGCTGAAGCGCGCCGCCCCCATGCCGACGCCGTTCAGCTCGATGTTCTCGCTGCCGAACAGCGCGCCGAGGAAGAGCCGCGGGAACCATTCCGCTTGCGCCTGCTGCCGGCGCGCATTCGCCGCGTCGAGCTGCGCCTTGAGGGCGAGCAGGTCGGGCCGGCGCTCGAGCAGCTCGGCGGGTTGCCCGGGACGCGCAGCGGGCGCCTCGAGCTCAGCGGTCGCCGGGACGATGCTCGCGGCGTTGACGGCCTGGTCGCCGATCAGCACCGCGATGCGATGCCGCGACACCGCGGCCACCGTCTCGAGCGGTGGAATCGCGGCGTGCGCGCGCGACGCGTCGGTCTGCGCGCGCTCGACGTCGAAGGGCGTCGCGAGACCGGCCCGTTGTCGTGCTCTGACGAGTCGAAGCGTCTCGTCCTCGGCCGCGGCGATCGCGCGCACGGTCTCGAGCTGGCGCTGCGCGCCGACCAGCGTGAAGTAGTTGGACGCGACGTCGGTCATGACCAGCAGCCGCACGGCGCGCTCGCCGTCCTCGGCGGCCACCGCGTCCGCGGCTGCCGCGCGCGCGCCGGCGCGCAAGCGGCCGGAGAGATCGATCTCCCACGAGACATCGACCCCGGCACTGGCGCTCTTGATGTCGGGAAGCACCTGTCTTGTGGCGGCGTCGAATCCGGACTTGGCCTCGCCTGCGCGCCCGCTCACCCCGACGCTCGGCATCAGGAACGAGCGGCTGATCGTGACGCCGGCGCGCGCTGCCTGCACGCGCTGCGCGGCGATGCGCACGTCGCGGTTCTCGCGCGCGGCACGGCGAATGAGGTCCGAAAGGACCGGATCGCCGTACGCTTCCCACCAGGCGCTCTCGGGCACGGTGTCGGAAGGCGTCGCCTGCGCGTATCGACCCGGCACGTCGACCGACGGCTGAAGCACGGGCGTGCTGCAGCCGGTCAGCCAGGCACCGAGCGAAGCCGCGACGGCAACCGCGACGAGGCGCATCTGCATTGCAGGACGGCAATCGTGCCTCGCCGGCGGAAAGGTCTCGAGGGGGGGTGCGCACGGCAGCATCGGTGGCTCGCGTCGTCGGGTCAATGTGCAGACAGGTTAGGCGCGGAGGTCCGCGAAGTCGTCAGTGAAGCGTCGACCTTCGGTCAACGTTCGGTGAGCCCGGTCAGGCGCGCGCGCGCATCGACCTGAGCTCGCTGCGGCACGCCTCGCCGAACGCGAGCAACGGGTCGGCATCGTCGGAACGCACGATGTTGCGCACGCTGTCGAGGGTCAGGTTGTTGCAGAAGTACTGATCGGTGATGCGCCTGAGCAGCCGTTCTGCTTCCGCGAGCACTGCAGGCGAAGCGCACAGCCGGATCCGGTTGAGGAGCGCGTAACCGGAGAGCAAGGTCTCGGGCTTCTCGAGCGTGTGGGTCAGCGCGTCGACGAGGAGCCTGCTGCATTCGCCGATGAACTCGCCGTACAGGGTCTCGCGCTTGCTCATCTCGATGCGGACCAGCTCGCGCTTGTTCAGCGTCCGCTGGTTGACCCAGGCCGTGGCGACCGTGGCCGAGCCGCCGACGAGCGTGCCGACCAGGCCGGAGATCACGCTGATCATCGGGGCGTCCATGGTTCCGTCAGCTCGGGCATTGACTTGCGCAGCCGCTCGATGACGCAGTTCTCGATCGCCGCGATCTGCGGCTCGCCCATCTCCGCGGCCCACTTCCTGTGGATCGCGAAGTGCATCATCAAGAGGTTGCGCAGCTTGGCGAAGGCGACCGGGTTGTCCGTTCCGCACACCAGGTGGTCGCCATGGAGGACGCGGTCGATGACGCCGGGCTCGAGGATCGGCACCCGGCACAGGAGCGCGAGCCGGCCAAGCTCGCGGTCGAGCTCCTCGAGGGTTCTCGTCCAGCCCTCGATGCGAACCGCGTCGTGCTTCGTGCTCATGAGGTTGCTCCGTGAACGGCGATCGATGGTTGTGCGCGCCGTGTCGTCAGTCGGCCGCGCCGTCCGCAGACCCTGCATCGATCTCGCGGGCGATCGCCTCGAGCAGCTCGCGACCGGAGCCGAACTCGAGGCGCTGGCCGGTGACGAGGTTTTCGAGGCGTCCGGCGATCGCCTCGCGGGTGGCGTCGGCACGCAGCTTGAGCACGTAGGCGAGCCGGTTCGGGAATTTGGATTCGGGTGGAGCAGGCATGGTTGCGACCAGCTTGAAGGGTGGGTATGAAGGGCGGCGCGATCGTCGTTCGCCAGCCAACGTCTCAGTTGAATTCGTGGCCGGGAGCCGTGCTCACCGCCGCCGCCTCGCCGACGCAACGCAGCGCGTGCGTGGCGGCGATCCATTCCTCGTTGGTCGGCTCCACGGCCACGAGGACGCCGCTGTGCTCGTGCGAGATGACCGGCGCATGGGCGACGTTGGCCCTGTCGTCGATGGCGATGCCGAGCCAGGCGAGCGCGGCGCAGATCCGCGCGCGCAACACCGGGCTGTGCTCGCCGACGCCCGCCGTGAAGGCGAGCATGTCGAGCCCGCCGAGCACCGCGGTCAGCGAACCGATCTCGCGCACGATGCGCCGCACATAGAGCTCGAGCGCTCCGCGCGCGCGCGCGTCGCGGTGCTCGACCTCGAGCAGGGTTTTCGGGCTCGCCGAGATGCCGGAGACGCCGAGCAGTCCGGACTCGTGGTACAGCAGGCGGGTGAGCCGTGCCACGTCGAGTCCGTCGGTCCGCATCAGGTGCAGCAGCACGCCGGGATCGATCGAGCCCGAGCGCGTCCCCATCATCAGGCCGTCGAGTGCGGAAAAGCCCATCGTCGTGGCGACGCTCTCGAGCCCTTGCATGGCGCAGAGGCTCGCGCCGCTGCCGAGGTGCGCGACGATGGTCCGTCCACGCGCGCGCTCGCCGTGGCGTTCGGCAAGCGCGACGGCCATGTATTCGTACGACAAGCCGTGAAATCCGTAGCGCCGGATGCCGCGATCCGCGAGCGCGTGCGGCAGCGGCAGCATCTGCTCCACCGGCGGCAGCGTGCGGTGAAACGCCGTGTCGAAGCACGCGATCTGCGGCAGGTCGGGCACATCGGCGAGCAGGATCTCGATCGCCTGCAGCGCGAACGGCTGGTGCAGCGGCGCCAGAGCGATGAAGCCCTTCAGATCCGCGAGGACGCCATGGTCGACGCGGATGGGCGCGGCGTACTTGTCGCCGCCGTGCACGACCCGGTGCACGACCGCCGTAGGCGGCCTTCCGCCGGTCTGCGCGACGACGGTCGCGCGCACGTGCCGCAACGCGGCGTCGTAGGGCTTCTGGACATCGAGAACCAGTGCGGTCGGTGGCGATCCCGCCTGCACTAGCTTCGGGCTTTGGCTGCCGATGCCTTCGACCTGGCCCGCCCAGATGGGCTGGCGCGGCAACGGCGTGACCGCGGCGTCGAACAGCGCGAACTTGATGCTCGACGAGCCGCAATTGAGCACCAGGATCGGCTCGCTCGCCGGCCTCAGCGCACGCGTAGAGCCCGCGCGCCCGCTCGTCGCCTCGGCCGAGTCCGCTTCATGGTGCTGGTTCAGGCTCATGGCCGCTTCCCGGTGATGTACTTCAGCCACGCCGCGCGATGCTGGCGTGCGACTGCGGCATGGAAGAGGGCTCTGGCGATCGAATTCATGTGGGCCTCCTGTCGCGCAACACGGCGGCGTTCACGCTGAGGCCTCCAGCTCGACCGGCGGCGCGGCGACGAGACGTGCCGCGGCGGCCAGCGAAGGCGCGACCGCCGCACTGCCGCGCAACGTTCCCGGTCGGGACGCGACCAGCGCGACCGCGCACGAGGCGATGCGCGCTTCGCGCGAGTCCGCCCGGCTCGTGAGCACGATCGGCACGCGTGCGCCGAGCACGATGCCCGCGCTCGAGGCGCCGCCGAGGTACTCGAGCTGCTTGGCCAGCATGTTGCCGCTCTCGAGGTCGGGCACGACCAGGATGTCGGCCGCGCCGGCCACCGGCGACACGATTCCCTTCGTGCGTGCCGCCGCCGCGGAGACGGCGTTGTCGAACGCGAGCGGGCCGTCGACCACCGCGCCCTCGATCTGGCCGCGATCGGCCATCTTGCACAGTGCCGCCGCGTCGAGCGTGGCCGGCATGTGCGGGTTGACGGTCTCGACGGCCGCGAGCACCGCGACCCGCGGACGCTCGATACCGAACGCGTGCGCGAGGTCGACGGCGTTGCGGACGATGTCGAACTTGTCCTGCAGCGTCGGAGCGATGTTGATCGCGGCGTCGGTGATGAGAAACGGGCGCGGGTACGCCGGCGTCTGCATCACGAAGCAATGGCTGATGCGGCGGCTCGTGCGGAGCGCACTTCCGACCACGGCAGCCATCAGCTCGTCGGTGTGGAGGTTGCCCTTCATCAGCGCGCCGACGCTGCCCTCCACTGCAAGCTCGACCGCACGCGCGGCGGCCGAACGCGGGTCGGGTCGGTCCTCGATCGCGACGCCATCGAGCGAGAGCTCGGCCGCCTTGGCGACCGCTTCGAGCCGCGCACGCGGCCCGACAACCACGGGATCGATGAGCCCTGCCGCGCGCGCATCGAGCGCAGCCGAGAGGCTCACGGCGTCGGTCGGATGAACGACGGCCATCTTGATGGGACCGAGCGGACGCACGAGCTGCAGCAGGCGCACGAGGTCGTCGCCCTGCGACACCGAGATGCGCACCTGCGGCAAGGTGCTGCGCGAGCGCTCGATGCGCGCGGTCGGCGCGGTCACGACGGCCTCGCCCGCGATCACGGTCTGTCCGCGCTGGTTCACGCAGGTGCAGTCGAGCGTCACCAGGCTCTCGCGCTCGTCGCGCGCGGTGACCGTCACGGTCGTCGTCAGCGTGTCGCCGGCACGGATCGGCGCCCGGAAGTGGAGCGTCTGGCACTCGTACACGGTGCCGGCGCCCGGCAGGCGCGTGCCGAGCACCGCCGAGATGAGCGCCGCTCCCCACATGCCGTGCGCGATCACGCCCTGGTAGGGAGTCGAGGCGGCGAACTCCGCATCGATGTGCTGGGGGTTGATGTCGCCCGAGAGCGCCGCGAAGACCTGAATGTCCGCCGCGGTCAGCGTGCGTTCGATGCTGGCGCGATCGCCGACGTTGATCTCGTCGAACGTGCGGTTGCGGATGACGTCGAGGTCGGATGCGGAGAAGGTGTCGGTCATGGTCGTCTCTCTGGGGGTGCTAGGCGAGGATGTGGAGGCCGCCGTCGATGTAGTGGACGTCGCCGGTGACGGCGCGTGCCGCATCGCTGACGAGGAACGCGCACAGCGACCCGACGTCATCGATCTCCACTTCGCGCGGCAGCGGCGCCCGACCGCGGGCGTCCGCGATCAGGTCGTCGAAGCCGGGGATGCCGGAGGCGGCGCGTGTGCGGATCGGCCCAGGCGACACCGCGTTGACGCGGATGCCGTGCGGCCCGAGCTCGGTCGCGAGGTAGCGCACCGAGGCCTCGAGGGCGGCCTTGACGGGGCCCATCACGCCGTAGTGCGGGACCACCTCGGCGGCGCCGAGGTAGCTCATCGTGAGCAGCGTGCCGCCGTCGGGCATGAGCGGCTCGGCCAGCCGCGCCATGCGGAAGAACGAGTGGCACGAGATGTCCATCGCGCGGGCGAAGCCCTCGCGCGAGCTGTCGGCGACGCGGCCGTGCAGATCGGCGGCCGGCGCGAAGGCGATCGAGTGGAGGACGAAGTCGAGCCGCCCCCATTGCGAGCGGATGACCTCGAACAACGCCTCCAGGTCGCCGCTGCGCTCGACGTCGAGCGGCATGGCGATCGTCGCGGCGAGCTCGTGGGCCAGCGGCTCGACGTGCGGGCGGGCCTTCTCGTTCAGCCAAGTCACCGCGAGCTCGGCGCCGCAGCGGCGGAACATGCGCGCGCAGCCGTAGGCGATGCTTTGCGGGTTGGCGATGCCGACCACCAGGCCCTTGCGGCCAGCGAGGAGGGATTCGGAGCGGATGTCCATGGCGGCACGTTAGACGCGGCGACACGCGAAGTCGTCAGCGAACGGTCGATAAACGGTCGCCGTTGGAGGCGCATCGGATCGACCGCATTGCCGACCGAAGGCCGACCGTTCGCACACGACTTCGCATGCGGCGCCGCCTATCGTTCGTTCAACGTCACGAAGCGCAAGCGCCATGAAGACAGCGATCCCGGTCGAAGAAGCGGCTCGCCGCATCCCCGATGGCGCGAGCCTGATGATCGGCGGCTTCATGGGCGTGGGCGCACCCCATCGGCTCATCGACGCGCTGGTCGCACACGGGTGCCGGAACCTCACCGTGATCGGCAACGACACGGCGCGGCCGGGGATCGGCGTGGGAAAGCTCATTTCGAGCGGACAGGTGGCGCGGGTCGTCACCTCACACATCGGTCTCAATCCGGAGACGCAGAAGAAGATGCTGGCGGGCGAAATTGCGGTCGAGCTCGTGCCGCAGGGAACGCTGGCCGAGCGCATCCGAGCCGCGGGCTACGGCCTTGGCGGCGTGCTCGTGAAGACGGGCATCGGCACGCTGGCCGCCGAGGGCAGTCAGACCGTCGTCATCGATGGCGAGACGTGGCTGCTCGAGCGCCCGCTGCGGGCGGACTTCGCCCTCATCCACGCCAACCAGGCCGACTACGCCGGCAACGCGGCGTACCAGCTCACGGCGACCAATTTCAACCCGGTGATGGCGATGGCCGCCGACACCGTGATCTGCGAGGCGCGCGAGATCGTGCCGATCGGAATGATCACCCCCGATGACGTCGGCACGCCGAGCGTGCTGGTCGACTGTCTCATCGGTGTCGCGGCGGCATGAGCAGCACTACAGCAAGGCGAACGAGATGGACGCACAGGAACTGATCGCGCGCCGCGTGGCGCAGGAGATCCGGCCCGGCACGTTGGTCAACCTCGGCATCGGGCTGCCGACCCATGTGGCCGACCATCTGCCGCCGGGCGTGGACGTCTACCTGCAGGCCGAAAACGGCATCATCGGCCTCGGCGCGCGGCCGCCTGACGGCATGGAGGATCCCGACCTCACCGATGCCGGCGGCGGCTTCGTCACTGCGATCCCCGGCGCCGCCCGCATCGACAGCACGCTGTCGTTCGGCCTCATTCGCGGCGGGCACCTCGACATGACGGTGCTCGGCGGGCTGCAGGTCGATGCCCTCGGCCGGCTCGCCAACTGGATGGTGCCGGGAAAGCTCATCCCGGGCATGGGTGGAGCGATGGACCTCGTGAGCGGCGCGCGCCGCGTCGTGGTGGCGATGTTCCACACCGCCAAGGGCGTGCCGAAGATCGTGCCGCGCCTCGAGCTGCCGCTCACCTCGACCCGTCGCGTCGATCTGATCGTGACCGAGATGGCCGTGATCGAGCCGACCGACGCGGGACTCGTGCTGCGCGAAATCGCGCCCGGCGTCGACGTCGAGGCGGTCGTGCAGGCGACTGCCGCGCCGCTGATCGTCTCGGCGCCGATCGGCCTGATGCTGGCCGGCGCCTGAAGGCTCGCGCGCCAGCCTTGCGCTGCATCAAGCGCGTCGCGTGCCGCGGCCGATCGGCGCTGCAATCAGCTCTCGGAACCCGGAGTCGAGGTGCACAATGCCGCCGGCCCGGCCACGCCGACCGGGACGCTTCGCTGAAGGGCGCTTCGATGGAGGCCGCGATGTTCGCGTTGTCGCTTCCGGTGGGGCCGTGACGGGCGAGCCGCGAGCCGTCGTCTTCGTCATCGACGACGATGCGTCGATGCGCGGCGCGCTCGACAACCTGATCGGCTCGGTGGGATTCGACGTTCGGCTGTTCGCCTCGCCGCGTGATTTCCTCGAGGCCGAGCGCCCGGACGCCCCCGGCTGCCTGGTGCTCGACGTGCGCCTGCAGGGCATGACGGGACTCTCGTTCCACGAGGAGCTCGTCAAGACGGGCGTCGCACTCCCCGTGATCTTCATCAGCGGACATGCCGACGTGCCGATGACGGTGCGCGCGATGAAGGCCGGAGCGGTCGAGTTCCTCACCAAGCCGTTTCGCGATGTCGAGCTGCTCGATGCGATCCACGCCGCGATCGAGCGCGACCGCGCCCGGCGCGAGGAGGCGGCGTCGCTCGACATGCTGCGACTGCGCTACGGACAGCTCACGGCCCGCGAGCGCGAGGTCATGCCGCTCGTCGCCGGCGGCCTCGCCAACAAGCAGGTCGCCGCGGCGCTGCGGGTCAGCGAGGTCACCGTGAAGGTGCACCGCGGCCAGGTCATGCGCAAGATGCGCGCGCGCTCGCTGCCCGACCTGGTGCGCATGGCCGATCGTCTGGGCTTGCCGATCGAAACGGCACCGCGAGCGATACCAAAGTCGTAGCCGTCAGGCCCCGCGGTGCAATGGCGTCGCCCGCCCTGCCCGCGTATCTTTCTTGCAAACCCCACCCGGAGATGCCGTGTCCAACAAGCCGCTGGTGGCGATCGTCGACGACGACGAACCGATGCGTCGGGCGACGAGCAACCTGCTCGAGTCGGCCGGATTCGCCACCGCGACGTTCGCCGACGCCGAGGCCTTCCTCGGCTCGATCCAGCACCGCGGCGTTGCCTGTCTGGTCACCGACATGCGAATGCCCGGCATGACGGGGCTCGAGCTGCACGAGTCGCTGGTTGCGTCCGGCAGCGACATTCCCACCGTGCTCATCACGGCCTATGCCGACGAGACCACGCGCATCCGCGCGCGCAAGGCCGGCATCGTCTGCTTCCTTCCCAAGCCCGTTCCGCCCGAGGAGCTCTGCGAGTGCGTCCGCTCCGCGCTGGCGAACCGGCGCGAACCGCACAGCCATGACCGAGGACGAGCATGACAACAAGCTCTTCGACGACGGCGTCGCCTCTCCGGGTCCTGTTCGACCGGTTCGAGATCGACGAAGCCGAGGCGCGCCTCAGCGAGGGCGGCCAGCCGGTGCACTTGGCGCCCAAGCCGTTCGCCCTGCTGTGTGCCCTTGCGCGCACGCCGCACACGCTCATCACCAAGAGCGCGCTGCTCGACGACGTCTGGGGCCACCAGTTCGTCAGCGAGTCGGTGCTGAAGACGAGCATCAGCGATCTGCGCGCCGCACTGCAGGATGACGCCAAGCAGCCGCGCTACATCGAGACGGTGTCGCGCCGCGGCTATCGGTTCATCGGCACGGTGAGCGAGGCCGCGAAGCCCGCCGCTTCCCAAGTGGCGCTCGCCGCACCCGCACCGGTGAACGGGCGCCAGTCGGCACCCACGCCGGCCTCGATCGGCCGTACCGACGTGCTCGCGCGGCTCAAGCACGGATGGGGCGCGGCCGCGACGGGCCGGCGCCAGATCGTGTGGGTGTCGGGCGAGGCCGGCGTCGGCAAGACGACCGTCATCGAACGGTTCATGCGCGAGGTCGGCGAAGCCCGTTGTGCGTACGGGCATTGCGTCGAGCAATACGGCGCCGGCGAGCCGCACCTTCCGGTCCTGGAGGCGCTCACCGACCTGTCGCGTCGCGATCCATCGCTCGTCGAGCTGATCCGCGCGGTCGCGCCGACGTGGCTGTTCCAGCTCCCCTGGCTCGCCTCGCAGGAAGAGCGCGAGGCCTTGCGGCGCGAGCTGTCCGGTGCCGGCCAGGCCCGGATGCTTCGCGAGATGGGCGAGCTCCTCGACCGCTACACCGAAGATCGCCCGCTGCTGCTGGTCACCGAGGACCTCCACTGGAGCGACCACGCCACCGTGCAGCTCATGGACTACGTCGCGCGCCGCCGCTCGCCGGCGAGACTGCTGTGGCTCGGAAGCTTTCGCGTGACGGAGCTCATCGCGGCCGACCATCCGCTCGCGACGGTGCGCCAGGAGTTGCGGCTGCATGGCCTCGGCGCCGAGCTGCCGCTCGATGACTTCACCGAGGCGGAGGTCGGCGAGTACGTCGCGTCGCGCGTGCCGTCGCTCGCCACCGAGCCCGCGCTGGTGCGGGCATTGCACGATCGCACCGACGGGCTGCCGCTTTTCGTCGCCGGCGTGATCGACGATCTGGTCGCCCGACCCGCACCACAAGGCGATCCGCACGCGCGACTCGCCGCGATGGCGATCCCCGACACGCTCTCGGGCGTGATCGAGCGCTACGTCGAGGAATTGACGCCGGAACAGCGCTCGCTTCTCGAGGCAGCGAGCGTGTGCGGCGTGCAGTTCAGGCTCTCCACCGTGGCCTGCGTCCTCGACGTCGACGCGATGGCGTCGGCCGACGCCTGCACGGAGGTCGCCCGCGGCCAGCGCTGGCTGAAGGACCTTACGCTCGCCACCAACAGCCCGGCGGCCGAATCAGGGTACGTGTTCCGTCACGCGTTGTACCGTGAGGTGCTCTACAAGCGCGTCGGACGGCTCGCGCG
>Ga0105248_10006016_pt1 | contig 13316 bp, 10 predicted proteins | sample KBSS34metaG_FD_81524 | JGI IMG/M metagenome (GOLD analysis project Ga0105248, IMG submission 81524) | Switchgrass rhizosphere microbial communities from Kellogg Biological Station, Michigan, USA - KBS S3-4 metaG | ecosystem: Host-associated > Plants > Roots > Rhizosphere > Soil | place... | reverse complement strand
GCTCTTCGGGATGGCGACCCTCGTCAGCACTGTCGTGATGCTGGTCGTGAACGCCGTGGCCGCGTACTCGCTGCTCAAACCGTTCGACCAGTACGTGGCGCTGGAGACGCGCGGCCGAGGCAACCGGGTCTCGGCCCAGTTCCTCACCCGGCTCCACAACGAGTGGGACCTCGGACACTCGGCAGTCACCCAGGCCACCACGTTGTACACGTCGGGTCAGTTGATCGGGGTGCTGCTGGCCTGTCTGCTCGGCATCGTCCTGGTCACCGGTGAGTTCCAGCAGCAGACCGCGACCACGACCTTTCTGCTGACGCCGCGCCGGAGTCTGGTCGTGGGCGGCAAGTTGGTGACCGCGGTCCTCGTCGCGGGAGTGGCCTGGCTCGTCTCGACCGTTGTCAGCGTGGTGGCCGGCGCCATCTTCCTGAACGTCGAGGGGTTCGGCAGCCAACTCGGGCAGTGGGGGGTCGTCCGGGCGATCCTGTTGAACCTGGCCGCGTACGCGATCTGGGCCGTGTTCGGCATCGGCTTCGGGGCCCTGATCCGCAGTCAGCTCGTCGCCACCGTCGCGGCAACGGTGCTGTATCTGGTCGGAGTGGCCGCCGCCGGCACCGTCTTCGACCTCATCTATACGTATGTTCTCCAGCAGAACTGGGTCCTCGCCGCGCAGACCATCGTGCCTGCCGTGGCTTCGGCAGTGATGATCTCACCGACCAAGACCTTCGACCAGAGCCCGCCACAGTGGGTGGGTGCGGCCATCCTGATCGGGTACGGGATCATCGCGGGTCTGGTCGGCACATCGGTTCTGCGCCGGCGCGACATCGGCTAGCGCGACAACCACGTCGAAACGACGGAGTCTCAACCGAGGCGGCGTGGGTCGTTGGAGTATCGGTGCTCGGGGCGGCCGGTGGTGCCGTACCGCAGGTGCAGGGTGACGATGCCGTGTTGCTCGAGGAATGTCAGGTAGCGTTGGGCGGTCGGACGGCTGATGCCTACCATGGTCGCCACTTCGGCGGCGGACACGTCCCGGCCAGCGCCACGCACGGCTTCCCGTACCAGGGCGAGAGTTGGCGCCGAGTGGCCCTTGGGCGGTGTCAGGTGGGTCGTCGTGCGAAGCAATCCGAACAGTTCGTCGACGTCGGCCTGGTCGGCTTCGCTCAGCGCGGTCAGCCGCTGCCGAAGCTGACGGTACGCGGCCAGCCGGTCTCGAAGTGCCGTGGACGGGAACGGCTTGACGAGGTAGCTCACGGCGCCAAGCTGCATCGCGGTGCGGACGCTGGTGACATCGCGGGCGGCGGTCACGGCGAGGACGTCCGGCCGGGAGCCGGTCCGGTCGGCGAGGCGGCGCATCAGGTCCAAGCCGTTCTCGTCGGGAAGGTAGAGGTCGAGCAGGATGAGATCGGGGCGGAGCGCGTCGATCGAGGTCATGGCGTGCGCCGCTGTGTGCGCCTGCCCGACGACGTCGAAGCCGTCCACCCGTTGAACATAGGCCGCGTTGATCGCGGCGATGCGGAAGTCGTCGTCGACGACGAGCACTCCGACCGTCGGCGTTGTCATGACGCGTCCTGCCCGGCGACCCCCACGAGGTCGGACTGGAAGGCGCCCGTCGGGGCGCCGAGATCAGTGCTCGGTGAGCTGTCCGTCAAGGAACCGGCCGCGGCCGGCAGCCAGACCCAGAACGATCCACCAGGTGGTGCGCCAACCTCAACGGTGCCGCCGAGGCGGGCCACGACGCGATGGACGAGCGCGAGTCCCAGGCCGCGCCGGACGGTGCCGGTCGCGGGCTTCGTGCTGTAGCCGTCGTGGAACACCGTGCTGCTCAGATCCGCCGGAATCCCTGGTCCTGAGTCGACGACGGCAACCGCCGTTCCGGCATCGTCCTGGCCGATGTGCAGCCGCACGTACGAGGGCGACTTGCCACCCGCGGCCGCGTCGATCGCGTTGTCCAGAAGGTTGCCGACGATCGTCAGCAGCGACTGCGGGTGGGCGGGACGCTCCTCGAGCCACGAGTCATCGGACAGCGTCAGCTCGACGCCGCGCTCGGCCGCGACGGTCATCTTGCCGACGATCAGGGCGGCGATCAGCGTGCTGCCCACGCGTTCACCGACCGCCTCGGCCCGTCCGGCCGTACTGGCCTGAGAGTGAGCGATGAGCGCCAATGCCTCGCCCGGATCGCCCAGCTCGATGAGCCCGGCCACCGCGTGCAACTGGTTGGCGAACTCGTGCTGCTGGGCCCGCAGGGCGTCACTGAGAGACCGCACGTTGTCCAACTCGCGCAGCACTCCGACGAGTTCGGTCCTGTCGCGGACGGTGACGATGGCGCCCAGCTCGCGGCCACGCAGCTGGACCGGCATGCGGTTGACCGCGAGGCAGAGGTTGTCGGTCAGCACTATCTGGTCCGGTCCTGGCGACTGTCCACTGAGGACCTCACGCAGCCGTCCTGGCGGGAGGACGTCGACCAACGTGCGGCCGAGGCAATCCCCGCCGATGTCGAGCAGTCGGCGCGCCTCGTCGTTGATGACCGTGATCCGACCGGCGACATCGAAGGCGACGACGCCCTCACGGATCCCGTGCAGCATCGCTTCCCGTTCCTGCAGGAGCGTGGCGAACTCGTGCAGCTCGAGGCCGAACGTGGTCCGCTTGATCCGCCATGCCAGGCCGTAGGAGGCGATCACCCCGATCAGCAGGGCGATTCCAAAGTAGACGGCGAAGGTCGGTCGTTCCCGGCTGAGCGCGTCCGTGACCTCGCTCTCCATGATCCCGACGGAGACCTCTCCGACGATGGCCCCGGACGGCCCGTACACCGGGGCCTTGCCGTTGGCGGACAGGCCGAGGCTGCCGTTGTCCACCCCGGTGTGACCCAACCCATCCAGAGCGATCAAGGGCTCCTCGACGCGTTGACCGATCAGGGCCGGGTTGGGGTGCGAGTGGCGTACGCCGTCGAGGTCGATGACGACGACGTACGCCGCGTTCGACGAGACACGTATCCGTTCAGCGGTGCTCTGGATGGCGTTGCCGGAGTCGCCGTACTCGAGCGCCTCTCGTATCAGGGGGATACCGGCGACGGTTTGCGCCATGGCCAGAGCCCGGGACTGGTACTCGCGGTCGAGGTGGCCACGCTCAGCCGAGGCGAACAGGACGAATCCCACGATCACGGTGACGACCAGGATCGACAGCTGGCTCACCAGGATCTGGGTCGACAATCTTCGCTTTGTCACCACGGCCTCACCCTGCGCGAACGTGAAGTCAGGACACTACTGCAGCCATGGTGCCCGTCACGGCCCGGGTTCGCACCAACGGCCGCGTGAGCAAAACGCACACAACCACGAGCAACCCGGGGAAGCCGCCAAAGCCGCGCAACGCTAGTGCGCCGGGACCGTCGTCCCTAACCTCACCGCAACCAGATCGACCCCGACCGGACATCAATCGCGGTGAGGCAATCAGATGGCGCAAGCGCACAACCCGAACCATCTCCAGGGCGGCCAGGCACCCGCCATCGAGCTCCGCAGCGTGACGAAGCGCTTTCGGGCACCCGACGGATCGGCCTACACCGCCATTCGAGATCTGTCGATGTCCGTAGCGCCGGGCGAGTTCTGCGCGGTTGTCGGGCCAACCGGTTGCGGCAAGTCGACCACGCTGTCACTGGTTGCCGGACTCGAGATGCCGAGCGCCGGTGAGGTTCTGGTCAACGGGGAGCCGGTGACCCGGATCCGGCCGGAGGTCGGCTTCATGTTCCAGACCGACGCCGTCTTTCCCTGGCGACCGGTCCTCGGCAACGTGGCAGCGGGCCCGCTGTTCCGCGGGGTCCCGCGCAAGGATGCCATCCGGGACGCTCGGGACTGGATACGCCGCGTCGGCCTGGCCGGCTTCGAGAACCACTTCCCGCACCAGCTGTCAGGCGGGATGCGCAAACGGGTCGCGTTGGCCCAGACGCTCATCAACGCGCCCGGCATCCTCATGATGGATGAGCCCTTCTCGGCCCTGGACGCCCAGACGCGCCAGATCATGTCCGACGAGCTGCTGAGCCTGTGGGACCTCGCCCGGCCGGCTGTCATCTTCGTGACGCACGACCTCGAGGAGGCCATCGCGGTCGCGGACAAGGTCGTCGTGCTGACCGTCGGGCCGGGCACGGTCAAGGCCGAGTTCCCGGTGGACCTGCCCCGGCCCCGCCGGACCCAGGAGATCCGCTTCGATCCCCGCTTCGTCGAACTGTACGAGCGGATCTGGCACGCGCTGCGTGACGAGGTCCGGCTCGCCTACGCCCGAACGGCAGAACAGGTAGCGCCATGAACACGAACAACGTCCCCCTGTCGCTAGGAGACGTAGTCGCGCTCGCGACGTCCAATCCCGAAGTCCTGCGGATACGGCAGAGGACGCGGCGCCGCCGGATCCTGGTCCGACTGTGCCAGCTCGCGATCGTGGTGGCGTTCACCGGCACGTGGGAGTTCTCGGTGCGGGCCGGCTGGCTCGACGAGTTCACCTATGGGCGACCGTACCTCGTCCTGCTTCAGCTCCGTGACTGGATCAACCATGGCACCGAGGTCGGCTCGCTGGGCCAGCAGGTATGGGTGACCATGGAAGAGGCGCTCATCGGCTTCGTCATCGGCGTGAGTCTCGGCGTGCTCTGCGGCGTCGCCCTGGGCCGTATCGAGTTCCTGGCCAACGTATTCGGACCGTTCATCAAGATGATGAACTCGATCCCGCGCATCGTTCTGGGCGCCATCTTCGTGATGTGGTTCGGCCTCGGCATCCTCTCGAAGATCACCCTCGTTGTCGTCCTGGTGTTCTTCGTGGTGTTCTTCAACGCGTTTCAGGGCACGCGGGAGGTCGACCGCAACCTGGTGGCCAACGCACGAGTCCTGGGCGCGTCACCGCACCAGGTCACGTGGCAGATCGTGGTCCCGTCCGCGATGACCTGGATCATCGCGAGCCTGCACATCGCCTTCGGTTTCGCCCTCATCGGCGCCATCGTCGGCGAGCTGCTCGGCGCCCAGCACGGACTGGGCCTACTCATCGAAACGGCCAAGGGCACGTTCAACCCGAGCGGCGTGTACGCCGCCATGCTCATTATCGCCGTGGTCGCGTTGACCGCCGAGTGGCTCATCACCCTGATCGAACGCCGCCTGCTGCGCTGGCGTCCCCCCCAGCTGTCCGCCCTGCCGGAACTGTAGAGACCGTCCATAAAGGAGTGATCAGATGGCAAGACGAACGACCATCCTGGCCGCCTGCGCAGCCGCCGTGCTGGGCCTGGCCGCGTGCGCGTCCGACGCCACCAGCGGCAGCGGACCCGGTAACGGCACCGGTGGCCCGGCTCTCACCGTCCGCATCATGGTCGGCGGCCTGAACAAGCAGATCTACCTGCCGGCGATGTTGGCGCAGCGACTCGGCTACTACACCGAGCAGGGTCTCGATGTCCAACTCTCCGACGAGCCGGCCGGGGTCGACGCCGAAAACGCGATGCTCGCCGGACAGGTCGACGGAGTGGTCGGCTTCTACGACCACAACATCGACCTGCAGTCCAAGGGCAAGGCCACCGAGTCGGTGGTCCAGTTCTCACAAGCGCCGGGTGAGGTCGAGCTGGTTCGCAGCGATCTGGTCGGCACCATCAAGTCGGCAGCCGACTTCCGCGGGCGCAACCTCGGCGTGACCGGCCTTGGCTCGTCGACGAACTTCCTCACCAAGTACCTGGCCGTACACGCGGGTGTGCAGGTCGCCGACATCACCTCGGTAGCGGTGCAGGCCGGCCCGACGTTCATCGCCGCCCTGCAGCACAAACAGATCGACGCCGGGATGACCACGGAACCGACCATCACCACCGCGGTCAGCCAGGGTCTCGCCTCGGTGCTCATCGACATGCGCACGGTCGCCGGTGCCCGGGCGGCGCTGGGCGGCACCTACCCGGCCGCCTGCCTCTACATGACTACGGACTGGGTCAACGGGCACAAGGACGCCGCGCAGAAGCTCGCCAACGCGTACGTCAAGACGTTGAAGTGGATCGACTCGCACACGGGTGCGGAGATCGCCGACAAGCTGCCCGCCGACTATTACACCGGGATCGGCAAGGACGCGTACGCCAAAGCCCTCGACGCCGGCAAGGGCATGTTCACCAAGGACGGGGTCATGCCCGCCGACGGGCCGCCGACGGTGCTGGCCGTCCTCAACGCGTTCGACACGACCGTTCAAGGACGTCAGATCGACCTGTCGAAGACCTTCACCACCGAATTCGTCGCCAAGGCAGTCGCCTGATCGCCGCTGCGGTTGCCCGCTCGAGCGGGCAACCGCAGCCGACCGCTGTTCATGCGTCGCATGAACACATTCCGGATCCCGGCACCGCGGGCAACATGTTCTACGCGGTCGCGGAGCGAGAGCCCGAGGATGTGTGGGCGACCGGGCAACGCATCGGTTCGCACAGCCCGGGCGATCGTGCCCAGCCCGGGTCCGGGTGAGGCCAACGACGGCAGCACGATCCTCGGTGGGGTGGCCGCGGTGGCTGGCGGTGAGGCCTGGGCCGTCGGCCTGTTCGACGGGCCGGACGCGCGCCAGACGCTGATCCTGCATCACGCCCGATGATCAGGGGAATGCCGGCCGGGTCGCCCCGGCCGGCATCCTTCGATTACTCCCTGGGGAGTAGGCGGCCGCCAACTCGCGGTGTAGGCGCCTGCTCCACGCTCGGCCTAGGCTGCTTGGATGAGCGTCGTGGACGCAGCGACAGGGCGACGCCGGTGGTGGCCGGGGCGCTCGGTGTGGGACGGGTTGGGTGTGGCGCTCGCGACCGCGCTGATCGTGCTCGGCTCGTTGGGGGAGTCCTACCCGACGAACCCGACCGACTCGCTGCCGCCGGACGGGAGTCCGGCGCCGTGGCCGGCGTACGTGTTCGTGGCCACGGCCGGGATCGCGCTGGCGTGGCGGCGGCGCTGGCCGATCGGGGTCTGGGCGTACACGGTTGTCGTCGCTTCGGTGTACTCGATGTTGGGGTACGTCTACGGCGCCGCGCTGATCGCGCCCGCCATCGCTTTGTACACGGCGGTCAGCCTGGGCCGGACCCGGCGGGCGGTCGTGCTCGGCACGGTCAGCATCGTCGTCCTGATGGCCGTCGGCGGAACGTTCGGTCCGTTCTCCCCGCTGGGCGGCCCGGTCACCGTCGTGCCGTTCGAGATGCTGGTCGCGGTCGGGATGGGCCTGGCCACCTCGAACCGCCGCGCGTACATCGCGGAGATCCAGGACCGGGCCGAGCGGGCCGAACGGACCCGGGACGAGGAGGCTCGCCGCCGGGTCGACTCCGAACGACTGCGCATCGCGCGCGAGCTCCACGACGTGGTCGCGCACACCATGGCCACCATCAATGTGCAGGCGGCCGCCGCCGCGCACGTGCTGGTGGATCCGCCGCCCGAGGCGGCCGAGGCGATCGCCGCGATCCGGGCCGCCAGCAAGGAAGGTCTACGCGAGCTGCGGACGGTGCTGAACGTATTGCGCCAGGCCGACGATCAGGATCCGGTCCAGCCGACGCCCGGCCTCGGCCAGCTCGACGTGCTGGTCGGCACGGTCCGTCGGGCCGGTCTGGACACCGAGGTGCGGGTCGCGGAGGAGTTGCCCCCGTTGCCGCCAGCGGTCGAGGTGGCGGCGTACCGGATCATCCAGGAGTCGCTGACCAACGTGTTGCGCCATGCCGGTCCGGCGAGGGCGACCGTCGAGCTCGCGATCCGCGATGGCGAGCTGTGCGTGCAGGTCAGCGACACCGGCATCGGAGCCGGTCACCAGCCGGCCGGCGCGACGACCGGCCATGGCCTGATCGGCATGCGTGAGCGGGCCGCCTCGGTCGGCGGCATGTTGCGGGCCGGTCCTGGATCGCACGGCGGTTTCGAGGTGCGCGCGAACCTCCCGCTGGAGCTTCGACCAGAGCCGGTGGCGTCGTGATCAGGGTGGTCCTCGCCGACGACCAGGCCCTCATCCGGGCCGGCTTCAAGGTGCTGCTGACCGGCATCGACGGCATCGAGGTGGTCGGCGAAGCGAGCGACGGCGAGCAGGCCATCGACGTGGCCCGCCGCTCCCGGGCCGATGTCGTGCTGATGGACATCCGGATGCCCGGCGTCGACGGCCTTGAGGCGACGCGCCGCATCGGCCAGGACGACGACCTCGCGGGCGTGCGGGTACTGATCCTGACCACCTACGAGAACGACGAGTACGTGTATCAGGCCCTGCAGAACGGTGCGAGCGGCTTCCTCGTCAAGGACACCGAGCCGGCGGAGCTGGTGCACGCGATACGGGTCGTCGCGGCCGGCGACGCGCTGCTGTCTCCGGGCGTCACCCGCCGGCTGATCGCCGACCTGGTGTCGCGGTCACGGCCGACGCGGACCCAGACCCACGTCCTGCCGGCGCTGACCGGCCGGGAGCGCGAGGTGCTGGTCCAGGTCGCCGCCGGCCTGTCCAATGACGAGATCGGGGCGGCGTTGTACCTGAGCCCGCTGACGGTCAAGACCCACGTCAGTCGCATGATGACCAAGCTCGGCGTGCGCGACCGGGCGCAGCTGGTCGTGCTGGCCTACGAGAGCGGGCTGGTCGTCCCGGGCACGGTCGGCTGAGGTACTCCCGGGGGATGCCATCGACGGCAGTACCCGGCCGAACCAGGCGCCCACTCTGGCAGGACGCGCGCAGCGCCCGCCGGACGCGACCCTCGAGGTGTTCCATCCGAGGACGTGGGGAGAATCCGATGAGCCAGCTCCAGCCCACCCGACCCGCACCGCGCGAGGGCCGCCTCGCCGCGCTTGGCCGCTTCTGCTACCGGCGCCGACGCCTCATCGTTCCACTGTGGATAGTCGGCGCGGTCGTGGTGATGTTCGTCGGGTTCCGGTACGCCGCGGCCGCCGACAACGACTTCAGCGGGAACGCCAGCGACTCCGGCCACGCGCAGGCCGTCCTGAATCAGCACTTCCCGTCCCAGCGCGGCGACTCGCTCACCCTCGCGGTACAGGCCGACGCCGGGGTCAACGACGCGTCGGTACGCCCGCGCGTGCAGGCGATGCTGAGCCGTATCGCGGCCGAGCCGGACCTGGCCGTCGCCGCGTCGCCGTACCAGGCGCCCGGCCAGATCTCGCCCGACGGCAGGACCGCGTTCGCCACCGTCCAGTCCGGACAGTCCCAGATCCCAGCGACCACCGCGAAGGATCTGATCGACGCCGCCCATTCGGCCAGCGGAGACGGCGTCACGTTCGCCTTCACCGGCGCGTCGGTGCTGGGCGTTGAGGTTCCCTACGGCGGGGCGACCGAGGGCTTCGGCGTCCTCGCCGCGATGATCGTGCTGCTGATCAGTTTCGGGTCGTTGCTCGCCATGGGACTTCCGTTGGTGACCGGACTGGTCGGCATCGGCACCGGGTTGGCCATCATCGACCTGCTCGGCCATCTGCTCCCGGCGCCGGCGTTCAGCCCGATCGTCGCGACGTTGATCGGGCTCGGTGTCGGCGTGGACTACGCGCTGTTCATCGTGACCCGCTATCGCGAGAGCCTCCACAACGGTGGCGACCCGGAGCAGGCCACGGTCACCGCCATCGCCACCGCCGGCCGGTCCGTCCTCTTCGCCGGCAGCACCGTGGTCATCGCGATGATGGGCCTGTTCGTGATGCGCCAGTCGCTGCTCAACGCCACCGCGGTCGCCGCGTCCGTGACCGTGCTGATGACGATGGTCACCGCGGTCACCCTCCTGCCCGCCCTGCTCGGTTTCGCCGGCCGCAGCATCGACCGGCTCCGGCTGCCGTACCTGGGTCGTACCGCCACCCGCAGCCCGCTGGCCGAGCGGTGGGCCCGCACGATCCAGCGTCGCCCCGTGCTCGGGCTGGCCGCTGGTGCCCTTGTGATGGTCGTGCTGGCCATCCCGGCGCTGTCCATGCGGCTCAGCTTCGAGGACTCCAGCACCGCGCCACACTCCACAATGGCCTATACCGCGCACAGCATTTTGGCTCAGGGCTTCGGCGCCGGCTACGACGCCCCGCTCGTTGTGGTCGCCGAGGTCGCACCCGGTACGCCGGGCCTCGGCCCCGTGGCCGACGCCGTGCGCGCCACCGGCGGTGTGGCCAGCGTGACCCCGCCGCGCACCAGCCCGGACGGCGGCGCCCAGATGTTCGTGGCGTTCCCCACCACCGGCACCCAGGACGCGGCCACCCCGGCGCTCGTGCACCACCTGCGCGACTCGGTCATCCCTGAGGCCGTCGCCGGCAGCGACACCCGGGTGTACGTGGGCGGACCGAACGCCGGCACCATCGACTTCGCCGACTCGGTGAGCAGCCGGCTGCCGTGGCTGATCGCGGTCGTGGTGGGGCTGTCGCTGATCGTCCTGCTCATCCTGGTCCGCTCGGTGCTGATCGCGGTCAAGGCCGCCGTGATGACGCTACTGTCCACAATGGCCGCCTACGGTGTGCTCACCGCGGTCGTTCAGTGGGGCTGGCTCGGCCACGCGCTCGGGTTCCCGGAGGCCATGCCCATCACCACCTGGGTACCGCTGTTCATCTTCCCGATCCTGTTCGGCCTGTCCACCGACTACGAGGTGTTCCTCATCTCCCGTATCCGCGAGGAGTACGACGCCGGCGCCAACACCCGCGAGGCGGTCGCCCGCGGCCTGTCGCACACCGCGCGTGTGATCACCGCTGCCGCCGCCATCATGGTCGTGGTCTTCGCCACGGTGCTGCTCGGCGGCGACATCGCGGTGAAGCAGTTCGGCCTGGGCCTCGCCGTCGCCGTGCTGCTCGACGCGACCCTGGTCCGCATGGTGCTGGTGCCCGCGTTGATGGAACTGCTCGGCGCGGCCAACTGGTGGTTGCCGCGCTGGCTCGCTCGGATCCTGCCCGCCGCCGAGGCCCGCCCGGCCGCGCCAGCGGAGCCGTCGCTGATCGGGGCCGCCGGCGGTCGTTGACCCTGCGCGGGTCGAGCCCCGGGTCAACCCCGGGGCTCGATCTAGCGCACCAGCCAGCCGAGCGGGAAGCTCGTGAATGCCGGACGGCGGCGCTGTCGCTGTGACGACAATGGTCGACATGAGAGTGAGTCGACGGCACATCATCCTCGCCGCCGTGCTGGCGAGCGCGCTGTATGCGGGAGCTGCGGCATTCGTATGGCAATATGCGCGCCCACGCCTGCCGACGCTCGCGGCCGCCACCCCGACCCTCGACCAGGCCATCGCTCTGGTCGTCGCCGCGGCGGGGGACAACGCCGCCGTCGCCGTCAGTGGTCTGGTCCCGTCCTCCTCGTGCCAGCACACGTTCCTCGCCAAAGGCAGCCGGTATACGCGCACCGCGGACCTCTACACCGACCCCGGTCAGGAGAACACGGTCGTCGACAGCATCGCCACCGCGCTCCCCGCCGCCGAACATCCGGTCCGCAGCGGCGACAGGTCGGCGGGCAGAGAGTCGCTGACGGCTGACCTCGGCGACGGGATCGAACTCCAGGTCGTCCCGGTCGGCACCGGCTGGCTCGCCGCGACCGCCATCGCCGACTGTCGCACCAGCGGCCAGGCTCAACCCGCGCCGGCTACGGACACGGCCGCCCTCACCGCCCCGGTGACCGGCCTGCTGAGCGATCTGGGCGCCGCACTCGCCGGATTCCACACCGACGCCGTCCCGTGTCAGAACGGTCGCATCATCACCCTCGACGCGATCAGCCAACCAACGTCGACCGACAACCTGCCCACCCGGTTGGCCGCATTTCTCCCTGCCGGCGTCCGCCGGTTCAGCTCGAGCTCCAACCGGTTGGCGTGGCGTGACCAGAACACCAGCACCATCGTCGCCTCCTCCGACGACGGCACTCAGATCACCATTCAACGCACGACCACCTGTTGACCGCGAAAGTCCACTGTGGACGACGGCGCGAGCGGCGAGATCTAGCCGGTCGGCTTCGCGGTGCTGGCCGGAGTCGTGGTCCCGTTGGCCTTAGCCAGTGCCTGCTGGAACTCCTTCGTCGCGGCGTCGAGCTCGGCCAGCGCCTCGCCCTGCGCGGCGAAGTCGCCCGACTGCTGCGCCGTGTGGAGCTTGGTGAGCGCGGCGTCGATCTTCGCCGCCGCGGCCGCGAGGTCACCGGAGAGGGCGGGCCCGGTTCCGGATCCGGTCGTCGGCGGCGGTTCCTGGCCGGGCGGTTGACCCGGACCCGACGCCGGGGCGCCGCCCAGGAGGTTGTTGATGGCGTCGGACAGGGTCGGACCGTTCCCCACCGCGTTGCCGAAGCTCACCAGTACCAGGCGCATCAACGGGTACGCGTTGGCGTTGGCGCTCTTCACGAACACCGGCTGGACGTAGAGCATGCCCTGCCCGTACGGGAGGGAGAGAAGGTTCCCGTACTGGACCTGGGCCTGGCTACCCTGCCCCTTGAGCAGGTTGATCTGGGTGATCGCGGCCTTGTCCGTTGCCATGGCCTGCTGGGCCTGACCGGGCCCGGGTGTTCGGGTCTCCCGGGGTAGCTCGAGCAGGTCGAGCTTGAGCTGGCCGCTGGAGGACGCGGTCCGGTCGATGGTGCCGGCGAGCATGGCGGCCATGTTCTGCCGGCTGGTCGGGGTGAGCGCCGAGGTGAGCTGGAACCGCAGGCCGCTAATGCCGGGGAACTGGGTCAGCAGGTAGTACGGCGGCTGCTTGCCGGCGACGCCGTTGCCCACTCCGTTGCTGGCGGCCGGGTCGTCCGGCACCTGCCAGAAGTCCTGACCGGAGTTGAACTGCTTCGGGTCGCTGACGTGGAAGGTCGACAGCAGGTCCCGCTGTACCTTGAACAGGTCCTCCGGGTAGCGGAAGTGTTCGGCCAGCTGCGGCGGGATGTCCTTGCTCGGCTTGATGAGGTTGCCACCGAACGCCCGGTTCCACGCCTGAAGGATCGGGTCGCTGTCGTCGAAGCTGTACAGGGTGACGGTGCCGTTGTAGGCGTCCACTGTGGCCTTGACCGAGTTGCGGATGTAGTTGATGTCCTGGGTGGCCTGCTGGACGACGCCACGGTCCGATGTGGAGTCCGACGAGGCCGCGCGCAGGTCGACCCGCTGGGAGTACGGGTAGCTGGCCGACGTGGTGTAGCCGTCCAGGATCCACATCACCTTGCCGTCGATCACGGCCGGGTACGGGTCGCCATCGAGGGTCAGGAACGGCGCGACCTTCTCCACCCGCTCCCGGGGGTTGCGGACGTAGATCACCTTGGAGTCGGCGTTGAACACGTCCGAGAGCAGGAAGTTGGGCTCGTCGAACCGCAGTCCAAAAAGGACACGGTTCAGGAGCGAGGAGACCGGAACCCCGCCGGTACCGTCGTAGGTGAACTGCGTCTCGCTGGCGCCGGCCGGCCGGTCGAACTCCTGCTGCTTGCCGACG
>Ga0105248_10006014_pt1 | contig 13318 bp, 7 predicted proteins | sample KBSS34metaG_FD_81524 | JGI IMG/M metagenome (GOLD analysis project Ga0105248, IMG submission 81524) | Switchgrass rhizosphere microbial communities from Kellogg Biological Station, Michigan, USA - KBS S3-4 metaG | ecosystem: Host-associated > Plants > Roots > Rhizosphere > Soil | place... | reverse complement strand
GCGGGTTCGGCGGGAGCGGCAAGAAGATGCAGTTCCCGAAGGTGTTCATCTACTCCGCAGCAGGCGGCGTCCCGTCACTCGTCCAGACGGTGGCTCCTTCATCGACGCAGATCAGCACGAACCTGGCCTACGGCAACCACGTCCGGATCGGCGACGTCAACGGAGACGGGCGCGGCGACCTGGTCGTTGGCGTGCCGAAATGGGTCGAGGGCGGGGTGACGGAGGCCGGCGCAGTGTTCATCCATCTGTCGACCGGCTCGCGGCCGACGATGGTGCAGGTCACGCCTATTGTGTTGACCTCGTCGACGCCTCAGCAAGACGACGACTTTGGGGCACATGTCGCGATCGGCGAGCTCACCGGGGATCCGGCCGGCCAGAACGATCTCCTGGCCTTGGATTACCTCTCGAGCCCCGAGCGCACGGCCGATGTATTCGACGGCCCGATCGTGTCAACCGGGCAATCCCTGATTCCGTCTCTCCGCCTGGCCCCCCAGGAGGGGATGTCCCGCGGCTGGGCCACGACCGGCGCAGCTATCGCCGACCTCACGGGTGACGGCCTTGGCGATGTGGTTGTCGGAGCGCCGAACGCACCCGACAGCGGCTCATGCGATAGCGTGGGTGCGGTCTACGTCTTCATCGCACAGGGGACCACCGCTACCGGTACGACCGGCTGGACACGTTACATGCTCCAACCACCGACCGTTGACGTGAATTTTGGAGCGTTCGGATGGTCGACGGTGACTGTGCCTGGGACCTCCTTGATCTTTATCGGCGAGCATGGACGAGACATAGGCGGCATCGCAGCCGGACAGGTCTATGTCTACAAGGTGCTCGCGCCGTAAGGTCTCTCGTTTGCGATGAGGCTGGCCGGCGGGAGGGCGGCGGCTGACCTCAGTTCTCGTCTTCGTCGATCGACACACGGGGATCCACTGCCATTGGGCCCCGGGCCTGACGGCGACGCGCCACGCGGGCGATGGCGCGTCGCTGACTGGTTCACGACGCAGGCCGCCACGCAGGGACTTCCTCAAAAGTAGTACTTGAGCACCAGTTCGATCGCCCGGTGTCCCCGCTTCAAGACGATTCGGCCGAAGTTCTGTGTCGTGTCGTCGGTGAACGAGTATCCGCCGGCCGGATCGCACACGCCGTCGACGTAACCGCCGGTGCCGTCCGGCACGTGATCGACGCGCCGGTTGCACCGGGTATCGAGCGTGAGGTTGATGTCCCCGTTGACCGGATCCGCCCAGGCCGTGTTGAAGAGATTGAAGGCCGCCATGCGGAACTGGATCTTCTGATCGCCGCGCAGGGCGAAGTTCTTGAAGAGCGTCAGATCGTGATCCGTCCGCCAGGGCGCACGCAGGTCAAAGGACGGAATGACGGGACCGTTGGTGCCGAAGGCCGGGACCGACACACAGCCGACGTCGAGGAGTTTCTCTCCAGTGCGCGAGCCCGCGAGCCTCGGATCACAGGTCAGCACGGGCGACAGCGCGTTGCCCGGTCTGGAATACTGCTGGTCCGATCCCACCGCGTCGGGAGTCCCAAAGTAGGCCTGCGCCACCCCGGGTATCGCAGCGTCGCCGGACAGCGACAACAGGATCGGGGTTCCGCTCGTCAGCGTTGAAATCCCCGAGAGTTGCCAGCCATTCAACAATCCGCGGCCGACCCGCGTGTCGAGCCGGCCGCGCGCGCCGTTCGGCATGACGGCGTTCCACGAGGCATTCAGGATGTGCCGGCGATCCTCGGGTAGCACCCCGTAGGTGCGAGACGAATCGAAGGGATCTCGCTGCGCGTATTCTCCGCCGAGGGTCCCCGTCGTGCGGCTCAGTGTGTACGCCACGAAGTACTGCACTCGGCGACTGGTCTGGCGGCTGAGAGTCATCTGCAGGGAGTTGTAGTCGGACCGTCCTTCGAAGTCGTACGCCAGGATCGTCGGGAACGCGGGGTACGGGCGAAATTGGTTCGCCGCGACCGGATTGAGCGCCGCCCGCTGCACCGGATCCGAAAGGTTCGCGTTGCCAACGGCACCTTCCAGCAGGGCGCCCTCGGGTACCGCGTTCACATTGACCTGGCTGACGAGATCCCGGCCCCGCGTGCCGACGTAGGCGGCCTCGAGGACCTGATCGAAGAACAGTCGCCGCGCGTACGAGATGCTGAAGCTGTGCGTCTTTGGAAACCTGAACGACGACGGCACCAGCGTGCTCGCCTGAATGCGGCCGTCATTTGACGCGAGTGTCACCTCGGGCAACGTGCTGTATGTCAGCCCGACGCCCCCGCCGTAGGCGGCTCCGCCGTTGACGTCCTGGGTGACCTGGATCGCCGCCGGCGGAATCCCCTGGGTCTCGTTGTACTCGACGTTGCCCATGTTCCGGTTATAGAACAGCCCGTACCCCCCGCGAACGACGTTCTTCCCGTTCCCGCCCATGTCCCAGGCGACGTCCACTCGCGGCATCGCGAACGGACCTCGGTTGGGCAACATGCCTGGGGGAGCGCAGCCGTTGTCCACGTAGCAGTAGCCGTTCAGCCGACCGGACCTCCCGCCGTCCAGGAACTCGCCTTTCGCGGGGTCGTACCGCGCGGGATCGAACACGCCGCCGAGGCCGTGCAGTTCCGCATTGTTCGTCCAGATACTGCTGCGAACGCCGTACTCGAGCGTCAGGTTCGGCCTCAGCTTCCAGGAATCCTGGGCATAGGTATCGGCGTTCCACATCCGGAATGCGCCGTCGGGGGGCGGATTCCCTGCGTACGCCTGCGTGATTCGTCCTGTCAGTATGTCGCCGACGACGTTCTGGGTGCCTCCGGGGGTCCAGCTTGGATCGAACGTCAGGAACATCTCTTCTTCGTTATAGGACCTTTGTTGTTTCTGCAGGCGCTGGACCGAGCCGCCGAATTTCAAGGTGTGGGCGCCTACGACCTTCGTCAGCTTGTCCCCGAACGTCAGCTCGTCGTTGTGCGCATACGGATAGTTGGCGCCCGCCCACATGTTGCCCAGCCCGGGTTCTGCCCCGATGCCAGGCACGTACGGACTTGCGTGGCCGAATGGGCCCGGAAGGTTCAGGCCATAGCTCGCCAGCGCCATCCTCGACGGGTCTGCGTAACCGTTGTCCAGGCGCAGCTGTGACCACGAGACGAGGGCTTCGTTAGTTGCCGACGGGCTGAGGAGGCTCACGACATTGCCGGAGATAGATCGGCCGGTATTCGCCGCGGTGCTCGGGCTCGGCAGCGCGACATCCGAAGCGCCCCACCACACCCCACGGGCAGCCTTGGAGTCTTCGTTGTCCCGCGCGATGCGGACGTACGCCTTCGTCTCGCGCGTGATGTTCCAGTCGAACCGTGCCTTCAGCTCGACGCGGTTGACGGGGTACAGCTCGCTCAAGACGTAGTTGTAGCGGCGATTCGGATCCTGGTAGTTCGGGGGCGGGTACAGATTGACGAGCGCCTTGCCGACGTCCGTCAGGTAAGGCATGAGCGAGGCGCTCGCTGCGGGAGTCCCAGCGCCGGGGAAATCCTGCGGGATCAGGATAGTCGTGAGGTCCTGACCCAGATAGCTTCCGCCGTCGCCGGAGAACTCGCTCACGTCCCCCGCGCGTTGTTTCGCGGTGGGCACGGTGCTGAAACGCGCGCCCTGGTCCACCTCCTGTCGCTGGACCTCGAGCCCCGCGAAGAAGAAGAGCCGGTCCCGACCCCTCGTATAAGGGTCGCCGAGCACGATCGGCCCCCCGATGTTCGCCCCAGGATAGTTGAAGCGACTCCTGGGTTTCTCTATCCCGGCGATGCTGTTCGATCGGTCGTTGGCCGACAGGTGGTAGTTGCGGTTGTAGTCGTACAGCGTGCCGTGGAAGCTCGAGGTCCCGCTGCGCGTGACGGCCGTGATCGCCATCGCACCCGAGCCGTACTCGGCCGCGAAGTTCGAGCTCTGAACCTTGATTTCCTGGACCATGTCCTTGTTCAGCGACAGCATCTGTCCGCTGTTCGATCCGATATCGATCAGGCTCGCGCCGTCGAGGGTCACGGTATTGCTCGACGAGCGGATGCCGTTCACTGTGTAACGCTCCGGTCCTCCGAAGCTCACCACCTCGAGCTGATTTGGATCCGGCGCGACGACGCCCGGCAGCATGCGCAGGAGTTCCAGCGGGCTGCGACCGACCGACGACAACGTATCGATCTGTGCGGCCGTCAGACGTCCTTCGCGCGCGCCTGTCTCGGTCTGGAGGATGTCAGCGGACGACGTGACCGAGACCGTCTCAGCCCGCGACCCGATCTCCATCCGCACATCCAGGGCGCGCGCATCGCCCGCGCCGAGCCGGATGGCAGTTTCGCGATGAGTCTTGAAGCCCGACCTGTCGGCGGTGAGATCGTACGTCGAAGGAAGGAGGCCGGCGAACGAGTAGCTCCCGTCTCCCGTGGTCGTCGTGGTCTGCACCGTGCCGGTCGGCACGCTCGTCAAGGTGACGAGGACGCCCGAAAGCGCGGCCCCCGTTGAATCGACAATTGTGCCGCGGAGCATCGCCGTGGTTCCGGCGCCCTGGGCGGGAGCCGAGGGAAACACGCCGAGCCAGAGAATCAGCGTAAGCAGACGGGCGCCTCGCATCGGCTGGGGTGCCAGGGATCCTAGCTCATCCAGTATGCGAACTCACCGGCTGTCATTCGGCTTCAGCAGCCAGAGCTCGCGGCCCCACGTCTGAGTGCCATACGCGATCCGCTTCCCGTCCCCTGCGACGGAAGCGTAAATAATGCCGCTCCCGGTCACGCCAAGCGGCTCGAGGCGAGACCCGTTTAGCGGCCTGCGCCAGAGTTCGGCCACGGATGGTCCCGCAGGATGGCTCGGGTTGCGGGTCTCGAACAGGCTCCCGTCGGGCCACCATCCGGCCAGCGCCTCTCCATCGGCCTTACTGGCCGGTAGGACCAACTCGAGACCGCCAGGACTCAGCGGGATCACGTGAATGGGCGCAGGCTCGTCATGTCCTTCGCAGAACACGAGCGAGCGACCGTCGGGAGAGACGTAGAACGACCCGATCTGATCCCCGGACGGGGCGACATGGATCTCGCGCTGTCGTGAGGAGGCAACGTCGAGCGCGACGATGTCCCGACCATCATGGCTGAACAGCAGCTCCCGTCCGCCGGGCAACCATGCCAGCGTGAACCAGCCCGCGGTTTGGGATCGCAGTACTTCCCTGGTTTCGCCAGTTTCGACGTTCGCGACCTTCACGACAAACTGGTCCCGGCCCGTGTCGAAGAATGCGAGTTGCCTGGAGTCGGCCGACCACGCCGGCGTCACTTGAACGTCGAACGTTGGGTGAAATGCTCGAACGACCTTTCCGTCCCGTCCAGCGACCCGAATCCCTCCAGATCTGGGTCTGAAGTCACTCCATGCCAGCCACTTGGCATCCGGCGACCATGCAGGCATCATCGAACCTTCGCCGATTCGTCGGGGCTGCTGACCGCGGAAGGTACCATCTGCGGCGGCCTCGACAACCATCACGTCGCTCCGTCCGGTCCCAACCCAGTACGCAAACGTCTCGTCATCAACGAACCCCATGCCTTCCGTTTCAATGTCCCGCCTCAACACCGCGGGCTGCGAGACGCGATGACCATCGACAACGCGCACCGCGGCCAGGAATGGCGCGCGTTGTGAAGAATCGCGGTAGAAGAGTTCGTCTCCGTAGGGCGACCATACCGGAAGCGCCCGATCCCCGGCGGTGTCGAGCAGCGGCCACTCCCGGGCGCTCGATACCTCGTGAACGACGATCTCACGTGGCGAGCCTGGTTGGGACCCGCGAGGTGCATCAAAGGCGACGAACCGACCGTCCGGAGAAAGGCTGACTCCCTTCGGCTCGATGGACAACGTCCGTAGCGTTTGTTTCACGCCGCTCTGGAGATCAACAACGGCGAGCTCGAAGCCGGCTGTCCTGTGTCCGATGAGGAGTGGCAACACGCTGGACGCGGACGCGCCACCCACCATGCTCACGAGATCGCCAGACACCAGCGTGCGAATTTTTCCGAGGTGGTCAATCGTGCGAAGACTGACACGACCGGACGCTCCGTCTTCCCAGACGTACGCCACCTGCGAATTGTCGGGTGACACCGTTACCGGCCCCGCCCTGCCTGCGGCCGTCGAGTAGGTAAACCAGACGCGGATGTCGCCAGACCTGGGGTCGAACGTCACGACGGATTGCTCCGAGGTTGCCACCGTCGTCAAAGCCGTGGTTGCCGGCAGAGTGCCATGAAATGAGAATGTGCCTTGTTCGGAGATGGACAGTCTCTGGAACTGGTCAGGAGTGAGCGGCGCACGTGTTGGAATCGCCGCTTGCCATGAGGTTTCCAACGCGCGGCGGCTCGACTCCCCAACATTCCCCGGCCGCAGTGTCGTCCAGAGAATGCCAAAGGACAACAGTACGAGGCTCGCCGCAAGAGCCATCGCGACGACGTTCCAGCGTGGTTTCGCGACTGATTCAAGCGCGGCTGCAAATGCCTGCGTCGATTCAAACCGCTGGTCCGGAGAGACGTTGGTCGCTCTGGCGACGGTCGCGAGAAGCCGACCCTCGGCGCGCCCTTTCAGGGCTGATAGCGCAAGACTGCCTGTCAGCAGATATCGCAGGGTGACGCCAAGGCTGTAGATGTCGCTTCGAGCGGTGGGCTCCTCGCCGCGCGCCACTTCCGGCGCCAGGTACGCGGGGGTTCCGGCAAGATCGAGCGCCGCGTGCAGCCGGTCGCGGCCGGCGCCGAAGTCCATGAGGACGACGCGCCCTTCGGCCGTTAGCATCACGTTCTGTCCCTTGATATCCCGATGCACGAGTTGCGCCGCGTGCACGGCACCCAGCGATTCGCAGAGCGCGATGCCGATGGCCGTAACGCGGTCGACCGACATCGGTCCCTCCTGGCGGACGACCTCCGTGAGGGTGCGACCTCGGACGTACTCCATCCAGATGCCCACGCGGCCGTCGTGTCTGGCTGCGCCATGGACGGTCACGATGTTCGGATGGTGCAGCCGCGCGAGCATCCGTCCCTCGTCGACAGCTTCGTCAGCCGAGATGTCGGCGTCGGCGCTCTTCAGGAGCTTGAGGGCGACTTCACGATCGAGCCCGGGATCCCAGGCGCGATACACGTCGCCGAACGCACCGCTGGCGACGTGCTCGATGAGTTCGAGATGGCCCCAGTGGAGAGGCGCCGAGGTGACTGCCGGCACCGCCTGGTCGCCCGGCGCCGGCGCGCGATGGTGGACCCGCGCGACACTCTCCACCAGTCTCAGCGCCGCGAGCTTGTGACCGAAGCCGGGAGACGCGTCGCGGGCGAGACTGTCCCAATCGATTGGCGTGCCCTCGCAAATTGCGCGAACAAGATCCTCGAGAGAGGGCACGTCGGGCATCAGGGTTCGCTGATCACGTTCACCAGACGGACGAGCGCACGCTCGACGGCCATGCGCGCGGCGTTCGCGCTCGGCTTGCCAAGAGCGGCTGCGACTTCCTCGTACGTGAACCCGAGCTCGACGCGTGCGATGATCGCCTCGCGATCGATCGGCCTCAACGCCGCCAGCGCCATCTCGTATTGCTCCAGCCCCGCCTTGCCGATCGCCGCTTCGAGCGGCGATGGCCCACCGTCCGGCTGCTTCGTGTCGATTTCAACGATCTCGGGGCGACGGCGGGCTCGGCGGAACTCGTCGCGGATCCGGTTCAACACCGACTGGCGAAGGTACGCCTGAAGGCCACCTTCACGGCCGACGTCGAGCCGCCCCACCTTCTGAAACGACTGGAGCAGCACATCCTGCACAAAGTCGGACGTATCGGCGAGATCGCGCAAGGCAACGGGCATGCGGCCGGAGGCCCACCGCCTCAATCGCGGCAGGAACCGCGTCATGAGGACCGCCAGCGCCTCCTGGTCACCCGCACGGACACGGTTGACCAGGTCGACGGTCTCGTCAGCAGACGGGCCGGGGATATCGTCGTCCGGCGCTTCAGGCGCGTCGGTCATAAGTCAGGAGCGCCAGCAGCATACCGCAGCGTACTCAAGCTGTGCGATTCGCACTCGGTCGGCGTGTAAGGAAATGAGGGCAGCACACAGCAGGAGCGCTGCGCCAGTCCTCAAGGGGGAACTTCTATGCGACTGACGATGGCGCTCGTGGGAACGACTCTCTCGCTGCTGGGAGCAACGGTTGCAATTCACGCCGCCAAGCCAGCGGCTTCCGTCAGCTGCTCCGTTCAAATGCGGGACGCGGCCGGCGACATCGTCCGGAGCGACGGCGGAGGAACCTACACCAACGGCGTGGGCGGGGTCTCCTGCTCGATCGACGGCTTCTCGAAGTGGCTCGTCTTGGGGTTCTCGAGCCCCGGCAAGCACCAGCCGGCACGCTCGCTGGTCGTCGTCGGCCACGGCGACATGAACGGATCTTCGCCATACTCGACCGTCAGCAGCAGCACGGAGCTCGACATCATGCTCCTCGGCGAGGCAGTGTCGCCCACCGACGTCCTACATTGGCGACTCCGCATGTCCAATGCGCCGCAGTTCCTCGGCAGCTTTGGACAGCTCACGGGCGACAGCACCTATGACGCAGGAAACCCTGGAATCGGGACCTCGTCGGTTGTCGTGACTACGGTGGACGCCTGCACCTGGGTCGCTACGTCGTACGCCAGTTACCCGCTCCAGACCATCGTCGGCGGTCACGGTGAGAACGCGGCTACCCAGACCGATCCTCGAGTCGCGATCCTGACTGAGAACGGGATCCCCGGAGGCAATGGAGCCATCGTTCGCGGGTACTACGTCACTCCGTTCGCCGCGACCATTCGCGCGCTAAAGACCGGATGCCCGCAATAGAACCGCGCGACCAGGCGCCGGGCCAGGCCTCCTCGAAGAACCGGGTGTCCGCAGCCGTTGGGGGAAACACTCGGTCAGACGGCGGCGCGCCACGCGGGCGAGTGGCGCGTCGCTGACTGGTTCACGTCGCAGGCTGTGCCGAAGGTCGAGGCTACTCAGCCGCGTTCAAGCGGCGAACGCTCACTGCGGCGCGACAGGCTTCAGCAGCCACAGTTCCTGCCCCCAGGTCTCGGTGCTATACGCGAGTCGTTTCGCGTCAGTGGAGGCTGACGCGTAGAGGATCCCTGGCCCGGTGACACCGAGCGGCTCGGGCGAGGTCCCGTCGAGCGGCAAGCGCCACAAGTCGTACAGATTCGGCATTCCCCCGGCGGCATTGCGGATCTCGAGCAAGCTCCCATCAGGCCACCACCCGATCAGCGCTTCTCCAAGGGCGGCACTTGCCGGCCGGCTCAGCGACCTCCCGTGTGCGCCGAGCGGCAGGATGTGGATGGGGGCCTGTTGGTCCTGGTGGCCTTCGACAGGTCCTTCGCAGAAGGCCAGCGACTGCCCATCAGGAGAAACGAAAATGCCTCCAAGGCTCTCGCCCGGGGGACTGGCATGGATCTCCCGCTGGCGGCCCGTGTCGATGTCGACGGCCACAACGTGTGTTCTATCGGGCGTCAGGAGCAGTTCATGGCCGCCGGGCATCCAGGCCAGCGTGTAGAGAGCATCCCACCCCCGATGAGTCCGTCTCAAGACTTCCCGAGTCGGACCACTCTCGAGACTCGCGACTTTGAGGAGCGCCCCGAACCGGCCCACGTCCCAGAATGCCAGCTGTTTCGAATCGTCCGACCAAACGGGGTTCATCTGCCAACCCAATGACGTTTGAAATCCTCGGACGACGCGCCCATCTGTTGCTGTGACGCGTATGCCTCCTCGTCGTGTCGGATAATCGCTCCACGCCAGCCAGCGTCCGTCCGGGGACAAGGCAGGCGTATTTGCCCCGGCACCAATCCAGCGGGCCTTCTGACCGCGGAACCCCGCGGCGCCTGCATCGACCACCCTCACGTCGCTCCTGCTTGCGTCGATGAAATACGCGAACGTGTTGTCGTCCAGAAATCCGATGCCAATGGGCCTTCCGATGTCGCGCCTCAACACGGCCGGCCGGGACGAGCCGCGACCGTCAACGACCTTCGTGGCGCGGAGGGTTGTCGAGCCTTCAGCCGTCTCGATGTAGAAGAGCTGATCGCCGTGTGGCGACCACACGGCCAGCGCGCGATCGCCAGCGCGATCGAGCAGGGGCCACTCCAGTCCGGTCGGTATCTCGTGGACGATGATGTCGCGCGGTGAACCAGCTTCCGACTGGCGGGGCATGTCGAAGGCGACGAATCGTCCGTCTGGAGAGAGGCTGAGCCCGCTCGGCTCGGAGAGCACCGTTCGTAGCACTCGTGTGACGCCTGTATCGATGTCTACCACTCCGAGTTCGAATCGCATGAACTCGCGCGCGGTCAGAATCACGAGCCGGCGAGTCGTGATGTCGCCGATCCAGATGTCAATGATGCCGGGGGCCGAGGCAAGTCTCCGCACTTGTCCGTTACGGTCAACAGTTCGCAGGCTGACGCAGCGGCATGCGGTGTCGACCCAGGTGTACGCCATCAGCGAGCCATCCCGCGACACCACGGTCGACCCAACATGCCCTTCGCCTGAGTACGTCAACCAGACGCGGCTATCGCCCGACGAGGGATCGAAGGTGACGAGGGATCCGTGTCGCTCATCGCCACTTATAGCGGGCACGACTCCGCGGAAGGAGAAGGCACCTCCGAACCCGGCTTGGAAGCGATCCACCGTCGTCGGGGCGCGAGTTGGAATCGCACCCTGCCACGACTGCTCGAAAGCACGCCGTCTTGATTCTTCGAGGTTCCCGCTCTGCGTAGTTGTCCAAAGAATTACGAGCAGGCCTGTTACGAGCGCGATCGCGACGCCGATCCCGACCAGGTTTCTCGGACGTTTGACGGAGGAGGCGAGCGCGTGGGCGAACGCGTCGGCCGACTCGAATCGCTCGTCAGGACGGGCATTCATCGCTCTCGCGAGGACCGTCTGGAGCCGATGTGCCGCACGGCCCGGCATGACGCCAGGTCGTGCGTCAAACGCCGCCGTCAGGAGATATCGCAGCATGACGCCAAGGCTGTAGATGTCGCTCTGGACGGTGGCTGGGCCGCCTGCCGCCACTTCAGGGGCCAGATAGCGCGGCGTCCCCGCACGCTGAAGACCCGCATGCCGGACCGCGCTGCCGGCGCCGAAGTCCATCAGCGCGATACGGCCGTCATCGCCGATCATCACGTTTTGCGCCTTCACGTCGCGATGGACGAGTGAGGCGCCGTGGACCGCAGAGAGCGCGTGGCACAATGCCATCCCAATCGAAGTGACTCGCGCGGGCGGAAGCGGTCCCTCCTGCGCGACCACGTCCGCCAGCGTGCGGCCGCGCACGAACTCCATCCAGATGCCGGCGCGTCCGTCGAAGCGCGCAGCGCCGTAAACAGTAACGACGTTTGGATGCCGGACCCTGGCGAGCAGCCGGCCTTCTTCGAGCGTCTCGTCGGCGTCAGCCGCCGCGTCAGCCGATCGGCGGAGCAGCTTCAGCGCGACTTCGCGATCGAGGCCGGAGTCCCACGCGCGGTACACGTCGCCGAATGCGCCGCTCGCGATGTGCTCCAGCAGTTCCAGATGTCCCCAGCGTGCGGCTGGCGCAGCCGCCGCGGGAGCGTCGGCAGGGCCGCTCTCGTCACGCTCCGTCGTCCGATGCACACGTGCGATGCCTTCGACGACGCGGAGCGCGGCAAGCCTGTTGTGAAGGCCGGGAGAGGCGTCCTGTTCGAGCGACTCCCAGTCGATCGGCTTGCCCTGGCAGATCGCCTGGACGAGATCTTCAAGCGACGGTGGGACGGGCATTACTCCTCACTCATCTGATCGATCAGCCGGACCAGTCCTCGCTCGAAGGCCATGCGAGCCGCGTTCGCGCCGGGCTTGCCAAGCAGTTGAGCCACTTCGTCGTACGTGAATCCGAGCTCCAGACGGGCGATGATCGCCTCACGATCGATCGGCCTCAGCGCCGCGAGGGCTCGCTCGTAGCGCGCCAATCCTTCACGGCCGATGGCGGCTTCCAGCGGCGACGGCCCTTCGTCGGGCTGCGTGACCTCGAGTTCGGCGCTCCGCGGCCGGCGTCGAGCGCGCCGGAACTCGTCACGGATGCGGTTCAGCACGGCCTGTCGCAGGTACGCCTGCAGGCCGCCGTCGCGATCGGTGTTGATCTTGTCCACCTTCTGAAACGACTGGAGGAGCACGTCCTGCACAAAGTCGGACGTGTCGGCCAGGTCTCGCAGCGCGATCGGCATCCGCCCGGACGCCCAGCGGCGCAGCCTCGGAAGGAAGCGGGCCATGAGGACGGCCAGGGCGTCCTGGTCGCCGGCACGGACGCGGTCAATGAGTTCTACGGTCTCGTCGGCCGAGGGCAGGGTCTCGCTGGCGTCTGGTAGATCAGACGTGCCGGCCATGGGAGCGCGAGCAGAATACAGCAAGTGCGACGCGGCCGTGCGGTTCGTCGAATGCCGACGTATAGGGGAATGAAAGGGGAACCCCCATGGCGTTCAGGCCGATGAGATCCGCTGTCGTAGGGTCACTTCTCACGTTTGCTGCGATTGCTTCGGCGGTATGCCTCGTCGTCCCACTGGGCGCCGCGGGTCCGCCCTCAAAGAGCTGCACCGCGCGTGACAACTGTCCGGTGATCGGACTTTCAGTGCAGGTCGATGATTCGGACGGGTACCTGGTCCGCTCGGACAACGGAGGACCGTATATCAACGGCGTCGACAACGTGTCGGCCGTTCTTCGCGCAAGCGGAGGCTTGGTCTTCGACACGGGAACGATCCTGCCTGCCGTTCGAGGCATGGTCTCGCAGTACACCAATCCCCTTGCGGGATCCTCGGCGTATTCACTGCTCCTCCAGCCGGGGGCTCATTACTACTGGCAGAGCCTTAGCGGGGCCGGCATTGCAATCCAGGAACTTCAGGTGGCCGCATCGATGTGCATGTCCGCCTACTTCAAGTCGGACGACGGCTTGGAGTTCTACAGCACGCTGTTTCAAAGTGGCATCGAAGGAAGCGCGGGACCCACCGGTAAATGGCTGGTTACACGCATCAGCGCCAACACCTGGACGGTGGAGAATTCACCGGTCTGCGCTGGCGACGTAGTGAATCTGCGCCATCAACTTCCGCCCAAGAGGAAGAACGTCGCCCCGGATTGGGAAACCATCGGGTACTACCACTTGCCCTTCAAGCTGATCCTCACCGCGCAGTAGCCGCCGGGCGTGCACAGCTCTGGCCCGCATCGCATGTTCCGATGCGGGCCACAACGTTCGGAGTCCTGGGTGACTCGGCCGACGGCGCTGCCGGCCCGGGCCGCCGGCGCCTAGATCCGATGAGCGCCTTCGGCAGGACGCGTCGAGAAGAACGACGCTTCCGACGCGGCGCTCGCGTGCTCCGCG
>Ga0105248_10006011_pt1 | contig 13318 bp, 14 predicted proteins | sample KBSS34metaG_FD_81524 | JGI IMG/M metagenome (GOLD analysis project Ga0105248, IMG submission 81524) | Switchgrass rhizosphere microbial communities from Kellogg Biological Station, Michigan, USA - KBS S3-4 metaG | ecosystem: Host-associated > Plants > Roots > Rhizosphere > Soil | place... | reverse complement strand
GGCTGCCAACAACCCCTTGGGCCAGGACTGGAGTGATAACCTGAATTTAGACGATATCCATACCAATGAATTGCACCTCGTGGTGAACAAACCAGTAAAAATAATTATCAATGCACAGGATGTGATTCATGACGTTGGTCTTTCACATTTCAGAATGAAGATGGACGCCGTGCCAGGAACACCTACCACAATTTGGTTTACCCCGGTACATACCACGAAGGAAATGAAGGAAATTACAAAGAACCCGAGTTTCGTGTATGAACTTTCCTGTGATCAGATGTGCGGGCGTGGCCACTACGGTATGCGCGGTATTGTGATCGTGGAAACGCAGGAAGAATTTAATAAATGGATGGCAGCACAAAAGCCGCAATACTGGGCAGCCTTCCCGGATAAGGCACCTGGTGCCGTACCCGCACCGCCAGTAACAAGTGATACCGCTAAAACAAAAACCACGCTGGTAGAGCAGACTGCAAAACCGGTGGCGCAAGTAGTTAAACCATAGAAGGATGCCGGCGGCATGAGCCGGCCTTCTAAAATTTATTTATATCATGAGCAACGAAGTTTCAGTACACGGTCAACATGGAGCGGCAACGGCTCACGACGTGCACGTGCACGAAGAGCACCACCATCATGAGACCTTTATCACGAAGTACGTATTCAGCCAGGATCACAAGATGATCTCGAAACAATTCCTGATTACGGGAATTATCTGGGCCTTCATTGGTGGTTTGATGTCGGTACTCTTCCGTCTTCAACTGGGTTATCCCGATTCCACTTTCCCCATCCTGGAAGACATTTTCGGGCATTGGGCCAAGGGCGGAAGGATTTCCGACGAATTCTATTATGCACTGGTGACGATGCATGGTACGATCCTCGTGTTCTTCGTACTGACGGCCGGATTGAGCGGAACCTTTGCGAACTTTTTGATTCCTCTGCAGGTGGGTGCACGCGATATGGCATCACCCTTCCTGAATATGCTTTCTTATTGGTTCTTCTTCCTGGCGAGCATCGTGATGTTTTCTTCACTGTTTACACAAACCGGTCCTGCCTCCGGCGGATGGACGATCTATCCACCACTCAGCGCATTGGGCCAGGCATCACAGGGCTCCAAAATAGGAATGGATCTATGGCTCACGGCCATGTCACTCTTTGTTGTTTCTACACTTTTGGGAGGCTTGAATTATGTGTCCACAATTCTGAACATGCGTACGAAAGGAATGGGCATGACCAGGCTGCCATTGACAATCTGGGCTTTGTTCTTCACCGCTGTTCTTGGAATTCTGAGCTTCCCGGTTCTGCTCTCAGGTTGTATTCTGTTGTTGTTCGATCGCCACATGGGAACAAGCTTCTACCTGAGCGATATCGTTGTAAATGGCGAGGTGCTTTCCAATGAAGGGGGCAGTGCAATTTTGTTCCAGCACTTGTTCTGGTTCCTGGGTCACCCTGAAGTATATATCATTCTATTGCCGGCTATGGGAATGGTTTCGGAAGTGCTTTCGATCAATTCCCGCAAACCCATCTTCGGGTATATGGCTATGGTGGGTTCACTCTTTGCAATCACCATTCTCGCCTTCCTGGTTTGGGCGCACCATATGTTTGTTACCGGGTTGAACCCCTTCCTGGGAGCGTTCTTCGTGTTGCTTACCTTGCTGATCGCCGTTCCTTCTGCCATCAAAGTATTCAACTGGCTGACTACGTTATGGAGAGGCGATATCAGGTTTACGCCCGGAATGCTATTCGCGATCGGATTCGTGAGCCTGTTCATTTCCGGCGGATTGACGGGAATCTTCCTTGGCAACTCTACACTGGATATTCATTTGCACGATACCATGTTCGTGGTGGCGCACTTCCAAATTGTGATGGGTGTGGCTTCCTTCTTCGGCATGTTTGCGGGAATTTATCACTGGTTCCCGAAAATGTACGGCAGGTACCTGAATAACCTGATGTCCTATATCCATTTCTGGGTCACCATGATCGGGGCCTACCTGATTTTCTGGCCCATGCACTATGAAGGATTTGCGGGTATGCCTCGCCGTTACTACTCGGTTTCACAGTGGGAGTCCTTCCGCCATTTCGACGGACTGAACCAGTTCATCAGCTTCGTGGCCACGGTCGTTTTCATGGCACAAATCCTGTTTATTTTCAACTTCTTCTATTCTATTTTCAAAGGAAGAAAGGTTGTGACACAGAATCCATGGCATGCTACTACACTGGAATGGACAACGCCCATTCGTCCGGGTCACGGAAACTGGGTTGGAGAAATTCCCGAAGTACACCGTTGGGCTTATGACTACGGTAAAGATGGACAGGATTATATTTCCCAGATCACGCCGGTTGGGGAACACGAATCAAAGCATTAAAAAGTTGATCCGCCATGGGCGGATTTGCTGATACACACCCACACACATTCTTGACCTGTCCCGACACAAAGTGTCGGGATACCTTAAAAGTTGTTTGAAGGAAATGGAAATGCAGGAGGTACAAAAGCAATCTTTATCCCTTGATCTGGTTTCGAAGCTTAGGGATTATGTGCAGTTGGTAAAGTTTACTTTGAGTTTCACCGTGGTATTTTCCTGCGTGGTTTGTTATTTATTAGTGCCCGTTATTTCTTTCAACCTGCTTTCAGTTCTTTTACTTTTTGCTGGCGGAATGTTGATCACCGGATCCGCAAACGCCATCAACCAGGTCGTTGAAAAGGATACCGACGCGATGATGAAGCGAACGTCGAAGAGGCCCGTAGCAGCAGGCAGAATGTCTGTTTCTGAAGGCTGGACATTTGCAATTGTTGCGGGTGCGCTGGGTGTTGCGATCATGGCATGGCGATTCAACGGACTTTCTGCCGCGCTAGGTTTGTTTAGTTTGATCCTTTATGCATTTGTGTACACGCCGCTCAAGAAACTGAATTCAATTTCAGTGTTGGTGGGCGCCGTTCCGGGTGCATTACCCTGTCTCATTGGATGGGTTGCGGGGTCAGGCGTGTTCAGTCCATTTGAAAAAGTGCCTGGCACAAACATGTACAACGCGGCCGGATGGGCTTTGTTCGGGTTGCAATTCCTTTGGCAGTTTCCGCATTTCTTCGCGATTGCCTGGGTTGCGCACAACGACTACGCCAAGGCGGGTTTCAAGTTGTTGCCAAGCGTGGAAGGGCCAACCAAATTCACGGCGCTGCAATCCATCGCCTATGCGTTGCTGATGGTGCCGGTTGGAATTCTGCCTTACCTGTTTGGCGTGAGTGGAAGAATCAGTTTGATCATCGTGTTCCTGGCAAACGTGTTTATGATTGTCCAGTGTTTGAGATTGTATCAGGGTATGGACGTTCCTTCCGCGAGGAGGGTAATGTTCAGTTCATATATTTATTTACCCGTGGTGTTGCTGGCCCTGTTGGCCGATAAATTGCAACCCACATTCAACTGAGGAAAAGATTTCAGAATGGCGCAGCTGATGAGTGTACAACGGAAAAAAATACATCCACACAAATTCACGATGTGGATTGCCCTGGGAAGCATTATTATGATGTTTGCCGGGTTGACGAGCGCTTATATCGTGAAGCGTGATTTGCCAGGCTGGGTGCCGGTTGAATTGCCGAAGATATTTTGGTATTCTACCGTGGTGATTCTCCTGAGCAGTCTGACGATGCAAATGGCCCTGAAGGCTTTCAAAGAGCGAGCCATGTCGCAATATCGCATACTCATTACCGTTACGGCTGTACTGGGTATCGGCTTTATCACCCTTCAAACACTGGGTTACCTGAGTTTTGAAGCACACGGCATTCGCCTGACGGGAAGAGGATCCAATGCTTCTCATTCTTTTCTCCTGGCCATTGGCGGTCTGCATGCGGTGCACGTGTTGGGAGGTGTGATTGCGTTGCTGGTTATGTTCTTTAGGGCATTCAGCATGACGAGCAGGAATTACAGTGCAGTGCCCGTGGAAATTGTGAGTACGTATTGGCATTTTGTAGATATACTTTGGATTTATCTTTTTGTGTTTTTTAATTGGATGCAGTAACCAAAAACGAATCTTTTAAAAACAAGCATATACATGGCACAAGTTGTACCAGCCGATAGGAAATGGTGGGGCGGAGGGAGAAGCCCCTTCAACGTAGAGTATGGAAAATTGATGATGTGGTATTTCCTCATGAGTGACGCTTTCACTTTTGGCGCCTTCCTGATCTCTTATGGGACCGTTCGATTTTCCAGCCATTCATGGCCGGATGCCAATCACGTGTTCAATTCATTTCCAATTTTAGGAAATGGCCTTCCCCTGGTATTCGTGAGCTTGATGACATTCATCCTGATCATGAGTTCTGTGACCATGGTATTGGCTGTGCATGCCGGACACAATAACGACAGGGTTGGCGTGATGAAATGGATGGCATGGACCATTGTGGGCGGACTTGCATTCTTAAGCTGCCAAGCCTGGGAGTGGACGCATCTTCATGAAGAAGGTGCATGGTGGGGAAGAAATCCTTTCCCGAATTACGATGGCACAGTAGCCAGTACGAATTTCACCAACTTCTTTTTTACGATTACGGGCTTCCACGGCTTCCACGTGTTCTCTGGTGTCATCATTAATATCATCATGCTGATTATGACCTATAAGGGGGTGTTTGACCGGAAAGGCCATTACCTGATGATCGAAAAAGCGGGCTTGTACTGGCACTTTGTAGACCTGGTTTGGGTATTTGTATTCACCTGCTTCTATCTTTTCTAACATTAAAAGACTAAACGAATAGTATGGAAAATGTCAATGCAGAGCACGCGCAAAATGAGCACCAGGCCGATTCGGCTGTAAAAGTGATCTGGCGAACTTTCTGGATACTGCTGGGCATCACGTTGGTGGAATTGACGCTGGGTATGTTTGTGGCACCACATTACCACGAGTACAAACACGTATTTAATGGCGTGTATGTGATCCTCACCCTTGCGAAGGCATTTTATATTGTTGCAGAATTCATGCACCTGCGTCATGAGATCAAGAACCTGATCATGACGATCGTGGTACCCTTGCTCCTGTTCGTTTGGTTTATCATCGCGTTCCTGGCTGATGGAAACTCCTACCTGAAGTTGCGCCAGCGTTATAACAAGCCCGTGTATGAACAAGCCAAGCCCCAGGAACATGAGCAAAAAGGGGAAGAAGCGAAGAAGCCGGGAAAATTGGATTAATTGAGTTTAAAATATTACCTGAGCCATTGCTGAAAGCAGTGGCTTTTCTTTTGGTATAGGGTATACGGTATAGGGTATAAGGGTTAGATTCTTCCGTAAACCCTATACCTTATACCATATACCTTTTACAAAGTCTTGACAGAATTTCATGCGGTATTTACATCGTTCTTTGCGAACTTTGCATCCTCATGACAACGAGGAAAAAAGCTATACTGGCACTCTGTATCGCGGTGATGATTCCCATGGTGAGTTATCTCCTGGTGGACTATTACAGGAATGACGCCGTGAGCATGCCGCGGAGGTATTTTTATGACACGGTCATCACCACCAACAGGGATGGAAAGACCGAATTCGACACGGTCTGGCATAGGGTAAGAAATTTCACTTTAACCAACCAGCTGGGCAAAAAGGTTTCACTGGATGATTTGAACGGGAAGATCATTGTTGCGGATTTTTTCTTCACGCATTGTCCGTCCATTTGTCCCGGACTTACCAAGAACATGAAACGTTTGCAGGACATGTTCAATAAGACAGATACGATAGTTCAGTTTATATCTTTCTCCATTGATCCCAAGAGAGACACTGTAGAACGTCTAAAGGTTTATGCGGATAAGTTTCATGTAACCCATGATTCGTGGTGGTTATTGACAGGGCAGAAAGAAGAGATTTATGATATTGCCATGAAGGAATTTAAGGCTAATATTGCAGATACTGAGATCGATACAAATTTCATTCACACGCAGTATTTCTTTGTGCTCGACAAAGACCGTGTGGTAAGAGGCTGGTACAACGGACTCGACAGTACCAAGCTTAACAAACTCGCTGACGATGTGGTTCTATTGATGCTGGAAAAGGACAAGACGAAAAAAAGAAATCTTTTCAGAAAATAGAATGAACATGTCAATGTACCAGGAATCACTCCTCCCTCCTTCCATTAGAAGAAATGACAAGCTAGCGAAGGCATTAATCCTTACGGTTTCATTTGTGGTGTTTGCCTTAGTGGTCGTATTGGGCCGCGTGAAATGGCTTGTAGACCTTGGATTCGACAAGCATATTTTTGCGCAATTCAATGCCGTCGTTAATTCCCTTGTGGCCATCATTCTCGCTTTTGCCCTGATCGCCGTGAAAAGTAAAAACTATTTGCTGCATAAGCGATTGATGATTGCGGCCATCATTCTTTCAATCTTATTCCTGGTTTCTTATATCTGTCACCATTTGTTCAATGAAGAAACCAGGTATGGTGGCGGGGGCGCGTTGCGCTATTTCTATTTCGGAGTGCTCAGCACGCATATCATTTTAGCTGCCGTCATTCTTCCATTCATTTTGTTCACGGCCTATCGCGCACTGGTGGCAGATTGGCCTCACCATAAGAAGCTGGCGAGGATCACCTGGCCCATTTGGTTTTACGTAAGTATGTCGGGGGTGCTGGTGTACCTGTTGATCAGTCCCTATTATCACTGATTACAATTCGATGGCGGGGTCCCAAAATAGTATTTTGAAGTCCACAATCTGGTCTTTCTTCACCTTAATTCCTTCCTTCTTTAAAAGCTCTTCCATGCGTGTAGGCGATCCAAAGTGGTGCTTTCCGCTAAGCATGCCTAATCTGTTCACCACACGGTGTGCAGGAATTTTTGGTTTCGCCACATGCGCTGCATTCATGGCCCATCCAACCATTCGGGCAGAGAGGCCCGCGCCCAGGTATTTCGCAATGGCGCCGTAAGAAGTGACGCGTCCCTTTGGAATCAATCTTGCCACATCAAATACATCCACAAAAAATGAATCCTTGCGAATGGTGAGTGGATCCTTGTCAGTCGATTTTTTTATTGCGACTTTTTTCAGATTTTTCCTGGCAGGCATGATCAGTTATTTGGTGGGCTGATTTTTTCGCTTATCCAACAATTCCCTTCTCCTGGGTTCAGGCACGTTTTCGTAATCGTAGGGGCAATGCAGGCAACCGTTTCCGCAGCAATAGCCCCGATCGAGGTGATAGCTGCTGGTCATGACCAGGTATCCCTGTTCGTTGTAATAAAAATCTTCACCCTCAGTCAATTTCGATTTCACTGATTTTTTGTTTTAGCAGCGCATCATTCGCCGGGTCGAGGTTTGAATTGAGTTTAAAGCTGAGGTAGTGCACCTTTTTGCTTCCTGCAATATCAAGACTTTCGTAGTAGGTTTTGATTTGAAGTTCTTCTGAAATTTTTTCGCTCGCGTAAACATCATCACGGTCTTCCAACAGTTCCAGTCGGTTGATGTCGATCACCAGTTTTGTGAATTCATAGAGATGGGGTGAATCGGTTTTGAGGTGAATGGTGCCGCCGGGCTTCAGGAAATGCTGGTAAAGCCGCAGGAATTTTGGGTGTGTAAGCCGCTTCTTTGCCTTCGACAGTCGAAGTTGGGGATCTGGGAAAGTGATCCAGATGGATTCAACTTCACCTGGCGCGAAATAAGTATCAACCTTATCGATTTGCGTGCGCAGGAACGCCACATTTTTCAATTTTTCATCCAGGGCTTTTTTTGCACCTACCCAGATGCGGTTCCCTTTGAGGTCGACGCCAACAAAATTCTTTTCAGGATATTTTCTTCCGAGGCCAACGGCGTATTCGCCTTTGCCGCAGGCAAGTTCAAGCGTGATGGGATTGTGGTTCCCGAAGAAATTACCCCAATTGCCCCGCATGTTCGCCGGATACTGCAACACGTTGGGGAAGGTTTTAATTTCTTCGAACCGGATCAGTTTTTTATGGCCCATGGCCCGCAAAGATAAGAAGGGTTGGCGGTTGAGGTTTTCAGATTTATGTCCTTTTCGGAACGACAGATTTCTAATTTGAATATATATTTAGACGGGAAAGATACTCTTACCAACTGCCCTAATTAACCATAGTTCATCCCTACCCCCTAACAACGTCCCTTCCGCAAGGAGGGGATGTTTTTTTAAAATGCCCTAAACAGGAAAAGTTATTCTGTCACATTGGTATCGGCAGGTTCGTCCAGCGGACCAGCATTGCGAATACTCACTTCATAATAAAATGGCGCTGGCTCTGCCTCATTGAAAACGCTACTGTTGGCAGAGATGGTTACGGTATACCCGTTGAATTCCCATTTGTATGCTCCGGAGGGTGTGTTGCCATGACTTGTGCGATTTGCATTTACACCAAGGTCATCGTTAATCATTTGTATCAATCCTTCGTTGCCAGGCACGAGGAAATAGAGAGAGGCCGAGCGGTTGTCTTTGTATCCGAGGGCCTTGATGATTTTAAGGTCGTAGAAATAGGATTGGCTGAATTTGCCGTTCAGCTGCATATTCACTTTTTTAGGATAGAGTGGATTGGAAAGTTTATCATCCAGTTTGACGGGATCGAAGGGAAGTTCGCCCTGCTTCAATTCAGAAAAATTCCTGACCAGGTCATTGATCTTCAGGTTGCCGCTTTTCACGGAGGGCAATTGAGAGAAGCCCGCCAGGGAAAACAGGACGGCGACAAAGGCTGTAATGATACCTTTCATAGAGCTGCTGATGGTTCTTGTTTTTTCTGTTACGAAATTAATATGATTTGCTTCAAATGAATATGTTATGCGATAAAAAGCCAAAATTTGTCGGCGAATGGGGAGATAGAAAAAGGAATGCCAGCTCTTAGAGTTACCTTGTAGTATGAACTTCACAATGCATATACCATATGGTGGTGGATTTGATGTGAGGGTGGAAAGAATTTATCACAGCGATTTTAAGGATAGATATAAGATTACCGGTCAAACCCGGTTGATCGTTTTCGAAACCAACTGGCCGTTGCTAAGAGGGAAGGAAAGTGGGGAAGCGCCAACCTGGAAACAGGTGGAAGGCGAACCGTTGAGTGAATCCATGCGGGATATGGTACTGCTTTGGTTGGAAAGAGAAGTTAGGAAAGAATTTGAGAAGGGATAATGGATAACTCTTCTTGGTAAGAGTCAAAACTTAAACGGCCTTAATTTATTGATAAACAATAAGTTAAGGCCGTTCTTTCATTGTAGGAGCAGGCTTTTGAAATTAGTTGGGAAAGGAATTTTTGGAGCATGATGATGGTCAGCAAATTCATGCACAGGAACATGATGATGGTCAGCAAATTCAGGCGGAGGCCGATTTAATTTTGACTTGTCAAAGGCAGACAATGAAAAAGATAATTGTTGTGGTAGGGGTATTGGTAAGCATAGCATCCTGCAAAAAAGCTGATAACGGCAATATAACGCCACCACCACCTCCGGTTACGGGAAATGTGCTGAGTCTGAACACACATATTGTTGACTCGGTTGCAATAAAAAACGTTAGTGATGCTTCAGTCACATTGCTCAAGAGCAAGACCACTCAGGAGCCCAAGGCGGGAGATATTTTGATTGCGGCCCCCACAGGTTCCAATCCCTTTGGATTCTTAAGAAAAGTAACCAGTATAAGCGACAACGGCAATGAAATTCTTTGCAGCACAGTGCAGTCGAATCTAAATGACGCATTTGCCCAGTTGAATTTCAGCATTACCTATTTAGATACGTTTAGTTCAAATGCTTCTTTTGATGTTATGCAAACAGGTTCGCGGCTTAGTGTCAAGCTTCAAAACAACAATATCCTGGCAAATGGCATTAATCTCAATGGAGAGCTATTTTTTAATATTCCATCTGTCAAGATCGAATATGCAAAAAAAGCCGGAACGACATCCCCACAAAAAGTGTTGATTCAAGCCGAATTCAATACAGACGGAAGCAGGTTACAGGTTACAAATAACAGCATTTATGCAAGAGAAGCTGGTGAAAAACAGATTACAGTTTTTGATCTGCCTGATATCCGGGTGCCGGTTTCAATTACAACAAGCGGGGGTGCAAGAAACATTTCACTGCCTTTTTCTCAAAAACTGATAATTAAGATGCTTCCCTTATCTGTATCGGGGAAAGGAAAATGGATAGTGGTGCCGAAATGTTCTGCAGTTCTGGGGCTTCAGTTTGAGAATTCCATCTGGACAAATTTGAGTACATATTCAATTGATGCAAGTGCGGACTCCCTGATCAAAAATGATTTTGCATCGTCTCCTAACATGACTGCCAATCTTACCATTGTGAAGCCGGAATTTGAAGTTAGCCCTTACGCAACAAAGAATTTAGAAACGCTTTTCGAAATACCCAATTCGATGGACTTGACCCTGCAGTCTGCTTCGCCCAATTACTCCTTAAAATATGCAATGGATGTTAAGGGCGGCACCAACCAGGAATTTTATACAGGGGTCAACCAGGTTTACAATATCACCGGCAATTCAATCAGCAAAACGTTGAAGGAAGGAGACTGGCCATTGGATAACAGTTTTATTGATCCCCGTGACGGTAAGAGCTATACATACAGGCAATTCGGGACACAGGAATGGATGACACAAAACCTGAATTTTAATGCGCTTTGTTATAGCAACAATCCCGCGAATTGCAATTATTATGGAGGTTTGTATACTGTTTGGGCCCCTCCTGACCCACCTACGGGCTGGCATCTTCCATCTGATGCGGAGTGGCAGGTGCTGATCAATTATATGAAAGTAAATCCGCAGGCATGGAATGATTTTGCTGTGCGTCCGGGAGGCAGGTTGGTAAACGATCTGCAGGATCTTTATCAATTCATAGAAATCGGCGAGTCCGGATGGTGGTGGACTTCTACAAGTTATAGCTGGCCTGGTCCTAATGACAACTATTACAACAGGTGCTACCAATACCACAACGGGCAAGATTCGCTTACCAGCACTTTTCTTCCAAAGACGTATGCGCTATCCATTCGCTGTGTAAAGGACAAATAGTAGGTACAATTTGTTGGGAATGATAAAAATGGAAAAGGCTCCATAATTCAGAGAATTACAGAGCCTTTTTGCTGTAGGAGTAGGACTCGAACCTACACGGGGCAGTTAGCCATAGCACAAAAGCAAGTAGTGGTCCACCCTGGTCCTTCGTTGCCGAAGGGCTCTATGCTACGTTTATCCTGGATTCCCCACCCCCGAGACAAGAGGGCATGTCTGCCAAAGATTCCATCATCCCACAGTATAGAAGAGCAATTCGAGCACAATATTAAAGAATTCCAGAATTACTTACAAATATTTCAATAAAAATTTTGAATATTTAGAAAATATTCAAATATTTGTAATATCGCTTAATTCTGTTTAAAAATTAATTTAAAATGGCGGGCAAATTAAACCTGGATAAACTCGATCTGCAAATCATACATGAGATGATGGAAACAGCAGAAATTTCATACGCAGACCTTGGAAAGAAATTATTCGTATCCGGCGGAACAATTCACGTACGTATCAAAAAACTACAGGAGTACGGTGTGGTTAAAGGTACAAAACTGAATGTGGACATCAAAAAATTGGGTTACGATATTACGGCCTTTGTCGGAATCTACCTTGAAAAAAGTTCCCTATACGATACCGTTGCAAAGGACCTCCGCCGCATTCCCGAGATCATTCGTCTTAATTATACCACCGGCAATTATAGCATGTTCCTTGAAATCGTATGCAAGGACATCAACCAGCTTCGTTATGTGTTGCACGACGAATTGCAAAAGATAAAAGGAATTGAGCGAACAGAGACTTTCATTTCACTCGAGGAAGACTTTTCCAGGAATGTTCAGGTAGCGCCGGCGGAGAAGACTAGTTAACCAGTTAACCAGTTAACCAGTTAACCAGTTAACCAGTTAACCAGTTAACCAATCACCTGATTAACTGATTAACTGATTAACTGGTCACTCCCTTCCCCTTACATCCAATGCATCGCGCAAACCACTGCCCAATAAATTAAACGCGAGCACGAGGATCATGATGCAAATGCCGGGAGCAATGGCGAGCAGCGGATTGTGCGTGATGATGAAATTGTAATTCTCTTTGATCATGAGTCCCCAGCTGGGTTGCGGGGATTGAACGCCAACACCTAAAAAACTGAGTCCCGCCTCGATGACGATTGCACTTGCGAAATTCGAAGCAGCAATCACCATAACCGGTCCGAGTACATTTGGCAATATATGCCTGAATAAAATTCTTGCGTGCGGAAAACCCAGCGCACGGGCAGCCTCCACATATTCCAGTTCACGAATGCCCATCACCTGGCCGCGAATGATGCGCGCTACGTTTACCCAAAGCGTTAACCCAACGGCAATGAATACCTGCCAAAACCCCTTTCCCAGAACCAAAGTGATGGCAAACACCAACAGCAAGGTGGGGATGCTCCACACCACATTGATTAGCCACATGATCCAGTCGTCAATTCTTCCGCGGAAATATCCCGCCACGGCGCCGAGAAAAATCCCGATGGTCAATGAAATCGCAACCGCAATGAGCCCAACGCCTAAACTCACCCGAACGCCCACAATCAGCCGGCTCAAAATATCCCTGCCAAATTTGTCAGTGCCCAACAAAAAACGCTTGCGCTCAACAGGAGCTTTCGCACAATCAACAAGCGCGTATACCTGTTTTTCACTGATGCCGTCGTCTACAAATTTCATCACCTCAATGGAGTCTGACCTCATTTTCCAGGATACGATGGGGAGGTATTGAAAGCCATCTTCACTTCCGGAAAAAAAACTGCTTAGTGCGAATCCAGGCGAGGATGGCTTGAATCGTTTTATCTTCAGGAAATCCATTTTGTAACCCGGCTTCTGACCACTGATCTCAACTGTCATGAGGTTCGCATCCGGACTCCCATCAGGCGCAATCATGTATGCGAAGATGGCGATGAGAACTGCCAGCGCGATGGTGATGAGTCCCCACATGGCACCTTTGTTTTTCCTGAGTCTTTTCCAGGCCGAACCAAAAAAGGAAAATCCTTTTTGTTGCATGCGCCGAAGTTAACTAATGGAACCTATTTAATATGACGGCCCTTCCAGGTGGTGCCGCTAACACGACTCAGAAACCCCGTGATGACGATATAAATAATGTGTACCGGCTGCGAGGGTAGAAACCATTTCAACAATCGCTGCAAGTCAAAGAATCGAAGCAGTTCTTTGACAAACTTCCACTCAATGCCGGTCTTCAATAAGAGCAGTAATATGAGATACGTAAAATAAAATGGATTAAAGCAGGCGTATATGAATGCAATGACCAGGGAGAGATTCAAAAGATACACGCCCAGCCAAACCCAAATCAGTTTGGGATCCTTGTAGCGACCTGTTTTCC
>Ga0105248_10006006_pt1 | contig 13324 bp, 14 predicted proteins | sample KBSS34metaG_FD_81524 | JGI IMG/M metagenome (GOLD analysis project Ga0105248, IMG submission 81524) | Switchgrass rhizosphere microbial communities from Kellogg Biological Station, Michigan, USA - KBS S3-4 metaG | ecosystem: Host-associated > Plants > Roots > Rhizosphere > Soil | place... | reverse complement strand
CGTGACCCCCGGGTGGCGGTGACCGTGTCCGACCACGAGCAGCCGCGGCGCTACTTCCAGGTCCGCGGCCGGGTCGTGGACATGACAACGGACGGTGCGGCCGAGCACATCGACAAGGTCTCCATGCGCTACACCGGTGGGCCGTACGCGTGGTACGGCGGGCGGGACCAAGTCCGGGTCCTGCTGACCATCCGGCCCGACCGGATCACCCGGGCCGGCGGGTAGCTCAGGCCGTCCAACTGCCCTCGTCCAACGCGTACTTGCGCGCGATGGAGATCGCTGGCTAGGCCTGAGTGCAACCCGCCTCTACCGTTGGCCGTGTCTTGTTGTGGAGCGCGGGTGCGACGGGAGGTCGGATGAGCGACGATCTCCCGTTCGACGACTTCTACCGGGCCACATCGCGGCGCATGATGCGCTTCGCGTACGGCATGGTGGGCGACACCGGTACCGCTGCGGACATCGTGCAGGAGGCCTACATCCGAGCGTGGCGGCGCTGGTCGGAGATCGGCCGGTACGACCAGCCCGAGGCCTGGGTCCGGCTCGTCGTGAGCCGTCTCGCCACGGACTGGTGGCGCCGCGTGATGGTCCGGCGACGCTACGAAGCGACCGAGCGGCCGCCGGATCCCGAGCCTGCGCCGTCGGATACGACGGTGCTGCTCGTGGCCGCACTGCGGCGGCTGCCCGCCCGCCAACGGCAGGCGTTCTGCCTGCACCACCTGCTGGACCTGACCGTCGCCGACATCGCCCGCGAGCTCGCGGTCAGCGAGGGGACCGTGAAGTCCTGGTTGTTCCGCGCCCGGACGTCGCTCGCCGACCAACTCGGGTCGCTCAACCCGGCCACCGCGGAGGGCAGCGATGTCCACTGACTTCGACCACCTGGTGGCGTCGCTCGTCACCGACGCCGACCGGGTGCGCCTGGCCCCGGCCGGCGAACTGCGGGCCGCCGGTGACGCCCGGACCCGTCGACGCTTCGTCGCGACGGCGAGCACCCTCGTCCTGGTGGCCGCGATCCTGATCGGGGCGGGCATCGCGGTCGCCGGCTTCCGGCCGATGAACTCCGGGCCGATGCCGATCGGCCCCGCCAGCACGGCGCCCGCATCCCCGAGCCCGTCCACCGGACCCACGACCTCGCCGAGCGCCCCACCCTCCTCGACGACCACACCACCACCATCGGAGGGTGGACCGTGCACCGCGGCGACGCTGGCCTACGACAGCGCGTTGAGTCAGGGGGCCATGGGCACGGCCATCACCACCTACAGGTTCCACAACGCGGGGTCGGTGGCGTGCACGGTCGAGGGCCTGCCGCAGCTGTCCTATGTGGACAACTCTGGCCGATCGGCGACCGTGCCGCTGCTGCACGGCACGGTCGGCGGGCCGGTGCTGGTGCAGCCCGGCAAAGAGGTGACGTTCGACCTCAGCGAAACCAACGGATATGGCGGCTACCCGACGGGGGCGCCGGAGTGCGCGCACCCCGCGACGTACCGTCAGGTCACCGTCGTCCTGCCGGGCGGATCGGTGTCGCTGCGATCCAACAGCACGCTGAGCGTGCAGTGCGGAGGAATCACGGTCAACTCGTGGAGCAGGCCCGGCCCGTGACCGGACCGTCGCCTACCGGACACGGTCGGACGCAACGCGGCCGGGGCCGTGGCCGTGTTCCAGATATGTCAACACCCCATGCACGCAGGTACCTGGCCGTTGCCGCGCTGAGCGTCGCCGGCCTGACCGCGGGTTGCGCCACGCCGCTCGCCTCCCCGCTGGGCGCGCCGGCGACGTCCGCCCCCTCCGTATCACCGACCTCCCCGCCGTCGTCCGCGCCGCCCATCAATCCCACCCACACGACCAACCCGCCCGCAGGCTCGACGTCGTGCACCGCCGCCATGCTGGCCTACGACTCGAAGCGGGCCGAGGGGGCGATGGGCACCGCGTACTCCACTTTCACGTTCCACAACAGCGGATCGGTGTCCTGCCGGGTCGACGGCCCACCCGGCCTCACCTACGTGGACAGCCACGGCGCGACGCTTCCGGTTCCGGTCAACCACGACGCGGCCGGGGGCGAGGTCGTGGTCACGCCGGGCAGCAAGGTCCAGTTCGTGAGCCACGAGGTCAACGGGTACGGCGGATACGCGCCGGGGGCCCCGGAGTGCGCGCACCCCGCCACGTACAACCACGTCGTGGTGGTCCTGCCAGGGGGCTCGGTGTCGTTGGGCGCGGACGGGACCTGGTCTGTCCAGTGTGGAATGATCACCGTCGGTTCGTGGGCCCCGCCGGGACCCTGACGGTCCGCTAGGGTGGCCGGATGAGCCTGCACCTGTACGAGTTCGGGCCGGCCGACGGGCAGCCACTGGTGGCGCTGCACGGCCTGAAGTCGTACGGCGGCCGCTGGCGTGAGGTCGCGGGCCTCCTGCCCACCTTCCGGGTGTACGGGCCAGACCTGCGCGGTCAGGGTCGGTCGCCGCAGGAGCCACCGTGGACGCTGGAGCAGCACGCCGTCGACGTCCTCGGCGTCCTGGACGCGGCGGGCCCCGACCGGGTCGATGTCGTCGGCCACTCGTTCGGCGGGGCGGTCGCGGTCGCGCTGGCCCGATTCGCCCCCGACCGGGTACGGCGGATGGTCCTGCTCGACCCGTCCATGGGCGTGCCGCCCGCGATCGCGCTGAACAACGCGCTGCGCGAGCTGGACGTACCGTCGTTCGCCGATCCGGACGAGGCTGCTCGGGAACGGGCCGCGTACTGGCCCGCGGCCGCGTCTCATCTGGTGCCCGACGAGGTACGCGAGCATCTCGCTCGGGGCGAGGACGGCCGGTGGCGTTGGCGCTACAACGTCGCCATGGCGATCGCCACGTTCTCCGAACTGGCTCGCCCCGACGTCGCGCCGCCGCCCGGAGTGCCGACCCTTGTCGTGCGGGCGACGCAGGGCGCCATCCCACCGGAGCAGGTCGCGGTCTGGCAGTCGGCCCCCGGCGTCGAGCTGTCCGTCGCCGAACTCCACTGTGGACATCAGGTCTACCTCGAGCAGCCCGCCGAGACCGCGGCGATGATCGGAAGCTTCCTCGAGCTATAGATTGACTAGATGTGTAGACGGCCTATACATTGGCCGAGTGACTCCACTGCAAGAACCCACGTTCCTGGTGCTCGCCGCGCTGGCGGGCGAACCGCTCTACGGCTACGGGATCATCCAGGCGGTCACCGAGCTCTCCGAGGGTCGGGTCGAGCTGCGGGCCGGCACCCTCTACCCGGCCCTGGACCGGCTGACCGCCGATGGTCTGGTCGAAGCGGCCCGCGAGGAGATCGTCGACGGCCGGCTCCGGCGTTACTACCGGCTGACCGACGCGGGCGCGGACCGGCTCGCCGCCGATGTGGAGCGCCAGCGGCGCAACGCCGAGACCGCCGCGGCCCGCCTCGCCGCCCGTACCGCCCAGTCGTCCACCCGCCGGCGCGCGGGTCGCGCCGCGCCCGCGTTGAACCCGGGAGCCTGACATGCGACCCGACGAGGAGTTGGAGCGTCGCTATCGAAACCTGCTGCGGGCCTACCCGCGCGGGTACCGCGAGCATCGCGGCGAGGAGATGCTCGCGACGCTGATGGAGACGGCCCGGCCCGGCCAGACGAGGCCGGACCGCCAGGACGTGGCCGAGATTCTCCGGAGTGGGCTGCGGGAGCGGCTCGGCATGCACTGTGCGCCCGGCCTGGTCGCGGGGGTGACGATCGCCGGGCCGGTCTGCCTCGCTGTCGCGACCGCCATCGCGGTCGCCACCTGCGCGTTCAACCCCGGCGAGGTCGGGTTCGCGGTGGTCGCCGGAGCGTGGGTGCTGGCCGCCCTGGCCTACCTGGCGGTGCCGCGGGTGCTCGGGTGGACGATCGGCGCCGCCCTGATCGTCACGATCGGGGCCGTCGCCGTCGTCTATGCCCGGCTCGGTTCGCGTGACATCTACCGGCCGTACTGGCAGAACGGGCGGCCGATGGTCTTCGTCGGCGAGTACCGGGTGCAGTACGCGCTGACTCTCGTCTGCGGCCTGATCGCGCTGCTCTCGTTCCTGACCGTCCACTGGCGACGGTCTACTATGGAGCAGGTCGCGGTCGCCGCCGGCATCGCTGTCGCGGTAGCGGACACCCTGCTCGTCCGGGCCGGGACCATCGACGCGCGCCTGCTCTGGACCGTGTTCGTGCGGCCGCTGCCGCTGGTCCTGCTGGTCGCCGGTGTCGTCGTCGTGGCAGTGCGGCGGACCACGGCCGTGTTGTGGGCGGGGCTGCTGCTGTCCGTACCAACGCCGCTGATCGCTTCGTGGGGCTCGTTCGCTCCCCAGCCCACGCGGTGGAACTTCGTCGTCGAGGTGTACGCGGTGGCACCGCTGTCCCCGTTCTCGCTGACCGGGATCTCCTGGCTCGCCGCGACGGTGGCCCTCGGCGCGGCGTTCGTGGTCGCGGTGATCGTCGCCGACGCCCACCGCCGGACCATGGCGCCGCGCGACGGCCGGGCCGCGCTGGCCACGCTCGGCGCCCTCGCCCTCGGCACGGTTGCGGCGATCTGTGGTCTCCTGCTCGCCGACACGGTGTACCACGGGGACATCGCGCTCGGGAGCCTGGCGACGTTGGGCGGCCCGCTCGCCGCCGCGGTTGTCGCACCGTTCCTCCCGGCCCGGCTGCGGCGAGCCGTGCTGCTGCTGGCACTGGCGGGCGTGCTGACGGTCTCCTACTCCGAACGACTCGTCACGATCGTTCCGGAGCAGATCGTCGTCGTCGTGCTCCTGCTGGTCATCGCGACCGCCGAGCTTCGGCCCAACCCGAGGCTGGTTGGCGCCGCGGCGCTCGGGGCGGTGGCCGTCGGTGCCGCGCTGAACTGGTTCACCCAGGGCACGGTCTGGCTCCTCCCGACCGGCTGGCCGCAACGGGTGTCCCTGCCGGTCGTCGGCGGCGTGGTCATCGCGTTCGCGGTGTGGTGGGCGCCGTACGTGTTGATCCGGGCCGAGCGCTTCCCGGTGGGTGCCCTGTTCGCGTTCGCCGCGGGGCTGCTGTGGTTGGCGCTCCATCTCGCCCTGGCCGGCGACAGCCCACGACTCATCGCGGTGTTGCTGGTCTGCGTCGGCGGGGTGGTCGCGGCCCGGCTCGTCGTCCGGTGGCGGCGACGCGCTGTCGCCGGTACCGGCTGAAAGTAACCCTGCGTAGGTCCTACCTGATCTGGGCGGAGGGGGTGCGTGCCACCATGGTGTGCTCGACCACGTTGAGTGCGACCACGATCGCGGCGAGTATGGACAGCGCGACCAGCGCCGGCATGAGGTGGGCCACCGGCAGCAGCGCGAGCACCACGGCCGCGGTGGTGAGCCGGGTCTTCGCCCAGGTGTGGAACATCCGCCAACGGGTGTAGCCGAACGTCGCCAGATAGAGCCCGGTGCCGCCGAACAGCAGCGCAGCCGCACCCGGGGCCAGGTCCGCGGTCGGTCGCGTGACCACCTCGGTGAGGCCGACCGCGACCGCGATGATGGCGCCCACAAAGGACAGATGGCCCCAGCTGAGCACCGGTCGGACGATGTCGGTCTGGATCTGTGCGGTCACGAGCGCGTGCCGGATCGCGCTGGTGGCGTAGACGAAGTAGACCCACCACAGCCCGGCGGCGAGGACGAACGACGCCGCGACCGCGAGCAGCCCGGTCGCGGTCAGCGGCTCGGCCCTGGCCGCCGACGCGCCAATGTCCACAACGGACTCACCCAGCGCGATGATCACGAACAGACCGAACCGCTCGACCAGATGCCCGGCGTCGAACGACACCGCGGTCAGCCGGCGTCGCAGGATCCGCGGCGTGGCCAGGTCCACTACCGCGGCGAGTCCCCATAGGACGGTCCGCGCCGGCATCGGCACCAACCCACCGGCCAGCATCAGCGGCCCGGTGACGGTCGCCGCGACCAGTGGCGTGACCAGCGTGACCCGGCGCCCGCGGAAGTACAGGACGGCGAGGATCGCACGCAGCGCGAAGTATGCCCCGCCGAAGAGCGCACCGCGCTGCTCGTACGCGTGCGGCACCGCCACAGCCATGAACAGCGCGCACAGCGCGAGCGCCAGGATCCCGGCCCGATCGGTGGCGTTGTCGGTGTCGTGCAGGTTGCAGTGGACGGACGTGCCGACCCATGCCCAGTAGATCGGCACGAACACGATCACCGATCGCCCCAACGCCGCCCAGCCGTGGCTCTCGTGCAGCTGGGCGGCGATCTGCGTGATGGCGAAGACGAGGACGAGATCGAAGAACAGTTCGGTCCAGGTGACCTTCTTCTCGGCGGTTTCCGTCTGCTGGGGGGTTTCCGTCACGCCCCTCACTCTGCCGTACTCAGGTCTGGGTCGCCCTCGACCACAGGTTGATGTCGCCCTCGGTGGCGAACTGGTCGATCTCGGCCAGCTCGTCCGCCCTGAGCTCGAGCTGGTTCAGCGCGTCGAGGTTGGCATCCAGCTGGGCCACGCTGCTCGCCCCGATCACCAGGCTCGTCATCCGCTCGTCGCGCAAGGCCCAGACCAGCGCCAGTTGGGCGAGCGACTGACCGCGCCGCTGCGCGATCGCCGTCAATCCGCTTACCTTGGCCATGTTCGATTCGGTGAGCATCGACTCCGACAGCGCGCCACCGGTCGCGATGCGCGAGTCGTCCGGGATCCCGTTCGCGTACCGGTCGGTGAGCAGACCCTGCGCCAATGGGGAGAAGGCGATGCAGCCGGCGCCGACGTCCGCCAAGGTGTCGAGCAGATGGTCGGCCTCCAGCCAGCGATTGATCATCGAGTACGACGGCTGATGGATGAGCAGCGGCGTGCCGAGCTCGCGCAGGATCGCGGCGGCCTCCCGCGTCCGCTCCGACGAGTAGGACGAGATGCCCGCGTAGAGCGCTTTTCCGGCCCGGACCGCGGCGTCCAGCGCCCCCATCGTCTCCTCGAGCGGGGTGTCCGGGTCGGGCCGGTGCGAGTAGAAGATGTCCACATAGTCCAGTCCCATGCGCCGTAGCGACTGGTCCAGCGAAGCCGTGAGGTACTTGCGGGAACCCCATTCGCCGTACGGCCCGGGCCACATGTCGTAGCCGGCCTTGGTCGAGATGATGAGCTCGTCCCGGAACGGCCGCAGGTCGTCGACGAGGATCCGGCCGAAGTTCTCCTCGGCCGACCCGTACGGCGGGCCGTAGTTGTTGGCCAGGTCGAAGTGGGTCACGCCACGATCAAACGCGCGACGGCAGATGGCCCGCTGCGTCTCGTACGGCCGGTCGTGGCCGAAGTTGTGCCACAGGCCGAGCGAGATGGCGGGTAGCTTGACACCGCTGCGTCCGGAGCGCCGGTAGGTCATCGCGTCGTAGCGGTTGTCGGCGGGGATGTACGTCACGCCGATCATGCTACTGCTCAGTGCCCGATACGCTGTCGGCCGTGGAAGATCTGGTCGGTGAGGTCGACACGCTGGCCCGCGAACGCGGCCTGCACGGCGTGGTCGCCATCGGGGGCTTCGAGGGTGGCGACATGGTGCGGGCGTACGGTATGGCCCACCGCGCGCTGGGCGTGCCCAACACGGTCGACACGCAGTTCGCGATCGCCAGTGGTGCCAAGGGTTTCACCGCGCTGGCCGTGATGAGCCTGGTCGAGCAGGGGGCCCTGCACCTGTCCACCCGGGCCCGGTCGCTGCTCGGCGCGGACCTGCCGCTGGTGGACGACCAGGTGACGATCGAGCATCTGCTGGCCCACCGCTCCGGCATCGGGGACTACCTCGACGAGAGCCTCGGTGGCCAGATCACCGACTATGTCCTCTCCGCGCCGCTGCACAGGCTCGCCGAGACCGCGGCCTTCCTGCCTGTCATCGACGGGTACCCACAGGTGTTCCCGCCGGGGGAGCGGTTCGCCTACAACAACGGTGGCTTCGTGCTGTTGGCACTGCTCGCGGAACGGGCCAGCGGTGTGCCGTTCCACGACCTCGTCGCCGCGCGGGTGTGCGAGCCCGCCGGGCTGACCGACACCGGCTTCCTCCGTTCGGACGAGCTGCCCGGCACCGCCGCCCTGGGCTACCTCGCCGACGACCACGACCGGACCAATGTCCTGCACCTGCCGGTGCGCGGCAGTGGGGACGGCGGCATCTACTCGACGGTGGCCGACCTGTCGCGGTTCTGGGACGCGCTGTTCGGGGGCCGGATCGTGTCGGACGCCACCGTCGCGGCGATGACGACACCGCGCAGCGAGCGACCTGAGGAGCGTAAGCGCTACGGGCTCGGCTTCTGGCTGCACGCCTCGACGAGCACTGTGATCCTCGAGGGGTATGACGCCGGAGTGTCGTTCCGCAGCACCCACGACCCTGTCCACAAACGCACGGTCACCGTGATCGCGAACACCTCCGAGGGCGCCTGGCCACTCGTCGCCCGGCTGCAGGGCCTGTTCGACTGACGACCCTACTGGTCGGTCGCACTGACTCGTCCGTACGTCGGACAACCGGGCGGCGGGCACCTAGCCTCGGTGGGATCCGAGACACGCGGAGGGCGCCCATGACACGCCGTCTTCTGATCGCCGCCGTCGCCCCGATCATGAGCGCGGCGCTCATCGCACCGGCAGCGGCGTCGGCCAACTCGACCACACCCGCGCCGGGCGGCTCGACGCCCACGCCAGCAACATCCGCCCCGGTGACGACGCCGCCCGCGGCGCCACCGGCCACGGACACCGGGACGGTCTGCAAGAACCTTGGGACCACGCTCAAGGGCGGCTGGCCGGCGGTCCAGGCGACACTGCAGCAGGCGAAGACCCAGGTCGGCCAACGCGATCTGGGTGCCGCGCAGGCCAGCGTCAAGCAGGCGGGCCAGCAGCTGCAGGCGCTGGGCGGTCAGGTCAAGCAGGACGGCAGCCAGGCCACGGACACCACGCTGAAGACGACGACCACCGAGCTGGGCGATCAGCTGACCAACCTCGGCGGGTCGCTGAACAGCCTGACCAAGCTCAACGGGTTCAACCCGGGCCGGCTGGCCCCACTGAGCAAGCAGCTCTCGACGACCTGCAAGGGTGAGCTGTCCGGCGTCCCACTGCCCGGCTGACCACGCGGCTGCGGCCCCGCAAGATCGCTGCAAGCGCGACGTTCTTGCCCAGGACACGCCGTGACCCGTAACGCGGACAGCGATCCTGCCGGGGCCGGCCCACTCATCAGTCCACAGTGGACGTTGGGATCGCAGCGCGATCTTCCGATCAAGCTGCGGGCCGCGCGGCGTTCGTCCACCCACCATTGTGGACTGTTATGGCGGCCGTCCAGCCTGCGATCGCGCGGCTGGGATGGCGATGCGTGCGCGTCGGTGGTAGCCGTGGCCAGCATCGGGGTGCCAAGATCTGATACATGGCGGTAGAGCTGGAGCGGTTGAGCTGGGAGCAGTTCGGGGTTGCCTCACGGACGTTGGCCCAGGCCGTCGCCGATGACGGGTTCCAGCCCGACCTGATCCTGTCGATCGCGCGCGGCGGCCTGTTGCCGGCCGGCGCGCTCAGCTACGCGCTCAACGTCAAGAACCTGCACGTGATGAACGTGGAGTTCTACACCGGTGTCGACGAGCGGCTGCCCGTGCCGGTGGTGTTGCCGCCGGTGCCGAGCACGGTCGACCTGTCCGGAATGACCGTGCTGATCGTGGACGACGTGGCCGATACCGGCGCGACGCTCAAGTTGGTGCACGACTTCTGCGCCGAGCATGTGGCGCACGCCCGGTGCGCGGTCATCTACGAGAAGCCGCGCTCGATCGTCAAGTGCGAGTACGTCTGGGCGTACACGGACAAGTGGATCGACTTTCCCTGGTCCAGCCAACCGCCGGTGACGGCCACCGCGGCCTAAGGCCAATTGAGCTGGTCGGACCGGTATCGTGCGGGAAATGGATCGTCACGTGCGGCTGGACCGAGTGCACAACCTGCGCGACGTGGGAGGCTACCCGGCCGCCGACGGACGGACCGTCGCCTGGGGCCGGCTCTACCGATCCGACTCGCCGGCCCACCTTGACGGCGAGGACCTCGTCCGGTTCGCCGAGCTCGGCATCCGTACCGTCATCGATCTGCGGTACCCGGACGAGATCGAGCGCAACGGTCGCGTGCCGGACCTGCGCGGGCTCACGTTCTACAACTTCTCCGTGGAGCACCGGCCGTACGACCAGACCATCATCGACCCGTCGGTCGAGCCCGCCCCGTTCTTCGCCGACCGGTACGCCGAGGTGGCCGCGGACGGCGTGGTTGAGCTGCGCCAGACCCTCGAGATGATCGGGAGCGGGGGCGAGCTGCCGCTGCTGTTCCACTGCCAAGCCGGCAAGGACCGCACCGGCATCGTGGCCGCGATGGTGCTGAGCCTGCTCGGCGTGTCCCGCACGGACGTCATCGACGACTTCGCGCTCAGCAACCTCGCCAGGACGCGCTTCCTCGCCGATCGGGCCGCCCAGGGGCGACCGATCCCGGAGTGGTCCGGCTTCGCCCGGGCCCCGGCCGACGCCATGCGGATGTTTCTCAACGGCATTGACGAGCGGTACGGGTCGGTCCGGGGCTACGCTCGCGACGAGTTGGGATTGAGCGCGGACGTGCTCGACGCGTTGAAGGCACGCCTACTGAACTAGGAGTCCACAGTGGACGTCAGTGAGTTGCTGCTCGACGGGTACGGGCGCCTGCCCGCCCTGGTCCGGTCCGCTGTGGACGGTCTCACGGCCGACCAGCTCCGATGGGCCCCCGGTGCGGGCTCGAACCCGATCGGCTGGCTGGTCTGGCACCTCACCCGGGTCCAGGACCACCACGTCTCCGAGCTGCTCGACGCCGACCAGATCTGGGTTACCGGCGGCTTCGCGGAGCGCTTCGGTCTCGAGCGGGATCCGCACAACACCGGGTACGGGCACGGGCCGGAGCAGCTCGACACGGTGCGGCCGGAGAGCCCCGACGCGCTGGTCGACTACTACGCGGCGGTGGCGGCCCGCACCGACGATCTGCTGCGCTCGCTGAAGTCCGAGGATCTGGACCGGATCGTGGACCGTCGCTGGGATCCGCCGGTGACGCTCGGGGTACGGCTGGTCAGCATCCTCGGCGACGACCTGGAGCACGTCGGCCAGGCCGCCTACGTCCGCGGCCTGCTGAAGCGCTCCTAGTGGGTCAGGTGCGGCGTCCGCGGCGGGCGCGCATGTAGTCGGAGACGACGTACCGGCCCAGGTCCTCGACCTCGGGGGTGAAGACGCGTCCTCCGCTGCGGCGCGCCATCGCGTCCACGAACCGGCGCAGCCCGGGGTCCTCGCCGAGCATGAAGAAGTTGAGCGACGCGCCGTACCGGGTGAGGTGGTCCACCTCGACCACGGTCGCCTCGACGGTCTCCTGGATCGGCGGCCACCGGAAGATCGGGCCGTGCGGTCCCATGTGGGCGGTCGGCTCGCCGTCGGTGACGATCAGCACCACCGGGTCTGACGTGGAGTGCTTGCGCAGGTGCCGGCCGGACAGGCGCAGCGCGTGCTGCAGGTTGGTGCCCTGCATCCACTCGGGCTCGATCGCGGCCAGCTCGGCCTGGGACAGTACGGAAGCGGTGTGCCCGAAGCCGATGATCTGCAACGCGTCCTGGGGGAACTTGGTCGCGACCAGATGCGAGAGCGCGAGCGCGGTCTGCTTCATCGGGCCCCACCGGCCGTCGCGCAGCATGGAGAAGGACAGGTCGACGCAGAGCGCGACCGCGGCCGACGCGCGCCGTTCGGTCTCGACCACCTCGAAGTCGTCCACGGTCAGCCGGACGGGCACGCCGGCCCCGGACCGCTGTACCGCCCGCGACACCGTCCGCACCACGTCCAGCGGCTGCTCGTCCCCGTACTCCCACGCACGGGAAGCCCCGGTGACCTCGCCCGCGGCTCCGGCGTCGCGCACGTCGTGCTCGCCCCGGCCGCGGCTGGACAGGCTCTCGAAGACGGACTTCAGTGCGGTGTTTCCCAGGCGTCGCAACGCCTTTGGGCTCAGGGTCAACCCCTCGTTGGTACGGGTGACCCAGCCCTGCCGGCGCAGTTCGCGCTCCAGCTCCCGTAGCCGGGTGACGTCGTCGGCGGCGTTACGGCCCAGGGACCGGGACACGGCCTCGACGTCGATGTCGTCCAGCGTCGCGCCGGGGTGCTCCTGGGAGAGCTGGTCGAGCAGGTCGTCGAGCTCGGCGATCTCCTCGAGTGCGCTGGTCGCCTCGCCGTACCCGAGTTCCTGGTTGCCGCGCACCCGCTGCTCCCGGTCCCAGGCGAGATCGGGGCGCAGCGCGCGCAGGTTGTCGCCGAGAGCGGACATCTGGCGGGCCAGCTCGCCGTTGCCCAGCGCCTGGGCGATGAGTTGGCCGAGCTCCTCACGCTGCTGGGCCGACATCGACCGCAGCAGCCGTTCGCCGGCGGCGGCCCGTCGGGCCAGGATGTCGATCAGTTCGTCCACTGTGGACGGATTCTCGGGGAAGTATTCGCCGTGGCGCCGCATGAACTCGGCGAACTGGTCGGTGGTGTCCTCGCCGCGGGCGTGCCGCTCGAGCAGCGCGTTGAGGTCGCGCATCATCTCCGCCGCCGCCTGCTGCGCGGCCGGGTCGGTGAGCGCGTCCTTCAGCCCGCGGAACCGCTGCTCCACCACCTCCTGGCGCAGCTGGTCGAGGATCTGCTGGTACAGCTGGCGGGCCTCGTCGCTGGCCCAGCTGTAGTCGGAGAGCTCCTCCACCGCCCGAGAGGTGGAGCGGGGCAGGTTGTCCAGCCGGGACCGGGCAAACATCGCCTGATCGTCGGTGCGGTCGGCCAGCTCGGCCCGCTCGGCCGCGATCGCCTGGTCGAGCAGTTGCTGGGCCCGGGTGACCGCGCCGTCGAGGTTGCCGCGCCGCATCGCGTCACGCCGCGCGCGCCGGGCCCGGGCCAGGACGTCGTCGAGACCGTTGCGGCCGCTCAGCCCGCGTCGCAACAGGTTGCGCAGGGCCTCGCGCAGGCTCCGGCCGGCCAGCACCTCGTCGCCGACCTGGTCGACCGCGGCCCGGACGTCGTACGGCGGGGCCAGCGGGTCGGGCCCGCCGGCCCAGGCGCCGTACCGGTTTCGGCTGACTCTCACTCCCGGCTCCCGTAGAGCGTGCGGCCTTCCTGGGTGAGCGCCTTGGACATCCGGCGGGTCAGGTGCAGACCCTCGAGGACGAACTCGACGCCGGCCGCCGCCTCGCCGCGCGAGGGCGCGTCGCCCAGGCCGAGCCGGTCCAGCACCTTGGCCAGGCCCGGCACGGTGCCGACCTGACGCAGCACCTCGTCCGCGCCGACCAGGTCGCCGGTCTCGATGATGGCGCCGTCGCCGACCAGGTTCACGAAGCTGGACAGGTCCAGTCCGGCCAACCGGTTCCGGAACGTCTCGGCG
>Ga0105248_10006005_pt1 | contig 13325 bp, 25 predicted proteins | sample KBSS34metaG_FD_81524 | JGI IMG/M metagenome (GOLD analysis project Ga0105248, IMG submission 81524) | Switchgrass rhizosphere microbial communities from Kellogg Biological Station, Michigan, USA - KBS S3-4 metaG | ecosystem: Host-associated > Plants > Roots > Rhizosphere > Soil | place... | reverse complement strand
CGGCGACCTGGGTCGCCTGGGCGAGTAACGTATGAAACATGGGTTCGGTCCTTTGTTGCCGATCAATAAGCCGCAAGGCGAGCGTCTTTGTTGGTGTTCACGCTTTAGCGTGTGGGGAGAGAAGAGCACGCTCAAGCGTGAACGCCGGCAATGACACGCTAAAGCGTGAACACCAACGAAGCCTACTTGTTATCCAGGTTGGAGGCGTCCTCAAACTGGCGGAGCATTTCCGGCAGCGCCAGGCGGCCGCGGGCGAACTTGGCGGCTTCGCTCGCGGCGGTCTCGTAGTCGCGGTCGTCGTGATGGTACATGGGTCGTTCTCCTTGCTTTGGGTTTTGGTAGCTATTCCTTTTTCACATCAGAAATCGGAAACCAGTAGTTGGCTTGGTTGACTTCGTACGAACCGACTCGCAGCTTGGGGTACGGCTTGTCGAAGTTGACGCAGACAAAGGCGCCATCGCTGCTGTTGTCGTAGCTGCAATCAACTTTACCGCGGGCACCGTTGAGTGCCTTGGCGATGCCAGGCGAGTAGTTGTCGGCGTTGTCAAAGCTGATGCTTACGCGGACACGATCGCCTGGCTTCATGGGTGGGCTCCGAGTTAATCGATCTTGATGTTATTCGTGCGGATGACTTCGGCGATGGCCCAGACGACCGGGAACCGCCGGTTGTTGAGCATGCGGTCGACGGTCGGGTGGTCCGGGACCAGCACCTGCGTCGCGATCTCCATCGCGTAGAACTCTTCGGCGGCTTCACGGGCCGCCTCGCCGTTGTCGCGCTTCTGGTACGCCGTGATGACGGCGCGCAAATCACTCGCCTCATCGTCGGCAGCACTATCGAGCGCGCGGGCCGTCGCGTGCATGCCGGCGGCGTTGAGCGCCTTCATGATGCGATCGAACTTGGGGTTTGACATGACTCCTCCTGGCCCGGCCGAGCCGATCTGTGAGCGCACTCGGCCGGGGTACTACCAACCCATTCTCAATGTCTCATTTCGGGCAAGGCGTTAGCCGTGCTTCTTCATGTGACACCTCCTTGGAAGCTATTCCACGAGCGTGACGATGGGGTTGTGGATGTGTTCATACTCGTCGTAGAGCGCGAGCACAGCCGCGTCCTTGTCCTTCGCTCTCCGCTGAGCGGTGATGGTGTAGAAGATGCCGATCGCACCGACTCGGCGACCGGTGAACCGAATCGTGTACAGGTTCATTCGTCGTCTCCTTCTTCGGTCTCGTCTTCGGCTTCTTCCTCTTCTTCATCGTCGTCGAGGTCGAAGAATTCGTTGGCGTGCGCCATGTCCTTGACGTCGTCCTCAGACATGTACTTGAGACACGCCATGATGACGGTATCGCGGTTGAGCAGACCCTCTTCGACCATTTCGAGAATTTTATTGGTGGCTTCGCGAGCCATGTTATTTCACCTCGAACGTGTCCGCGTCGATGAACACGTAGACGTTACCCGTGCCCTTCGGTGCGCCGCCCGTGGCGAGCCTGCCCTTCCAGTCCATCTTCTTGCAGAGGGCGATGGCAGCCGCTTTGTGATTGTCGTCGGTGTCGAGCGCGTCATCGTAGTGGATGGTTTTCGACAGACCGCTCGACGAGGTAGCTTTGATGCGGCTTCCGGTGCGATCGGTCGGACCGATATACTTCGTCGTTATTGATTGGCGCATGATTAGCTCCTTGCGGATCGCGAAAAGGGCTAGACAAGGTTGCGTGTACGTTGCAACCGACCGCGCTGATTGTCACCGCGGCTTTCAATCTAACCCGCTTCGCGCGCCCGCATGAGCGCGCGTCTATTCACTTAGCGTATGCCTCCGCGTTAGAGACGGACTGCACTACGACGCCGCGAGCACACACGGGACAGGTGACCACCGTACCCACGGCATCGCGGCAAGTTTCATGTCGATTGTCGGTGTGGAGTCTTCCACTACCGGCGCAGCGCTTGTTGTCGTTCACGTAAGTGGTGTGTTCTTGAATCTTGCCAACGACTATCGGGTACTCCTTCGTGCTCACGACTTGTACATCCTCTGCAGCCTCAATTGCGCGGCTGCTACGCTCGCGAACGTCGCGGTCCCGCCACCTACGCTGCGAAAGGTCACGCCCTTGACGACGCCACCGGCCGGGGCTTCAGCGATGGTAAGCGAGCCGAGACGTTCCGGCCCACGGTAGACGTCGAAGCCGCGGGAAGTTTTGTAGTAGCGGAGCATGGGCTACTCGGTGAACCCGTCGAGGCGACCGTACGTGTCAAACAGCTCGGAGCGTTCCTTCCGCGCTTCCTGAATGCGTCGGTAGAGCGCCATGATCTGACGGCGTAGCGTGGCGCAGATCGTCGGAGCGGTCACGTTCGCCTTGCGTGCGCCGCGCATCTCCGTTCCGATGTCGAGCGCTTCCTTGCGCATGTCCTTGATCTCGTCGTCGAGTTGGCGGTAGCGCTCGCCAGCCTGCCACGTTCGATTGAAGCCTCGCGCGGCCTCAGCGAAACGCTTCGCGAACGAATCCGCCGCACGTGCCGCGTCTTGCTTGTCCGTCTCGATGTCGAAGCAGAGGAGCGCGCAATCGTCGTTATTGGGGTCGGCATAGCCGAACACGAATTGCTCTTCGCCGTTGCGTGCGGGGAGCTGGTAGACGGTGCCGCGGTAGACTTCGCCGTTGTCGCCGTCGTCCTCGGTGAACCATCCTTTGTGTCGAAGGTCCACAATACGATCGGCGAAGTCGACGGGACGCAAACCGAGCGACACGTTTTCGACCCAACGCACGTTGCGGTACCCGTGCATGCGTTCGGTATCGTTGGTGGGACCGTACACGACTGCTTTGATGTTCTTGCGCATCGGTTATTTCTCGACTTTCTTCGCTTGCTCGCGAGCAGCTTCGTTCATGCGCTGCAACTCCGCGTAGCGAGCTTTGCGCATGACGTTGCCTGCGTCACGCTGCTTGATATCCAGGTCGTAACCGATGCGGCGCAACTCCGTGTGAAGCGGGCGCGCTTCTGCCGCCGTCGCTGGGCGACTGGAGCGCATGCAGTGCTCGTAATTGGCGTCACTGTGCTGTCCGATGTGCTGGTAGCACAGGCACGTGTTCGGATCGTTTGTGCCCGGCAGCTCAGGCAAGAGCGCATACACGTCGCTCGGATCTTTCTTGGAGACCCGATAGATGACCTTGACCTTATCGGTTTTCTTGCGCATGTCGCGCCTCCTGCTAGCTCACGCTCGCATGCCTCTGCGGGTTGCCTGGCGCTGAGGACTTAGGCGAGGGTGAGCTAGCCGAGGGCGTGACCTCGGCGGGGAGCTAGCCGTCGGAGTGAAAATCTTCGCGAGGAGCGAGTGGCGGAGAAGGATTCGCCATTTCCTCTTGATAGTGTGTGCAGCACAGCAGACACCAACGGAGATCGTGAGTTGCGGGCTCATCACACTCGTCGCACGGTACTTCACCACCGACGAGAAAGCCGATCAGCTCTTCAGGATTGTCATGATTGCAAGAGGGCTTCATGTGACGTTTTTTCTTTCCGGTCGCGCTACATGTTCCGCGTCCAGGTCGCGACCTTCTTGGTCTTCAGTGTCAGCGTGCAGCCACACGCCGGGCGAGTCGTCGAGGTATATTTCCCCACCGCACTCCTCACAGTAGGCGTTCATGGCGCGCTCCTGTACCAAATGCGACCGCGTACGTGGGTGCAGGTGCGCTCGGCGGTCCTAGGGTGCGCGTCCAACGGCCGCCAGGCAAGCGCACGAAGTGGTGTTGTCGCGCCAGCTCGCGTGTGAATTCACATTTCGTGGTGAGCATGACGCTGCTAAGGTTTGCCCACGTCACAGCACATGCACCTTTCCGTCGTCGCCGACGATGAGGTGACACTCACCCGCAGCCTTCGCTGCTTCCGTGAGCTTGTCGCCTACTTCGCCGAGCCCACGATCCCAGAAGCCGGAGCCTTGACCGTTACGCGTGAGCCAGAAATCGTGCCCGGCCATTTCGGAGTCGCTCCATTCGCTTTCATTGTACTTGGCGTCGTGGAGCAACTCCGTGTGGCGAATCTGAAACTCGGAGCAATCGCACACGATGCGCGCGAGCGCCTCATCGGTGAGATCTTCCGGGCTGTAGTTTTTGTCGAGCGGGTCGCCGCCATCTTCGCGGCTCTCATCGGTGCTCGTGAAGAACGCAGCCTCGATGTAGCCGCGGGTGAAGTCGTCGATTTCGTCGAGAGTGATCTTGTCGCTCATGGTGAGCCTCCCTCGCTGTAGATCTGTCCGATGACAGGTCTACAGCGCGGGGGCTCCGCGCGTGCTGCTATTTCGTGCCTCGGTACGACCAGCCAGCCTCGTCAATCAGATTGCGAGGGGTGCCCTTCCACACGTCGAAGGTGCAGAAGTTTCGTGACCGCGCCGCCAGCTCCTTGGCGCGCGTCTTAGCCTCCTCGACGGTTTCGTATGTGCCGCTGGCGTGCGCTTTGCCTAGCAACTCGTTTCGAGTGATGATGGTGTACGTCACGGCGCCACCTTCCACCCGCTGTGCAGCGGCTTTTGCCAATGCTCCTCAGCTTCCGCGTGCGTGGCCAGGCGAACGGTGCATTCGGGGCCGATACCCACGATATGCAGGTTGCCGACGCTACCGGGGGCGACGGTAATGCTCCCCGTGCGCTTGTCGGTGAAGGTATACAGCGTGTAGCTGTCCCCTCCGATCCAGTGACAGAGTTTGTCATCGTAGGACGGGAGTGGATTCGGGGTAAGAATGATGCTCCACCAAATGGAGCCGCTCGGCGGGAACACCACCACCTTACCGTCGTGCTCGACGCGGAAGTGGCGGATCGCTTCACCCGACATAAGCAGCTTGCCATTACGCATCGCTGCGCCGAGCGCCTTGCGATCGATAAGCGCCGATGCTTCTAGGCGAATGTCCGGCCCCGTGTCGGTATCTTTCGGGCTGATTTTGTGGACGTAGCGAACGCTGTAGTTTTGCATGGGGAGTTGCCTCCGACACCAAAGCCCCACACTGGGGGCATTCGTGTCGGAGGGCGAGCGCGGGGCTCGCCTCCGTTGCTAGGCGTTGTCGCGCGCCTCATAGACGCGCTTGCGAGCCATGAAGAGACGTTCGGCCGCGTGCTTGATCTCGCAAAGCGTACCGCCGACGCCCCACCCGATACCGTGGAGCGTTTGGTACCAATCATCGAAGCGATGCGCGTGGACACTCGCGTGACGGTTGACGTCGCTATGCATGATGTACACGAGCGTTCCGCCGTCGGCGCGCGTGCAGCCATACAGGCGAAACTCGTGGACACAGCCGGGATCATTCAGCTCGCGCACCGTTTCGATTGCGTCGGGAGTGAACCCGTGCGGGCCGGTATTGTTGATTAGCATGAACGAAAGGCGCTTATACACCTCAAGTTCAGCAGCGACTTGATCGTATGCCTCTGCTTTCGCTGCTTTCGACATCTTGCGCATGACGATACCTCCGACTCCACAGTCCGACCTAGCGGGCTATCGAGTCGGAGGGCGAGCGCGGGCTCGCCTCGCGACTAGCGTTTGTTGTATTCGTTGATCGCCTGGACGATCGACGGTGCCATGCTCGCGTAGTACGGCTCGATGCGAGCAATGACGTAGCCTTGCTCGCGAGCAAAGCACGAATCGGCTTGCGGATGAGGCTTGACGATGGTCAAGCCGTCGCTGCCAAGGTGGTACTCGCCCGGGTGCGTGCATTTGGCGGTTTTGATCTTCATGACGATACCTCCGACTCCACAGCCCGACCTAGCGGGCTATCGAGTCGAAGGGCGAGCGTGTGCTCGCCTCGTGACTACTTGAGGAGGGATTCGGCGAGCGCCTTGTCGACGTCGCCAGGGGCGGTGAGCGAAGTGAGTCCGTACGGGTACATGATGCTGCTCGTGTCCGACACGTGCTGCAAGCTCAGCGCATGGCCCATTTCGTGGGCGAGCGCCGTCGCGGCTTTGTCGCTGTTGGCAACCCTTCTCAAGACGTTGATGAAAATCGTCCCGCTCGCCGTGTCGGCGCGCGTCTCTCCGAGAAGGTCATCGGAGATTGTGTCAACCACGTTGACCTTGACGGAGCCGGGCGCGCACGGTTGCAGGTTGGGTAACCCAGCCGAGCGCCAGAAGTCGACAGCCTGCACGACTGCAGAGTGCAACTCCGGCGCGTCGGCGCAGATACTGGCGCTGCCTTGCGGGTTCAAGTAGACGGGCGCGCACCCGGTACCGGATGCGAACGCGAGCGCGATGAATAACTTGCGCATGGTCTTTATCCTACGCCGCTTTCTTGCGGCTGGCCACCGTGATCGGGGCTTCGAACGTGACCGGGATTCTGTCGTCGAAGTCGCCGTTATCGTCGACGTCTTCCGGGGCGAGCGCCGAAATCGGCGGAAGCAAATCCATTTCCCAGAAGAGAGTGCTACCGATTTCGACGATCTTGATTGAGCCGTCCATTGGTATCACCTTGACGGTTAGGTGTCCGTCATTGGCGCCGCGGAACCTACGCTCCGCTTCACCAATGACAGGGCCGCTCTATCCTCGGATGGTAACCGGATTCAAGAGCGGCCCCGTCAAGTTGATCCACGCCCAGGTATTGCGGCAAGGATCGTTTGCCTATTGGCCGTCCGGCGCTACACGCGTCATAGCGTGGCCGGATATCCATGAGAGTTTTCGTTCCGTCGGTTATCGGCACTCGGGCGCAAAGCCCATAGGAGTCGCCTCGATAACATGATCCATTAGTCGCAATGACTAGATCCGGTTGCATTGGCGTCGCTGATAGGTGCCATCACCTAGAGCACGAAAGGTGCGTGCGCATACCGTGGTAGCTTTGCGCATGACGCGGCGCCGTGTCGGAAGATCGCGGACGGAATTACTGTCCCATGCGGGAAACCGAATCACACAATTGCGCGTCGGTTTAGCGGGCCATCCTTACGGACGTTCAACCCACTCACTACCCGCCCGTTCGGTTGGACTCCTCCGACACGGGGCGCGCTTCTATGCGCGACTACCAGCGATGCGGCTGGCACGCGTTATTCAGTTTTCAAAGCCCGCGAGTGTCGCCCACCTCCACGGAAGGCTACTTGACTCGCGTCGCGGTTGTATGCCTCATCAACCCAGGGGCCTATCCCCTTGCGCGCTCTCCCCGGCATCCCCCGGGGCTTGCGTCTCATCGTTCGTGATTTGCCTTAGTGCAGAGTCGGTGCCAAGTCGGCACCAGGCTAAGTAGTTGAAATCATTAGTGTAGGTAGATGTCGGAGTGGGGTGAGGACCCCCAGCCGGACCGGCTAGGTGAGCTAACCTATTGAAATCATTGGGGAGTTTAGACCCCAGGTAGGTGGGGGTAGGAGCAGGTACCCCCTACGCGCGTACGTACGCGTACGGCCCGGCCCGGCCCTCTCCCCAGCGTACGCGTACGCGCGTACGGGTGTCCAGGGTACGTACGCGGGCCGGGGGTAGGTCGGGGGTAGGTCGGAGGTAGGTCGGGGGGCGGGCCGGGGGACTACTTCACGTTCGCGCGCGCGAGCGCATCCGAGAGCAAGATCGCAATCGCGTCAGACTGCGCCACTTCTCGCCCGGTCGGATTTTCAGCCGCGAGTTTTTCGGCGTACCGCTTGATGCGCTCAACGAGCGCGCCAGGCAAGTACGTGTTGACTCGAATCGGATTGTCTCGGCGTTTCGTGCTCACGGTGCCTAGTCTGCACCAAGTCTGCACTGACACACAAGACTGATTGTGCGGGCCTCGTCGGTGGTATCCTTGGCTTCGTGGCAGCTGCAGCGAACGGAACGAAGGTTTGGATGACCCCCAAGCGCATTGCGCGCGGCCCGGCCGCTGCCGACGCCGAGCTGCGTCGCTGGGCCAAGACGGCGTTTCGCCCCGTGCGCATCTACGGCGACACCCGGCGCATGCGTGAGGATGCGTTGCGCTCGGCTCACGAGGGGCGCGGCAGTGCGATGATCGCTTCCGAGCCGCGAGGCATCAAGGTGAGCCCGCTCGAAGTCGCCGTTGCGCTCGGCGCGCTTGCCGGCGGGTTCTTCCTCGGCCGGTGGTGGGTGCGACGCAAGAAGGTCGCCACCACGTACGTCCAAGGTCTCGACGCTCTCACCCGCTAGCGCCTTCTCTCCCTTCCCGCTACATTCTGTCTATGTCGCAAATGTACAAGTGCAGAGGCTGCAATGCGCCGCCGCAACCGTCTCCATGGAAGGGGCGTTGCCCATCGTGTCTCCTTCCCTGGAACTGTGTGCCCGTCGGGCGCGCTCACGCTCAGAAGGGTGACGCAACGCTTGCCGACGCCAACACGGTCGAAGAGCGCCCGCACCTGTCGACGGGCATTCGAGAGTTTGATGTCGTCGTCAGCAGCAAGGGCGGGCTTGTGTTCGGCCAACCGATTTTCATCAGTGGGCCGCCGGGCACCGGCAAGACGACGTTGGGCATCGACATCGTCAACAACGTCGCGCAAGGGAAGAGAACCGGCCTCTATGCGTCGGGCGAGCAGAAGGTAGACGACATCCTCGGAACAGCCAAGCGTATAGGAGCCGTCACCGGGAACGTGACGGTGCTTGGTCTCGAGGGCGACATTCGCGCGATCACCGACAAGGCCGAGAAGATGGAAACGAAGCCGTCCATCGTTGTGATCGACTCGCTGCAGACCGCTCACGACGACACGTCGAAGGGCGTTGAGGGCTCGGCCGAACAGTGCAAGGCCGTCGCGGCGTACATCACGTGGTGGGCGAAGAAGAACGACGTGCCCGTCATCATCATCTCGCACGTCAACAAAGAGGGCGACATGGCCGGCCCTCTCGCTGCGCAGCACTACTGCGACACGATTCTCGAGTTGGACCCGGCGCCTGAAGTTGAAGAGGACGGTGCGATCAAGGAAGGGACCGAGAACTACGTGCGGCTGACGTCAGGCAAGAATCGCCATGGCGCGAGCAACGTCTCGTCGATGTTCAAGATGACTGACGCGGGGTTGAAGCCGCTCAGGCGTTCGAAGTTGTTCTCGATTTAACGACGAGCGCGGTGCTTCTTGCGCATGTGCGTCGCCAATCCCTTGGCGCCGCCGAAGATCGTACGATGGCAGCGATGGCAGACGCGCATACTGGCGCGCGCCGTGGCTCGCGTGAACAGGTGCGAGCCCCGGCGCTTGTGCCGGGAGCGCTTGCGTAGGCTCTTCCGAGCCCGCTTGACGCGACGCTTGGCCATCTGATCAGCCGCCCACGGCTTGCGCCGCACGCCCCGCGGCGCCGAAGCCCGCGAACGCGCTCGCCAGCCGCGCCGAACGCTCCGACTCGGTCGCCTGGCGGCCGAAGTGGCGCGAGATGCGCGAACCATGCATGCGGGCAAGGCGATGAGCGACCTTGCTGGCACGCGCGGGCGAGTAGCCGCGGGAGATCAGCGTGGCGTAGGCGCGGCCGTAAGCCTTGCTGCCGCCCCCGCCACCACCGCCATGCGCACGGCGGCGCCGGCTGCTCTTGCGACGCTTGGCCTTGCGACCGCCCCGCTTCTTGCGCTTGCCGCCGTGACGCTTGCGGCGACGGAGAGCCGCCTGCGCCTTCTTGATGTTGCGACGAGCCGCGGCGCGCTGCTTGGCACTGACGCGACGACGGCCGTGCTTGACGCGACGACGACCGTGATGGGAACCCTTACGCTTCTTGCGACGCTTGGCCATGTTGAAACCTCCCTTGCAAAAGGAAGGATACGGTAGTTTGGCCTACGCAGGCAATATAAAAGCGCAGATCGCGATTCGGTGTTGTTAAAACAACACGGATTGGCAAACGGTGAATCGCGATTTGGTGTTGTTGAAACGCCTCAGAAGGTCGGAACGGGCTCCACTTGAGCTTCGGAGTAGCACGGCTCGTAGTTGTGGACGATCTTCCTGCTCGTCGTGTTGAACCACGCAACGTCGCCCGGGGAGACGAGCCCGCCGCAGAAAGAGCAGTGCATGTGTTGCTGGACGCGTCGGAGGCTCCAGTTGTCATCCGACGATGATGGCGCGCGTGGACGATGCTCCGTTTCGCGTCGACTACGTCTCTCACGTCGCTCACGACGAGTGAGGACGAGGTCGTGCTCTTCGATCAGACGAGCAGCTTCGACGGCGGCTACTTCACGTTCTTGAAGCGTGGTGTTGGAGGACGGGGCTGCTAGGCGTAGCAGCCGTTCGACGCGAGCGAGAACCTTGTCGTCGACGACTGCCACGGATTACGGAGTGATGGGGTTGAGCGTGCCGTTCGTCGAGTCGACGATCTTGAGGATCGTATCCGTCGCACGCTGCGACGTCAGAGGCGGGATGTACGTCGTCTGAATCGGCGGGTTGACGGCGGGCGACCAGTTGACCGTCGCAGCCGGAGCGGCCGTGGTCACGTTCTTGTTCGGCGGCGCCGTCGGAGCAGCCGCGGTGTTACCACCCTTGCCGGTGGACTCTCCGTTGTCGACGATTTGCAGCGGAGGCCAAATCGTAGCAGTGAATTTGGTAGACATTGAGGCACCTCTCTTTAGTTCAAGAGATTAGCACAAGTCAGATGATGCGTTTGCCGTCAGCGATGATGAGGCGAACGTCAGCAAGCACCTCTTGGTCATCGGCGAGCGCTGCGTGCTCGATGGCTTCGTGCTCGTACTCGACAGCGTCGGCGGCCCATGATGGGCTGCTCTGAGCGTCCTGTGCGAGTCGGTGAGCTGCCCATGCTCGGTAGGCCCACTTGTACGCCGTCTCAATTTGAATTTGCTGTAGCGTCTTTTCGGACAGCTCTTTGAGCGCGGCGCGACGAGCAACGAGGGCGTCATCCATACTCATACGGATACTCTACAACATTTTCTTGCAATCAACATATGTTGTTTTGAATTGTTGACGGCACTTCTTTGGTCGGCTATCCATTTGTAATCGTGTCGAGAGTGGTTCTTCGTCCTGCGTGCCCTGTTTGCAGCCAAACGCTGAGAGCGAACGATTGGATAGACACGGTCGGAACGCGGCCGATCTCGATCGCTCATGAAATTCGTTTTGCTCGGCAGACCATCGAGCGTCGAGAGCTGGCTCTCGGTGAGGAAGCGTCGCCCGACGCGTATGTCGTCAAGGCGGTCGATTCCAAGGGCAAGCCTGTGTTTGAACTCGCCCGAGGTCGCGAGGCACCGGACGGCTGGCCGGAAAAATTATCGCGGGCGCTCGTGAGGGCGGCTGAGGCGCTCGGTTTTCGTGTCGAGCGTGCCGAGGACGACCCTGGGCAGCGACTTCGCGACGCGAAGGGTGACGAGTTCGAGAGCGAGGCAGCCGTTTATCTTCGTGATGCAGAGCGAGCGCTTGAAGAAGCGCGTGCTGAGGTCGACGTGCGTCGACGAGAAGTCAGTCAAATGCGCGCTCGTCGCGCGCGCTGAGGAGAAGCATGTCGAAGGACAAGAAGAGCAGCACCGAGCCCCCGAAGGACGACGCACATCGCCAAATCATTCCCGTGGTCGACAACCAGGATATCTTTGGCTGGTTGCTCGACTTGTTTCACCTGTCGCCGCGGTCGGAAGCCCCTGGTGAAGTGAAAGCAGAGCCCGATCGCTTCCCTGAGCGTGTCGAGCTGTGCCCCGTGTTCGGTCGCGGCGGCAAGGACCGTGGTCGACCCATTCACACGCTGGAGTGGAAACCGACGTCGTCGCCGCAACCGACGACGGAGCAGGTCGTCATGATGACGAACGACTTCCATGCTCGTGCACAGACCGACTGCAACGGGCTCAAGCATCCGCAGCGATATGGTCTGTTCGCCTTCTCGACTCTGAAGGGCTCCGACTATTATTCGCGGTGCTTGTTCCCGCTCGAGGTGACGGGCCGGACGTATGCCGAGAAGGATGCACCGGCTATCGACGACGAGGATACGCATCGTGACCGTCTTTTGTCGTCGGCATTGGCGCATTCTCGCTGGTCACAGGAGCACTTTGCCGAGGCTATCTCGGGCGTGCTCAAGCTGCAGCAGGACATCATCCGGCAGCAGTCTGACACCATCGCGCGGCAGGACTCGGAACGGCGCGCGTGGATCCTCGCCAGCGAAGAGGCGTTGTCGCGCAAGCAGGAGCGTGACATTCAGCTCAAGCGCTCGGAGGTCGTCAACGAGGTGCTCACCGACGCGTGGCACTCGGTCAAGGGTCTCTTGCCTGCGATGAAGGTTTATCTCAGCAAGGGCAAGGTTGGCATCGTCGAGGGCATCCGCGAATTCGTCGACAGCCTCACGGATGGGGAGCGCGAGTCGCTGTTCGGAGTTCTCGGAGAAGACGGGAGCCTCGCCAAGCAGGGCATCCTCAAGCCCGAGCAGATCGCGCTCTTCTTGAAGATCGCCGAGGGACAAGCGCCGCCCGACAAGCTCGGCGAGTTCATGATGAGCTTCGAGCCCGATCAACTCATGGCGGCGCAGCAAGCCATCGCGCCCGAGAAGCTCACCGCGCTCATGGGCGTCGTCAAAGCAGCGAGTGATGTGCTGAGCAAGCAGGCTGCGGCAGCTTCGTGATTACCGTCGACGACATCATAAAGCTCGACGAGTGGGCAGCGCGCGGCAAGGATGAAGCCGAGCGCAAGCGTCGCGGAGAGGAGATGCGTCAGCAGATCTTCCCCGACGGTCTCGACGAGGAAGAAATCAAGGAGCGCGAACAAGTCGTCGCGCGTGCTCGAGCTGCGAAGCGACAGAAAGAGCTGGACGATGCGCTCGACCCGATGCCGACGCTGGCGGTGCCGTTGGTGCCGGTGGCATTGCCGTCGAAGTGGGAAGGGCTCATCTCGAAGAACAGTAAGATGTACCGTCGAGGTTCGAAACACGACGGCACGCTCGACGAAGTCAAAGCGTTGCGGCGCGAGTCACGAGGATCGCCATTCGACGTCGATTCGGAGCCGATGAAGAAGGGCTAGGTACCTGTCTTTTTCTGCTGGACCTCGTCGAGCTTTGCGCGAATCGCGATAGCCGTCACGTCACGAACTCCACCGCCCGCTGCAGCAGCTTTGATGGAATCGCGGCCGATACCGAGCAGCGATGATGTCCCCTCGATGCCGTGTTGCTTGATCAGCTCGCGCAAGCGCCCCTGAGTTTCGTCATCTAGCGGGGAACCGCGGCGCCACTGTGTTCTCGACATAGGTAAAACGCTATCACGACATTTCGTTTTAACAAAATACAATTTGTTATTGACATACGTAATTTTCTTGTTCCGCACCCCTCTCACGGTTGAACTTGTAATTCGAAAGGCGACGATTCCAGCAACGGGTTGCTCAGGGATGGTCGCCAGGTCAACCGAGAGGAGAGCACGAGCATGGCGATTCGCAGCATGATCGACCGCATGTATCCCGGTCGCAAGGGCACGCTGGTTCACAGCGCGGTCCACGAGGTCGGGCACCTTGCCGTCACCGGCGGCGCG
>Ga0105248_10006004_pt1 | contig 13327 bp, 12 predicted proteins | sample KBSS34metaG_FD_81524 | JGI IMG/M metagenome (GOLD analysis project Ga0105248, IMG submission 81524) | Switchgrass rhizosphere microbial communities from Kellogg Biological Station, Michigan, USA - KBS S3-4 metaG | ecosystem: Host-associated > Plants > Roots > Rhizosphere > Soil | place... | reverse complement strand
TGATGGCGATTGTCGGCGCGATGACACTCGCGCGTCGTGGCGGACTGCTGGCGTCACGCGACGCAGGCAAACGAGACTAATCAGATGGAACCACAACTCTCATGGTATCTCGCGCTATCGGCCGTGCTGTTTACGATCGGCACGACCGGCGTGATCATCAAGCGAAACATCATCGCGATGTTCATGTGCATCGAGCTGATGCTCAACGCCGTGAACCTGACTTTCGTCGCGTTTGCGAGTTTCTTTCAGGACGTTACGGGCCAACTCTTCGTGTTCATCGTTATGACGGTGGCGGCTGCAGAAGCGGCGGTCGGACTCGGAATCATTATCTCGATCTTTCGCAACCGTGAATCGCTCGACGTGGACGATGCGAGCATTTTGAAGCTGTAGCCACGGATAAACACAGACTTGCACGAGTGAATGGAAAATAACCTTCTCAGTGTAATCATTTTCGCGCCGCTTGCGGGCGCCGCGATCAACTGGCTGGTTGGTCGAAGAGTGCGCAATGAGCGGTTTATCGCGACCGTCGCGTGCGGCTCGGTAGCGATCTCTACCATCGTCGCGTTCTATCTCGCTTTCAATTCTCACGGCGCGCTGCGCACTGAAGAACCGTTGCTCGACCATATCTGGACGTGGCTGCAGGTCGGCAATCTGCGCGCCGATTTCGGCCTCGCGATGGATCGACTGAGCGGCACTTACGCGCTCTTTATCACGTTTGTCGGCTTGCTGATTCACATCTTCGCGGTCGGTTACATGCACGGCGAGGCGGGCTTCTATCGTTTCTTCGCGTATCTCAATCTCTTCATGTTCGCGATGCTGACGCTCGTGCTCGCCGACAACTTCGTGTTGATGTTTGTCGGTTGGGAAGGCGTCGGTCTCTGCTCGTACCTGCTCATCGGTTACTACTTCGATCGCAAGGAAGCCGGCGACGCGGCGAAGAAAGCGTTTATTACGAACCGCATCGGCGACTGGGGTTTCGTGCTCGGCATCATGCTGACGTCCTTCGTCACGGGTTCGGTCAGCTTCTTTGCTCATCCCGCGGCCGGTGAAGCCGCGCAAACCGCCCTTTCGTTTTTCAGGAACCAACCGGTTGAATCGTTCACGTTTGGCGCCCTCTTCGCCGGAGGCGCGACGTCGATCGCTATCCTTCTTTTTATCGGCGCCGCCGGAAAGAGCGCGCAGATTCCGCTTTACGTTTGGCTGCCGGACGCGATGGCCGGACCGACGCCCGTCTCCGCGTTGATTCACGCGGCCACGATGGTCACCGCGGGCGTGTACATGATCGTGCGCTGCTCGGAGATCTTCGTGCACGCGCCGACCGCGATGTTCATCGTCGCGATCATCGGCGCGGCAACGGCACTCTTCGCGGCAACGATCGGTCTCGCGCAAAACGACATCAAGAAGGTGCTCGCTTACTCGACGATCTCGCAGCTCGGGTACATGTTTCTCGCGTGTGGTGTCGGCGCGTTTGTCGCCGCTATTTTCCACGTGATCACGCACGCGTTTTTCAAAGCGCTGTTGTTTCTCGGTTCGGGTTCGGTGATTCACGGCATGCATCACGAGCAGGACATGCGGCGCATGGGTGGGCTGCGGAAGTACATGCCGGTCACGTTTGCGACGATGGTTACCGGCTGGCTGGCGATTTCGGGCGTGCCGATTTTTGCGGGGTTCTTTTCGAAGGACGAGATTCTTTGGAAGACGTGGAGCGCGGCGGGATTGGGATCGTTCAGCAAAGTGCTGTGGGCGATCGGCGCGGTCACTGCTCTGTTAACGGCGATCTACATGACGCGCATGATGGTGATGACGTTCTGGGGTAAAGAGCGTTTTGATGCGCATCACCATAAGCCGCACGAGTCGCCTTGGGTGATGACGATCCCGCTGATCGTGCTGGCGGTGCTTTCAACGGTCGGTGGTTTTATCGGTATTCCTTACGCGTTCGCAAATCGCGATATCAACGTGATTGAGCACACGCTCGAGCCGGCGGTCGCCAGGATGCCCGACTCAGTGAACACGGAGCACACGGACGAGCACGCGGAAGTCAACGAGGAGCGATTGCTGGCGGGTGTGTCGGTAGTGATCGCATTGCTCGGAATTGGCGCGGGCTGGGTTCTGTTCCAGCGGCGTCCGCTGTTACAAATGCCACGCCTGCTGGAAAACAAATACTACGTGGACGAGATCTACGACGCGACGTTGATCCGGCCGATCGAAGTCGCTTCGCGCGAAGGCTTGTGGAAGATGTTTGACATCGGCGTGATCGACGGTCTGCTACACGCGATTGGCGACGTGGTGAAAGAAGCCGGACGCCTCGCACGTTACCTGCAAGCCGGATTCGTTCGCGGGTACGCCGCGATCATCCTCCTCGGCGCACTGATTCTGATCGGCTTGTTTGCTTACCTGGGGTTTCCGTTAGCGCGATAGCTTATGCCGCACTTGCTTACAATTTTGATCCTCTTGCCGTTTGCCGGCGCGCTCGCGCTCGTGCTCTACAGTTTTGCGCCGCCGCAACGCGCTGAACATTACCGCTGGATCGCGCTCATTACGACGGTCGCGACGTTTATCGTCTCACTGTTGTTGCTGCGCGGCCTCGGCGGAACCGGCGCGGAGTTCAGGTTTGAAGAAAGCGTCAACTGGATCGGCTCGATCGGCGCCCGTTATCACGTCGCGGTCGATGGCGTCAGCTTGTGGCTCGTTTTGCTGACGACGCTCTTGATGCCGATCGCCGTGCTCTCGAGCTGGACCGCGATCAGCAAACGCCCGCTCGCGTATTACGCGTTTCTGCTGATCCTCGAGTCGGCGATGATCGGCGTGTTTGTTTCGCTCGATCTGCTGCTGTTTTATCTGTTCTTCGAAGCGTCGCTCGTTCCGATGTTCTTTCTCATTGGAATCTGGGGCGGCGAGCGCCGCATCTACGCCGCGATCAAGTTTTTCATCTACACGGCCGTCGGCAGCTTGCTGATGCTCGTCGGCATCATCGCGCTCTACTTCACTTACAACACGTTTGACTACCCGACGCTCCTGCAGGCGATGACGGCAAGCCCGCTCGCGCCGCGCGCGGAGTTCTTCCTGTTCGCGGCATTCGCGCTCGCGTTCTGTATCAAGGTTCCGCTGTTTCCACTGCACACGTGGTTGCCGGACGCACACACTGAGGCGCCGACTGCGGGTTCGGTCATTCTCGCGGGCGTGCTGCTGAAGATGGGAACGTACGGACTGTTGCGCTTCAACCTCGCGCTGTTTCCTGACGCCGCGCGACGGTTCGCGCCGTTCATCATCGTGCTCGCGGTGATCGGAATCATCTACGGCGCGCTCGTGGCGATGGTGCAACCCGACGTCAAACGGCTCGTCGCTTATTCGTCGGTCAGTCACATGGGCTTTGTCGTGCTCGGTTTGTTCTCGTTCACCGAGCTGGGCATGCAGGGCGCGCTCTACCAGATGCTGAATCACGGTGTTTCCACGGGGGCGCTCTTCCTGTTTGTCGGCTTTATCTACGAGCGGCGTCACACGCGCATGATCAGCGAGTTTGGCGGGCTCGCGAAGCCGATGCCGTGGTTTTCGACGCTCTTTGTGATCGCGTCGCTGTCGTCGATCGGACTCCCGTTTTTGAACGGTTTCGTGGGCGAGTTTCTGATCTTGCTCGGCACCTGGACTTCGAGTGCGGTACGCAACTCCTGGATCGTAACGATGCTCGCGGCCACGGGCGTGATCTGGGCGGCAGTTTACATGTTGTGGATGTTGCAGCGCGTGCTGTTTGGTGAAGTCACGAATCCTGAAAACGCGAAGCTGCGCGATTTAAATAGCCGCGAGATCGGGCTCCTGATTCCCCTCCTGATTCTGATGCTTTTCATGGGTGTTTACCCGCGGCCGTTTCTCGATCGCTCGCGGGCGAGCGTGGAAGTGATTCGCGCGCGTGTGAACACGACGCCGGCCGGCGGTTCGTACACCACTGCGGCTTTGGAGCAAACGGACAAATGATGCCGATCATCAACTGGTCGTTAATCGCCCCTGAGCTCCTGGTTTGCGCCGCGGCAGTCGTCGTGATGCTGGTCGATGCGTTTACGCGTCCCACCCAGCGCTGGATCACCGGCGGCATCTCGCTCGCCGGACTCGTCCTTGCCGCAGTTGCCAGCGTCGCGCTCTGGATCAACGGCACGCCGTCGGCCGACGCTTTCAACGGCATGATCGTGCTCGACGAGCTGCGCCTTGGCTTCACGTTGATCTTCCTCCTGGTTTCCGCGCTCACGCTCTTGCTCTCGAACGTCTGGGTTGAAACCGAAAAACTTCCCGCCGGTGAGTTTCACTCGCTATTGCTGTTCGCGACTGTCGGCATGATGCTGATGGCTTCCGGCAATGATCTGGTGATCGTGTTCCTCGGTCTCGAGATCCTTTCGATCGCGACCTACGTGCTCGCGGGCTTCCGGCGCACCGACGTCCGCTCGAACGAATCGTCTCTGAAGTACTTTATCCTCGGCTCGTTTTCGTCGGCCTTTCTGCTCTACGGAATCGCGCTCGTTTACGGCGCGACTTCGATTGCCGAACCCGGGCCGGGCGGACAATTCAGCCGCATTGTTGCGGGCACTACCAACATCGCCGAGATCGCGAGTCGCGTGAACACCGCACAGTATCCCGCGCTGCTTTACGCCGGCGCCGCGATGATGCTTGTCGGTTTCGGTTTCAAGATCGCGACCGCGCCGTTTCATATCTGGACGCCTGACGTTTACGAAGGCGCGCCCACGCCCGTGACCGCGTTCATGGCCGCTGGTCCAAAGGCCGCGGGCTTCGCGTCGTTCATGCGCGTGTTTATCTTCGGTTTGCCGTTTGTTGTTTCGGCTTCGTCCAATACCTCGGCCGGGAACCTGCACCAGGCATGGGTCAGCACGCTCATGGTGATGGCGATTCTCACGATGACGCTCGGGAACGTCGTCGCGATCGTGCAGAACAACGTCAAGCGGATGCTCGCCTATTCGTCGATCGCGCACGCCGGTTACGCGCTTGTCGGTTTCGTCGCAGCCGGCGCGGCAACGGATCTCGCCGAACGCAACAAGGCGATCACGTCCGTGATCTTCTACCTGCTCACTTACGCAGTGATGAACATCGGCGCGTTTGCCGTGGTCCAGCTCATCGCGCGCAGCGGCGATCGCCGCACGTCGATCGAAGACTACAGCGGTATCGGATTCGAGTCGCCGGTGCTCGCGTTTTCGTTGAGCCTGTTCATGCTGAGCCTGCTCGGCATGCCGCTGACGGCGGGATTCGTCGGGAAGATCATGGTGTTTGGCGCGGCGATCGATCAGGGCTACTACGTGCTCGTCGTCATCGGCGTGCTCAACACGGCGGTCTCCGCTTACTACTACCTGCGTCTGGTCGTCGTGATGTTCTTTGGCGAGCGCACGACCGTATGGCACGCGCCGCGGATTCCGGCGAGCGTGGCAGTGGCGTTGGCGCTGACGGTGCTCGGCGTGCTCTACCTCGGCGTGTTTCCGGGCCGCGTCATCAACGCGTTTCAGACGAGGATCGAATCTCAGTTATTTACGCAAACACAGAAATAGCGTGACCGTCGACGATTGCGCCGTACAGATTCGCGAACGACTCGGCGACGCCTGGCTGCCGCAAATCTATCGCGAGCGCGTGCGCAAACTACGCACCCGCTCTTACCATTTTGAGATTGCCGGCGCTCCGAAACGGATCCTTATCCAGCACACGCTGCTCGGGGTTGAGCTGAAGGTCGGACGCAAACGTCTGCTCTGTCCTGATTTGGCCACGGCGAGGTATCTGTCGGTGTTCGCCCGGCTCGGCTGCCCGGATGTAGCGCTGCCGTACGACATTACAAAGATTTCGCAGTTAGCGGACGAATTGGAGTCATCGTGGTATAGAATGTTGCTCCTGGTCGACCAGGAAGCCAAAGGAAAAAGCCCTGGTTTCCGGAGCCGCGTGCGTGGCTCATTACTTGCTAACATTCGCGCGGAGATTGCGGCGGCAGGCGCCGGCACGCGCATCCCGGAGTTTAAGCAGAGTACAAAACGACAAAGTTAACGACCTTTTTCTCAGATAAACATGACCCAGGAACTGCTTGTAGCATCCCCCAAAACCGAAAGCACCGACGTTTCCGCTTCGCTCCCCTTTCCTTTCAAAACCGTCTGTCGCTATGAACCAATCGCGCAGCGCATTGAAAAAGCGCGCGTGCTGGTGATTGACGACCTTTTGCGCGATGAAAGAGATGTGTCGGAAGTGGCGCGCAGGGAATGGGGCAACGCGCTCGCCGGTGAGCTGAAACGTGAACGAATGATCGCCGGCATGGCGATCGACAACATTCTCAGTAACATCTCGCGCCTCGTGAAAGATCCGGATCCGCACGTGGCGCACCTTTCCGAGTTGGCGGAAGCGGCCGCGGAGTTTCAACCGCAGGCGATCGTGCTGAGCGGTACGCTGCGCGATTTTGACTATTACGAGGAATCGATTCTCGAAGGGTTCGGCGAGTTTATTCGCGAGACGAAGATTCCGGTGCTGGCGATCTGCGGCGGGCATCAGCTCGTGGGTTTGAGTTTCGGCGCGCGCGTGGTGACGCTCGACAAGCTCGAGCAGCACGAACAACGCGCCGAACGTCCGCACGAGTATCAGTACCGGTATGTCCGCATCACCGAACCTGACGATCCGATCTTCACGAACATCGCAGTTTGCGAGACGCCGGACGCTGAACCAAACGACCGCGCCCGGGAGACGAAGGGATCGCACATTCTCCACGTCTGGCAGAACCACGGCTTGCAGCTCGATCGCGTGCCGGAAGGTTTCACGCTCCTCGCGACGTCGTATCTTTGCCGGAACCAGATGATGGTGAAGCGCAACGAGGGCCAGATGATCTACACGGTCCAGTTTCACCTGGAGAAGTCGTTTGAAGACTGGAACAAGAGCCGCACGCGCTGGGAACATCCCAACGAATCTCGCGACGGCCGTATCCTGTTCGAGAACTTCCTGCTCCTCGCGACGAGCTAACTGTTGTACGCAACACTGACGCAGAAGACGCTGGCGCTGGCGGCGCGCGAGCTCGCGGCTCGCGACCAACTGCTCGCAAACATACTGGCCACCTACGGCGATCCACCGCTCTGGCAACGCGCGAGCGGGTTTCGCACTCTCGTTCACATCATCCTCGAACAACAGGTCTCTCTCAGCTCGGCGAAGTCGATGCTCACGCGGCTGGAGACTGCGATTCAACCGTTTACACCCGAACGTTTTATCAAACTCGGCGAGCCGCACTTGCGCCAGCTCGGCGTGACGCGGCAAAAATCGCATTACCTCGTGCAGCTCTCGCAGTCGCTCGTAACTGGCGAGCTGAGCTTTAGAAGGCTCGCGAGGCTGAGCGACGACCAGGCGCTGGTGAGTTTGACGAAGATAAAAGGGATTGGTTCCTGGAGCGCCAACATCTACCTGCTAATGGCGATGCGACGCGCGGACATCTGGCCCGCCGGAGATTTGGCGCTTGCCGTGGCAATCAAGGAGTTGAAAGGTCTGGCGGTAAAACCCTCACCGGAAGAACTCGAACGGATCGCCGAAGCGTGGCGGCCGCATCGCGCCGTCGCCGCTCGGATGCTGTGGCAGTATTATCTCGGCAGAAAATCCGTGTAATCCGTGGCGAAACTCACTTCGAGATGGTCGAAACGGTAGTAGTCGGCAGCGGCGCAGTGATCGGCTGGCTCTCGGGCACGTTCTCCAACGTCATATTCATCAAGTCCGCCAAAACAGCCTGCAAATCATTTGTTTCGCGATACACCTGGAGCTGCCGGTCGGCCGACGTGCCGCGTTCGAGAATCGTGTGAACGTGTTCGATCTCTTTTCGCGAACCGAGATCGTCAATCACGTCGTCGACAAACTCGAGCAACTCCAGCACCAGATCGCGCACCGGCACTTCCTTCTGTTTGCCGAAGTCGATCATCTTCCCATCAAGTCCGTAACGTACCGCGCGCCACTTGTTTTCCTGAATCAACATGCGGCGATAGAGCCGGAAGCCGAGATTCCGGTCGATCAAGCTGTTGAGCTTGGCGACGATCGCCTGGAACAACGCCGCGATCGCGATCGTGTCGTCGACGCGCGTCGGGATGTCGCAGATGCGAAACTCGAGCGTCGGGAAGTACGGATGCGGCCGAATGTCCCACCAGATCTTTTTGCCGTCGTTGATGCAACCGGTCTTCACCAGCAGGCTGACGTAACGTTCAAAAGAGCTGTAGGAGTCGAAATGATCGGGGATGTCCGTGCGGGGAAACTGTTTGAATATTTCGGTGCGATACGACTTCAGACCCGTGTTATGGCCCATCCAGAACGGCGACGACGTAGACAACGCCAACACATGTGGCAGGAAGTAACGCGCGGCGTTCATGATATGAATCGCGCGTTCGCGATCGGCCATGCCGACGTGCACGTGCAGCCCGAAGATCAAAAGTGATCGCGCAACGGTTTGCAGCTCCTGCACGAGCAGCTCGTAACGTTCGTCTTCAAAAATCTGCTGGTCCTGCCAGCGCGAAATCGGATGCGTCGAAGCCGCCACGATCGCGAGACCGTTTTTCTTCGCGAGCCCGGAAATGATGCTGCGCAAACGCGTGATGTCCTCGCGCGCTTCCTGGATGTTGCGACAGATGCCTGTGCCAACTTCCACCATCGACTGGATCATTTCCGGCTTGATCTGCTCGCCCAGGAGCATCTTGCCTTCTTCGAGGATCTCGGCGACGTGTGAGCGCAGCTCGCGGGAGGTCGGATCGACGATCTGAAATTCCTCTTCGATTCCGAGCGTGAATTGATCGAACATGTTGGCCCTCTTGGTCTCAGGCATTTAAATGTTTGGCGATCGTGCGCCAGTCGGGTTTCGTGCGGCCCAGGTATTCGTGGCGCCAGTGTCTATAGGCGCTGCCCGCCGAATGAATGGGACTGTAAAGATCGAAATGCACGTACCAGCGGCGCGGTTCGCCTTCCTGATACAGAAAATGCAGGATCGCGGTGTCGCGATCGCGTTCGTAAAAACCGCCGCTCGTATCGTTGTGATTGGCGAAGAGTCGCGTAAAGTCGCGGCGGCGCGTTAACGTCGACGCGATCATCGGCCACGCTTCAAACTCGAGTCCGACGCCGCCTTCGCCGTAAATGTTCGTCACGCGTTTCACCAAACTCCACAAGTCCTTCGCGTAAAGCCGGTGGACCAACAACAGTAGCGCGCGCTTCTTGTCGGTTGGCCACGAGTCAAACGCCGCGGCGTCGCTGCCCGCGCCCCAGAGTCCCTCGAGTTTGCCACGCAGCAACTCGCGTGTCTCGTCCGGCAACAGGCTCCAGGTCAAAACCATCTCCGATTCAGCCATTGCCAATCTCGTGCTCCAGCATGGCACGGCCTTCGGCGGAAAGATCGATAAAACGCAAACCGAGTCCACGTCCGGGCTCGCTGTAAATCACTTCCGCGCGACATACCACCGTCGCGTCGGGGCGGAACGGAATACGCACCAGCAGCACGGCGCCCTGCGGAATGTTGGCTTGCGAGTTCATGTAAAGTCCACCCGGGCTGATATCCTTCGTACTCGCCACGCCCGTGATGTCCTCGCCATCGAAAAAGACGTCCAGAATCAAGCGGGCACGGTTGTGAGCCCTTCGCTCATCTGGCGATTCGAGAGGTTCTTCGAGATCGTCAGCCATGCAATGCTCCTTGTCGGGAATGAAAGCGCTTGGCCTGAATTGTAACCTTTTTCCGTCACTTTTGGCTGACGATATAGGTCGGCACCATGCCGCCGCCGGAGCTTACATTGGCCAGTTCGGTGTAAGACAAACGCGTAAACGCCGAGCCTACTTTGCCATTAAACAGGAGCGGGTCGAGATCCACCAGTTGCTCCGCAAACTCGATGCGACCGTCATCAGTTAACGCGGGAAAAGTCTCGCGCGCGGTCGGCACACGTTCCTGAACGAGGTAGTCGCCGTTTGCGAGCGCCGCTTCTATGGCCGCGTCCCAACCCGCCTGATCGACGTTCCAACCGATCGTGATCCCGTGACCGCCGTAGTCGTCGTTTGGCTTCAGCACGAGGCGCTCGCTGTTGCGACGGATGAAGTCGAGCAGATCCATCTCCTCGCCGCCGTAATCGGAGCGCTCAGCTCTGACGGTGCGCGTCCACGGAACGTGCGCGCGGATCGCCTCGAGTTCTGCTGATGAAAAGAGCGACGCGTGACGTTGATTCGTGAGCACAGCGAACAGCGCCTTCTTGTGGATCAACTTCGAGCGAAAACTGTTGACGAGGCAGATCGCGCGGGCGCGGTAGGCGTTCAGCAACGCCGGATAGTCCTGCATCACCGGCAAATACTCGTTCACCAGCAGGCGCTTGTAAACGATGTCGATCTCGAGTCCATTCACCGACAAGCGGTTATTGCGAAACTCAAGTTCCTGCGGCGTGCAAATCACCGCCGGATAACCGGCGCTTTGGAAGAAATCTCTGAACAGTTCAAACTCACTGACCGTCGGCACGCCCGGCAGATCCACGATCGCGATTCGCGGCTGCGAGTTTGGCTTGTGTCCGAGAAACTCTTCGTAGGAACGCAGCAGCACGTCCAGCATGAACTGTCTGCCGTAAAGTGGGCGCACGTTGTAATGCTTCGCGAACTCCTTCATCACCGGGAGTGACGAGAAGATGTCGTACGCTGCGTCAGCGTAAGCAATACCCGCGGGACTCTCGCCGTTGAGTTCGACAAAACTGTAACGGGCAGCAGTAAGAAACGAGTCGAGTCGCGCGGTGGGCGAAACGGCTTTGTAGCCCGGATCGATGGCGACGAGCTCGCGCTCGATTTCGGTGAGCCCGAGATCGGCGACGATCGTCTCGTCAGCTACGGCCGCGTCTTTAACCTTCTGAATCGCGGACCAGACGGTCTCGCAGATCTTTGTGATACGCGCGAAGTCTGTTTCGGTGACGAAGTGCGGGCGCAGATACGGCGACAGGCGGCGTCCGCCGAAGATGAGTTTGGCGCGCTCGAGACCGTGGTCGAGCGTAGCCCGTGAACTTTCGGCTAAATCGTGATTGGCGAGCAGTTCGTGATACCGCGCCACAGCCTCTGGAAACATAGGCCGCTAAGGGTATCACAGGGTCAGTAATTGGGCATCGAACAGGCGCGCAGACTGGAAGTGCGTCGAAGCATACAACAAGCTCGTTGCACAACAGGGCCGTTGTACAAACCTGCGTCACTTCTTCTTCGGTTGAGGCGCCAAAGTCACTGTGCGTTTCGTTTTGTTGCGCACCACTTCCAACGTTAACGGCCTGTCGGTCTGAGCGGGAACTGCCTGCGTGTTTCGTGGCAACGTCGACACGGGTTTGCCGTCGATTGACTGAATCACGTCGCCGGGTTGGAGGCCTGCTTCGAAGGCCGGCGTCGAGGGTTCGACGTACGTGACCAGCAGACCCGCCGTGGTGCCGAGTTGCGTAGCGACAAGCGGGCGCAAGGCGATCGTTTCGATGCCGTGCTCCAGCAATGACGAGCCCCTACCCATGCGAAAGCGATTGCGAAAACTAAAATTAAAACTACCCGCCGGATCAAACAGCCCGCTCAATTTCACGTTGAGTGCTTCTTCCGCCGGCTGATCGGGACGCGCCACCGTGAAACGCACGGAGCTACTCGGTCCTGCCTGTTCCAGCCACCAGGTAAAATCCTCCGCGTTCTGGATGTCGTTGTCGCCCACTTTGAGAATCACGTCTCCCGCGCGCAGCGCAGCCCTCGCCGCGGGACTGCCGGGAACGATCGACGTGAGCATGATTCCCTGGTGCTTGACGGCGAGTGCGGCGGCGCGTTCCTGCGCCCAGCCGTGGTTGAGAATCTGATCCAGCTTCAGCGCGGAGACGGCTTCGCCTTTAACGCCGAGCCACGGGCGCGGAACGCTCGCTTGCTGTTCGAGCACGCGCTGGGCGGCGCGACGAATGGATGCGGCCGGCAAGATGGTCGCTTCGTTTCCTTCGAGTCCATCGACGATACCGATCGTTTCGCCGGCTTCGTTGACCGCGACGCCGCCGATGTTTGCTTGCGACAGGCGCTGCGCACTGACCTTCAGTCGCACTACCTCGCCGGACGGCGACGGCAACACGTTCTGAATGCGCGCTTCGATCGAGCCCATGCGAACGTAAAGACTGTTCGCGAGTGAATTGCTACTGAACACCGTGCGCGTCACGGGTTCCGGTCCAAATAACAAGACGTTGTCGCCCACGCCGACCGCGTCGTCTTTGGAGGTCGCAGCGGGTGGAAACAGATTTTTGCCGGTGAGTCGCAGGATCGATAGTCCCGTGCTGGCGTCGAAGCCGACGTATTTTGCGAGTAGCTGTTTGCCGTCTGGTCCAATAACGGTGACGTCCGGACGAGAAAAGAAATGATCTTTGAAATCCGAAAACCCCGTGCCGTCCGGCCCACCGGGGAAGGCGGGAGCCTTGACGTCCGCATTCGGCGGTAAAGGCACCGATGGTCCAAACTCGACTTCCGCTTCCGGCAGCCACGCCGCGATCGTCTCACCATCGTCCATCGCGAGACCGGCGATGACGTTGGTGTGCACGTCGTCCGTCAGGTTGAACGTGGTATCGAGTCCGGAGATGGATTGCGCCTGCTCTTCGGAGCGCAGCAGGAGGCGAAACATTTTCAGGCCGTTGAGACGGTGCACGATCGTGACGACCTGGCGCGCATTGCGTCGCTCGGACCTTTGTGAAACCCGTACGGCCGGCGGTCTGCGTGGCGATGGAGTCGGAGCCGGCGCCGGGGTTTGGGCCATTGCCGCCGCACACGAGAGCGCAAGCGTCGCCACGATTCCCGTTCGCTTTTTGATCTTTCTAAAAAACATCTTTCTAAATCCGTTTACCAAACACCCCCCTTGGGAGCAAATTGATTTCCCGGCGTCAGCACGCGTTGCGAGCCGAAGCTGACTGGTGGAAACGAGATCGTGCGCGGGTTGCCGCGCCCGTCGTCGAGTGAAACCTTGAGCGATTGGAGCGACGCTTCGATCGGGAAGATCGTCGCGGTGTCTGCCGCTGGTCGCGTGTTTGAAACAACGTTGGCGCCTTCGTTACTGAAGTCTACTGCCGAGATCGATCGTTTCGGCTTCGGCGCAGGCTGGCGATCGATCTTTCGCGGCGGCGTATTGTCGGCGACGACGGGAATCGTTTCGCGTCCTTGTGCACTCAAGCCGGCGTCGTGGGTTCCCGCTTCAGGTCGAGGCGGTTCGAGGATCGGCGCCTGCGGCTGCCGCGGCGTCTCGGCCACGGTTGTTGGCGCCGCTTCGTGTGTGCGCTGCCAAATCATGACCGCGCCAACGCCGAATACGACGAGCACCGCTGCCGTTGCCAAACCTTGAATC